>LWDU01035173.1_pt1 | contig 92269 bp, 94 predicted proteins | sample 727161 | NCBI WGS metagenome assembly LWDU01 (sample SAMN04566230, study PRJNA314399) | hydrothermal vent metagenome | isolation source: deep sea hydrothermal plume seawater | place: Mexico: Gulf of California, Guaymas Basin | collected 2004-07-11 | reverse complement strand
TGCGGGCTGTCGAAGCGCGGATCTACCAATAGACCCGGGTTGTCCGTCGCGACACAAAGCTGATCCCAGTGCTGTGAGGTAACCGGCATCAGAAATACCCAGTCATTGGGCCCAAAGGGCTTACAGGGGTATAGGTTCACCGGTGGCAATCCCTGGAAATTCCCGTTGCGGGGCGTCACACCCTTACCCCAATCCCCACCGAAAGCAATTCTGGTACGCATAAAATAGGTCATCGCTTCCTGCATGGAGATTTCCAGTTGCTGACCTTCCCCGGTACGCAATCGCTGAATGTACGCAGCCAGGATTGCCATGCCCATCTGCACACCGGTTCCCGAGTCGCCAGTTGTCGGCCCGGGGCACAAAGGCGGTCCGTCCGCTTCACCCGTGACCGAGAATGCACCTGCGGCTGCCTGGGCGATGCCATCGTAACTTTTGTATTTCGAGTAGGGACCGGAAGTACCGAAGCCTTTTATGCGGGCGTGAATAATCGGCGGATGAGCGGCCTTGAGGGTTTCATATTCAAGCCCGAGTTTTTCGATTACCCCAGGGCCATAGTTTTCCACAAAGACATCAAAGCCCGGCAACAGTCGAATAAACAGGTCCCGACCCTCGGATGATTTCAGATTAATAGCAATACTTCTTTTATTGGCATTCCAGTTACAAAAATAGGCCGAATATGCAGCTTCTCCGCTTAGCCCGACTCCCCTCCCAGGGTCACCGTACCCGGGAGCCTCGATTTTAACCACATCAGCTCCCAGCCAGGCCAACGCCTGGGTACACGATGTGCCCGCTTCATACTGGGTCATATCAAGAATTCTCAATCCATCCAGCGCTGGCATCTAATTCTCCTGATCAAGATAAGGTTGCTATGTTATATTGAGGTTGGCCCGTTATTTCCCTTTCTGCTCCGCCACGACTTCCTTCATACCTTCCCATTCATGCCACATGTTACACATGGCAAATTTTGAACGCTCCCAGGGATCGTTGCCTTCTTCGAACTCCAGCCATTCACCTATCTGCCCACGGTCCGGGTGATCGGTGACACCGTTCACCATAACATCCGGCTGACGACTCTTGTTGCGAATTCGGAAGATAATATTCTTGCGGGATTCTGTACCATTTTCATTGCGGGTACCGGAATGTGGTATCTGGTAGACCGTTATACATGCATCCCCAGGTTGCATGAGTATCTGGGTCGGTCGGGGCCACTTCTTGCCATCCGGTGTACTCTCGGAGTTCTCATCCAGGAATTTATTTCTAACTTCCTCTGGTAAGTAGACCAGCCCGGTGCGATTAGGGCTTTCATAATCCAGTCTGGGCCAACCCGGACCTTCTGGCCCCAGGTGATTGTTTTCATCACGTTGCATCTGGAAGAATTTTTCGGTTGCATGATGGGCACCCTTCAACAGTGCAGTCTGACCACATCCCTCTACGGTCTGGTCGCTCAGACAAACGAATGCAAACGCTGTAAAACTTCCCAGGCCGAGTGTCATCTCAGGATCTTCAAACATGGGCACAGAGTTGTGACCCATAACGTCGGGACTTCGACCCAGATCTCCTTTTGGGCCTGATGCAAAATAACGCCTGTAGATTTCTTCCTCGGTACCTTCCTGCACTGTTTGTGGTGCGGCAATAGTAATACTGCCATCCATATGCGTTTCGGCCCCATAGTACGGCATGTCCTTGTCGCGATAACCAATATTGTTGAAGTGCTCACCAGGTTCCCTGACTTTTATCACACCAACCTGGCAGACAATCGGTGGATCGAAATAACCCATGACTTCGTGCAGTATCGGCGTAATGGATGATGCATTCACAAGATCAGTCATTTCTTTTTCTGTTCCCAGGTTCTCGCCTTTCTTTGCAGCCCGAATACGGGCTCGTGCGGCCTCAACGTGTTCCTCTGACACTGCATTTTTTAAGACTATATAGCCGTCACGATACAGTGAGCGTTTCTGTTCCAGTGATAGCACGGGAGTATTGGGTGTAGCGTTGTCTGGTGAACCTGGAACAGCCATCGCACTAATATCCTTAACAAGTAGAGTTATTAACAGGACACTACACTAATAAAAACCTTCATGGCAAGGTCATGGGAGATCTGTGCCCGTGGTTTATTGGGTTTGCCAATACCCACAGAAGATGGTTAAGTCTCTATCTGGCCACTAATCCGAATCAATCCTATGACTGAAGAGACCAAAGACTGGCGCAACGAGGGTGTCAAAGTCATCAGCGGCGAGCATCTGGATATCAACACCCCCCAAACTCCCGGTATGAATCGTGCCGCAGCAGTGACCTACGCAACAGCCGGTGCGCAAAAGCTCTGGGCCGGAACGGTGGAAATTCATCCAGATGCGAAGACAGGTGCACACCATCATGGTGCACTGGAGAGCATTATTTACATCGTCAGCGGCCGTGCCCGTATGCGCTGGGGAGACAAGCTTCAATATGTTGCAGAAGCAGGGCCCGGTGATTTTATTTTCGTCCCGCCTTATGTTCCGCACCAGGAAATCAACGCCAGTGAAAATGAAGCTTTGCATTGCATGCTGGTTCGCAGTGATCAGGATCCCGTTATAGTTAATCTGGATATTCCTGTCATCGAAGATCCAGACGGGTTGCACTGGGTTGACCCGATTCATGCTGCACCATAGACGGAGAAGAACAAATGCCACAACTTGAAACCTTACCTGCCAATACATCTGACGATGACATTCTTGACGTCATCAAACGCGATGGCGCCTGCATCCTGTCAAATGCGCTCGATCTGAGCCTTGCAGCAACAATTAGACAACAGGTCGCTCCGTTTGTGGAAAACACACGTTTTGGCGGTGATGATTTCTCCGGTAAGAGTACCCGCAGAACCGGTGCATTGGTTGCACGAACACCGGCTTGTCGGGATATTGTCACCGACAGCAAAATTCTGTCTCTGGCTAATGGCTTCCTGCTTCCTTTTACGGAGAAAATTATTCTCCACCTGACCCAGACGATTAACATAGGTCCAGGTGAAGGTGCCCAGGTGCTGCATCGTGATCGCTTGGCCTGGGGCACGCATCTGCCAGCCTCCATCGAACCGCAGTTCAACACTATCTGGGCGTTGACTGATTTCAATTCTGAAAATGGCGCTACCCGGGTCGTACCCGGAAGCAACCATTGGCCTTACAAAAGAAGAGCAGAACCGGACGAAGTCTGTCAGGCAGAGATGAACCGTGGTTCGGTACTGCTTTACACCGGCTCGGTGATTCATTCGGGAGGTGAGAACCGGGCCGACGAATCCAGAATGGGGTTGAATATCACCTACTGCCTGGGGTGGCTGCGCCAGGAAGAAAACCAGTACCTGTCCTGTCCACCGCATATTGCAAAAAACCTGGAGCCAGCGTTACAGGATCTATTGGGTTACTCCATGGGTAATTACGCGCTGGGTTACTATTCTGACCCGGAACCGGGGGAATCAGGCAATGCGGGCATTCAACCACCGGAACGTGCCATCAACGCCAGTGTGATCAACAAATTTAACGCCCTTACGGATAGTGAATCATAGGGGAGCCGAACCTATACACTGTTGAAATGAGGGACGGACAATGACAAAGACGACCATTGGCGTCATTGGCCTGGGCTTGATGGGGCGCAATCTAACTCAAAACCTGTTGGAGCAACTGGACGTTGCAGTTTTCAGTTACAATTCGGACGAAGTCCATAGCCTTATTCAACCAGCAAACAGCGATTCCCGGCTGTACAAAACCGACTCAATTCACGCATTTGTCAAAACCCTGGACCGTCCAAGGAAAATCTTACTTATGGTCACCGCGGGGGACCCCGTTGACCGGGTTATCGACGACCTGGTAGCGATACTGGACAGGGATGACATTATTATCGACGGTGGGAATTCACATTTTGAGGATACTCACCGGCGTCACCTTATGCTGGAGCAACAGGGGATTCAGTACCTGGGCACTGGAATATCCGGAGGCGCAAAAGGAGCCCGACATGGCGCCTCGGTCATGGTCGGCGGAAATATCGATGCTTACAATCAATGTCTGCCCTTGTTCGAAGCCATATCTACCCACATAAACTCTGATCCCTGTTTTGATCATGTCGGGCCAGATGGCGCCGGACACTACGTCAAGATGGTTCACAACGGTATTGAATACGGCATCATGCAGCTTATTGCAGAGACCTACCGGTTTATGCAGCAAGCGCTTGGCTGGAGCTCCGAAAGAGCTGGTGCAACCTTTGCTGAATTCAACAAAGGACCACTCGAATCTTACCTTGTTGAAATTACCGAGAAAATCTTAGTCCAGCCGGACGAGCTCACAGGAACGCTGTTACTCAACCTTATTTCGGATCGTGCAGAGCAAAAGGGTACAGGCCAGTGGACAGTATACTCCGCGATGCAGTTAGGCGTTCCCATTCCTACGATTGTCGCCGCAGTGACTGAGCGACACCTCTCTGCCATGAAAGACCAAAGAGAACAAGCGTCCCGCCTCTACCCACACAGCGATACACACAGCATTGTGACTAGCGCAGCTACTACGGTCGAAGACCAGGCTGGCTGGACAACGATCATTGGCGAGGCATTATTGGCTGCCATCCTGTGCACCTATGCACAGGGCTTCTCTTTACTGGGAGGCGCTGCCAGGGAATTCTCCTGGGGCACGAACCTGGGAAGCGTGGCAAGCCTGTGGCGCGGGGGATGTATTATTCGTTCGGCTTTACTTACGGATATCAAACAGGCATTTGATGAAAACGGCGAACTGGAGAACCTATTGCTGGCTCCCGGTCTCAAGCCGATTATTGAACAAAGCCAGAATCCCTGGCGCTCCCTGGTTGCTGCTGGCATCCAATCAGGTTCGTCAATGCCTGCCATGTCCGCATCACTGGCTTACGTCGACTCTTACCTCTCAGAAACTCTGCCTAGCAACCTGATTCAGGCACAAAGAGATTTCTTTGGCGCTCACACCTTCGAGCGAACCGATCGTGAAGGTAAATTTCATGTCGACTGGGAAGACGCATAGATTCTTAATCTTTTTATTAAACCAGGTGGCGGAGTGTCTGTTCATGGTTATCGTTCTGTTCGGAGTGAGTGGTTGCGGTAAATCAACTATCGGCAAACAACTTGCGGAACAACTCAATTGGCAGTTCATCGATGCTGATGACTACCACCCGGAGCAAAATATTGAAAAAATGCGCCAGGGACTACCCTTGTCAGACGAGGATCGAGTACCCTGGTTGACCAGGTTGCGGAATCTGATCGCCAACAACAACCAGCAGGGAAAACACACGGTTCTTGCATGCTCCGCTCTCAAACAATCTTATCGGGAATTACTCGGGGTCGATCAGAAGAGGATTTTTTCAGTGCTACTTGAAGGAAGTTTCGAACTCATACAGGCGCGGCTGGCCACCAGAACACACGCATTTATGAACGACAATTTACTCCGCAGCCAGTTCAGTTCCCTTGAACCGGCGAAGAATGGTTTAGTCGTCAGCATACAACTTAGCCGGGAAATAATTTGCGAAACGATTGTCAATGCGATCATCAAGGATCGCAGTACAGGATGCTAGTCGGCGACCCGGATTATTCGCGTCCCTACATTGCCACCGGCCAACAAATCAACGAATGCTGCTGGTGCCCGCTCCAGACCATTAAACTCATCGTTAAGCGGCACCAGGGATCCTGACTTGATCCAGGATTTAATTTCTTCTCGGGCAGATTCGTACTGTTCAAGAAAATCAAACACCAGAAAGCCTTCCATTCGAATCCGTTTGTTGACCAGCAGCCCGGGTATACCCCTTGGCCCCCCTGCGGGGTTGGAAGTATCGTATTGCGAAACCACACCACAGCAGACAATTCTGCTGTGCTCGTTCATGCGAAATAGCGCATTACCAAGAATGTCTCCGCCGGTATTGTCAAAATACACATCAACGCCGTTGGTACATGCTTGCTTGAGCTCTGCCCGAAAATCATCCGAGCGGTACGAAACCGAGGCGTCATAGCCAAGCTTGTCCTCCAGCAGATGACACTTCCCGGCAGTCGAGGTAACACCTACCGTGCGACAGCCTTTAATTTTTGCAATCTGCCCAACCAGGTGCCCCACAGAACCCGCCGCCGCAGAAACCAACACTGTTTCTCCCTCACTGGGATCGCCAACTTTCAGCAATCCAAAATAGGCGGTCAAGCCATTGGTACCCAACGCACCCAGATAGTGAGCAGGGTCGATATCATCTTCGACCCGGGTCAGGTTTTTGCCTTTGTGTACTGAGTATTCCTGCCACCCGGAGGGACACACCACCAGATCACCTTCCGACAGCCGCGGGTCATTAGACTTGACAACCCGGCCTACACCCGTTCCGTTCATCACAATATTTGTTTTTGGTGCACCAGCGTAACTGGCACTGCCTTGTAACCCTGCCCGGGTTCCCGCGCCAATGGTCAGCACCAGAGTTCGGCACAACACTTCAGCCTCAACGGGTTCTGGTATCGGGCCGGTTTCCATTCGGTAATTCGATTCCATCAACGGGCCGTCCGGTAAAGAATCAATTATTACCTGGCGATTCTCTGACGATGTAAGGTCTGTCGTTTTATTTGTCATTATAAGTCCCTACCACAGGTCATACTTCTGCAACTCACTGCGTCCAACCACCATATGGTGCACCTCATCCGGTCCGTCGGCGAACCGCAGGTGACGCAGATCAGTATACATTGCCGCCAGTGGTGTCCACTGTGAGATTCCGGTCGCGCCATGCATCTGTATCGCCTGGTCGATGATGAGACAAACCTTTTCAGGAACCATGGCTTTCACGGCACTCACATAGACCCTGGCTTCCTTGTTACCGAGGACGTCCATCGCCTTCGCCGCCTGCAGCACCATGAGGCGCATTGCATCAATTTCAATACGTGCCCGTGAGATGACTTCAAGATTTTTTCCCAATTTCGCAATCGGCTTACCAAAAGCAACTCGACTACCGGCCCTGGTCACCATCAGCTCAAGCGCCTTTTCGGCTTTACCAATAGAGCGCATACAGTGATGAATTCGACCGGGACCCAACCTGACCTGGGAAATTTCAAATCCTCGCCCTTCACCCAGCAGAATGTTCTCTTTGGGCACCCGAACATTGTTGAATTTGATATGCATATGGCCGCGGGGCGCATGATCTTGGCCAAATACCTGCATACCTTCCAGGATCTCAACGCCCGGGGTGTCTTTTGGCACCAGAATCTGTGATTGCTGCTGACTCGGAGGCGCATCAGGGCTGGTCTTGACCATGGTGATCATAATTTTGCATCGTGGGTCTCCGGCTCCTGAGATATAAAATTTCTCGCCATTTATCACCCACTCATCACCATCGAGCACTGCCTGGGTGCTGATATTTTTTGCATCGGACGACGGCAGACCAGGCTCCGTCATGGCATAGGCCGAACGAATTTCACCATTCAACAACGGCTTCAGCCATTTTTCCTTCTGTGCCTCAGTGCCAACCCGTTCCAGCACTTCCATGTTACCTGTGTCCGGAGCGCTACAATTCAACGTTTCTGACGCCAGGGCATACTTTCCAAGTTCCGTCGCAATATAGGCATAGTCCAGATTGGTCAGGCCATCTCCCATTTCAGAATCAGGCAGGAAGAAGTTCCATAACCCGGATTGCTTGGCTTTTTCCTTTGCGCCATCGAGTAATTCAAGTTGCCGTGGGTGCCAGGACCAGCGATCTTCCTTGCCCTTCTCAAGTGCAAAGAACTCTTCAGTGATGGGTTCCACGTTCTGTTTAATATGTTTTTTTACCGCATCCATCAAAGGTTGTGCTTTCTCTGACATCGCCAGTGTGAATAAGTCATTTTCTAGATCAGGCATTTTTTCTCCGTTGTTCTGCGGCTTTCTTGCAATAGTAAAAGTGTTTTACACCCAGATTGTTGCTGCTAATTTACGGTTTTCCCTTGATCAGAACCAGCAATATCAACCAGCATGATATGTATCTCTTTATCTCTTGGTATTTCACAATGAAATAGCGGGGTTGAGTTCGAATTATTTTTCCTCACCGAGTCTCTGGAAATTGGGTTTCCGTTTCTCCAGCAGTGCGCTGGCACCTTCTGAGGCATCCGGTGCTGCAATAAATCGATTTTGCGATTCATTGGCTTCGTGCAGCGCATCAACATAGCCTTTGCCGAGATGGCCGTAAACCAGTCGCTTGGTTTCAGCAATCGCCAGTGGCGCAGACGTTTCCGCCATACGTTCTATATACGCACAGGCCTGATGCACTAACTGATCCGGCTCTACCAGCTTTTCTACCAGCCCAAGTTGCTGCGCTGTCGCGGCGTCAATCCTGTCACTCATCCACAACAGATCCAGAGCACGCCCGGTTCCCACCATTCTTGGCAAGATCCAGCTGGAACCGTGTTCAGCGATAAGACCACGTTTTAGAAAGACAGTGATAAAACTCGCATCGGTTGACGCGATCCTGATATCACTCATCAGTGCCAGGATCAAACCACCACCTGCGGCTACACCATTGACCGCTGCGATCACCGGTTTGGGTACTTCGAGCAGATAGCTGAAAATGCCGGGCAACTCATCCTCACTCATTTCAGCGTCGCTCCTGGTGGTCTCCTTGCCGCTGGTGACTTCTGCAAGAACCTGAGAGTCCAACCCGGCAGAGAACCCCCTGCCGTTGCCTGTGAGCACTATTCCGATGATGTCCGAGTCAGCAACTGACTGATTAACAGCGGTTCTAATTTCGTTGAGCGTGTGGTAAGTAAAAGCATTGAGCTTTTCCGGCCGGTTCAGCGTGATTACTGCAGCACAACCGTCAACCCGGTATTCTATGTCTGTAAAACCATTCATAGTGTAACCCCATACCTGATCAGTTGATCAGCATGCCAGACATTCAATGCATTAGCGACTTCCGAAGCGGTTGTGAGTGTTTCAGACGGGTCCGGGAAGTGAAGGGGTCTAAAAAAAGGGATAAAAAAGAGAAACCCCGCCGAAGCGGGGTTTCAGGATTAGGATTTGGCCGGGGTAATAATGGACGAATCCAAAATTACTGGGTCTATCCTTCCGAATCCGAAGATCCGGTTGGGTCTTGGGCCGGAACTCTCAAACCGACGGATCACTCCGAGGTGTAAAAGCTCTGGCCGGTTAACCCGGTGCGCTTGTTCTCCAGATTTTCTTCTACTCTTTTTTGCTGAACCGTTAGATTCAGCCGTTAGAGAGAAGTCAATCCAGTTCCCTCACACTTTGGTTGCTGCCGTCACCAAACGTCTCTGGGTCCGTTCACAACCAGCTTGCTTTAAGCCATTATTTTCGGACGCGTTGCTTACGTCCTCACTAACTGGGTCGATCGCCGACAATCAGTGAACAGGTATCCGGTCTTTTGCAACGACAGGGTCGCAAATACTTCCGAAGAAGTTGCCGGTAACCCTTAAGCCGCCTTTGCCTCGGCGACCTCGACCCGGCACAGGTCTTTCGGTTTGAACCTGGACCATTCCCCGTTTCCGGGTGAACGACCATGCCGAACCGTTGATAGACAATTTATCACAATGAACACTGATGGCTAATGAAACGTTCGCAAGGTCAGGTGGATAAGCTGGGGATAAGTCACGAATATCTGTATATAAGTCGTGGCGACACTGTGGACAACATGGTGAATAACCTTAAAACAGTCTTATCTTATTGGTTTTATTAAGTATTTTCCATATGAATGGATTTCATTTTCAGCTGTTTTCCCCTGACTGGCGCGTTATGCGACAGGCAGATTTGGCTAACGACCTGTACTGGAGCATGCAATGTAAAACAATTCAGTTGCCCCTTATTTATCACGTTAGATTAACTATCAAGGCGTCATTGCAGCCAGTAACAGATCCCGATAGATCTCGTACTTTTGCATTTGTTCTGCCGACAAAAACTCTGCCATGCGTTCGTCCATTTTCTGGACCAGATGGTTATTCTTACTTCTAATTTTCCGTTCAATGCCTGTCGCGTTGTTACCCCGGCTCACTTGTGAAACCATTGCAGTGAGATCAGAAATATAAGTTGATACCGCCTCTCGAAACTGCGGAATCTGATCCTCACTCATGCGTATTTCAAGGGCAGCCATAACAACATCGGGTTGTGCCCATGGGGGCAAATCTGCAGCTTGCGTGGGACCGACCAGCAAAACCGGTAACGCCAATATTAGTCGCAAAGTCATTGTAGCAAGCTTCATGCAGTTCTCCTTCAGACCTGTTTTCATCAAACAGTGATTATGCCCCTAGACTATTCCACAGCATACCCTTCACGTATGATGTCGCCAACCAGAAGAAAAAAACGGGTTACCTGTCAGTGTTAAATGAGTTACTTTTCCGATTTGCCCAATGGCTGGACACACACCAGTGGAGTACAGGCCTACACGAATCCTACTATATGTATGGATGGGTCGAATCGACTCATGTGCTGACGTTAATGCTCTTTCTGGGCATGTTAGTTGTTATCGACCTGCGCATGCTCGGCGTAGCCTTTAAAGATACTCCTGTATCCACGATTGCCGACAGACTGGACAAGCCCATGATGATTGGTTTCACCGTGATGGTAGTTACCGGTTTTGTGCTTTTCTACGCCATTCCGGTCAGAACAACGACCAGTATCTGGTTCAGGATAAAGGTTGTACTCATTATTGCAGCCGCCATTAACGTATTTCTACTCCGCCGGGTCATCAAAAAGTCGGGTCACACCTGGGACAACGACCCTGTACCACCGAAACGAATACGTATAGCTGCCGGGCTATCCATCGCTTTCTGGACCGGGGTGATTATGACAGGCCGCATGATTGCCTATGACTGGTGGGATTGTCACAAGGAGATGCCCTACTTTATGTACTGGGCAGCGGGTTGTGTCAATGAGCTTGCTGCATACGAATAGGACTGATGATGGATTTACTTTTCTTCTTTGAATGGTTAGACACCTCGGCCCTGGCAGATATTTCAAAAGCATACGGCGGCGTGTTCGCCGTGGTAGAAACCTTTCATACCTCTGCAATGGTTCTGTTAGGTGGAATGATACTCACCGGTGACCTTCGCCTGATGAATGTACTGATGCGAGACATTCCGTCTGAAGTCGTGATCAGGAACACCGAAAAATGGTTCGGCTTCGCACTCGTTGTGATGATATTGTCCGGTATATTTATGATGTCAGCGGTAGCGATGAAGCTCTACTACAACGTTTTCTTTTTCTCCAAGATGGTTGGCCTGGCAACGGGGGTTTTCTTTTTCTACGTGATTAGAAAACCCCTGCTCAACCAGGAGCACGCTTTGATCAACCCATGGACACTTAAACTGATAGGTGGCACCAGTATACTCATCTGGTTGAGTGTGGCAGCCTCGGGTCGCTGGATTGGATTTTCGTAAAGTAGTCTCATGATTTACCGGAAAAACAGGACTCTACGGACAGGAATTAAACAAATGAACAAAAAGAAACTCGAAAAGATCGCCATAGGGCTTTCATGTGCCATCGTCGTCGGCTGGGGAATTTTCTGGGTACTACAGATCATTGACGTACGTGAAATGCTGGAACTGGCGTACGGTTAACGGAAATTGGACTTTCGACCTGCAGCCTTTTATTCTCTTGGGAATAACAGGTTTAAGAATGGGTGGAAAAGAGCACATGGCAAGATCTCAAGAATACTATGACGATATCAAGCAGAAATTCGCTGAAGAACGTGACCTTCGACTAAATTACAGACCTGAGGGTACATCCCAGTATACCTCGGAATTGACTGGTGACCTCGCGAACTATGCCGTGGACCCCTATGGTGGCGAAATCACGTCCCGTGAACCCATCAACGATACGGTTGAATGCCTGTTTATCGGGGGTGGATTCTCAGCCTTGCTGACCTCTGCAAGGTTAAGGGAACGGGGCGTGGAGAGTATTCGAATCGTTGAACGAGCTTCAGATGTCGGCGGTACCTGGTACTGGAACCGATACCCGGGTGCAGCATGTGATGTGGTTGCCTATGATTACCTACCACTGCTGGATGAAATGGACTATGTTCCGCGGGATCATTACGCCAAGGGTCCTGAAATTTTTGGCCATTGCCAGGCAATCGCCAAAAAATACGACCTTTACGAGCTGGCTGTGTTTCAAACCACAGTCACAGCGACAGTCTGGAACGAAGAGGAAGAAATGTGGCATCTCGAAACTAACCGGGGTGATCACATGAAGGCCCGATTCGTGATTTGCGCTAACGGGACACTTTCAAAGCCCAAACTCGCAAAGATCAAGGGTCTGGAGACATTTCAAGGGCATTCGTTTCATACTTCACGATGGGATTATGAGTACACTGGAGAAGATCTCGGCAACCTGTCAGACAAGGTGGTCGGTATCATTGGCACTGGCGCGACGGCTGTGCAGGCGGTACCTCAACTCGCTGCCAATGCAAAAGAGCTATATGTCTTCCAGCGCACACCCTCATCCATCGACATTCGTAACGACTGGCCCACCGACCCGAACTGGGCACGAAGGCTGAAACCCGGCTGGCAAGCCGAGCGGCGTGCCAAAGCGCTGTCCTCTAGAGAACTTACGCCGGAACAAAAAGCCAAACAGGCCGCCATGACCCGTGAAGAGAAAATCCAATTTCAGGAGAATGGCAACATCGACTATATGATGCGCATTCATAAGCGTATCGATTCGATTGTCAGAGACGAGGCAACTGCTAATGCCTTGAAACCGTGGTACATGTTCATGTGCAAACGCCCCTGTTTTCACGAAGATTATCTACCTGCTTACAATTTACCCAATGTCCATCTGGTGGACACCCACGGCAAAGGGATTACTGAAATACGCGAGAGCGGACCGGTATTCGAGGACGAGCAGTTTGACCTTGACCTGTTGATTTATGCGACGGGCTTCGAGGTTCAAAAAACCGGCATATACAACCAGATTGTCGGTAAGAATGGTGTCAATCTCAATGACAAGTACAGCACCGGCATGCGTACGCTACTGGGCATTCACTCCAATGGGTACCCGAATCTTTTTGTCATGGGAGGATATCAGGCATCATTCCAGTTTAATCTCACCGACATGCTGCAAACCCAGGGTGATCATATTGCGGATTGTATCGCATACGCCCGGGAAAATGGCCACCAGTCTATTGACCCGACACCGGAAGCTGAAGAATGGTGGGTACAGGAAGTTATTGAACATCGAGGCAAAACCACCCGCAACCAGGATTGCACACCCGGATATTATAATTTTGAAGGCGAGCATCAACGCAGACAGGATGGCAATTACAACGGTGGGTTCCGGCAGTACTTTGATCATATGGGTGATATCCGGATGAAGATGGAAGATAATTTTTTGTTCTCATAACAGAAGAAATTCCATTGGGGTTTCCAGGCCAGGTTTTCCCTGGCCGTCAACTTCCTACATAAGGTAGCAGCCGGGAGTGACACCAAAGTGTTTTTTAAATGCTGCAATGAATGCACTAACACTGTCATAACCACATCCAAGACCGGCTGCCGTAACACTTGAGCCACAACTCAATTGGGTCACCCCATGGATAAGCCTCGCTTTCTGCCGCCAGGCATCGGGGCTGAGTCCGGTTTCTTTAACAAACAATCGTTGCAAGGTGCGAAGCGAACAACCATGTTTTTCAGCGATGGTCTTGAAATCCAAACGCGACTCAGGATTTTCCTGAATCCAAACCGCTGCTGAGACTGCTCGGGAATCCAAGGGCAGGGCCAGACACAAATCACCCACAGGCGAATCGGTAACAATATCAAAGAGCACACCAGCCAATCGATGATGCTCTTCAACACCTTCAATCAGCATATCCAGCGAATGAATGTGCAATATGAGCTCACGCAGAAACGGAGAAACTTCCAACGCCCTCGCATCCCGGAACAAGGAATTCGTGTGCCCTGGTGCAAGATAGAGAGTTCGCATGGCAACATCGCCTCGTGTCATGATGCTGTGATCGCATTTTGCGGGCACCCAGATTGCTCTCGTCGGAGCTACGAACCAAACCGCATTATCAGTTGCAACCTGCATGACACCACTGGCGCCATAGATAAGTTGTCCCCATGGATGATCGTGCTTTGGAACGACAAAACCATCGTGATAGGTCACGCCCAGGGAGCGAATAATGAACCCGTCTTTTGACTCAGCAGCGTTTACTCCTCCCACATGCCAGACTCATACTGCATAACACCACAGACATTGCCTTCAGTGTCCTCGAAGTAGGCTAACTCGCCTACTCCTTGTATATGAAACGACGGCATGACAATCTTCCCGCCATTAGCTTCGATGGCGGTAATCGTGGCTCTGAGATCATCTACACCGAGGGTCGTCTCAAAATTGTTGGCTGGTTTTCCCGGTACAACCTGCCTTCGTTCCTGAAGCGCACCCATCAGCCCATTACCAGCGTTTTTCACCTGGTAAAAATTTGGGGGGCCCCAGGCATTGAATTCGAAGCCGAATGATTTTTCGTAAAATGATTTTGCGCGAGGAATATCGTCAGCATTAATAGCAAAGTGTCGAAATTTTGTCGTCATGGTGCTCTCCCTGGTGTTGACGAATCCATACTATGACAAACGTTAACTGGCACGCTTGCGCTATTATGACAACTTATGTAGTGGAAGCGACAAATTATTCACGGGAGAATACCGGCGACACCCATAACTACACTGAGCCCGTCCTGTTCATTGAGATTCAAAGCCCTGAAAATTTCAGCAGATGTGGCTTTAGAGACCAGACGGTGCCGGTGTCAGCAGTTTGGCTCTAACTATCTGGCCTGAAAAGGCAATCCTGTAAAATACCGGCAGGGCGATCAGCGTCAACAGGGTTGCGAACGCCAATCCACCCATAATACACACTGCCATTTCACGAAAAAAAGCGTCTGACAATAAGGGTGACATCCCTGCGATTGTTGTCCCGGCAGCCAGCATAACCGGACGCAATCGACTGACGCTGGCAGACACGATGCTTTCAATTGTCATACCTCGTTCTTCAACCTGCTTGTCGATTTCATCTACCAGTACCACACAGTTTTTAATCAACATGCCGGACAGGCTCAAAAAACCCAGGAAAGACGGAAAGGTAAAGGACAAGTCAGTCACAAGCAGGCTGATGACCACACCACATACTGTCATCGGCACTGTTAGCCAGATCACAATCGGTTGACGTAACTTGCCAAACATCAGAATAGTGACAAAGAACATCAACGCGAAGGTAATGGGGATGCGGGTTCCCAGCGTCTCGCGTGCCTCCTGGCTTCCCTCGTATTCGCCACCCCATTCCAGGTGGTATCCCGGTGGAAGTGCAATCGCCTCGACGTCACCGCGCATGGTCTCGAACGCGCGGGTGAAATTTTGTCCCTGAGGGGGATTAGAGAGTGCGCTGATCATCCGTTCACGGTTACGGCGAAAAATCAGGCTGTCTTCCGGCAACAGTTCAAAACCATCGACAACCTGGGACATCGGGATATGTGATTGTTGCGCCGGACTCCAGACCGTCCGGTCAGACAATCCCCACAGATCAATTCGCTCGTGCGCGGGTGCCCGGGCAATAATCGGCAGCAGTTTGTCCGCCTCCCGGTACAAACCGATATTTACCCCCAGGGTCGCAAAGGCAAGGGACTGATAAACATCGGTTCGCATCACACCTGCGCTTCGCGCCCGGGTGTTATTGAACTGGGGTACGATTTGCAGCTCTCTCTGGCGCCAGTTGGTTTTCCGGTCAATGAAATTGTGCGCAAGATAAACATCCAGTGCCTGCGCAGACAGGCTGCGTAATACATCAGGATCAGGACCTGTGAACCTGGCTTCTACTTTCGATGAACCGCTCGGGCTGAACTCACTGCGCCGAATCTGCAACTCGGCTTCAAGATTGGATTTACGCAACCTGTCACCAACACTGATCATCATGTCATTCATCACATCGACATCTTCAACCCTCACAATCAGGTGAGCATAGGCTGAATTTGGCTGTTCCGGTTGCACCATGGCGGCAAACCGGGTGGTGCCCCTGCCTATGAAACTGCTGATGTCGACGACACCGGGTTCCTTCCGCACTTCATCTTCAATGCTTCTTATCTCACGGCCGGTTGTCAGTACGTCAGTACCCTGGGGCAGATAAAAGTCGATAAAAAACAACGGCGTATTCGTGGTCGGGAAAAAACTTTGTTTTACTTTTCCAAAACCCCAGAAACAAGCCGCAGTTATTCCTACGATGACAAGTGTTGCGAACCAGGCTTGGCGTAAACTAACCTCGACCAGCTTGCGGTACGGCGCATAACCCCAGCCCTGGTACAAGTGATCATCCCGACCATCAACGGTCGTTCGCAGAAGATAACTACCCAGCAGGGGAGCAACCGTAATCGCAAGCACCCAGCTCAGCATCAGTGAGATCGCAACAACCTGGAACAACGAAACCAGAAAGTGACCGGTGTTGTCCTCCGACAAGCCGATGGGAGCGAATGCCAAAATGCCAATAATTGTAGCGCCGAGTAACGCGTACTGCGTTCTCTGAACAGATTCAGAAGCGGCTTTTTTAGCGGTGAGACCACGCTGGACACCAATCACCATGCCTTCGGCAACAACAATCGCATTGTCCACCAGCATGCCCATTGCAATCATCAGCGCTCCAAGGGAAATCCGCTGAAGTTCGATGTTGAGAATTGACATCACAAAGATGGTTCCCAGCACGGTCAGCAACAAGATACTCCCAACCACGGTGCCCGCTCGCCAACCCATGAAAATGCAAAGGGCACCAATCACGGTCGCAACAGACAACAATAGATTTCGCAGGAAGGTATCTATGGCATCACTGACCACTTCATGTTGCAGATAAATCGGATGGGCTTCCACACCCAGTGGCAATTCCTCTAACAGATGTTGCATCTGTTCATCAATCAACTGGCCTACCTTTACCACATTGAGTCCCGGTGTAACGGACACCCCGACCGTAAAAGCAGATTCGCCATTGAAACGAATAATCTGTGGCGGTACCTCCACCTGCCCCCTGGATATAACAGCTATATCCGATAGGCGCAGCACTTCAGTCGACCCGGGACGGCCAATCCTCATGTCACCAATTGCCTGCACACTGTCAAACGCCAACCGGGGCGCAATCGAAATGCGCCGGGAGCCGTAAGCAACAGAACCTGCATCGATCACCTGGTTCTCCTGGGCGATACTGGCAAAAATACTATCAATGGGGATCCCGAGCCGTACCAGGCGTTCATGGTCCACCTCAACAAAGATTGCCTCAAAGGGTTCACCTGCGGTTGAGACTTTTGCAACACCAGGTACCAGCTTTAACCTTGTTGACAATCGCCGCGACATGTCATAAATGTTAGCTGCCGAATAGCCCGGCGCAGTAATCGCGTACAAAACCCCGTATACATCACCGAAATCGTCTTCCACTATCGGCACACCGGCACCCGGCGGTAACCGATTTCGAGCTTCGCTGATACGACGGCGCAATTCATCCCAAATCTGCGGCAAATCGTCGTCTGAAAATTTCTCCAGCATTTCTACCTGAACTTCGGAGCGTCCCTGTACAGATTTGGAAGTCACGGTATCGAGATACGGTAGTTCCTGTAGCGCTGACTCGATCACATCTGTCACCTCCTGCTCTACCTCCATTGCAGAAGCACCGGGATACATTGTGATGATATAGGCGTTACTGATGGGAAATGCCGGGTCTTCCAGACGCCCGACATTGTCGATACCATATATGCCACCAGCAAGACAGGCAAAGACAATCATCCAGGGGTAGAGTGAGTTTTCGATAGACCATTGGCCGATATTTTTCATCAGAATTCTGTTACCGGCTTGTCCATCCTGCGAATCTTCATGCCTGCCTGGAGCTGGCTTGCACCGGTTGCAACTATCAGATCACCGTTTTTTAAACCACTGATTATCGGCACGCCTTCCTTGATGGGAGAGCCAATTTCAACCGTCTGTTTGGACACTAACTGTGTTTTTGGCTCAAACACCCAGACGTAAAAAGATTTGTCCGCGCTGGTGACAAGCGCCGTAATGGGGACGGTAATCCCCGGCATATTGTCGAGATTGGCAGTAATCTCAACTTCGACGGATGCTGTCATCCCTGGCAGGATATTTTTGTTTTCAGGGTTTGGCATAACGAATGTGACGCGATAGGTCTGCGCCACCTCATCTGCTTCACCGGCGTTTTCCCGTATGTCCAGCGGGAACACTTCTCCCGGTGCAAAATCAAATCTGGCAACCTGTGAAAGGACCCGCTCCGGCGTCACAGTTGCCAGTAACTTCTCCGGGATACTGGCGTAAATGAACAACTCACTGAGGTCATTGATCCTGACTATCTTGTCACCACTACGCACATTGACATGATTATTGGTATACCGTCTTGCGATATAGCCTTCAAAGGGCGCTACAATTTTTGCATCGGCCAGCGCCTCGCGGGACTGATCATACCTGACCTGCCACAACTCATAGACGGCACGGGCATCATCGACCACAGAGGGTGAAATGCCTTTTTCGTCCAGCAGTTTCATCTTCCGCTTCAGGCCCTGGGAAGCAAGCTTCAGCTGAACACCCGCCTCACGCACGGACAATTCAAAGTCCGTTGTGTCCAGAGAGGCAATCAACGTCCCCCGGGCGACTGTCTGGCCTGCCAGAACCGGCAGTTCTGCCAGTTGCCCGGACACTTCGAATGACATATCAACGCTCTGTGCAGCGTCAACCCGACCAACAAACTCATGTTTGATAGTTTGCTGGCTCTCCCTGATTTGAAAAATTCGCGCAGGTCTGACGGACTGATCCTCAACTACCACGATCTCGGCCTCGCCACAACCGATCAACATCGTCAAAGATAAGATAATTACAACCTTCATCATTTAAATTTCCCGGAGCCCTTAAGCGGATTTACAACAACGCGGCAGCATAACAAAAAAGCGATATGCGCAGGTGAGAATCACTTCAGGCTGTGAGCTTCACAGTCCCATAATCCTGTTCTGGCATCACATCTTTATGGCGTCTCCAGATCTGCGGTTTTTCCCCAACCACTGAAACACGACAACCTTCCCTCTCGGCGGGCCAGTAATCCCACAGCGCATGATGCAAGACACACCGGTTGTCCCAGATCGCAATGGCGTTCTTCGTCCACTGGAACCGGCACTGAAAGTCCACACGTTCCGTATGATCAAACAGAAACGTCAGCAATGCTTTGCCTTCCTCTTTTGGCAACTCATCAATCTTTTTTGTAAATTCCCGATCTACGAACAGTGCAGGTCTGCCAGAATCCTTGTGTCTACGCACAATGGGATGGTGATTTTCCGGCCATCTCCCATCCGCATCGGCATTCGTAAATTTAAACAGATGCCGAAAAGCCTCTTCCCCGGAATGCAAGGCCGTTAAGCCATTGAGCAAATCCTTCAATCGATCTGACAGGCCATCATAGGCAGCGTACAAACTGGTAAATAATGTGTCACCACCAATCGGAGGAACCTTGTGGAGCTGAAGAATACTGGCCTGGGGTGGCAGGGCATCGCATGAGACATCCGAATGCCAGCGATTTCCAGCCGCGACCTGTGATTCGCTGTTGGTTTTCATGCGCATTAACCCTGGAAATTCAGCGGGTTTACCTCGCGCGGCAGGATGCACATGGACTTCACCGAAACGGTTGGCGAAGGTTAAGTGTTGCTCCGGAGTCAATGCCGGCTGATCACGAATAAAAATCACACCATATTGAGTAAATACATCAAATAGATCTGCAAACCTTGCATCGTTCAATTTCAGCAGATCGGCGCCTTCTACTACAGCACCGAACCTTGGCGTTAAGGGTTTAACTGATAGTGTCATGTCTGAAAATTCTCAATATTATTCGCGAGAATAATATCTTAACTTTCCAGTCGAGACACTTCCATGCTTTCAAATTGATGACCGGGGAGCGAGTTCACCTCCTGGAGAGTCCATTTTCAGATCTATTTGTTGTCCGTACGAATGCTCCGGAATTTCCTCATTGATCGACTTCGGGTGATTGTATCGCTGCCCAGTTTTTCAGTGGGGCGGGAAAGAGTACGCTGATCGAGCAACTCACGGTTGAACAGATTATAGAGTCACCTCATATCTATAGCGCCTGACTCGCTTTCAATGTTGTCCACCAACATTCGGCCGCCGCTGCGATTGTTTGTAGTGATGAATTCACCAAAAAACATGGCTTAAACAACGCCATCTGCAGGTGGCTTGCTATCAAAAGGACATCCTTTGGGTGCCACCGGACTCGCACAGTGCACAGAAACGGCCTGACAACTTCGTGGTGACGCAGGCGATCGCCAGATGGAAGGTGCAAGACATGCACTGCAACACAACCTTGGTCTTGGAGGTACATGTGTTGTGACCATGTACCTGAACAACTAGCGTGCCTCACAACAGATGTTGATTCCTGTTGTAATCAAGGAACCCTGGTTACCCTCGGCCTGGGGTTCCATCGGGACAATACTGCTGGCTCCTGATTAAGGCTCGTAATTAAGTAAACTGTCCCCGATGTCTAATATTCGAATGGAATATATTAAATAGTTCCTAAATAACATTATCTTCCTAGCGCCTCTTTTATTTCTGGGCACGCTCCGATTAGTGTAAATTGAATCCATTGACGAGTGTTAAACCATCAACTGATTGAAGGAATAACTATGAAAAAGCTATCAGTTTTCTTGGCCGTTACACTGTTTTTCCCACCTTTCATTTTTGCTGCGGAATATCCCGATATGGTCGGGGTCTGGAAGGGTCATGTTAGAGTTATCTCATCCGGTCAAAACGTTTCGGACCAGGTCGCCAGCGGTGGTGCAGTGTTATCACAAGTTGATCTTAAGGTCACCATTGACCACCAGGACGGAGAGTCCTTTATTGGCAGTTCACGTTCTTCCAATACGCCGAAAAACCAGCCGTCAACACCGGTCTGGGGAGCAATTCGCTCAACCGGGAAGGAAGCTTTGTTTATTTCAGCCAATGGCGGTCGCGGCAACCTGTGGTTTGGAGCAAATGGTGTTTTCGAATTTTGTGTCACGAATCTGAATGAAACGGTTATCAGTGCCTATTGCGGGATGTTAAAAAAACAATGACAGGCCATGCCGCCTGTTAACTCGCCGTGCAGATGTCATACTCTAATGTTACCCTTGGGGTATACAAACTGATAACAGTTGGCATCGATGAAAAAAAATCTGGGTATTGTCGCCGTTGTATTGGCGGCACTAGTCGCGCTTGTTTATGTTAATCAAGACGGAATCCGGTTCGCGGTCCTGCAAATGGCGATCAAACCCAAGACAGATTTCGTCAACACGCAACCACCCCCTGCCCCGGACTATACGCTCGCTGACCATTGGGCTGCCCTGCCAGGTCGTGAAGATCTGGCCGATGTACTGCCGCAAGGTAATTATGTTGACGTTCAAACCACTGCGGAAGTAGATGTTTTCTTTGTTCATCCAACGACTTACCTGACATCGGACAGCTGGAACCAACCTCTGGACAACCAGAAGGTTAACGACTTTACCGATACCACCGTGATGCAGGGACAGGCGAGTGTATTTAACGGTTGTTGCCGGATCTATGCTCCTCGCTATCGCCAGGCGACCATATTCTCGTTTATGGATCAGGGAGACAGTGGCCACAGGGCACTGGACCTTGCCTATGAAGACGTCAAAAAAGCATTTCGAAATTTCATCGAAACCAAGAATGAAGGTCGACCTTTCATACTCGCGGGACATAGCCAGGGGTCAAAACATGCTGACCTTCTGCTTAAAAATGAAATAGTGGGTACCCCGATCGAGTCGCGCTTGGTGGCTGCCTATCCAATCGGATTCGATATAGACGGAAGCAATGGTTTGCCTGTTTGCGATTCAGCGACCCAAACAGGTTGTCAAGTTTCATGGAATGCGGTTGGGATGAATCCTGAAACAATTATATCGCAGGAAAACAGTATCTGCGTTAACCCATTGAGCTGGATGGCCGATGGCCAGGCCATCTCCAACGATGCCAATCTTGGTGCTGTAAATTTCAGTTCCGGTGGCCATCCTGAGCCAGGCGCGGCAGATGCCATTTGTGACGGCCCCAGGCTCAACGTCGCGAATATAATATCAGGGAACTTTTCAGCCAGGCCCATGGGATTCGATAACCTTCACATTTTTGATTACGCCCTGTTCTATATCAATATACGGGAGAATGCCCAACAGCGAGTGCAGGCCTGGCTCTCGCAAAACAAGGTTGGAGACATTTGATAAGGGCTAGCGCTTGATCTGTGCCAGCTCGCCATTATCTTTAAACGTAAGAACGTAACGGCTGCCACCAATTTCATAGACCCAGGTATTCCCGAATCTGTCAGCCGGTTCGCCGCATTTTTTGAGAACCTCGTACTTCCCCGGGCCATGCATCTGGCTATCCTGAATCAAATGAACACCACATCGCATGGAAGTCGCCGCAGATGCAGGACTGAAATAGCCCGCAGCGACGACAGCAGAAATTGCTAACAGATAAACTTTGTTCATGATGATTTCTCCTCGCTGCTACTTAGTTAGTTCCTGCCCGGAAAGTCATGTATTTCGAACAATTCATGATGTCACTTAACATAGTTAGTTTACCAATCAACCACATATCGAAGGAAGGGGCCACCGAGGTGTAACACTCACAATCTTATTTCCGGACAAGAATTAATCAGGCGTGGTGAATTTAAGATTCGGGAGCAATGCAATTCCCTGCCCTGACCTCACAACACTCCCGCTGGCCATTCCCTTTACCAGTGCACCCAACACAGATCGAATCCGTAAGTCACTGCCACCCTTAATGCCTTCAAAATTTCCCACACCCTCAACCAATCGGAAATATCCTTTACAGTCCCCTACCACACCTTTGCAATCCAGCTCTGCGTATACAACATCTCCAGGCGACACACTGATTTGGCAGTACCCGGTTGCTACTGCTTCTCCAGTTTCGAGGTTAATTTTCTGGGAAATTGGGCATTCCACGAATGCACCATCAATATCACCTTTTTCATTCTCAACGTAAAGAATACCATCCATACTCCCAAGAAATAACATCTGGTTGGTACCTATACTGTAGACGGTGCCGTCACCATCCCATTGCATCAGCGCCTGCAAGTTTCTCTCTTCAGCGCTTAACGGATTTAAAGCCACCAGCAGCACGATGCCTATTATTTTGGTGAGGTTAGAACTTGTTAAAGTCATATATATTCCCTTTCAACTTTCCCTTCAAATAGACTTAACATAGCAAAAGCCGTTGACATAAATTAAGTTACACTCGATGTAAATGAATAGCAACAAACCCGAATACCTGTTGGACGGACAGGAAGTTTGTCGGGTACAGGGTCTTCCATTCGTATCTTTTGTATTGCAGTATTATTCGGTTGATCCTTGCTGGACTGGAGTTTAGAGATAACCAGGTTTCTTAAGTAGGTTAACGACATAGGTTCAACTAGACTCACTCGGCGACACGAGATCGAGACGGGAGAAAAACACTGAAAACCAATCTGTTATTGCTGTCAATTTTAGGGATTCTTTTTACCGGCTGTGCCAGCGTCGATTTCGATATGCCAAAGGCTGAATCCCATGTCATTCTGGACACCCAGGACACGTACCTGGGCCGCACGGTAGCGGATGATCTGCGGGGCAAACCGGAAGGTCACTCCGGCTTTGTCACATTTCCCAATGGAATTGATGCGTTAGCTGCACGCCTGCTCATGGCAGAACGCGCGGAGAAGACGATAGACGCGCAATACTACCTGCTGAAGAGTGATACTGTCGGCAGTGCTTTTATCAGTGTACTTCTCAAGGCAGCAGACCGGGGGGTCCGTGTTCGATTACTGCTGGATGACATATTTACCAGCGGATACGACGCGGGAATCGCCGGATTGAGCTCCCATCCAAATTTCGAGGTCCGAATTTTTAACCCTTTTGCCAATCGATCTGCAAGGTTTCTGGATGGCATCACGAGCTTCAGACGAATCAATCGGCGCATGCACAACAAATCGTTTACCGTCGATAATCAGGTGACGTTGATTGGTGGCAGAAACATTGCCGATGAATATTTTGGCGCTCGATCGGACGCAAAATTTAGTGATCTGGATGTTTTGGCGATAGGACCCGTTGTTGAAGAGGTTTCACACATGTTTGATGACTACTGGAACCATGAAAGATCAGCACCTGCCGCCGCATTTGCAAAGATGCCGGATGATCCCGCCGCCGAACTAGCAAGACTTCGCACGACGCTGGATGACATGCGCAAGACCGTGTTGAAAACCAGGTACGCTGAAGCCGTCACTGATGTAATTTTGGACTATATTGAGTCCGACGAAGACGAACTGGTCTGGGCTCCCTATACACTGACCGTCGATTCACCAGACAAATCAATCAAATCAAAGTCCGCCGAGGCAGCGAGCATTACGACCCCCCTGTTTGCTTCTATAGCAAACGCAGAAAAAGAGGTTATTGTTATCTCGCCATATTTCGTTCCACGCAAAGCTGGTATTGAAGCATTTTCGAATATAAGTGCCAAAGGTGTAGAAGTGACCATCATCACCAATTCACTCTCTGCAAACAACCAATTTTCAGTTCACGGCGGCTACGCACCGGCAAGAAAGCCCTTGTTAAAAAACGGGATCAGGATATATGAAGCGAGAGCTGACGCAACGATCGCCGGTTCTGAATTTGCTACTGATGATGACGCCAAAGCAACATTGCATACCAAAGCCTTCGTTGTCGACGGGGCGCAAATTTTTATCGGCTCCTTTAACTTCGATCCACGATCAGCAAAAATCAACACCGAGCTCGGTGTCATTATTCATTCATCACAAATGGCACAGAAGCTAGTGGAGTTTCTTGCAGTGGCTATTCCGGACCAAACATATGAAGTTTTTCTCGATGAAAGAGAAAATGTACGCTGGCGAACATTGGAAAAAGGTGAAATAGTCGTTTTTGACAAAGAGCCGAATACTACCTGGGGACAGCGATTCGTCGCAACCATTATGCGAATGCTGCCCATTCGTGGTCAGTTATAGAACATAATTCTCGATTGCAGCACTCTCTATTAGGACGCCTGATTAAACGAGACCGGTATTGACCTCATGGCTCAGCAACAGGGTCGTTACACCGCGAGCTAGTGTATCCGTACCGGTATTCATCAACACGTAGATTCCCACAGCCAACATCACCCACGGCACAAATTTCTCTCCATGACGACCAATTCGTTCAGCCAGTTCCGGTCGAGACGCAATCGACAAAGATAAACCGCACCAGGCAATACTGGTAAGCAGATAGATGACCACAATCAGTTTGATTGACGCGACGTCACTTTCAGCCAACAGCGGCAGCAACACGGCAATACTGTCCGCGCTGTTGCTGAACATCAACACAACACTGGCTAACCAGATTCGAGATCCTGTGAGGGTTTGTGCAGGACTCACAGAATTGACTGCCAATGATTTTCTCTGCTGATAAAGCAGATAACACCCCAGGGTAAATGGTGCGAATCCGAGATAGCCGACCAGTGACGGATTGATGATCGCACCCAGCACCAGTCCCAGCCCTGAAACCGTGATGACCAGGATCACAGAAACAATGAAGCCCACCAGCACCGAGAACCGGGCATGGGGCGAATTACCCAACAGGAACACCAGGATCAACAGGTTATCCAAATTAGTGGTCGCAAAGCTGGTCACTACCAACACTGCCAACCCAATGAGGTCAAATAGATTCAAAGCGAGGTTACTGTATTAAAAGCCAATGCGAACGAAGCTTTTATTATAGTCTAACCGGGATGTTTTTGACGGATAAAGCGCTCGAAATCTGGAGCTGAAAAATCCTTTAGCAAAGACAACAAGTAGGACTCAGGCGCTGTGACGCAATACCTTTCCCGCCCTCGTCCCTGTCAGTTCACCATCAACCAGACTTACCTTTCCGTTGACGATGGTTGCTTTGAAACCCATTGACTTCTGGATATAGCGAGGCGCACCGTGGGGGAAGTCATGCACTAACTCGGGCTGCAATTCGGCCACTTTATCAGCGTCAAAGACATTAATGTCGGCTCGCATACCTTCTTTAAGTACGCCACGATCGGTCAATCCCAGAACCCGTGCCGGACCAGACGTCATTTTCTGTATTGCCTGCCCTAGAGTGTAATAACCAGTTTCCCGGTACCAGTGTGAAAGTACAAAACTGGACCATCCGGCATCCATAATCTGGGATACGTGCGCACCAGCATCACCCAAACCGGGAAAAATATTGCTGCTCTTGAACAGATCACCCTGCTCTTTAAAGCTCGCGGAGAACATACGAAAGTTGAACAGGCCTCTTCCGTTTGTTTCTTTCGACAAACGCAGAAAGGTTTCTGACCAGTGTTCACCAGCCTCTTCAGATTGCTCTTTTAGGTTTTGTTCATTTCTGTAGTCTGGCTGATCCCCTGAACCAAGGTAATACACCTGTTGCAATGGAATACCACAGGACTTCGGCTGTTTGGCTTCTTCAACCAACGCGGCATAGGTGTCATCATTATTGATGGCTTCCAGTCGACCGGCCAGGTCCAATTTGGTGATTTCCTGCCAGGTTTTGCCTTTGATGGGCAAACCCGATTGCAGGCCGAACATATAGCCCGAACCACGTACATGGGAAATCGCGGTGATATCCCGTCCTTCACACAATTCATCCAGCGCTGCTGCCGATGCCGCACCCGCGCCATCCTTAGTGCCCGTGCCATAGCTGAAGAGAACCCTGCTCCCCGCTGTATCTGCCATGGCACTGATAACGTCAAACCCTGCGCCAACGGTCTGCATCAGAGCTTTACGTGGTCCTACTTCTTCAGCTATTTCGACGAGCTCATCAATCTTGGCAAAAGTGCCAGGAATACTTCGTCCGTCCGGCCCCTTATGGGGTTCATACCGATTGGATGAAAAACCAAAAGCACCCGCGTCGATTGCCTCACCGACGATCTTCGCCATCTGCTGCTTCTCATCCGCGGTGGGATGTCCCTCGACGGAGCGCTCACCCATCACATAGAAACGAACTGCACAGTGGCCAATCAACCCTGCCACATTGATCGCGGTTCCCAATCGATCAATCGAATCAAGGTATTCACCATAATGTTCCCAATCCCAGGCAAGACCACTGAGTATGGCCTGCTTGGGAATATCTTCGACGGTTTCCATAATACCGGCCATCAGCTCGCGGTCTTCAGGTTTACAGGGCGCAAAGGTCACACCACAGTTACCTATCAATGCCGTCGTTACACCATGCCAGCTGACTGGCGTCATATCCGGGTCCCAGCCTATCTGTGCGTCAAGGTGAGTATGAATATCAACAAATCCAGGCGTTACGACGAGCCCGGTAGCATCAATCACCTGCTCGGTTTCTCCTTCAACTTTACCAATGGCTGTAATAAAGCCATCCTTGATTGCGATATCACCTGGCACAGGCTCACTACCTGTTCCGTCAACAATTGAACCACCGCGAATCACAATATCATGTGTCATAGACCTATCTTCCCTTCAATTGGTTTGTGTCTTTTTTAGTGCCATTTTTGGTGTCTATCTTGATGTAGGGACGGGTATCTTGTCCATTACATTTTCTAACCGACCCACAACCTATCAATATGGTTAATGGTATTTTAACGCTCCATTGAGCTGGATTTAATGGCAATCGGATCTCCAAAAATATCCACCTTGTCATAACGAACCCAGCTTTTTTCGTACTCAGGTGACCGATCAAAATTCTGCGGGGTACCCCATTCCGGCTTAACGGATGGGTCAAAGTCAGACGGTAATTCGCCTGAAGTGCGCTTCGACAACTCGTCGTGCAACACGATAAAGATTCTTCCAAGTTCCGGGCCCATGGGGCCCTTGCCTGACGGCGACGACTGTTCAACAGGTGTTTCTTCAGCAACCTTGTCGTAGCGAAATGCTCCCTTGCTGTAGACGACGTGCTGCTGTTTCTCGTCATCGGTCATTGCGGTGTTAACGGTTCGGCCGACAGGAACAACCGGTGTGTAAAAGCCTTTGGTGAGTGCATCAGCCGGTTCGTACTGCCGCGGCAAAGGTCCGGCACCAACGGTGATCTGTCCATGATAGCAATGAACCCAAAAACCACCGTGTGAGCCATCAGGAAATGCATAACCGGGGGTGTCGGTAAACTCTTCCGAAAATGTATAGACAACATCTTTTATCCCCTGCGCATATTTTTCTGAGACGGCCCGTGTCGACAGTATATGTCTGGCGGTACTGACCCATTCCGGGGTCATAAATACGAAGCGCGGCATGGTTCGCGCCGCCAGGGTATCGTGCAATGAGCGAAGAACCGTAGCCAGCGCCGGATGATCTGGTATCTGACCATGTATTTCCCAACGGGATAGTTTTGTCAACCGAGCCTGTGCCAGGGCCACCAGATTTGGATCTCGATTGTGGTACTGGATCCGCGCCAGGTTGCTGATAATGGAATGGTCTCCTTCAACCTTGTAGTCGCATTCTGATACTGGCAGCTCGCCAACACTGACTTCGACTGCTGCGCCATTGAATTTTGCATGCCATGCCAATGAAGCACCGCAATGTAAATAGGCCGGTGGATTGTGGCCGACTTCGCAAATGGTGAACTCGCCCAAATCAGTAAACGCTTCCACCTGTCGGGCAACAGCAGTCTCCAGGAATTGCCGCGCGGCTTCTACCCATTCTGCCGAGGCAAAGGTTAATTCACCTATGCCATCAGCCATAGCCGCCAATAGCACCGACGCCTGTCCATTTACAATTGTCATATTTCCCCCTTTTTTGGACCTGCTGCAATAGAGAGAACTAACATGCCTTGCCGGACATACACTAATTTCGCGAGGACCATCAGGACACCTGATTTTGCCTTACATGATCCGTGAGAAGGCTCAGCACCCTGGGTTGATACAATGGAAACAGTGCATGACCCATGCCTTCGAAAATTTCCAGTTTGGGACCGGGAATGGCCCATCACAAACAGCACAGCAGGACGGTTGTTATCGCCAAATGACTCATAGCAGATATCGATTCCATTGGCTTTTACCATTTGTTCCATAGCTTGTTCCTGGTTCGTATTTACTTTGGGGAGTCGTCTGATAACCCAACTGGCTCGCCAACAGAACCTGACTGGATCATATCGCTGATCTGTGTACTTGAGTAACCCAGCTCAGCCAGAATTTGTCGACTGTGTTCACCGACCTGTGGCGCAATGGAAGCGGGTTTCTTTTCTTGCCCCGCAATTTGAATTGGACTGCCGACGGTCCATTGGTAGTCCGGATGATCCGAATCTGTCGGGACAATAATATCATTAATCTTTAACTGCTCGTCCCTAACAACATCATCAAGATTTTGCACAACACCATAGGCAATGCTGTATTCATCCATGGCGCTTCGAGTCTGACTCAGTGACAATTTTTCAATAACTGCCGAAATCATTGAACGCATTTCATCCTGGTGTCGAGACACCGCCCGGGCCGTTGCGAAGCGTTCATCTTCTAGCCACTCGCGATGACCGAGTGCAGCGGCAAGTGCTGGCCACTCTTTCGCCGGGTTGGTCAGACACATGACCACATAACGGCCTTCCTGCGTTTTATAAGTATTGCCAAAGGGGCTACGCATGCCTTTTTTCTGACGCCAGGCGTTGCTGTCAAACCCGGCAATTTTTCCTTGAATCTGCATACCATTAGCCCATACACCATTAGCAGCAAGGGATGTTGATACCAGGCCGCCCTTACCGGTTCGTTCCCTTTGGTAGAGTGCCATCATCACGGCACCAAACAGCGACATGGCGGTTGCATGGTCACCAAAACCGCCAGCGCCCTGCTGTGGTAACTGATTCGGCTCACGAACAAGATCCATCATGCCGGATCGGGCCCACCATGCCGTGACATCAAATGCGCGCATATTCGAATCAGGCCCTTTGTCACCATAACCCGTAAGATGTCCAACAATGAGCCTTTCGTTAAGCGCAGACATCTGCTCAAACGTCATATTAAAGTCTGACAACTGATCAGGCCGGAAATTGGTCAGTAAAACATCAGCATCCGCAATGAGTTTGTGGAGTACGTCCTGACCTGCCGCTTGTCTTAAATCCAGTGCCAGCGATCTTTTGTTACGCGACGTTAGTTGCCAATGATATGGCACCGCATACCGGCCCACGAGAAGTCGATAGCCATCACCCTGCAAGGGTTCAATTTTCGTAACATCGGCGCCATAGTCAGCCATCACCGTGGCGGCCGCAGGACCAGCCAGGTAAGAAGCAGCGTCTATCACTTTCAGGTGCTGCAGTGCGTAGGTCATCCCTTTCCTTCTCCGTTATGTGGCAGCAAACCTTAAGTTAGTTCCAAAAGGACGTGTCCTTACTCGAATGAGTAACCCTGTGCAGAATGACTAAATCACAGGTGCTGGGTCAATCCACCATCTAATGGAAAAATCTGCCCGGTAACGAAACCCACGCCTGAGCCTGACAGCCAAACCGCCAGTGGACCGATATCCTCTGCGGTGCCTGCTCTTTTGCTGATGGTAAATCTTACTGCCCGGGCGGCGTTTTCATCTTTCATGTTGATACGGTCATCCATCCAGTCCATCCATCCCAACTCGATACCGTTAATGGAAATACCTTCCGGGGCAAGTTCCTGGGCCATAGCGCGGATAAAATTGAATACCGCGCCGTGTGCCGCACTATAAACACTGGTATTGGGCAACCCCCTTTCTCCAAGGACAGAAGTCACCAACACTATATTGCCATTGCAGTTGCCATTGCCGTTTCCATTGCCAGAGCTGTTGCCGGAGGTGCCTTTTCTGATAAATGGTAACGCGGCCTGACAGGCTGCAAAGGGGGAGATAAAGTTAGTCATCATTGTAGTGGCCAATTCCCCCATGGATATATCTTTAATAGGTTTCGCCAGAAAAAGATCAGAGGCACATGCCAGTATATCCAGCCCATCCAGAGAATTTGCAGCCTCGGTAATCTTATCTGTGAGTTCGACAGCCGGAAGCTGTTCGACTCTTGCGACGGTTGCCCCTGCTTCCTCATAGGCATCGGCAATCGCAGCCCCAGCGGGTTGGTCGGCAGCAACGACAATCGCTTTCTTACCAGTCAGATCGAAGTGCTCCACGGTTTTACTTTCCATCCTATGCCCTCCTAGCCGACATATTCCGGCACAAAGTCAACTGGCCCGAGGCCACCGGCTAACCCACCACCGTCAATCGTAAACGCCTGCCCTGTAATATATGAGGAAGCGTCAGACGCCAGGTAAACAGCCAGGGGGCCAAGCTCCCACCATTCTCCGAGCCGCCTTACTGGAATACGGATTCCACGTTGATGGCGAATCTGCTCTTCCTTTTCCGAGGTCGCCGGTCCCTGTGCCACAAATCCCGGAATAATGGTATTAACCCGAATGTTATGCGGCGCAAGCATGGTTGCCGTGCTTTTAGTCAGCGAAATCTGGCCGCCCTTCGCCGTTGGGTATGCAAAAGATTGATTACCGCGCAATGCTGTTCCCGAGGCAGTATGAATAATGACACCACCTTCGCCGTGACTGACCATGTGTTTTGCTGCGGCCCTCGAGCAGTAAAAATTGCTTTTTAGGTTAGTCGCCAGTACAGCTTCAAAAGCCTCATCCGGATACTCCCAAAACTCCCAGTTACCTTGAACCCCTCCGCCACCAGCATTGGCGATCATGACATCAATCTTTCCGTATTCATCAACACAACGATCAACCAGCCCATCCACCAGGGAGGAATCTGTGACATCGCACTGATGTGCGATTGCGGTACCGCCATCCGCTGTAATTTCACTAACGGTGTCGTCAATTTGTTCCTGGGTTCTGGCGCTACATATAACAGAAGCACCTGCTTTTGCCAACGCTTTGGCCATTGCCTTACCCAGGCCACGACCTGATCCGGTGACGACCACGGCGCGACCATCCAGTCGAATTTTCTCTAACATAATCAGTTCCTATTGCGTATACATGGGCAAGTCGAATCCTAATCGTACAGGCCGCGTGGATTTCGAGCCATCAGTTCATAGTCAGGGCCTGATTTCTGCCAGCCATAAGGTTGGTTTTGAGCAACGAGTGTTTTGAAACGCCCGTTGTTTGCGTGGCGCAGCAGAACCTCTTCAGGCACCACATCACCGTGTCGTTCCTGGGTTTGAATGTACTGGCGGCTGAAGTAGACAGCCAGGTTCATCCGGATGCCCGGATTTACCCTCGCGAAAGAACCGTGCCAGGTATTGCCGTGCCACACCACACAGTCACCAGGGTCAAGATCCATGGAGACAGCATGCGGATTCGCCTTGCTCTGCCCCAACATCATCTCCGGCACTGTCGGCTGGCGTGCCAGCTTATGACTGCCCGGCACCATCGCCAGGGCACCAGCCTCCTTACTATAGGGTGTCAGGGCGTAATTGACATTGGCCACCTGGGAAATATCGGAAAACGGTGCTGGCATGCCGTTGCCGTTATCTGAATGCAATGGCAGAGGGTGACCGCCCGGTGCTTTGAAGTGACAACCAATGCTGGAGAGCAAGCAACTTTCCCCGAGCAGGTAGGTAATTAGCGCCAAAGGTTTTGGCTCCATTAAAATTTCTTCGAAAACCTGGTCGTCATAAAGCATGTAGGGGAGATAGGTTCCACCTTCCAGCTTGTCGCTTGTCTCGTTTTCGATATCAAAGCTATGGCCAAACTGGTTTTCTGCGCGGTGGAGTATCTTCTCTTTTGCCCTGTCAATTTGATCAACCGACAATACCCCTTTGAGCGTGGTATATCCCTTCGCCTCAAGTTCGATGAGATTGTCATTTAAGCCCAGCGATTCGATCTCATCGAGAACACGCTGCAGGGGATTCGAACGGGGTTGTGCCTTTACTTGTGCCATTGCAAGTTTTCCTGTTTTTTCTTGTCTAAAGAGTGTCTAAAAAGCGTCTAAAGCAAGGTTGTCCAAAGTGTCGAGTAAATAAATAAACCATTCTGTGACGCATCGCAAGTGTGCTAACGCTGCCCGGGAGGCTGATCTCTATTCTCGGTCAGCCTCCTGGCGTCATTCTGGCCCGAGATATTCCGCAAAAGTTTCCCAATTCGCGCCCGCCAATTGCCTGGCGTTCTGTGTGTACTTCCAATCGAAGTCCTGTTCAAACTCTTCTGGTCTCGACATGGATAGCTCTGCCACAGGGACTTTAGGCCGATCAGGATCAATCACATTACCATCGACCATGCCAAAACCAGCAAATGTCTTATAGCCCATCAGCGCTTTTAGCTTAGGTGATACGGCAGCAAGGATGTTTTCCGGGACACTAAGGTATTGATTCTCCTGTTGACGCATCATACCGCGGAGATACAGGTTTCTCATACCCAGCCGTGTGCCCCGGGCAGTTCTTTCCCCACCAGAATGCAACAACCGGCTGTCGGTGAGAATGCAACAGCCAGCCGGTGCCGTTAAAGAAACTAGATTACCTTCGGCGAGTTTCTCGAATTCAACACCAGGCCTGATTTTGTTGCGACCGTTTGCTTCGCGGTGAGATCCCGGCACCATATAGGTACCACCCTCTTCGAGGCTAAACTCTGAAAAAGTCCAAATGATCAGACAAGCCAGCGGGTATTCCGGGTGAGGCAGTGGTGTCCCGCCCTGGTCCTGATGCAGCTCCTGCAAACCACCACCCTGGTGAACGATAGATCCGTGCGTAGTACCAAGATAATAGCCTTTCCCCAGGATCTTTCCGAGCAGTGTCTCAATCAGGCTTGCGCGCTGGCAGGCAGATTCCTCAAACGCGATCAGGTCCCTGAATACCTGTCCCTTGGGCAGCATATTAAACACCAATTGTGCGTTGCCATGATGGCTCATATGCGCGACTTTTGCAGCACGTTCTGCCTTCGCCTGATCCAGCAGTCGGTTCACCTGTGCCTCTACCTGTGCAGGAGACAGCACATCTTCAACAATGCAATAGCCCCAGCGCATAAAGTCTCTTTCGAGCTGAGCCTGGTTCGTTGTTGCTTTCGGCAGGTGTGGGAAATCGGAGCTGCGTCTTATTTTCCCCCGATGCTCGGTGATACCTAACAGTCTGGCACCTGAACGTTTGGCTTCACCATAGTTTATCTCAGCTGGGTATTCACCATCCGGTTCACCCTCACCCGATTCTTCGGATTGATCCGATTGATCCAAAAGTGCCCGCAGACGTTCAACCTCTGCCCGTAACTCGGTGACCTCGTCTTCAGCCGTGGGCGTGGGCGCAGTGCTGACACCAGCGTCACGGTGACTGGGTGCGATATCATTCTCGCGATCTTCGTTCATAACCTTACCTGCATTATTAACCCGGATATCATAGCGCGTCCTCCATGTTTCGCACCATTGGTACATCAGGAAACCTCTGATTAATCAGAGGTTCCTTAGATAGCTATAACTGCTGATCACAGGCACAATAGTTTTTTATGAACCGGAATACAAAAACATGGACTGGGGAATACATTTACCGCAACTGGGCAATCAGGTTAGTCGTGAAAGCCTGATCAGGTTCGCCAGGCGTATCGATGAATTGGGCATTCATTCCGGTTGGGTGAGTGACCATGTTTGCTGGCCTGCGGCGTTTGAACCGAACTATCCGTACACCGATGACGGCAGCTTCCCCGCACCCAATGATATGGCGTGGCTGGATCCCATCGGTACCCTGCTTTTCGTCGCAGGCTGTACTGAGCACATAAAACTGGGGACGACTGTATTGATCCTTCCCTACCGGTTACCCGTAGTAACAGCAAAGCAACTGGCCACCCTGGATGTTGTCTCAAACGGCCGTTTAATCCTCGGGGTGGGTGTTGGCTGGATGAAAGAAGAGGCCGAGGTTCTGGGCATGCCGTTTGATCATCGCGGCAAACGTAGCAACGAACAGCTCGAGATATTCCAGTCCCTGTTCACCCAGGAGGAACCTGAGTTCCAGGGTGATTACTATCAATTACCAAAAGTGAGGTTTGAACCCAAACCTTTGCAGGATCCGGTTCCCGTATGGGTTGGAGGTGATACCAGACTGGCCTTCCACCGTGTTGCGAAATATGGCCAGGGATTCCAGGCCGCATTCCAGCCGTTTGATCGAATCAAAGAAGAAATAAGTGAGATCCACGCGTGTTGCGAGACCATTGGCCGTGACCCGAAAGAACTGACGTTCTCTGTCCGGATGTACCTGGACCCAAAAGGCATGATGGAGCCTGAGAAGTCGATAACAGGAAATCAGGAACAAATACTGGCTACTATTGAGCAAATGAGATCCATCGGTGTGTCCCATATTTTGCTCGACCCGGTAGCACCAGGGGGTGTCGATGGGCGGTTGGAGGCTGTTGAGCAGTTTATCGAATTCGTGGGTGGGTGACCGAAGACTGAAGCTTTAAGGGTGTTTCGACAGTCGCGACTTGCACAAAACGTACAAGTTATACAGAAAAACCAAACAGCATGCTCTCATAGATGATTGAATTACCAACCTGGACCAGGGAGGCCTGGTCTGACTACTTGTACAGGCAGCGTCAAAACAAAAAAACACTGAGAAGAATTAACAAACTGATAGTTGACACACAACGTTCACCATTTGAAGGGGTTGGCAAACCTGAACGCCTCAAGGAAACCTGAGCGGATTTTGGTCAAAGCGGATAGACGAAACAAACCGATTAGTCTACGTGGTCGACAATACTCAGATCTCAATCATCTCATGCCGTTATCACTACAACTAAATTGTTAAGCACCGCTGCCTACATCCCGCGTGCTACCCTGCACACTGATTCAATCGTCATCGCTCAACCGGACCAGCATCTTGCCGGTGTTCTCGCCGCTCAACAACCCAATCATGGCGGCCGGAGCTTCTTCGATGCCATTCATTATGGTTTCGCGGTACTTCATCTTGCCGTCTGCGATCCACCGCCGCATATCAGAAAGGAACTGATCTCGCATATGATTAAACTCATAGACCACAAAGCCTTTCATGGTGACGCGGTTGTATATCATATTCGATAAGGTGGTAACCCCTTCTGATCTTGCTCCCTTGTTGTTGTAGCCTGAAATCATGCCACAGACCGGGATTCTGCCCAGGGGTCGCATTTGCCCACAGGCAGCATCCAGATGCTTGCCGCCAACATTTTCGAAGTAAACATCAATACCGTCCGGCAAACCAATATGGAGTTCCTTCGAAATACTCTTCGTTTTGTAATTGAAAGCGTAGTCAAATCCGAGCTCCGATGTCAGGTACTCGACCTTCTCATCGGAACCGCAACTACCGGCTACCCGGCAGTTTTTGATCTTTGCTATCTGACCCACCACACTTCCAACTGCTCCGGCAGCGGCAGAGACGAAAACATTCTCGCCCTCTTTTAGTTCACCAGTGACCAGCAATCCGCCCCACGCCGTAAAACCTGTTCCACCGAGTACATGCAAATGGGTGGTTAACGGTTCTCCGTCCAGGGTGATGATCTGTAGTTGTTTCGCCTTTGCGATACAGTACTCCCGAAAACCATATCGATGTTGTACGTAACACCCCACAGGAAATTCCACATCGTCACTTTCAACAACCTTGCCGATCGCGCCGCCACCCATGGCCTCATCCAGCTTGGTTTGACCATTGCTCATCGGTGGACGCATCGCAGGATCAATTGACATGTACAGATTCTTAACCAGAATATCCCCAGCCGATGTTTGCAGTGTATTTTCAACCAACTGAAAATTTTCCGGCACCGGCATGCCATCAGGTCTGGAAACCAGGTGGATTTCTCTGCTGACGATTTCACTCATAGTTTTTTCTCTACCATAATCGATAGATCGATCCTACCGTGTGAACAGACCGCGATCAAACATGTTGTTTGCCGTTCACGTCATAGTAGGGCATATTCTTTTCCGTATCGTGAGGAGGCAATAATGGCGAATGAACCAGTTGATGTGCTAATTATCGGTGCCGGGGCATCGGGTGCCGCATTTGCGTGGAGTATGGCTGATACTCGAATGAAGATTCTCTGCATGGAGCAGGGGGACTGGATGAATCCGAGTGATTACCCCAGCACGGGAATGGATTGGGAATCGAGAGAGGACTTCAGCATCAGTCCTAACCGGCGAAATAGGGAAACCGACTACCCTATCAATGAAACCAATTCTCCCATTGCTGTCGCCAACTTCAACGGTGTCGGTGGCGGCACTGTTCTCTACGCTGGACATTTCCCTCGCTTTCACCCATCTGACTTCAGGGTTAAATCCCTGGACGGCGTGGCTGATGACTGGCCAATTGACTACGAAACCCTGGCGCCCTACTACGACGAAAATGATCGCATGATGGGCGTCTCGGGTCTTGAAGGTGATCCGGCCTACCCGGACAAGAAGTCAATGATGCCCCCCCTGCCGCTGGGTAAATCCGGTCAGGTTATCGCCAGGGGGTTTAACAAAAAGGGCTGGCACTGGTGGCCATCTGATTCTGCAATTGCGACCGAACAATATGATGGCCGGGACAAGTGCATTAATCTTGGTGCCTGCGTTCACGGCTGTGCCCAGGGGGCCAAAGCCAGTACTGATATCACTTATTGGCCCCATGCGATCCGCGCCGGTGTCGAACTACGAACCCGATGTCGTGTAAAAGAAATTACAGTGAATGATCAGGGCATGGCAACGGGTGTTATCTACTTCGACGCACAGGGCAACGAGCTTGAACAAAAGGCTGAAGTTGTTGTGATGGCCTGCAATGGCGTAGGCACACCAAGAATCCTTTTGAATTCTGTCTCCCGGCAATTTCCTGACGGGCTTGCGAACAATAGCGGACTGATTGGAAAAAATTTCATGTTTCATCCCTATGCTTCTATACAGGGCGTGTTTGAAGATCCGCTGGATGGCAACCATGGCCCACACGATAGTATCTGGAGCCAGGAATTTTACGAAACAGATCTTTCCCGGGGGTTTGTACGGGGCTACACGTACGAGATCAACAGAGGCAGGGGGCCGGTTGCCACGGCGATGACCGGGGTATTTTCGGGCCGTATTCCCTGGGGTGAAGGGCATCACCAGGCTTATCGAAAATATGTAAACCGCCTCACTGGCATGGTAGCTATTTGTGAAGATTTACCGGAGCTGCACAATACGGTTACCCTGGACCCTGAACTAAAAGACTCAAATGGCATACCAGCCCCCAAGCTCGATTATACGTTGAGCCAAAACAGTAAAGATATGTTGGCATTCTCAATCGCACGTGCGTCAGAAGTGCTGCGAGCTGCAGGCGCAACTGACATTCTCTCTGAATCTCCCATTGCTGGCGGTGGCTGGCACCTGATGGGAACTGCCCGAATGGGGACGGACCCGGAAAACTCTGTCGTTAATGAATGGGGACGCAGCCATGATGTTCCAAATCTGTTTGTCATTGACGGCAGCATCTTTGTCACCAGCGCCGGAGTGAATCCGACGCGAACCATACAGGCACTTGCCCTGTATGTGGCAGATTCCATGAAAAAACGGTTGGCGAACCTGTTTGACTAGGAGGTTGACCGAGCATAGAGAGCTAATTTAGATGACCTATACACCAGAGCGCGGAGATTTTGTGTGGACGGACTTTGACCCTTCGGCCGGACATGAGCAAGCGCATAAACACCCTGCTATCATCTTGTCGCCCCAAGCTTTCAATGGGAAGTTAAAACTCGCACTTGTCGCGCAGATTACGAGCAGGGTTAGGCAGCACGGATTTGAAGTTGCTTTGCGGGACTGCAAAACCAAGGGGCCCATATTATGCATACCGACCTCAATCAGAGGTTCCTTAGGAAATAGCAATGAGTGATCTAATCAAGACAGAGCTACCCCTGACAGATGACGAACGTGCCATCCTTAAAATTATAGTAAGTACCATTATACCCGCGAGTAAAGAGTTCAATCTGCCCGGTGCGAATGATGCGGAGATTTTTAACCGGATCCTCAGTCACGGACAGAAACACGAAGACCTGCTCAGGCAAGGTACTAAAACAATTGACGAACAATCGTTAGAACGTTTCGCGTCTCCATTCGTCGAATCTTCAAACGCTGATCAGTCGGTATTGATTGGCGAGTTGAAAAGCTCAAACAGCCCCTTTGTGCCAATTCTGGTGAGCATCACGCTTCAGGGTTACTACCAGGACCCACGCGTCCTTGAGTCCGTTGAGATGGAAGCACGCCCACCATTTCCCCAGGGATACGAAGTCGAACAGGGAGACTGGTCGCTACTTGATCCTGTTCGCAATCGCGAGAAGTTCTACCGCAAGGTGTGAGCCTTTCAATAAACCGAGGATAATTCAATGCCAGAACGCGCTGTCGACTCCCTTATCAATTCCAGTTTTCTAAGCCCTTCCAACGAGGGTGGTCTTGGCTACCTGTTCAAGGGGATCGAAGGACGACCAAAACTGGATTCTCCGGAGGCGCTGCTGGAACAAATGGACGCTGCTGATATCGGTGCTTGTGTAATTTCAATCATGGAACCGGATCATGCGACCTGGGTGGGTCGGGCGCACGAACAATATCCAAACAAGATTCTTCCGGCGATGATCGTTAATCCGCTGCTGGGATTTAAAGAGATTCAGCGAGTAATTGAATACCATGAAAAATACGGAGTTCGTTGCCTTCGTATACCACCCTTTCGCTATACCCTGCCGCCCACCGACCGGGTCTACTGGCCGTTTTATACCAAGGCTCTGGAACTGGACCTTAGCGTTTCCATGAACGCGGGTATGCCGGGTCCGCGTCGCCCCGGGTTCGTCCAAAACCCCATTTACTACGATGAAGTCGCATTTCATTTTCCCGATCTGCGATTGATTATGACCCACTGTGGACAACCCTGGACTGAAGCAGCCATTTCAACCATGACCCATTGGGACAACGTCTATATGTCATGTTGTGCGGTTGCACCCAAATACTGGCCCGAAAACTTTGTTCACTTCATCAACACCCGGGGCAAACAAAAAATGATGTTCGGTACCGAGTATCCAACAATAGTCTGGGACCGGGGAAGGCAGGAAGTGGATGCCCTTGGCTTACGCGAGAACGTGATACCAATGTTCCTCCGCGAAAACGCCTGTCGCGCTTACAACTTTGATTTCGATGTGAGCTAACTTCCAGCACGACGCCAGACCGCTGACGCTAATCCCGCTATAGAGGAAAAACCATGAAAGTCGATGCATCAATCAGTGCCGACATGACAAAGGTCGCAGCTCAGGTCCAGCGTTTGGAATCAATCGGCTACGATGGCGTCAAGATCGCCGAACTGGATCATGATCCGTTTTTGCCTCTGGCCATCGCTGCAGAGCATTCCGAGAAAATCGAAATGATCACCTCCGTCGCGGTTGCCTTTGCCCGCAACCCCATGATCATGGCGAACCTTGCCCATGACCTGAATGCATTCAGCCAGGGACGCTTCATTCTCGGGCTGGGCACCCAGGTACAACCCCATATCGTCAAACGCTTCGGTATGCCCTGGTACAAAGGCCCCCGACAGATGCGAGAATTCATCAACGCGATGCATGCTATTTTTGACTGCTGGTACGAAGGTGAAGATCTGGACTTCGATGGTGAGTATTACCGCCATACGCTAATGCCAAAAACATTCACGCCGCAAAATACTGAGGCGGGTCGTCCGGATATTTTACTGTCGGCAACGGGACCCCTGATGACAAAGGTAGCCGCGGAAGTTGCCGACGGCCTGATCATGCATCCCTTCTCCACCGAACGCTACATCCGGGAGGTTAACCTGCCTGCCATAGAACAGGGCCTGGCCAACGTCGATTCCAACCGGGATGAATTCGTTGTTGATTTCGCACCCATGATAGCCACGGGTCATACCGAAGAGGATATGAACACAGCGATTGACGTTATCCGCGATCGAATCGCTTTCTATGGTTCCACACCTGGTTATCGGACTGTGCTGGACTTACATGGCTGGGGTGCTCTGCAAGGTGAGCTTAATCGACTGATGAAACAACATCGCACCAGTGAAATGGCCAGCCTCATCGATGACGAGATTCTGCATACCTTTGCGATTGTCGGCGAACCGAATGCCGTCGTTGAGGAAATGGTGCAACGTTACAGTGATATTGTTGATCGGACAGCATTTTACGCCCCATCGCTGGCTGACGATGAAATTGCGAGCTTGATCGGGAAGTTGCAACAGAGATAAGGAGGCGGTTCACTTCCCCTTAGGGAGAAGTGAACCTGACGTCATCAGGGCGCGAGAGGTGTGTTGAAAAACACCTCCGCCGCAGGAACAGCAATTCGGTCAATCATATTGAGCCTTGGTATGCCGTGTCTTGTTTGTGGTGGTTGAGCACCGGAAAAATCGGTCAGTGCATTTTCCAGATACCAGATTGTTCCATCGCCGTCCTGCATCAGGGGTGTCCATATCCTGCGATGACAATTGACCTGAATAATGAACGCGCAAAAGCCGTAATAAGCACCGTCAAGAATCAGGTCTCCATCAGGTTGAATCGTCCACAGCATATCTCTTTCAAGTAAAGCATCACCGCCTGTATCGAGGAAGAAACTACAATTGGTCGCACTGGTCGCATCATGAAATCCCCAACCAAAATGCGATGTGAACAGAAGCTGACCATCGGCGTCATACTGATTTTTCAGTTGCGCATTCAGTCCCGAGTTCCAGAAATTCCCACCTGCAGTTTGCAACAAAGGTAGTGAGAAAGCGAAAGACGGGTCCTGTTTTACCGCGAGTCCGTAGGTACCAACACGCTCCCCGGTATCATTGTTGGTCAGTTCATAAAAAGCCCCATACACACCATCCAGCAAGTCCAGCAATACAATCTGTTCCGTCAGGGACTCGTTCGCCGGGCTCAGGTAACTGAGAGTCAGCACATCCCCATTTTCGCTCCAATCGAATGCAGTATTTGCTATTTTGGCGGTGCCGGTGCCGTCACTGTTGAATGTCAGCAGATCGTTTGCCAGGCCCTCTCCGATGGGCCCCGTGAACGCCGACTCACCCAGATCATAATCAAAGTTAAAGACCCAGCTGCCAACAAGCGCTGCTTCTGCAACAAAATCGATAGGACTGATCTGTGAGGAGTCACGCAAGCTGCCTTGCTGGGACCTGTTTTCAAACTTATCTGCCAGTTGAATAACTCTGTCAAAACTGCCATCGCAACCGTCATCAATGTCAATTGGATCATAGGTCGTATGTATCTGCCTGATCAATGACACTTTTTCTTCCAGCACACCGTTTTGAATTAGAACTATATCTCGGCCAATCTCGGTGATTCGTTCAATAACACTGTGATTGTTGCAACTGTTAACATCATTAATCTGCTGTGGGGTCGCCGTCGTCTGTTCAATGCCTGGAAAACTCACCTGGCTTGTCGGTGCGACGAAGTTCAAACTCAGCACTCCATCGTCTACCTGCCAGTTGTAAGCACGTCAACAGGTTGCCTGTCCCAGCCGGGTCAAATTCAAGCGCATCGCCTGATCTCGCCAGGAATCCCACCACCGGCGTGACAATGGCATAGTATTTTGACGGGATGTCAGAAGCTTCAAATCCTGGCAGAAGGTCGGCATCCGTTATGATAGCCAGCAACGTATCTTCAAAGATTGTTGGGTCTACCGTCTCAACAAATGCAGTAACAGCCAGGCTGTCGGACGTAAACTCCAGCAAGTTGTCGTAGCCAACGGGAATGTCGAAGCCGGGGTCATCCAAAATCAATTTTATAACAGCCGCGAGTTGCAGCAATTCGGTGGCATCAACAAATTTCTCAGCTTGTTCGAGTTGTGCCAGGTTAGTAATTGGCTCACCACCATTGGCTTGCGTCATCAGGACCACATTAGCCGTAGTGACGTTGGTGATGTCAGTGCTGAATGTTCCGCTTGAATCAATAACACCATTGGCATTTTCATCAGATAACAGGCTGGATACAGGACCAATGATGGAAGTCAGTGTCAGTTCTGTTGAACCAGGGACCGTTGCTTCTGCAACCACCAGGTCATCTGTAGTCGATGTGGTGATATCTATTTGATAAAAACCATTTTCATCAGCCACAGTGGAATAGACCTGGTCACCGATAGTGAATTGAACAATTGCGAACGGGATAGCTTCGTCAATGACGCGCCCAGTCAAAGTCAGCTTTCTGCCGCAATTTTCCGGCGCGTTCTTCACATCAACCAACAGACTCACATCACCTTGTTCCACTACAACAGAGCATGGCACTCCAAGACCATCTTCGATGAACGTTTTCCAGGAGAAATGGTGGTGTTTGGGGTCGATCTCAGTAATCAGGGAACCATCAACACCATTGCGAGCGGACACGGTGCTATCGTCTGCTGATTTCCCTTTTACCCGAAACTGCTCCTTGTTTTCTTTCCATTCAACTTTTTGAACTTTGAACGACCTGGTTTTCTTGCTCGTTCTGTTTTTGTGAGAATTGCCTCTCTCATGTTTTGCATGATTGTTGTTTGTGACTGTGTTTGTGATCGTGTTTGTAACTATGTGCCGCGTTTCCCGTGGCAGGAACAGCCAGAGCCAGGAATACCAGTACCAGCGCCATTGATTTAACCATCTTTTTCACCATTTTTTAGTGTTTCCATTTTCAGATTTCAGGGGTAACTTTCCGTCCATCCGGTTATTTACGTACATGGGTCTATTATTCAGTACCTAGCACTATCGCACTCGCCTGTAGCAGGCACATCGCCCATTCAGGTGATGGAATTAATCAATCAATTGCGGCTCAGTAATTCGAACTTACAAAAACGGGTTTGGCGCCACTAACGCGTGAAACTAATCGGAAAGTGGGCCCTGACGCCGTCACTTGAGATTCGCCCTCAATTCAGGGTCGATAGCAGGGTATGTACGAGGGCTCCATCTGGATTTGATACCCAGGTTGTTGGCATCATTCTGCCAGTTGTCTTCGCCTTCGCGGGTCTCAACCAGCCCCCACTGCAGCAAAGAGTCGGCATTGTCCTTGATGGAATCTGAAACCCTATGAGGTTTCAAGCCTAGTTGTGTGACGGCCTTTTGGAGCATGCTGACCGGCGACCTGAATGTGACGCCTTGTTTAAAATTACCGCCAACACCAATTCCAGGATACAACTGTCGCAGTATCAACTGCAATTCTTCCTGGGTGATCATTCCGCTCTCATCAGTTGCCACCAGGTTATAACGTTCGCCGTTGATGTTATCCGGGCATTCGGCGATTAAACGCTGCGTTTCCGCAACATCACGCACATCGACAATATTCCAGAACATTCTGCGATGACTATAACCTTCCAGCATGTCGCCAATCCTGGTCTGCCAGGACCAGGGGCGTTGATGCGACGCAGATAATAACGGCCCAATGACATGACAGGGGCAAACACCAAAAGCCTCGAAGCCATTCGCTTCCGCCTCTGCGTATACGAACTTTTCAGTTTCCATTTTGGTCATGGCGTATGCGATTTCACGATCCTTGACGACGGTTTCCATGTTCCATTTGGAACCCTCACCGGTGCCCCGGTTCATATCTGCCCAGGAATCTTCCACATACGGGTATCCTTCAGGTGCCGGATGCGCAACCGCAGCGAAAGAACTGGTGTAGACCAGGCGTTTAACTGTCCCGGCTTTCTTCACCGAATCGAGAACCAATCCAGTCGCTTTCAATCCCCCTTCATAAACCTTCAAGGGGGTCGATCCTTCGAGGTTCCCCATCTCTGCCGCGGCGTGAAAAACTCCACAGCAACCAGTAAACACTTCATCGTAATCACCGGGCACCATCAGGTCACATTCATAAACATCAACTGAACCGGGCCCAATACTATTCATTGCTGATAAATGGGCCGTGTTCGTTAAATTAGTGGCTTCCCTGACGCAAGCTCGCACCGTATAACCATGACGCACGAGGTTCAGCACAATATGCGATCCGATATATCCAGCACTGCCAGTGACCGCAACGGGTCCATCCTCTGGTTTGATTGCTTTTGAGCCCCCGTTAACCACATCTCTCTCCATTTTTTGGTTTTCTTTTTCAAGTTTTTCAGTATGCCATTGGTGCGGCTCAGAAAACCAGATTTCGCCTCGTTTTTAACAGTGACGCCTTATTGCTGAATATAATCTTCAATGATGATAAAAAATCTTGTTCTCAAACGTTGATATTTGCGAAAATACCCCCATTATCCATCCTCAAGCCGAACTCACTCGGCTATAGTAGGATTAACTTCCCCTAATTAGTGATGTTTCACCCACCCTGGAGATCTATGTGGCTCAAAGTGCTTTAGATTTAGACGTCTGGAAAGAGATTGCGATTGCCAAACAAATATTAATCAAGACCGCGACTGATGCACTGGGAATTGACCCTGAGTGCAGTGACACAGAGTTCAAGACCGCCCTTGAAATCGGTATCAGGCAGATCACAGATGCAGAGTCAAAAGTCAGTATAGCCAATAAAGAAAATCAAACCGCCCTGGATGCAATAAACAAGTCGCTGACATCCACGGAAAAGGCCCGGGCAGAACTGGAAACCGCCCACGGCGAGTTGCTTAAAGAAAAACAGGCATTGGACTCGTTGCTTGAGTCAACTCGTAAAACGAGTACTGAAGATCTGATAAAGATCAATCAACAGCTCGAAGTGAAGGTCAAGGCGCTAAAAACAATCAATGTCACTCTGGCCGATACGCCTGAAAATGTAGTCAAAAAGCTGAAAGCCCTGAATAAGAAGAAACTCGACGAGACGAATGCTAAGAAAAGAGCCGAGGATGAACTTCGGGCGATTAAGAAAGAGAAACAACAGTTGCAGAAAGAAATAGACGAAAAGAAGGCAACATTGGAAGCATCGTCAACGCTGGTTGAACAATATCGTGAATTACGCGCCTTTAGCCAGGATCAGTACACCCTGTTGAAAGAGTTGCTGAAGAAGGTGCCTAAGAAGGAAAAGACCGATGAGCTGAAGTCCCTGCCGGACGTAGACGAAGCACTGCTGAAGAGCCTCGACAGTTCGGATAAATCTGAAGATACAGACGCTGAAGAATCGGGAAAACCGAAAAAAAGCAAGAAAGCAACAAAAACAACAAAAACAACAAAAACAACAAAAACAAAGAAAGCAAAAAAATCGAAGAAATCAAAATAGCCAACAAGTCCAAAAAGGTATATTGAGGCTAGCGGCTACCGCCCAGCACATTATCACTTTCGCGATGTTGCCGGGTCGCTTCATCAAGGGTCGGATCTTCTCCGACCTGGACAAGGGTCTTGCCGAAGTTTCCACCTTTAAGCAGTGCCGAGAACGCGTCAGGTGCATTCTCTAAACCTTGCCACAGGTCCTCTTTGTACCTGACTAATCCATCCTTGATCCAACCACTCATGTCCGCCAGGAAAGCCTCCTGGTAATCTTTGACAAAATTGCCCACAAAAAGACCATGAACGGTGACGTTCAGTCGATCAAACACAGGTTGACCGAGCCGCTTCCAGTTCTCCTGTCCTGACCCGGGCTCCTCATTGCCATACTGGGAAATCAGACCACACAACGTAATGCGGGAATTTTTATTGAACAAGGGCAGCACGGCTTCAAATACCATCCCACCGGCACTTTCAAAATAGATATCAACGCCGTCCGGACAAGCTGCTGCCAACCGGGCGGGAAAATCTTCAGCGTTTCGATTGATACAGGCCGAGAAACCCAGAGTTTCTTCAACAAACCGGCATTTTTCGTCAGACCCCGCTATACCAATTACTCGACAGCCCTTAATCTTCGCGATCTGTCCGGCATTTTGTCCGACACCACCGGAGGCGGCAGACACCACGACAGTTTCTCCGGGTTGTGGCTGGCACTGCAGATAGACTCCAGAATAGGCTGTCAGCCCCAGCATGCCTAAAACCCCGATAGCGGTAGAGACAGGTGCAAGCGCCGGGTCTATTTTACGCGGAAACATATAGTTGAAAACCGAGACGTCCTCACCTACGAGGCCGTATTCCTGCCAGCCATTGGTATTAAATATGATATCGCCTTCGACATAGTCTTCGTGGCGACTCTGCATGACCACGGACACCGTACGGCCATGACAGACATCTCCGATCCGTTCAACACCGGATCGCCTTCGGCCCCACTGGTAGGGGTCCATCGACAGGTAAATTGTTCTCGCTGTGAGCTGCCCCGGACCCGGTTGCGGAATCGTCGTTTCGTCAAATGAAAAGTCACCCTCTGTCGGCCACCCAGCTGGCGGTGTGCGCACTAGGGTCCATTGCCTGTTGACCTGACGGCTAGTCTGATTGTCGATGGGTAAGCCCTTTGCAGTTTCTCGTTTGTGTAACAGCATAGCATCAACCAAAGGTTAAATAGTGATGTTCGCCATGATCGCAGCGTGATCACTCAGTACTTCTCTTCGCCGCGAACCGCCGCTTTTGCCCCACTGGTAGGAAACAGATATCAAACCGCCTACTGTCTTTGGGCTGAGGTAGGCATAGTCCAGTCGAAAACCGTTGTTTCCGTTCGGTGAATACCAGCTGAACTCTCTTTTATCCCCATGTATGTGTCGAAACCCATCAACCCAGCCCAGTTTAGACAGCTGTCCTATCCAGTTCTCTTCCATCGCTCCAAAAGCAGGGGATTCTTCATCAATAACCGAAATACCAGAATTGGTATCCCCAAGCAATAAACCCGGCTCCCGGGGAAATTTCTTAACAAAACGAATGACACCACGTTGAAATCGATCCTTCCGACCACTGACCCTGTTCGGCACATGCATCGATCCAATAAACAGGGGCTCGTGGCCACCATGGCCGAAATCATGGATCAGGCAAGGCAGCCAGCGAAACGGATCGATTCGAATACGATGCTCGATCGGCGTCACCGGCCACCGGGATGCCAGGAGCAACCCGTTGGTTTTATCGTTGCTTCGCGCCGTCGTCACCTGGTGCAGCCATCCGGCACCCCGAAGCATCGCTGCCAGTGACTGACTGGCACTGGTACCCCGGAATTCTGAAAGCACCAGAATATCGGCATCCCAGGTAACCAATTGTTGAAAAATACCCGCCACACGCACGCCACCGCCAGCGCGAATGTTCCAGGCCAAAACCTTCATGTCAGCTTCATGCCAGTTTCATATTAGTTTCATGCTTCTGTCATATTCCTTTCAATAGCACACCCACTTCGTTGTCAGGTGTATGCCACTCAATCAGCTGGGCTGATTACTGCCGGGCTGATAAACGCCGGGCTGATTACAGTTGTACATGAACAGTCCCAGGCGTTAAGTTGTACGCCTTCAAGCTGCAATATAAATCAAAGATATGTCGAATAGTATTGATCAGGATGCCGATGGCAAGAGTAGAGGAGCGTTGGATGGGGTTCGTATACTGGATCTCTCGGCAGTCGTTTCGGGACCCATGGCAGCCGTGGTTCTTGCCGACCAGGGGGCTGATGTCATCAAGATCGAGCCACCTTACCAGGGGGACGGCATCCGTTTTCTTGGCGCAAGTCGCAATGGTCTGAGCGCAATCTTTTCGATGATTAATCGTAATAAAAGGTCACTGGCGATTAACCTGAAACATCCTTCCGGTAAAGCATTGGTGCTGCAGTTGGTTGAGACTGCAGACGTACTTCTGCAAAATTATCGGCCCGGGAAAATGGAAAAACTGGGCCTGGGTTATGAGACGCTGAAGGTCATCAATCCTGATCTTATCTACACTTCCATCAGCGGTATGGGTGATGTCGGTCCCTATGCCGACCAGAAGGTTTATGACTATGTTATTCAGGGAATAAGCGGCGCCACAGATGCCCAATCGGAAACCAACAGCCTGAAGATGGTGCGAACTATCATTTATGACAAGGTGACTGCACTCACCACTGCACAGGGAATCACCGCCGCCCTGTTCGCCAGGGAAAAAGGCGCAGCGGGACAGCATTTGAAAATCTCGATGCTGGACACCGCCGTATATTTTAATTGGCCCGACCTGATGTGGAACTATACCTTTATGGGGGAAGGCGTTCAGTACGCAGGAGATTTGGCAGATATGTACGAAATCAGCCCCGCCAATGATGGCGCTATAGTTTCACACCGCATGGGCGCTGATTGTTCTTCATATTCCACGGCGGAGCTGATTGAGATATTCTCCGAGAATGAAATCCCCGTCGCCCGGGCTAACAAGCGGGCTGAAGTTGCAGATGACCCACAAGTAAAGGCAGCCGAGGTATTACTGGATCTGGATCACCCCCGCGGCGGGCAAATGCAGCAACCCAGGCCTCCCGTCAGGTTCGGGGAAACCCCCTCCACACAACGTTTATATTCACCGGAAGTCGGCCAGCATACTGTCGAAATTCTGTCTGAGCTGGGGCTTACCATAGAGGATATGCGGGCTCTGGCAAAGGAAGGGGTTATCAGTTAGCCTTGTTACATTCTGGTAAAAAACATACAAAATAGAAAAATAACGGAGTCCTATTGTGTTGATTAAAAAGTTTCTCACTGCAACCCTGATCATGATGCTTTCAGTAACCAGCACTGGTGTATTTGCTGAAAAGACCAACGTCAAAGACCTGTCGTGGATGACAGGTGCCTGGGCTGGGCCAGCTGGTCCTGGTATGACCCTCGAGGAAAACTGGATCATGCCCGTAGACGGCTCGATTGCCTCTCTGGTTCGAATGACGGGTAATGGCTCCACAAGTATGGTGGAGCTGATTGTCATTGAAGAAGAGAACGATTCCCTGACATTACGAATAAAGCAATGGGATCCCGGTTTCAAGCCCCGGACTCCAGAACCGCAGGTGATGGAGCTTAAGTCAATGGGAGAAAACAGCGTGGGGTTTAAAGCTGTAAGTGAGGGCGGCTTGAAAACGCTCTCGTACAGCCGACCAGATAAAGATTCCTTCAACATTGATATCGAAACGAATCAAGGTGCGAAATTCCAGATTCAGCTCAAGGCCAGATAAGCAGGGAGACGGAATACCTGTTCAAAAGGCTCCCTATTACCTGGATGGTAAGTACTTCTCCAACCACTGTTTTTCCATGGCTATCGCAGCTGCATAGCCTTCACCACGGTAGATATCGTAATGCTTTCCGGGTAGTGATTCGTAACGCACCTTAACCCTGTTTTTCAGTTTAGCGTAAAGTGCAGCACCATTTTTGGTGTTATCGAACAGTTCTTCATCTGCCGCGTCAATTATCAATGTTGCCGCTGTTAATTGATCTGCAGTTGCAAACGGATCATAACGAGCATACCTGGCCCAGTCGGGAAAACCATTTAAACCTTCGATGGCTCCATCCGGGCCAGGAAATGGCGGCAGCTCACCGCGACTAACAGCAGAACGAAGGCGCAACATGTTTACGGATGATAGCGGGTAATCCTCTGCATCAGAGTCATCTGCTCTTGGATTGACAGAACCAATCTGTGTAATCAATACCTTAAATCCGGCTAACGTTGCAGCAGTTTGCAACGCAAGCCCACCTCCCAGGCTACTACCCCACACTGCAAGACGCTCCGCATCCACCTGAGACTCCCCTACCAGATAGGCATGAGCAGCTCTAATATCCTCAAGTTGATCCAGCGGATCAACTATCATGCGCACTTCTTTCACCTTGACAGTGTATTCTTCCCCAGCGTCTTCAGGTTTTTTACCCACTCGAATCAGCTTGCCATCACTTTCACCCCAGCCTCTATAGTCAAAGGTCAGTACGATGTACCCCATATCTTCGAATTGGGGAGCATAGGCTTGATTCAGATGTGATTTCAGGCCTCCCCAGCCATGGACCATCAAAATCGCTGGCCGTTTCTCTGTCTTTCCCAAACCAGATGGTTTCCACAAATTACCCGCTAGCCTGACACCGTCGACCCAGATAGTAATCGCTTCCTGTTGGGGCTTTGCATATCCAACCGCAGAGACCAGTAAGAAAAGAACAATCGTTATCCACCGCATATTCATCGCTCAGTTCCTCATATCAAACCTGTTAAGACTCCAGGCTTTTCAAAAACCTGAGAATTGCTTCATTCGTACCTGCAGGATCTTCCTGCTGCACCCAATGCCCCTTACCCGGCAGTAATGTGACTTCCCTGAGGTCAGACATTACCGGTGACATGGTTTTTCGTAACCCGGCTTCGTCTGCTCCGGCGATAACCATGTCAGCAGACCCGGAAATAAACGCGGAAGGGATCTTGACCATCGGATCGACGTCTTTCATCAAATCCCAGTTCGTGTTGAAGTTCCGATAGTAATTCACACCACCTCGAAAACCGGCGCGGGTGAATTCGTTAACGTAGTAATCCAGGTCCTCCTCAGTGAGCCAGTCTGGCAATTCCTTCGGTGCGCCAATGCGTCCAAACCAGCCACCGGCACTCCGTTTTGGATCGGTAATGGTCGGGTCATGTCGCGGTGTATCAGGGGATGCGTAAAGCATGGAGATGAACCTTCTCGGATCACTGTCGTACTCTTTCTCTGCGACCCCAGCTTCCTCATTGTGATACAGGATGTAAAAGAATGAGTCCCCAAACAGCTTCTTGAAATTATCCAGGGGCGGCTGTTTCGCAACACCGCCGTAAGGCACGCTCATGCCAATAACACCGGTAAACCGGTCCGGGTGCAGCACCGCGGCATTCCAAACTACCATGGACCCCCAGTCGTGCCCGACCAGGACTGCAGTCTGTTCGTTGACAGCATCTAAAATGCCAACCAGATCTGCTGCCAGTTTATCGATTCGGTACTCAGCCGGATCGGCTGGCGCGTCTGTATCTCCATAGCCTCGCATGTCTGGCGCTATGACCCGATAGCCAGCGGCTGCCAGGCCTGTCACCTGATGTCGCCACGAGTACCATGATTCCGGCCAGCCGTGAACCAGCAATACCAGCGGTCCTGTGCCCGCCTCGGCAATTCGTATTGAGATACTATTAGATTCGATCATTGAAAATTTAATATTGTCCATTTACTTGCTCTACCTTGGAATTGAATTCGTTTTAAGTTCGGATTCGAGTCGATGAGCTCAAGGGTACAGGAATCTGTTCAATTCGCCCAACAAGATGCGCAACACGAAGACAAGATCCGTGATAGATTACCTACTCGCAATTAATGGAGCCAATCATGCTCGTCGAAATTCGAAGTTATCACTATGACCCTGATCAGTTTGATGCTTATCGGAAATGGGCGGTTGACCATGCCGTGCCATACCTTAAGGCCAACCTGGACGTCGTCGGCTTCTGGCTCGACAACGGCGAACCACCGGAAATCAACGGCAAAGATCCCATGACGCCGAAACACGGTACTGCAAACGTGACCTGGATAATTCGCTGGGAATCCATGGAAAAGAGAAACGAAGGCCAGAAGACCATATTTGCAGGCAAGGGCTGGGAGGAAGTCTTTTCCCAGCACCCTGATCCCGATGGTTATTTACAGTTGGAATCGCGGTTTGCTGAAGAGGTCTAGTAGACCGCAGCATAAGATCTGGTGACACGGAGTAGAAACGAATGAAATATGGTGTTTTACAATTTTTTAGCTGGCCGGGAAGGCGGGGTGAACTGCAACAGGTCTATGACCGCGCAATGGAGCGGGTTCACATCATGGACCAGAACGACTTTGATGCCGTCTGGATAGCAGAACATCACTTTAGTACCTACAGTGTATGCCCCTCTATCAATATGATGGGGACTCATTTCGCAGCACATACGAAGAATCTTCGTATTGGCACCGGTGTATCACTGGCGGCGTTTTATAACCCAATTCGCCTGGCGGAAGAAATTGCACTGCTGGACGTACTCTCTGGTGGTCGCGTCAACTGGGGTGCCGGGAGTGGTTTTGACGCAACGGAGTTCCGTGCCTTCGGCATAGACCGGGAACAAAAACACCCGAGGTTCAGGGAGAACGTGGACATCGTCTTAAAAGCCTGGCAAAACGACAAGCTGGATTACGACGGTGAATTTAACCAGTACTCGGACCTTGAGGTTCTACCAAAGCCCCTGCAGAACCCGATTCCGGTGTGGATGGCGGCTTCCTCCCCGGATGCTATCAAGTGGTCGGCGGAAAAGGGTTTCACCATCATGATGGATCCTCATTCGTCAATCGGGGATATCACCGCAAAGCGGGAACTGTATGATTCCACCCTGGCGAGTCATGGCCATGCGGTCGAAGGCCGCGATATTCCAGTTGCGAGGTTGCTGGCCATCGCGCCAACAGACGAACAGGCGCGCAAGGTTGCAGAATCCGGCGCTCAGTGGACAACCGGCAGCTATATGAAAAACCCCCTGGCCGTTAAAGCAGGTAAAGAAGAAATTGACCCGGTCCAGCGATATGTAGACGACGTAATTTTGTGGGGATGCCCGGAACGGGTAGCTGATCTGCTGGTTCAGTATGAGGAAGAAAACAAGCTGAACTACCTGTTATGTTCACCCCTGTCCAACCAGTCTTTTACTCTGTTTAATGACGAAGTGTTGCCACGATTGAGGTAGGCCTCTCAGGCTGAAAACAGGAATGGACTCAACCATGTCCGATACCGCGGATATTTTCGTCAGCTACAAGAGAAAGGATAAAGCATTTGTCGCTGATCTTGTCAGGGAACTGGAGGAATCCGGTTTTTCTGTGTGGTGGGACACCCGGATTTCGGCGGGTTCAGAATTCGACACTGTTATTGAGACCGCGTTAAAAAGTGCACGTTGTGTCGTAGTCGTCTGGTCAGATAGCTCCATAGAATCCGAATGGGTCAAAAATGAGGCCAATGAGGGATTACGCTGGTACCGGGGTCGTGGCGCAAACAGTAACATCAGGCCTTCATGCAACATTGGTTGAATTTGAAAGGAGTGTCTGGCCGCAGCAGTGGAACAAGCTGGGGTTGCTCTACGCTCCAATCAATGACCTCAGTGCAGGTGATCTCTATTTCAGAACCAACGACGGTGCCCTAAGCGTCATCAGGGCAACAGATGTCCCGGAAGGTCAAGCCCATATCTCACCCAATGGCGCATGGATGGCCTGGACACAGACGGAAGCAGGAGGATCTCAAATCTATATCGAGGCGTTCCCACCCAATGGAGGGCGTCGATTGCGGGTCGAGGTAGCCAACGGAGGGCGGCCAACCTGGTCCGCCGACGGTGCCGCACTGTACGTCACTTCACACGACCGCCTGCTGCGCGTGCCCTTAACTGAGAACGATGGCCTGACGCTTGGCGAACCCAGTTTCATCCGAGAACTGGGAACACCCTATAAACCAGGCGTTGATCCATACGATGTTTCTTCCGACGAAAGTCGAATCATTTACGTGCATACAACCTATCCCGAACCTCCGGTGGTTGTGCGGATTTCAAATTGGTCCGAACTGCTGCTCGACTGACGAGCAGCTCAAAATAATCAGTCTATGAATCCGCATTCAGAACTGGCACAGTAGCGATTCTTTTTGTAGCAGGGAACAACCCCATGCACCTATACACCCAAAGCGCATCTCCAAACGGCCAGCGTGTCGAAGTATTTATGAAAGAGAAAGGTGTTGAAATTCCATGCACCCAGATTGATCTTCGTGCTGCTGAAAACCTGTCTGAAGATTACCGATCCAAGAATCCATTCGGTCGGGTCCCGGTCCTGCAACTCGACAGTGGTGCGTTTCTGTCTGAGAGCCAGGCGATATGCCTTTACCTCGAGGGTCTGCATCCGGAACCCAACCTGTTCGGGGAGTCCGTCGAAGAAAAAGCCCTGATCGAAATGTGGAACAGAAGAGTGGAGCTCAATGTACTGATGCCGGTTGCGCAGGGCTTCAGGAACATAACCGGTTTCTTTAAAGATCGTGAGAAAGTGGTCCCGGAATGGGGTGAGGTATCCGCTGAGATTGCCAGGGAATCCGTGTCACTGTTTAACGATCATCTCGCAGAGAATCAATATATCAATGGTGATCGATACACGATCCCGGATATGACACTGGCGATCGTTTTAGGTTTTGCCAAGAATGTCGGTCAGGAGTTACTCGGCGGGGAAAATATCGCTCGCTGGTATGCCGAGGTTACTGCGCGGCCGGCATTTGCTGCTTAATTTTCAGTCCATGCGCGCGGTAGTTGTTATCAGTAGTCATTATCAGGCTTGTTCTACGGACAGATAGCTAACAACCGTCGGGCCGTGAAACTCCATGGGTTTATCCCTGAAATGCTCCGGGTCTGCCAGGCGTGACTGTTGTGCTTCGAGGGCTAATCGGCCGAACCAATCCGGTGTTGCTGGTTCACCACACTGCCGGGCCAGGTGGTCTATGTATGCCGTCTGTTTGTCGCCCAATTTGTGATAGTGACGAGGTTTAGTATTTAGTTTCACTAATTCTGCTTCCCTTTCGCGAATCATTCGGTTCATTTCAGTTCTTGAAGGCAGCACCACGTCACCCGTTAGGACTTTCGAGAACCAACGTGCCTGCATGTCAAACAAGGGGAACGGAATAACAAGGTAGGGCAGGCCGATAAAAGCCAGGGTATGAAATTCCGGCGACACCATGTCTAAATAAAGCGGATGAACCCAATTATCAGATATTGTCACCGTGCCGGTCGGCAGAAACGGAAACTGATATTCATACCCTGTGCAGAACACAAAAATATCAATGTCCGTTACCATCACGCCATCAGGGAACTCAAGGTCATTGCCACTGAACCTCAACGGTCCCGGAAACAGGTGGATACCTCTTGATGTAATCTTGTGCGGAAAGCTGAAACTATCTCCGCACCAGTAAACGGTTTTTGCAACTTCTGAGACTTCCCGCGCAATATCAACCCCTGATGACGCTGTCCCCAATACCACCACACGTTTACCTTCAAAATTTTTCGGATTCCTGTAGTTGTGACTATGCATGGTCAACCCATCGAAACCTCCTATCCCGGGAATATCCGGTATCCGTGGCCTGGAATAGTGCCCGTTACAGACCATGACAGCGTCAAACAAGCTGCTATTGAGGGCGCCCTGGTTCATTTGAGTTAACAGGGACCAGCCGTTACCCGCAGGCGCCAACCCAGTTACTTTTTCGTGAAAACGAATGAATGGCAAAATACCAAAATCATTGGCGAAACGTTCCAGGTAAACGAGCACCTTTGAATGATGCGGATACCTCTGCCAGTGATCATCACCACCACCTTTCGAATCAAAGGTATAGTCCTGAAAAGCCATCAGGTCACGCGGTAAATTGGTACGCAGCGAATCATACAGGGAGGAAAATACCGGGCGAGAAGGTGACTGACCCAGCAAGTCATCTTCGGTCTCAGACTGGTAAACCCAGACGCCACCCACCTGTCCAGACTGTTCAAAAACGATGGCTTCATGACCGCAACGAATCAGCTCCCGGGCACTCACGAGACCGGCCGCACCCGCTCCAATTACTGCAACTTTCAAATCTTCCCCCTGGTTGCTGAATTTCCATCACTGTATCAGTCATCACGAGTTTGCTCCACCATGTACAAACAGTCTTCCAGGTGACCGCGGTCCAACCGTTGTCGTTCAAGAAACCTACGATAAATGATCGAATTTGCTCGTTCTTGTTCGTGAATTTGCTCGTTCCTGTTCGTAAAGAGTAGTATGAAGCGTACAAACCCGGGAGAAACACTATGTGCACAAACATAAAGACTCTCTACAATTTTGACCCTCCTGCCACCGGGAAAGAAATCGAGGCAGCCGCGTTACAATTTGTTCGAAAACTCAGCGGTAGCACCAACCCCAGCAAACGAAATGAATCGGTTTTCAACCGGGCGGTTATCGATGTCTCCCGGATCGCAGCGAGGTTACTCACCGCTCTGGAAACAAATGTGCCACCCAAGAACCGGGAGGTGGAGAAAGAAAAAGCTCGCCTGCGGACGGCGAAACGTTTTCCGGATTCGGTAACATCATAAGGCTCTCAGCTCTTAAGAAAAGGGAAAACCCATGGACTACAGTGTAATTTCAGCAGATTGCCATATTGACCTGATCTGGTTACCGGCAGACCTGTTCACCGCTTCGGCACAGAGTAAGCTGGTTGATCGTATGCCCTATGTGGTCGAAGGTAAGAAAGGGCCCAAGTGGGTGAGTAAAAAAGGGGCAGTATTTGGCCTTCAAAACGGTATGGGATCTGCCGGTAGAGAGTATGTGCCGGGGGAAATCCATCGCTCAGACCGAATGGCTGAAACCGGACTGTATGAAGATGGCAAAAATGGCATCCGCAGATTAACGGTGCCGGAACTCAGGATCAAAGACCAGGATCGTGACGGCGTACAGGCCGAAGTCCTATACGGTATCCTGGGTGCATCCCAACGATTGAACGATGGTGAAGCAGCAACGGAAGTGATGCGTATCTACAATGAATGGCTGGCGGATTTTTGTGCCTACCAACCCGAGAGATTCGCCGGGCTTGCCTGTATCCCTAATCACGACATCGATGCCGCTGTGGCTGAAGTTTACCGGGTCGCTGAACGTGGCGTTGTCAGAGGGGTTGAGGTTGCCAACAGCCTGGACATCAAACCTTTATTTGACCCATCCTGGACTCCCTTGTGGCAAGCAGTTAACGACGTAAAGCTACCCGTGCATTTTCATACGATCGGTGGGAAACCACCCAACTTCGATGCCATGCCGCATTTGCAAAGGCGTCAGGCATTCGCCGTGTTCATCACCGGCTTTCAACTGCAAATGTCACGCATTTTGATGGAGCTGATTTACGGGGGGATCCTGGAAGCCTTTCCCAATATCAAAGTGGTTATTGGCGAGAGTGGTATCGGCTGGATACCGTATATCCTGGAACATATGAACCTTGAATGGGAGGATCAATTCAGGGACCTGACGCTGACGATGAAGCCATCTGAATACTGGCTGCGCCAGTGCAGCGCGACCTACCAGAGCGACAAGGTCGGCATCAAACTGCTCGACGAACTGGGTGAAGACAACATCATGTGGGGTTCGGACTTCCCCCACCCAGACGGCGTGTGGCCTGATTCACAGGAGTTTATTTCCCGGGAAGTCGGCCACCTGCCGGAAGCACAACGCAAAAAAGTAATTTGCGACAATGCTGCCAATCTCTACGGGTTCGTTTGATCAGGCAGTTTTCACGCACGGGGATCTGACGGACGGGGAGTACACTATGATAATTCGCAGTTGGGCAGGTGGCTTAATGCTATTCGCCCTGTTTTACGCAATCATTATTGTCGTCATGTTCGTGTCCCAGTGGCCTTCGATGCACGAGCCGAACCACAACGTCACCTTAAAGTCCAACTTACCTGCCGAATCCCAAACACTTATTTATCGAATCGAGAAATCAAAAAATCACGGTGTCAAGGGTGACGCACTTTACAAAATAGAAACCGGGCACTACCCAATGAACGACACTGAACCTGTCGTCTATCTGGATGCTGCACATATGATCAATGGACACATTCTTGTTTTTCAGCCTGATTCTGGGCCAACAAAGGTCGTTGAAATCGCAAAACAATATGCCGATGTACTCAGGGAACACCAGATTCAGGAAACAGCTAATGCGATTGTGCGTTTGATAATGACATTATTCATTCCTATTTTTACCATCGGTTTGTTTGCCTGGGCTGGCAACAAGCTATGGAACGCGATCCAGGACCTGGATTAACCAAACTGAACGTGGAGACTAACTATGCGTAACCTGTCGATCACATTGCTGCTCACCATGATTGCGAGCTGCGGTGGTCCCCTGTCAATGATCCCGGGGGGAGAACTGTCCGGGGATGTTAAGTCAGCGCCTTTAACATGGGCTACGGTACCGGATACCATCCAGGTGGAAACGCGCCCGTCTGATCCCTATTCAATTAATATCTGGTCTGTCGGTCTCGACGAGCATCTTTATATTGCAACCGGAGCAGATGGAACAACCTGGACGGAGTTTTTTGCAACCGACGCCAACGTCAGGGTACGCATCATCGACTCGCTCTATGAACTAAAGGCTGATCTTGTGAGTAGCTCGGATGAACGTGATACGGTTTCATCAGCGTATGTAGAAAAATACGAGTTGGACCCTGAGGATAACTGGCTACAGACAGGAATGATTTTCAGGCTTGATCGCCGTTAAACATTCAATAACAAACCATAAACGGCTCATATTGCCGTTTCACAAAGCCTGTAAATCATCACTGCTGACAAATTTCATCGAGACGGAGTTCACACAGTGACGGGTATTCTTTTCGGTTATTCTTTCACCTTCAAAAACATGCCCAAGATGGCCGTCACAGTTTGAACAGAGAATTTCGATTCTCATTCCATCGGCATCGACTTCCCGTCGAACTGAACCTTCGATTTCATCATCGAAACTGGGCCAGCCACAGTGGGACTGGAACTTGTCTTCCGAACGGTACAGGGGTGCATTACACTGCCTGCAAATATAACGCCCGCCTTCGAAAAAATCATCGTACTCACCGGAGAACGGCATTTCAGTGCCCTTATGGAGAACAACCCGGGCCTCTTCCGCCGTCAGATCGTTGAACTTGTTTGTCATCTCATTTTCCTGATTAGCTGTGACTCCGTTCTGGTAATTATGACGCACAATCCGTCAGGCAGACAACCACCAAAGTGGATCGCCTGCCTGCCATGATTATCGATGATAGTTTTTGGATACGGCGCGTTTTTGAGAGGTGAATCCATTTCTCGACAAGTCCCTCTGTCGCCTTTTACCTTTCTTGCCCGCGGCACCTTTGCCTGTCGTCAGGTTCCTTTCCGGCCTTGCTGGAAGCGTTACAGAATCCTCATCCTGGCCCGACTTTCCCGGTTTCTTCTCGTGTATTGAATCTTTCATACAACCTCCTTTGATATTTTCAGTACTTTCCGTACTTTCGGTACTTCCATAACCGCACATAACCGCACTACAGAAAACGCAGTTGATCCAGTTGGTACGACATACTTCGTAAATAAATCATCCTTGCATCATCACCTTCCCTGACAAAGTTTTTACCTAATTCAAAGCAAAGCCTGTCGAAGAGGTTCATCTCTTCCAGTTTGTTGTCTGTCACAGACTCTTCTTCCGTACTTTTGTTGGACGCAGGTAAAACCATCAGACTGGACATAAAGTCCTCCATGTAAAAGTAATAGAAATGTTGCACGTGGGTTTGGTGACGCAAACGCGAAGCAATGTTTCACTCTAAGAAAGAGAACATGGAACGACAACCGAAACAGGTCCGAATAGTCGGGTAACAGGTTGTATGTTCAGTTAAAGGAAAAACACGCTACAGATCATGACAAAGTCATATCAACAGGTTATGCGTCAGAGAACACGTGTACTTTTAGAAGTAAGTAATAACCATAATCATGTTCGAATCTCCTTTTTGGCACTGGGGTCGCGCACTTGGTGGTCGCGAAACTTAAAGCAACGACGCTGGCTTATCAATTCAATGTTGCGTCAACGGATGCATCAATGTTGCCAAGTCGCAAGAAAGATGGTTTATTCAACCCTGCAGATCTATTCCAACAGGAGCATTCCATGAGTCTTTTACCTGAATCAGTCATCATCACCGACGACACTATGCGCGAAGGGTTACAAATAGAAAGCACAGACATCCCGGTTTCTGAAAAACTAAGATTGTTAGACGCACTGGGTGAGACAGGCGCGAAGGTAATTTCCATTGGCTCATTTGCCCACCCCAAGTGGACCCCGCAAATGGCCTGCATCGAGGAAATTGCGGAAAAATTTGAACCGAAACCCGGCATCGAATACACCGCTGCAGTCTTCAATGCTCGCGGGTACGAACGTGCGGATGCGTTTTATCCCAAGATCAACGTCCGGCGCAGGCGTTTCGGCACCCATGTCGAACTCTGCGATACCTTCTCTCGCCGCAACTATAATCGCTCCCAGGCGCAGCAACTTGCCGGGATGGATGCGACTATTAAAGCAGCACGGGAAGCCGACGCAGAATATGGCGCGGTCGCAATTGGTAATCCTTTCGGGTCGAACTTCGAAGGGCAGTTTTCCCTTAAGCAGCGTATGGATCTACTGGCGATCATGATTGACAAGTGGCACAACGCCGGGTTCAAGGTCAAACGTTGCTCCTTTCTGGAAGCCATGGGATGGAACATGCCACACCTTGTCAGGGAGACCTTGTTAGCCATCAGGGAACGCTGGCCTGAGATTACAGATTTTCATTGCCACCTGCACAATGTGAGAGGCGCCACCATCGCCAGTTACTATGAAGCGTTGCAACTGGGAGTTCGGGAATTCGATACCTGTCTCGGCGGCATGGGAGGCTGCCCTTACTGCGGTAACGGTCGTGCGGCGGGGCATGTGCCGACGGAGGACCTGGTGGACATGTGTCACGAAATGGGCATCGAAACCGGCTACAACCTGGACAAGCTTATTGAAGCCGCAGCTATTGCAGAAGAAGTGGTCGGCCACCCTCTGTGGGGTCATGTATCCAAAGGCGGACCAAGGCCACGTGGTGAAAACCTGTTTCCGGCGCGAATGCCTTTCGTTGAGACCCTGGACGAAGCCGCACATTTTCGAAATGGTGCCGCTGTCTACGAAGGGCAGTTATCACCCTGGCGAGAGGGTGACGCGCTCAGCGGGATTGAAGCGTAGGAACACTTCCTGTAGTGCGATCACCGTCATCTCAATAAGTCGGTTGGTACCAAATTGCCGTAAACTACGCTGCGTCTCTGGTTTTCTCCGCGGACACAACCGGGTTGCCAAAAATTAACGCGCCATCTTCAAGCGGTGCGTTACGAATGACTTTCTTGTCCAATACGTAGTTCTGGGTGTTACGCCACGGCCCTTCGCCCTGCTTCGGAAACAGATGCATCAGACGTTGCATATACCCCGCCGAAAAATCATCAATCCATGGTCTTGCGGTCATATGCTCATCCTCCCCACGGAGTCGTGGTGTACACTGCCTGACGCCCAGTTTATCCATATGGTTCAACAGGCGGCAGACGTATTCCGCGTTCAAATCCGCTCGCAGCGTCCACGACGCGTTGATATAGCCGAATGTCTGAACCAGGTTGGGTACATCAGAGTACATCATCCCCTTGTAGGAAAAGGTCCCGGGGAAATCAACGGATTCGTTGTCGACACTCACCGTGACGCCGCCAAGCAATTTCAGGTTTAATCCGGTTGCGGTAATAATGATATCAGCCTCGAGTTCTTCACCTGACTGCAATCTAAGACCTTTTTCTGTGAATCGATCAATTTGATCTGTTACCACGGTTGCCTTACCGGATCTTATGGCCTGGAACAGATCGGAATTCGGTACCAGGCACAAACGCTGATCCCAGTGGTTGTAACTCGGGGTGAAATGAGTATCGACATCATAGTCATCACCCAACTCCTTACGCACCATACCCAGCAAGAGTTTTTTAATCTTGTCAGGCTTTACCCGCGTGCGATTGTACATATAACCCTGTAGCGTGATGTTCTTAAAGCGGGTGATGTTGTACGCAAGTTTTGCTGGCAGGAATTTTCTCAGGGTATTGGCAATCTTGTCTTTATCCGGCGCCGATACGACATAGGTGGGCGAACGCTGCACCATCGTGATACTGGCCACGTCCTCGGACATTGCAGGTACCAGCAGTGGCACCACTACCAATGACAATAACGCGCTTACCGGCATAGTCCAGATCCTCTGGCCAGAACTGAGGATGTACCAGCGTGCCACTAAAATCATTTATACCGTCGAATTCAGGAGTATAGCCTTCGTCATAGTTGTAGTAACCACTACACATGTACAAAAAATTGCAGGTGAACTGTACAAACTCGCCCTGACTCTCGGCTTCTACAGTCCAGCGTGCCTCCTCCGTTGACCATTTAGCATCCTTGACGAGATGATTGAACCGAATATGCTGACGTATTTCATTCTCGTCAGCCGTCTCGTTGACGTACTTCCATATTGACGGGCCATCGGCGATAGACTTCTCTTCCTCCCAGGGTTTGAAGTTGTAACTCAGCGTATGCATATCACTGTCTGACCGAATACCAGGATAGCGGAACAAGTCCCAGGTACCGCCAATCGCATCGCGACCTTCCAGGATCGCGTAAGTTCTTCCCGGGCACTTTTCTTTCAGGTGGTAGGCTGCGCCAATTCCCGAAAGACCGGCACCTACAATGAGTACATCAAAATGATTCATAATTTGTTCTGCTAAGTTATTTGGCTGGATGGACATCACCTGAACTGCTGATGACATCAAATTTCGCGCCTAGGATAAGAATAACAAGCCGTCTTTTCAAGGCAGGATTTAATCAAAGCGAAATGCAACGACGCACGATTTCCCGCAGACACGTGTATAGTACCGGCTTAGCTATGCCGACGATGCTAACTGGAGGGACAAATGGGGTGGTCAATTAATCGACCAACGGGGCTGACTTTTCACAATCCCGGACTTTCGACCAAAGGTTATACGTTACTGACACCACACGGTGACCAGTCCACCTACCTGATCGACATGGACGGCCGAGTCGTCCACCGCTGGTTATTCAGTCATATCCATCCCGGCTACGGTCGCCTGCTGGAAAATGGCAATCTGCTGATGACGGGCTCTGATGTCAACCTGGCAACCCCGCCAAAAGACGAACCTACCAAGGCACCACTGCCGTTTGAGCAGCATGTGACCCGCCTGGGCGGATACCATACGACATTATGCGAAATGAACTGGCAGGGTAACATCGTCTGGGAGTACGAAAACCGCAGCCAGCACCACGATTTCTATCGCTTTGAAAACGGCAACACCATGGTACCGGAGTGGGTCGAACTACCCGAGGATCTGCACAAGAAAGTACGTGGTGGCTTTAAGATGCCCCGGGAAAGATTACCACGCCTGTTGGGGGATGATCTTGTTGAGGTGGACAAAGATGGCAAGGAGGTACGCCGAATTCATACCTGGAAACTACTCGAAACTCGACGATGGGAATGGACCCATCTTAACGGCTTCGATGTTAACGACACGGGTGAGATAGTATTTTCAGCACGCAATGCTAACCGGGTGGCCGTTATTAACGCTGACGCAAGCGAGATTCAATGGAAGTTTACCCGCAGCTTTAATCAGCACAATCCTACCTGGGTGGGTGACAATATCCAGGTGTTCGATAATGGCGACTCTGCGTCCTCGCGGGTGATTGAAATTAATCCGGCAACCGACGAAGTCGTCTGGACCTATCATGGTGTGCCGTTCCAGCAATTTTACAGTGGTCATATCTCCGGTGCTTCTCGATTATCATCCGGGAATACCCTGATTTGCGAGGGTACCAGCGGACGACTCTTTGAGGTCAACAAGGCCAGGGATGTAGTATGGGAGTGGATTAATCCATTCGTTAACAACAATAAACGCGGTGAAGCGACGGTAAGTATCTATCGTGCTCATCGCTATTCGATGGATCACCCGGCACTGGCGGATAAAGACCTGAACCCGGACAGGTATGCCAATCTGAACCGGCTCAACGGCCTTTAGTGAAGTTTATTTTATCGGTGCTGGATGCTATAAAGCGAAAGCACAAATACACCTACGGAATTACGATATGCGGTTATCAGGCAAAAGCATACTAACGAGATTTTTTTTGCTGGCAGTCTTTCTCTGGGGCACCGTCATCACGACATCTATAGCATCGGCCGAACCGGCTGGTGGTACCATCCTTTCGATCACGGAAGATTTTGGCAACATGGATACCTCGATCAGTGATGCCGATTTAGGCAAACTCGGAATCTCTCTTGGGGACAGTTTTGACCTGACTCACAAGGCTACTACCGTGTCAGTACATTTCGGATTCACCTACTCCGATGTCCCGGAAGGTGAATGGGTTTCATTTATCAACGAGACCGCAAGACTGCGAATTGCCAGAAATTATGAAAACGCTGCGATGACTTTAGAGGCCAGCATTGGCGACGAAATCACTATTTCGCCCTCGTCAATGAAGTGATTGCTACACTAAAAAGTAGCAATCGGGTTTAACGGCGAACCCGTCCCTCCCGGCACCCTGAGGGGGCCGCCGACAAATAGAAATGTCCAGCGTTTTTGCCGTCTCGCTTCTTTCGCCAGGGCGTCCAGGTCCAGGTTATCGAGGATAGGCATCCCCAGGCCAACCAGAACCAGTTCATGCAACGGATTCAGCAATCCCTCAACTCCGGAGGGCATCACATCACTGATTCCGTCACTACCGATAACCGCAACATCTCGTTTCTTCAACCAGAGCGCAACGGAGGCGTGTGAACCGGCAGCCTTGGCGAGAAAATTCCACTGGCCTTTCTGCCTGACGCGCTCCCAGCGACCGGTCCTGATCAGCAAAACGTCGCCACTACCGATGTGGACCCCGGTTTTCTTTTCCCAGGCTTCAAGATCATCACTGGTCACAACGGCCCCCGGCTCAAGAAAATCTGTTTGCTTAAACCAGGGCATGTCCACCAGCACACCGCGGGTAAAGATGCCATTCTTGAAGTTTTGAATCCCCAGCTTTTCTGCACCCGCTGGCTTTAGCCCGTCCACTGAAAATCCGTTGTACATCTTTCCGTAGTGAATAAAGTGCGGTAATCCATCGAGATGTGAATGGGCAAACCCGTGATACTGCACGCTGTATTTGTCACCGGCGACTTCATGACCGCCAAACGTGCTGACTTCCAACAGGTGTTCGAAAGGGCTTGCATTCAACGCGTCTGCTTTCTTGTTTAAATCAAGCGAAAGAGATACCGACACCCCCTTCTGCACCAGCCTGGCAGCGGCGACACGTTTGGCAGGTGTAATAAGATTCAGCGTACCCAACTGATCATCGTTACCCCAACGCCCCCAGTTGGAGATGTCCTTCATCCATTGGTCATACTGTACACGCGTGACGGTGTCTGGACCCCCGGATTCAGCAAAAGAAAAAGAAACAGATGTTAGATTGATCGTCCCAATAATCAACAGCCACAACAGCGTTTTTCCAGTCATCGCAATTTTCCTCTTCTGATTTAAAACACACATTCAAACTGTCAGTTAACCTGGACTAACCCACATACTCTCCGGTGTCATTACATCACCATTCTAGCGCTTGGAAACGGAGATCAGCCAGACTCCCAGAATCGAGGAGATCGTCGTTCGCACAGATAAAAACACGATAGCTGGGAGGTACACCAGGAAAAAATCAAGAAGATCATTCCAGAACCAGCTGTACAGCCATTCCTTGATGAAATAGATCGCGGACAGCTGATCTTTCCAAAACTCGTTGACGGACATGGTCCACACCACATCACTGAATAGTATCAAGCCCAGTATCCACAACAGGAAAACGGTTTCCACCGCACTTGCAGCAAGTACCCAGTAAGCCAGTATTTTGACGGCACCGCTTGGGAAAATTTCAATGCTCCACACCAGCATAAATATGAACAGGCATGCAACCGCAATGCCAAAAATTCCTGCTCCTATCATCCTGCTCCCCTCATAAATAAGACTCCAAATTGATTGCCAACATCCGAAAATCAAGGTGACAATATAAACCAGACATCACCTGTTAGCCAAAGTGAATATTACCTGGCACCGCACAGTGACGAAAAACTCTGGATTCTGCCTTCCATAGACCTCAGAATGTCCCGGACTGAACCGCAGGATATGGCAATGGATATCAAAGAACTCGAAAAACGCATGATACGTATGGAAGATATCGAATCCATCAAACAGTTAAAGGCTCGCTACTGCGAGATCTGCGACGATGATCATAACCAGCAACGCATCACCACTATTTTTACTGAAGATGGTATCTGGGAAGGCAAAGGCATTGGCAAAGCCCAGGGCCACGAAGAGATTCGAGCTTTGTTTAAAGGCTTTCAAGACGCGATAAGCTACTCACAGCATATGGTGCAGAACCCCATCATAGAAGTTGATGGCAACTCGGCTACCGGTATCTGGTACTTCTTTGGTGCCTTCACGTTTTACAGGAACAACCAGGCCATGTGGCAAGCCGCCCGGTACCACGAGGACTATGAAAAAGTGTCCGGCCAATGGAAGATCAAGCATCTTCGGATCAGGGAACCCACCATGGCGGCGAAGTACGAATCTGGTTGGGCAAAGAAATCAGCAGCGCCAAAAACCTAATCCGTAGAAACGTACTGATCCATTGAGGAATACTTTGCCTGGGCCTTTGTCACCTTCTGCAGATAGTTCCGGGTTTCTTCATGGGGAAGGTTTGCCACCAGGTAATCATAAACAGCCTGGGGAGTCATGTTATTGATGGTTTTCGCCGCCTCACGCACATTGTTGGAGCCAACAAACGTACGCGCGACATTTCCAGCACCGGTATTGTATGCGGCGATGGTGCAGTACTGCCGACTCTCCGGATTCTTAATATGCCTTAAATAACGGGTATACAGCAGGTTCAGATAGGCAGCTCCAAGCTCCACATTCTGTTCTGCATCGTATAAGTATTCAGGATCCAGCAATAACTTTTCACCATAGACATGATTGTAAGCGTCCATTCCACCGGATCTCGGTACCAGCTGCATCAGGCCAAACGCCGGTACAGGCGACCTTGCCCGCGGATTGAAACTACTTTCTGTTTCGATAACCGCATAAACCAGGCTAGCGGGAAGGTCGTGACGCTGTGCTTCACGTATCACTGACTCCCTGTATCGACTCGCCAACGTCGTTTGATATCCCAGTCGCAGAGGGACCTGGATTGTTACTTTTTTCTTATTGTTGGATAGTCCTGTCAGGCTTGCTTTGACGTTACCACTGCTGCCTTTTTTTGCTTTATCTGTCAGTACGCTGCTCACCAACTGGTTCATCTCTTGCGAGTCCGGCACATCTGCACCGATGCTTCCGAGTACCGGCCGGGGATCGTCCGACTTATATTCTTGCAGGGAAATATTTTCTGCCTCAAGCTGCTCCCTGGCGTATTTCAGTGCTGAGTCTTTTGCCGCCAGGTCAGCTACCCTGTCGGTTGCAATACTGGCTGCAGCTACCTGCATGGCAGCGACAACCTTATCGACTTCGGTCTGGTCGGTAAGTATATGTTCAATTTCAATGATGCCTTTTTCAAAGTCTATTTTTCTGCGTAGTTGGTTGTCTTCCGAATAGTCAACCCAAATCGCTTTTGATGGCAGTTCAACTTCGTCTACGCCCCAGGTCTCTTCAACTTCACCTTCCAGTCGTTCATAGGCTTCTTTAAGTGCCTTATCCAGGGCCTGGTATTGCGCTTCGAGTTCGGCATCAAGTTCCTGAAACTGGGCTTCCAAAGCTGAATCAAGGGAATCAAACAGATCTTCCTCTGCGCCAGCTTCTGCTATGAACAGGAAAGCAGAGCAAACGCCCAGCAGTAGAATAGCCAATCTGAACTTATTCATTCTTTGATCCATTGCAAACTAATTTACAACAAACACCACTTTCCCCTGCTGCAGAAAATCATCGCCCTGCAGGTTTCTTGTGAAAATATCGATCGCATTCTCTTGCGAAACAAAGATCTCGGAATTCTCTCCAAGTGATACCGCGGGGACGACCATCGGCGTATCACCCACAACATCCGTCATGGATTGCGCATTGTCCACGCTATTGGCCCAGTGCACCCAGTCAATACCCGTACCAACATGACCAGGGCCGTACAATTCCTTGCCTTCTTCTGTACGTACCCTGACGTCCAGCAAAGGTGAAAAGTCCTGGCTCGACACATCGATTATTAATCCGGTACTGGATTCTTCTGATTCGACCTGTTCACTGACTTCCACAACAGCAACCTCCGGTTGAAATACCTCTTCTGGCTCCGGTTTTTTTAACTCCGGTTGAACCAATGCAGACAGGGTAGGTTTTTCCCTACAGGAAAGCGCCGAGCTATTAAGGCAAACTGCCAATTCAACTTCCGCAACCCAGGTGCCATCTTCCTCAAAGAGATTCTCATTTATCGTAAAGGCACCCCGCAACATCCCTTTAACACGACTTCCAATGATGTCACTCTGCAATGTCATATCCTTGACCGTGGTGCCGGACGTAATACGGACGCCCTCGATCACTTCAAGAAGATTACGTTGCGCATCAAGGGTCGCAGCTCGCCTGGCCATCATTTTTCCCCTTGAGCCTGTGGCAACAGCACTGTCAACGGTGCCAAACCCCTGTGCCGTGACCATACTCAAAGCATCCTCTGCTGTGGCGTTTAGCGATGTTGACAATATGAGGCCAGATAGAATGAAGTTGAATGTTATTCGTCGAACCATGTCAGTTATCCTCAAAGGAGTACTAATTCAATTTAAGATTGATTTAACATCGAGTCAAGATTGTGCACTACCAGTATCGCTTCCGCGCCGGAGACAAGTTCGTCCGGATGAATCATGCCGCTTTGGTTACCCTGCATCAGACCACGTGTAACCGCGGTCATCATAGCATTGAAGCCTGTGCTGTTTGATGAGAGGTCAGAAAATGGTGAACGAGTGCCGATAAACTGGGTACGGCTAATATCATATTTACTGTACAGGACATCCTCTATCAGCAGTGCCAGTTCAACTCGAGTGATGGCCTTGTGGGGTAAAAAAGCACCGTTTCTGATTCGGAAGCTTCGAAGACCCAATCGGTGCACTGACAAGATAACGTCTTTATACTCTGACTCCACATAGTCTGTTAAACCCTGGTCGGACGTTTCGCCCACCGAAGGCTGACTTAAATTCGGGTTCCCTAGCTTTGCTGCCAGCTCCAGATCATGAATTAACAACTCCGCTATCTCTTCACGGGTCACGGTTGCCGAAAAGGCAAAATCACTATCTGTCACGGCTACTGCCTTTTCAATCAATTGTAAATTCGTGAGTGCCATTTCGGCTTCTTTGTTGAATTTCGAATCGATACTCAGGGAAATCTTCAGCAGTTCTTCTGCATCTTCAAACTCCCGGTTCTGCAGATAGACTTTTGCCATCGCGAGGTGTATTTCAGCATGCTCTTTGGAACCCCGGACTCCTTTTGCCTTTCGATATTGAGAACGTGCTTTATTCCTCTCACCACGGGCACCTTCTATACGAATGGCCAGCGCATACAAATCCAGTTTGTTCGAACGACTCCGGGTATATCGGAGCCCTTTTTTCGTGACCTCTGCAGCACTCTTGATATCACCTTGCGCCAGGTAAATCCTCCCTAACCCCAGTAGTGCCCTGGTATCCTTTCGGTTTTGCTCAACCAGGGATGTGTATTTGGGCAAAGCGCCTGCGTAATCGCCTGATGCATATGCCTCATCGGCCTCGTCTATTAACTCCGCAAAAACTGAAACCGAGAATAACAATGGAATTATTAGAAAAATTCTTCGAAAACCCATACCGAGGGGCTCCATCGTGAATAAAACCTGAAAAGCAGTATACTGCTTTAATCTCCAATCTGGAATTACACGCTATGTCACCGGCTACAACACCAGCGAAGTTACCCGCGAATTGCTGTTCCCCAGGCGATGTAACTACGGACTGGCTCACCGATGTACTTAAGCATGCCGGGTATGATGCCCAGGTAGCAGGATTTACCCAACGCAATGTAGGCACAGGACAGGTCGGACAGAATGTTCGATTCGAAATAACCTATGCAAGCGGCGAAGGCCCCGCTTCGATGGTCGGAAAATTCGCCTCGGATGACCCGGTTAGCCGCCAGACCGGCATTGCAGTGAATGATTACCTGAAGGAAGTTTTGTTTTACCAGCAATTGCAATCCACCGTTGACATCACAACGCCAAAAATATATTTCAGTGCGATTAATCTTCAGCAACCGGACGACTTCGTTTTGATGATGGAAGATCTTTCCCCGGCAGTTCAGGGAGATCAACTGGCAGGGTGCTCTGCGGACCATGCAAATCTGGCGATCCAGGAACTTGCTGGTCTCGCAGGACCGCGTTGGTGTGACGAGTCACTGAAACAACTCGAATGGCTTGCACCTCCACAAGTAGCGGGCGCAGATGCCAACGCGCTCTGGCATATGTTTTACCCTGGCTTCATTGAGCGCTATGAAAGCCGAATCGCGCAAGAACACTTAAAGCTGATAGAACGATACAGCGAACGTGCCAGCGCTTCCAACGCAAGCTCCAGTGAATCGGAGCCCTTCACCCTCGTACATATTGATTATCGTTTGGACAATATGATGTTCGGCGGCCCTTATCCGGTCGCTATTGTAGACTGGTCACCCAGTCTGGGATCAGGAGGTGCGGATGCCGCTTATTTTATGGGTACCGGTATGGAGGCAGAATTGCGCAGCAAAGACGAACAACACATCATCAGGGACTATCATTCGCGGTTGCTTTCATACGACATCGACAACTACGACTTCGACGCCTGTTGGCGTGATTACCGCAAGAGCAGTTTTGCCGGGCTTTCCATGGCTGTTATCGCGTCGATGATTGTCGGCCAAACAGATCGTGGTGACGATATGTTTATGACGATGGCCAGAAGAAGTGCAGATATGGCCATCGAGCTGGAAGCCCTCGATCTGGTGTGAATTGGCCCATGGGTTTGATTAAGGCGGTTTGCTATCCAGCAGGGCTATCTGACAAACAAACCGTCGCTACACCTTCTATCATGCCGCTCTCACCATCGCGTTCAAGCCAGATTTCGCATTCCGCCATAGCCGCCTGCTCGGCCTTATATAGCCGGGTTACCGCGCCACGGGCAACAATTCTGTCACTATCAAGAATAAGTGGATTCGGAAAACGCATGACCATGCGCCGAATACAGTTTTCCCCGGCCCAGGCGTGTAGCATATTCACCATATAACCTACACCAAGCGGGCCCTGGTTGATGGTGCGCTCGCCCAGTCCCAAGGCAGCTACCGCCTTGCGATCCCAGTGTACTGGGTTAGGATCGCGAAGAATGGCCGCCATGGTACGCATACGACCGGCACTGACACTCTCCATTAGCCAATCAGGAATCCTGTCACCCACTTTCACATTCACATTCACGCGCCAGACCTCCTGCCCTGTCTTATGCTGCCCCGTCTCATGTAGTGCCAGATTATTGTTGTGCGTGCTACCAATTCACCCGTTGGATTCGCCACATCAAAACAAAACTGGATGCGATCGAAATTCTGGCCTTGCTCACTTTGACATCGTTCTGCCGATATCACCTTGCCGCTTACCTGGTAGGCAACATCCTCCTTCAAGGGATAGAACATTTGCCAGTCATAGCTTTCGATTCGAATCGAAAGGTCTGACTCTGCCTGACCCAGCGCAAACATTTCTGCAATGCTGGTACCACTACCAATAATAGGCATATGGAACAGTGCTACCGGATGCACAACGCCATCACTCATTAACTCTGAACCAGTACACCCGGTGAGCAGGAAATTTTCCCAGTGTTCAATCGCGTAGATGCCACCAGGAAACTGATGGCCAGCGATGGCTCTGATCGATGCCTCATCGACAATTTTATCTGCGCCCATGGTCAGCCTTTGTTCCTTTGCGACCTTCGAGACTGATTAGCCGCCGATATTCATTGATTGTGAAATGACGGAAAATCCCTCGGTGGCTTCCAGGCGTTTGCCAACCACTGCCTGGTACTCCGCTGATTCATACCAGGCCTTCGCTTTTTCGGTAGATTCGAACTTGATCACAACTGTTTGTGGACCAGGCGGTGACCCTTCAACTGTTTCGGCAGCGACATCAAAAGCCACCAGTTCTCCGCCGTGACTGGCAATGGTGGCCCCTGCCAACTGTGAATATTCACCGTAAAGATCCGCGTTGTTTACAACGTATTGCGCAATAAAATATGCGGCCATGTCATTCTCCTGGGTTTGTTTCCCTTTCTGGTTTGACGGCTAAAGTATCATTAATAATACAGCGGCGTCGAGACTAGCGGAATCCACCACTGGTAAAGAGCGATAGCAGCGCTTCAAAGGTTAGGATAGTGTGCACTCTTGTGGAACTCCATAAAAGGAGTCGAGATCCGCGGTGAATTCCAACCGCTAGTAGATACGCCGAATCTCTATACATCATTACAAGTCTATCCTTTGCAAGATATTGTAGAAGACAAACAGACAACCAGGCCTGAACCGAAATTGAGTTTGGTCTCGATTTGTCCTGGGAAACATTAGAGGCGGTGCGGCTATACATTTGATGCAGGCACGTTTGCAATAACGACTGGAGGCATCAAATCAAAAAGACATCATCCTCTACATGCATGGATTTAGCCTGGAGTTTCATGAAGCTGCGCTCAATCTCGCAGATGTGTGGCATTTCATCGGACGACACGGCCTGCCAATTTTTTATTCGTGGCCGGCAGAAAACATCCCGGTGTTTTATCCGATATTGCCATCCTGGTGAGACAAAACCTTAAACCGGGAGAAGAAGGCAGACCGCTAATTCACGAACAAAATTTCTGGACTTTGCCTGAAAATTACCCGTGAGACACATAGCGGGAATTATTGACGAATGTGCGATATCCCATTGGGAGATGTAGTAGAGTCATGGAGGAAGCCAGGCGCTGAGGTTTCGCAAACTGACTACAGGCAGCAGTACCGGTTCTCTTCCTCAATCTTGCCAAGTTATAGATCCTGTGATTGTTTCAAGTCCAGGACCAAGTGTCTAACCAGGGAAGGAAATCGAAACATGAAAAAAGTAGCGATTAAAAAAATGGGATGAACTGGAAGACCGCGTCCCTGCCTATTCTCTTATAGCTAATGTGGACCTGGTAGTGGTTCGTATCGATGATTCTGTCAGCGTGATGTATGGTCGCTGCATCGAGGGGCGTTGTTGGCGGACGGCAGAGTGGAAGGCAGAAATCTCATCTGTGGCCTGCACGGCTGGGACTACCGGCTGGATAGCGGGGTCAGTGAATACCACAACAGCGAGGCGCTCGCGAAATTCAATACCTGGATCGAGGATGGCCAGGTGTTGGTAGACGAGGAAGAAATCGCTGCGTGGGTACTGGATCACCCTCAGCCCTATAACAGGGACTCATACCAGGGCACCTTCCAGGATTTCACCGGGACTGTCGACGAGCCCCATGTTAAGTACATCCGCCTTTTGGCCGACGAGGGTTTAACGAAACTAGGCCATCATGGTCTGACAGAAGCCATGGGCGTACCTCGGGACAGCCTGCCAAAGTGGGAAGACCTGCAGTTCGTTGTCGCTCAACTTCATAAAGTCCCGCTGCTGGATGACGAAGAGGTAGGTACCGGCCTCGTGATCGGACCCAACGCCAAAAAACCTTTGCATCTGGACATTCCACTGTTCGTCTCTGATATGAGCTTTGGTGCCCTGTCCGAAGAAGCGAAAGTTGCGCTGTCAAAAGGCGCCGAGGCCGCAGGAACAGGTATCTGTTCAGGTGAGGGCGGTATGTTGCCGGAAGAACAGGCAGCCAATTCACGCTATTTCTATGAACTCGCCTCGGCGCGTTTCGGATTTTCGTGGGACAAAGTTGAGAAAACCCAGGCGTTTCATTTTAAAGGTGGGCAGGGTGCCAAAACCGGCACAGGCGGTCACTTGCCGGGTATCAAGGTCAAGGGAAGGATTGCAGAAGTTCGCGGGCTACCGGAGGGCGAGCCTGCAATCTCACCTCCAAGGTTTCCCGAGTGGACTCATGTCAGTCAATATCGTGACTTCGATGCTGAGGTTCGCGAGCACACCGGCGGTATTCCGATCGGATTCAAGCTCTCCGCCCAGCACATCGAAAAAGACATTGATGCCGCCCTTGAGGTAGGCGTCGACTACATTATTCTGGATGGCCGTGGAGGCGGCACCGGGGCGGCACCGGTGATTTTCAAAGACAACATCTCGGTCCCTACCATTCCCGCACTGGCAAGAGCGCGACTGCACCTGGACCGCAGCAATGCGGCCGGAGTCACGCTGATAATTACAGGTGGTTTAAGGTGACCGGCTGACTTTGCCAAAGCAATGGCATTGGGCGCCGACGGCATCGCCGTCTCCAATTCGGCGATTCAGGCGATCGGTTGTATCGGAATGCGTGCCTGTCACACGAACAACTGTCCTGTCGGCATAGCCACACAACAACCGCATCTGCGTGCTCGATTGCCGGTTGACGTTGCGGCCGAAAGGCTCGAGCGGTTCTTTTCCTCGGCCGTCCACTTGATGGAAGTCCTCGCTCGCGCGGCAGGGCATCGACACCTGAATGAATTCAACTTTGATGACCTGACCACCTACAAAGCCGACATGGCACAATTGACGGGTGTGGCTTACGGTGGAGCGGTACCAATGGCTTAGGAGGAGTGACGATGACGACGACTCATAAACTCCCTTCACTCAATACAAGCGCCCTGGAAGACACGCGTGATGCGTGCCATGCCTATGCCAATGTGCTCGGCAATTGGATGGCATCCTGCCGGTTGCGCCGCAAGCACTGGTGGCAGCTGAGCCTGCGGCCAACTCTCCGAGGTGTGGCGACCGGGATGGTGCACGCAGATGGTGTGCATTTTGAGTTGGAGCTCGATCTGCAAAATAACCAGGTGCAGGGAGAAATTGCAGGCGGCGAATCATTTAGCCAGTCCCTTGGAAAACAAACAGCTGCTGAACTGGCAGAGGATGTTCGGGGGTTTCTCCTGGCCGGTGGCGTCGATCCCCGGTTTGTACCAGATACCACACCACAGGAAGGTCACGATGCCTTGAGTGGTGAGGTGAAGGATGGGTATTCAGCAGAGATTGCCCGGGAATTTGCGGCTGTGTGGCGTGAAGTATCCCATGCTTACGCCATCTTTCGCGCGGGGATTCCCGAAGAAACCAGTCCCATTATGGTTTGGCCTGGCCATTTCGATCTGTGCATGATGTGGATTCCAGGTCAAAAAATCCCCGATCAGGATCCGGAAAATGAGGAATATTCCGATAAACAGATGAACTTTGGATTCTCACTGGGTGATGAGGGCATTCCCGAGCCTTACTTCTATATCACCGCGTATCCCCTTCCTGACGCTTTTCCAACTCTTAAACTTCCTGCGGGTGCAACATGGTACACGGAGGGATTTAACGGTGTAGTCCTTCGGTATGAGACCCTGCAGAAAAGCCCGGAAGCACAGACGGAACTGGTTGGGCTCTTGAAGTTCTTAGTGACCCGTGGCCGCGAACACATGCTCGAACACTGAACGGGAAATGGCATGGCATTGATTCTGGCGCCAAGGTGATTTACCACAAAGATCCACAAACCAGCTGGTGGCGTAGGTTTACGGCGACAGTTTATAAAATTTTACCGGAAGGTCAATTATAATGAACTCGAACATGTCCAGTGAGCAACTGTCCCTTAATCCAGTCTGCCCTGGAGTGATGCGTTAAAATCGCAAAAGCCGGTGATTTGAGTAACGATCTTTCAATTCTGGTTAAACAGGCAGCAGAGCAAAGCGAGTAGAAATCAGTATTGGATTACTGATTAAGCCCAGCGATGAAAAGCTGATGTAGGATAATTGTTAACTTATCTCGCAGGTAAATCGTGATTAACAAAGAGAAGACAAAAAAAATATTGCGGAGGCTGTTTAACGGAGGGGCTATCAGGCGCATCCCTAGAAACCGCCACGACGCAAAGGTATTTCTGGCACTCGCTGCTTCAAGCTTCGACCCACAGGTTGGTTACTCCGAACCAGAGGTCAATGAGCACCTGCTTGACTGGATGGAATCAATTACTTGCCCGGATTCAATCGATCATGTGACAGTTCGACGTTATCTTGTAGATTTCTCCTTCCTCTTGAGAGACAACAAAGGAACTTTATACAGGACAAATCAAAGTGCTATCAACAGGATCATTGAACCGGAAGCCAGATCAATTCATCCCCGATATGTTCTTGAAGAAGTATCCCGGGAGAGGGAACAACGCAAACATGCCAGCACAACATAATATGCAGGTGTAAAAAATGGCCAGGATATCGGATTCGCTAAAATTGTCAGCATTAGAAGTTGATCAGCTCATGCGGGATGAAACGCGTCTCAGAATTGCGACCATCGGTCCAGGTACGGAAATTAACCTGATCCCAATGACCTTTGGCTGGGCTCACGGCCTGGTTTATATCTTTGGTCGCGGGCAAAAGATTACCAATCTGCGTCGGGAAACTACTGCCACAGTACTGGTCGATGTCGGTTCCAGTTGGAAACAACTTCAGGGCATCATGATGAGAGGCCAGGCAAAAGTGCTGGAGAACCAGGTCGAAGAAGACGCGGGTGAGTGGTTGCACGAAGCCCGGTTAAACCAGGGCGCCAAGCATGACTTAATAGAAGATGGAGTGATTCAACCCTATGCCGCGTCCGCCTCTGGAAAGTCACGACGATGGATTGTGTTTAAACCTTCGACAATAGTCTCCTGGGACAATTCCAAATTAGATTGACCAAACAGGTTTTCTGGGGAATCTCTTCAACACAACGGAGCAACACTTGAAATACGCGTGGGTAGCCTATACCTGTTTTCTGGTCGCAATAGGTATTGGCAGGTTGGTGCAAAAAATTTTACTGGACGGTGGCGGCTTCGCCAGCAGGTACCTTCCATTACTCGTGGCTATCGTATTGGCAATCGGCGTGATGGGTCAGGTTTACCAAAAGAAGATAGCTCGCGCCTGGTTCTGGCAGAGTGTACTCTGGCTTTCAGTGGCCGCAAGTACACTGACCATAGCGCTTTGTCTCTATCTTGCCCTGATGGTGGGCACTATAACAACCGCCGCCGTGCTGCTAATTTTCGTCATCGTCATTTTACCTGCACAAATGCAAATATGGCACTATAGTTACCGCTCAGCTGGCATTTGGGGAGCCACCTAACAGTGCATCTCGCTGAAATCTGGCCATTACTGTTTCCTGAATTTTCGCAGCGCAACTTTATGAATATGAGCAAAGCCCATCCGCAGATAAATGTCTAACGCGTGGTCGTTACCTTCAACCACATGTAAAAAAGGAATCTGATCGCGGTCACACTCCAACCTGATCAGTTTGTTCATGAGCATGCGTGCGAGTCCACGACCTTGATGACCAGGCCGTGTACAAACACCGCTGATCTCCCGAAATCTCCCGGCGTGCAAGCGTTCACCCGCCATCGCAATGAGCCGGCCGTTCTCGACGATCCCAAAATAGTCACCCATTTCTATGGTTCGTTCTGAAAACGGCCCAGGTTGCGTTAACTCAACCAGTTCCAGCATCTGAGTCACATGGGTACGATCGAGGCGGATAACACTCTCTTCAGAAACATTGTCTTCAGAAACATTGTCTTCAGCTTGATCCGGTAGCTGCCCTTGCCAGATCAACTCGTTGACCTGGGCGTCTATCTCCAGCAGCCAACCGGCAGGCACAGGACCTGACCAGCCTATGCTATACATTGAATCCCCAGCCTCGCTTATTTGCGCGAGACCTTCAAAATCCGGATGGTCATTATTTTCAAAGGCAATAATAGATGAGACGTCCGACTTAAATCGTTTGGCCTTCCCGGAGCTGATGGCAAGCGGGGCTTGTTCGTTCTGCAAACTGTGCCAGGCTATATTTGAAAATTCAGGTGGGACCATGCCACTAGTTTTAAGTATTTCAGCCCTGCATGCAATCGGTGCAACTGTTAAGTAAGTTGTTAAGGTTCTGGCAGGCTGCTAAACGTAGAATTACTATACGATTGTTCCGGACACTATCGGCTGAAAAGCGGTAAGACTGTCTATCAAACCTGCATTTCCCAGACCATTGCCGGGAAACAAACTGCCGAAATTACCCTGATCACCGTGCAGTGCCATGTAATTGAGTGCAACCATTTCTACCAGCAAATTAACATTGTTCGCAGCTGGCGACGATGCCGTTTCGACGGACCCATCAGCACGGAACCAGCCCAGTTGCTGGTGGCGGGCTTGTTCAAGCACATCACTGCCGAGCAGTTGTGGTCTGCCTGCAGGATTGTAAACGAGGAAGAATGATGCGGCGGTTGATTGGTTATCACCAGTCCATTCACCTTTTCCGCGACCCTCGACGGTATCGTCAATTCGACCGTTACTGGCAACAGAACCGTCCGAGAAAACATACATCATAAGTGGCACACCAACTCTGGCAGCATATTCAAGACACGCACCCATACAGCGACCTGCACGCAGATCACGTGTCTCACCTGTACCTCTTTCCCCGGTGTGGTAATCAAACCCTCCCATGGTGATGCAACCCGCCCCTGAGAATCCATTCACGACCAGCTTCATAACGGCCGCGGTCTTACGAAACTCGCTTTCGCTGTTAAACTCAGCAGTTGAGAAGATGCCACTCGGGCCCACAATATCCGGGTCGATTTCCGGATTCAAAGTAGTCGGGTCACCAAACCGGTCTGCCAGGTCGGCACTTTTAACATAGCCACAACGTACCAGATCCTTGATCACATCATCACGCGTTATCATGGAATCAACCTGGGTTAGTTTGAGATCAGAGATGCGTTGGATAGACTCCATGACTGCCACGGCATCTTGCTGCGATAACAAACCGACCAGATCGCCAACATCAACCAGGCCTGTAACGTCACTTGCCCTGTCGACTTTGGTCGGGCGCACCGTCAAGTCAATGAGGTCAGCCGGAGCCATGGAATTACCACCGGAGTCCGAACTTCGAGATCCGATCAACGTCAGCAACGAACCATCAGCCCCCGCACGGTTTATGGCATACATCGGATTATGGGGATTATTGCCTGTATCGTTTTCCGACCGGGCGGGTACCACCGCACCATTAGTGGCAGCCAATGTCCCCGCAGTTGCCTTTTCAAGAATACCTCGCAAATAGGCAGAATCACTGTGGAAGGCCAAACCCAGATCCATATTGATAAAGTCGTTCGTCGCTGTTTGCGGATTGGTAATGGGTGGTATCACATCTCCGGGCAAACCCAGTTTGGAGTAGCCAGAGGTTGAAAGAAAATCGAACTGCCCGTCCCTTCCGCCTGTCAGCACGTTAGAACCGGCGATATTAGCGCCGCCTGCAAGGTCAAAACAGATAAACGGAATCTTACCGGCGCCCTGTACAGCAAGCCCACAGGATTGTTTCAACAGTTGCAAATCGCCGGATAATGCAGCTTTCGCCTGATTGGGATTGGCAAACAAACCAAACAGCGATGGCCCCAATACCGTCGCCGACCCAAGACTGAACCCTTGCCGGATAAAATCGCGCCGGGAAACGGGCCGCGGATGGTCCGCATGTTTTAGCGGTGCGTCAATCGGTAAACTTTTTGGTAAACCTTTTGACAAACGTCTGGTGATACTCTTCCTGTTCGATTTCTTCATCATTTTATTCCAATCACTACTCCCAGAGCGTCCCATCAGAACACTACTGAATTAACATTGCCGCACCGCCGAGTACAGCAGCACAGGTCGCTTTTACAATCGTACGGGTCCGCTCCGCCGTCGTACCAGAACTGGCAAAATTCGTAATCAAACTTTCAAGTTCGGTCCGGGTTTGATTGCGGTCAGGCTGAGAACCCAGATTGACGCCGAGAACCACGTCCATGAGTGGAATCAACAATGCGTCTCGACCTGCCGTATCAAAGGCGCTGACAGGTACCGCATTAAAGTCAAATGCCGGGAACAGATTGCCGCGTAAAACCGGATCTTCCACAAGAGAACTGCAATACTCGATGGCCAGCTGGGTGACGCCCATCTGCTGCGAAGAAAGGAAACCTTCAATATTAGCAGTCACAGGTAACTGTTGCCGAACCGTCAGGAAGGTGCCCAGTACGTCTAGATTGGATGTTGGCACACCCGTTATGGAGGACATACTGGCATTGATCTCATCGAATTTCTTGATACCAATATCAGGCAGGGCATCACCATCGGGGGACGTCGGCAGTGGGTCTGGAACCGCCTCTACCCTGACGTTGGAGTGAGTCCCCAGTTGTTCAAACGTCAGGAAAAACTCGTCGCTGTCAGCACCTTTCTCGATGCCTAATATTGTCCCGATTGCTGATAAAGGCTGGCCGGTTCCCGCTGAATACAGGCTATCATCCAATGTGATGTCGAGTTTGCTGTAGGCCTGTCCCACCTCCGGCTCCCTGCCATTGATGCCAATTCGCATGCCCCGCAAGGCGATACCTTGGAAAGTAACCGGGCTCGTCAGGGAAATGAAATAAGGCTGGCTGAACAGATAGCTGTAACTGTCAAACTGACTGACTTCAAAAACGATGTAGGCTTCCGGCACGTTAATCAGATGACTGATACCGAAGAGGAAAAAGAACCGTTCACCCACCCCGGCGTCAAAGTTCTGTAGAACCTGACCAGGTGTGAGAACCCTGTTGTGAATAGCGACCAGTTTAAAAAGCCCGCGCCACAAGCGATCACCCGAAACTTCGTTGCCCAGGGCAAAGGCAAAAGTGTCGTCCCAGTCATTCAGGGTTCCACCTGCTCCATCGCGTACATCTATCAAACTGCCGTTAACATACAACTGGCGGCCATTGGTTGGGTCGAACGTTGCCACCACATGCTGTAACGTCGCCTGTAAAACCTCATCCGCATCAGGCGTTGAAATCGCCGGATCCCCATTACCATCCGTCGTTGAAGAACGAGCAAGAAAATCGTAGTTATACAGTGTCTGACCCAGGGTGAAATTCCTGGTCATATTACCGCCGGAGTAACTCACGATTCGTGCTTCTTCCTGGGTGACGTTAGCGGACGCTATCCAGGCTTCAAGGGAGTATTCGCCCGTTGACGTGATCAGGTCGTGGAGTTTTTTACTGGTGCTGGTTAATCCCTGGGCTTTGCCGTTGTCACCAATGTTGATACCCCAGCCACCTATCCAACTGACATCGCCTGAAAAACTCAGATCAAGTGAGGGTTCGACACCACTGGTGTCATAAGCGATGGATCCCGATAACGTTTTAAATTGATACAGTGCAATCACATTTGTATCTACACGCCCACCTCCCGATGCCACTATGCCATCCAGCAGGGTCAATGATCTGGATGTGACAAAATCGGGGTCGACTGCGGTTTCAGGGATGGAAGCAACGAAAGTTTCAATCGCCGCGAGCATCTCACTGGCGTTTGAATTGCAATCAGTCCAGCAGTTGTGGAATTCACCACCCAAACGAACGACCAGTCTCGAATTTGGCGGATCGTCTATTTCTATCTTGCTGCGCGCGGCGGCGTAGGCAGCAATAACGTCGGACACCGCAAAAAAAGGCGACTGCGGATTTGCCGCAGTATCAGTATGACAATTGGAACAGTAAGCCAGCAGCAACGGGTGTACCGTACTGGCGAACACGCCAGGGTCTGACGGAAATGATTTGGAGGCACCGGGATCACGTAAAGTGGGTGCTCGTAACTCGACAGCATTACTCGTACCAGCAGAATCACCCGCCCAGTTACTGATCCAGGTTGCCAGGATATCAGCACAGGCCTGGTCTGAGTCCAGCCAGCAGTTATGACCACCACCAACTTTGGAAACCATGCGGGATTGCGAAGGCTGGTTTAAATCAACAATCGGGTTCACCTGTTCATAAGCCAGGTTGATATCGTCGTTGCGGGCAAAGCTGGGGCTTTGGCCCGAGCTGCCATGACACTGACCACAGCGGTTATCCGGCGCGATATTTTCCCAGAGATTCACCCGAAATCCCTGCACATCTGTCGTCAGGGCAGCAGGGCCATTCAAAACCAGGCTCTGGCTTGAACCAGCAGGTGCGGCAAGATCGGGGTTTTCTTCTGTCTCCTGACCAGCCCCTCCACTACAAGCGCTAAGAATGGATACAAGCAAACCAGTGAGCCCGACCCGGGCGACTGACTTGAATAACAAACCGGTAAATCTCATCGCTAGCCTCCCCTGCAGTATGCGGCGGATTCAGCAAAAGGTTGTTTTAACTTAAAACCGGAATTGCTAAACGAAGACACCATCGAATCGATCTTTGATCGATCGGCGGCATCTACGGGATCCCGTAAACAGACTTCCCGGAAAACCTTGGTAACCTGGCACGCTGCAAACGCCTGGCTATTGGCCAATTCCCGACCCATCGACTTGGCTCCTGTGCCGGAACCGGTCAATGTCGAATCCCAGCCGATACGCTGATTACGCCCTTCGCGCCAATAGTTGTCCCAATTATCGTTAACAGTGACATAACCGGTGGGGAAGTTATTCTGGTTGTGATGGTATTTTTTCACCACCCGTGTTCCGGTGAATACGTCGACAGTTCCGCTTCGGTTGTAAACCAATTGGCCGCTGTTTCCTTCAGGGTCATTATCGGGATCGTATTCAAAGTTGTAGTAGGCAAATGCTTGTGTCATGGGATCCATACCCGAATGACATCCAATGCAGTTATTACGAAACAGCCGACTGTCACCACCGGGTGAACGGGTTACATCCTGACGGATGCGATCAGGGGCACGGGTTATGTCTTTTACTTCTTCAAGGTCCATGCACAAATGGTTCAACAATGTGAAGCGAAACATGGCCCGGTTGGTCCCGGCGATAAAAAATGCCCTGGCACCGGCTCGCGTCGTAATCACCCCGGCGGTTGCCTCAGGTGGAACACCGGTCAACGACGACTGATCGCTTCGCACAAGGACCGAGGCAAGGTCGAGACCTTGTTGCTCCAGTTCTTCGTAGTGTCTGTTGTCACTGGTTGAATAGCCGGGAACGGCCACATTCGGGGCCAGGTAGACAATATCACCGGTCAGTATTTCGCGAAAATCAACATCGTCCCGCACCATGCCGATAACTGTCGCGCTGTAATCATTTAATGCGGCAAAGACATCCTGGTCGCGGTTTGTCCACGGCGTCGAAAAATTTTTCAACGTGGTGCGGTAAAAATCCGGATGTTGCATCGCTATGAATGCGGCAGCCTGGGCATTCTCTTCCTCAGTGCCGGAACCGGTCTGAATAAGGGCCGCCATTTCATCAAGCCGAACCGCAAGCGGTGAAACCCCGGCAATTCGATTATGAATACGCTGGGCCTGTTCTCGCGAACCAGCATCAGCTGTGACGCAGAAGAGAAGCGCTGCCACTATCGCTATGCTTCCAACGAGAATGTACATAACTACTTCTCTCATCTCGTTTCCCATGGCTAATTTAATACTCCCTAGATTAGGCAAAACAGACCGCCTGGGGCAGTGAAATTGAACGAGAAGGTGAACCAGCGCACACTTTTTATTGTTGTCTATCGTATTTTGTGAAGTTGATCACAAGCGTTTTTGGTTTATCGACTATTCTTCAAAAGTACTTATGTGGTCCACCAGAATGACGTTTCGAATAAGATGCATCGCTGCCTTATCCCTCACGTTGGTAGCTAGCGCCTGCCAACAGGGCGACCCAGGTGGTCTAAGCCTCGCTGTTACTGGCGATAGCCAGGATCCGGACCCAGTCGTCCAGGATTTTCCGCTAGTCTTTATTAGTCGACCGTTCATCATTAACGATCAGGGTGATGTTGCATCAAATACCCCAAGGCAACTCAATGTATTTGAACCAGGCGCGCAACTGATCTTAAAAGAACAGGCAATACCCAGTGCTTTGGAACGCAATATATCGGACGCGGCTTTCACCGACGACACTTCAGGTACTGCACCCTTATATGACGTACGCGATCTGGAGACGGATTACGACGGGCGTCGCCTCGCATTTTCGATGCGCGGGCCATTTGATCCCGATGCTGACCTGGAAGACCAGCCAACCTGGAACATCTGGGTCTATGATCTGGACACGGACCAGCTGAGCAGGGTTATCCAATCTGACACTCTGGCCGAAGCAGGCCAGGACAGGGATCCTGCTTTTCTACCTGACGGCCGAATTGTCTTTACCTCAACCAGGCAACGCCAATCCCGTGCAATTCTGCTGGACGAGGGACGGCCACAATTTGCCGCGCTGGATGAAGACAGAAGGGAAGAGGCTTCGGTACTCCACGTGATGAACAATGACGGCACGGGTATTGAGCAGCTCACATTCAATCAGAGCCACGACCAGGGTCCAAATCTGCTCAATACCGGTGAGATCATCTTCAGTCGTTGGGACAATGTACCCGGGCGCAACTTTATCAGTTTGTATCGTATCAGGCCCGATGGGACACAACTGGAACGTCTGTATGGATATCACAGCCAGGATACCGGGCGAGATGGCTCCGACATTGCTTTTATGGATCCACGGCAAATGGACGACGACCAGATACTGGTCATCGCCCGGAGCAACAGCAACAGTATCCTTGGTGGTGATCTGATGATCATTGACAGCAACAATTTTGTTGAACACGATCAAACGATATTCGATTTTCAGGGCTCTTCAGCAGAGGGACAAACCTCCCCCCTTAGCACCCTTGTTGAACTCGACGGACCGTCCCCGGGAGGACGATTCGCATCAGCGGTTCCGCTGTTGGATGGAACCAATCGATTGCTGGTCTCCTGGTCGCAGTGTCGATTGCTTGAACGCACCCTGGATAGTACCGCCCCGAATGGCGGGGAAATTGTAAACATCGTGCCCTGTACAGACGAACTATTGTCAGTTTCTGATCCTGCACCTGAAGAAGCGGACCCATTGTATGGGCTGTGGATATTAAACCTGGATAACGATAGCCAGCAGTCCGTCGTGCCACCTCTGGAAGGTGTTGTGTTCTCAGAGGCAGTCGTGATGTCTCCACGGCCAAATCCTGATTTCCTTCAACCCCAGTCAGCAGATAATGCCACCCAGTTGCTGATCGACGAGGCCGCAGGCTTGCTCCATATCCGCAGCGTCTATGATTTCGACGGCATAGATATCGCGCAGCCCGATTTATCAACAATTGCAAACCCGGTACTGACAACTTCCAGCGAAAGAACCGCTCACTTTTTACGCATGGAGAAACCGGTTTCGTTACCGGATCGAGACCTGGTCGTAATTCCAGGGTCGGCCTTCGGTCGTTCCCGAGGCGAACTCATGCGAGAAATCATCGGCTACGCCACCGTCCACCCGGATGGATCTGTTTACGTAAAAGTGCCTGCCGACGTACCATTTGCCATTAGCGTCCTTGACGCTAATGGCAGACGAATCACAGGCCGGCATCGAAACTGGTTGCAGGTGCGCCCCGGTGAGTTGCTTGAATGTAATGGTTGTCATACTTCGAACAGCGAAATTCCCCATGGTCGCAGGGATGCACAAGCGCCGTCCATCAATCCTGGCGGACCATACCCGGATCTCGACCCGGCTTTTGCGGCAACCGCCAGTGCATCAATGGCAGAAGCGTTTGCCGGGCAAAATGGTGCCCCGGACCCGGCGTTTGACCTGGTATTCGACGATCTATGGACTGACCCTGTTCAACGCGGGAAAGATGCGGCTTTCAGTTACCGGTACAGCGACCTGCAATCCCCTGCACCAATCAACGCCAGTTGCACAACGAACTGGATTTCCAGTTGCCGTGCAACGATCCACTACGAAGCCAACATTCACCCGGTCTGGCAAGTCGACCGACGCATTTTTGATGTTGACGGCACAACCCTGCTTGTTGACCAGACCTGTACGACCTGCCACACGATGACAGACGACATGGGCATGGCGCGAGTACCTGAAGGGCAACTCGACCTGACTGACGGGCCTTCCAGCGACGAGCCAGACCATTTTAAAAGTTATCGGGAACTACTGTTTGGTGATTCAGAACAGGAAGTGGTTAACGGCGTTCTGGTTGATGTCCTTGTACCCGTGCTGGATTCCAACGGCAACCCGACTTTTCTCACCGATGCCAATGGTGACCTGGTTCTCGATGCTCTGGGAAACCCGATTCCGATTTTAACAACTGTTGGCGTCCGACCTGCAATGGCTACCGCGGGGGCTCTGGCTTCACCAGTATTTACTTCTGCTTTTGACAGCACCGGTACACACTCCGGATACCTTTCCGCTGCAGAATTGAAACTGATTTCCGAATGGCTCGATATTGGTGCTCAGTACTACAACGATCCGTTCAAGGTTCCGCAGCAGTGAATGTGTCCAAAAACATCTCACGGTTGCTACTCGTGCTGGCGTGTCTGGTTGCCTCGAGTACCGCAAATGCTAATTCATCTGCGAAATCAGAATCTGACAAGCCACCCAATACTAAAGTCACGAAAGTTGTAGATCCATACCTGGAAATGCGAACCGGTCCGGGGCGAGGTTACCCGATTTTTTATGTCGTCGAGGAAGGTGAAATGATCACAATCGACAAGCGCCGTACCGACTGGTTCAAAATTGAAACCAATAGCCGCCACGAAAAATCCGGTTGGGTGCATGTTACCCAAATGGTCCGAACCGTTAACGCCGACGATGCGTTCGTAACATTTCCAAACTCCAGTCTCTCGGATGCAGCAGACAGAAAATGGGAATGGTCAATGTCTGGTGGTGACTTCCAGGGCGCTTCATTGATTTCGTCCGCCGTGACCTATCGCTTTACGCGCAATATTGCAGTGCAATTACAAGGCTCCCAGATTCTGGGAGATGTCTCCGATGGCCTGATGCTCGTAGCAAGTATCCAGCATTCACCCTTTCCCCATTGGCGACTGTCTCCCTACTTTCAACTGGGCACGGGCGTACTGCATACAGAACCCTTTTCAACCATTGTTCAATCTGAAGATCGGACGAACCAGACAGTCAACGCGGGCGCCGGGGCTAATCTTTATTTGACCCGGAGATTTTTAATGTTTCTCGACTATCGTTATCACACCGTGCTGACGAGTCGGGATAAAAATGAGGAAATAAGCGAATGGAAACTAGGCCTAAGCGTGTTTTTCTAGCACTCAGTCGTTCGCTGCGAACGACACTGTTTTTAACCATTGCCTGTGCAGGTATCGCAAGCACTGTCTATGCAGACAACGACACGCAGTACGATGATCCGCTGGGAGACTCAGTCGATCTTGACCTGATCTCGGACATAGAGAGGCAGCCGGTACAAATTTCAGACATCGATACCGAAAACTTCGAGATTGGGATATCCGGTGGCCTGTTATCTATTGAAGATTTCGAAACGAATCCGGTTGTGGTCGGATCGCTCACCTACCATGTCACAGAAGATTTTTTCGTCGAGGCGCGATTCGGCACCAGTAAAATCGGCACCACCAGTTTCGAGAAACTTTCAGGCGGCGCCAGTCTGTTATCGGATGATGATCGGGATATTCGCTTTTACGATCTGTCCCTTGGCCTGAACCTGTTTCCCGGAGAAACATTTATTTTCAATCGCTGGGCCGTTAACTCCGGTTTTTACTTCGTCGGCGGTGTCGGATCCACGGAATTCGCCGGTGACCAAAAATTCACTGCCAGCGGTGGCGTCGGCTATCGCATTATCGCCAACGACTTCCTGGCGATGAATTTACAGGTCAGGGATCACATATTCGAGACCGAAATCACGGGTGAAAGTAAAACAACCCACAATTTCGAAGTGGTCGCCGGTATTTCAATCTTTTTCTAGCGCGGAATTAAAAAAATACCGGTACAAGATTCAAAAGGAGAAACAACATGAGACAGGTCCAAAGAATGATCCTGACACTATCAATGGTCACAGCAACCCTGAGTCTGGCGAGTTGCGTGTCTATTGAGCCCTGGGTAAGCCCATTTGAACGTAATGCGCTGGCTGACCCGATTATGACGTTCTCTCGAGGGTCCGCTGACGCGGCATACATCCACCATGTACACCAGGCCAGAGAAGGGGCAAGGGGTGCAGAAGGTGGCTCCGGGGGCGGTTGTGGTTGTAACTAATATGACTGTGACGAGACACCTGCTGACGGTATTGGTTTGTCTGTCAACACTGCTGTCTGCGTCCGCTATTGCAAAAATACTACCGGAAGACCGGGCAGACGTTTTATGGCACAGCTATGAGGGTGATAACGTCACCATCAATGGTCCTTCAGTTCTGATACGCAAGGCTTACCAGGACAAGATCTCGGTCTGGGGAAATTACTACGTGGATATGATTTCCGGCGCATCCATCGACGTAAAAGCGACCGCCTCAGCTTACTCGGAGGAGAGGCAGGAATTCAGTCTCGGTGCAGATTACCTTTACGACAAAACCCTGTTGGGGATTGGCTTCACCCGAAGCCAGGAAGATGACTATGACGCCAGCACATTCAGGTTCAACCTCAGCCAGGATTTTTTTGGTGACCTGACAACACTATCAATGGGTTATGCCTATGGTGATGACACCGTACGGCGCAACGGTGACGATACCTTCGAAGCAGGTGCAATCCATCAGTCCTACAAGGTCGAACTCTCGCAGATCCTCACAAAACGTATGATCATGAACTTCGGATACGAGGCCGTTGTCGACGAAGGCTTCTTGAATAATCCCTATCGCTCGGTTCGCTTTGTCGACCCCACCGTTCAACTGGGGTATAGCTACCAGGCCGAACTGTACCCTAATACCAGATCCAGTGACGCGGCTGCTATTCGCACCATGGTCTATCTTCCGTATCGAGCCGCACTGCGCGGTGAATATCGCTACTACTCGGATTCCTGGGGAATAACAGCACATAATGGCGAGGTATCCTATACTCACCCCTGGCGCAGACACTGGGAGTTTGATGTAAAGTTCCGCTACTATTCACAAACCAGCGCCAGCTTCTATAGCGACCTTTTCCCTTACCGGAACGCTCAAAATTTTCTGGCGAGAGATAAGGAACTCGCCACCTTTGATAGTACAACTGCGGGCATTGGTGTGTCTTATCTGTTTAATGAGGAAGGATTCCTGTTCTTCAGTCGCGGTTCGGTGAACCTTTATCTCGACTACATGATGTTTGACTACAAGGACTTCAACAATGTCCTCGCCGGTGGTACCGTTGGTGAAGAACCCGCCTTTAATTTTAATGCCGTGGTTTTCAGGGCGTATTTGTCACTCTGGTTTTAGCGGGATCAAACTATTATTACACCTGTAGCTGGTACAGGTTTTAACATACAATTCAACATCCTAATTCGTTGTCAATGCGGGTACTCAATGAACGTTGCCAAGTGGATAATAATGTCATCCATCGCAATCGCCTCTTTTTCCAGCTCTTTCTCAGAATCACTCGCATCGGCCAGCGACTCTGTCGACGACAAGATGTCACGTATAACCATTGTCGTTGATGGCATGATGAAAAGTAAAAGCGGTGCGACCTGACTAAGCTGACCAGATTCGGTCTCAGCTGCTCTGTCAGAGCTAGCAGGTGTTAACAACGTAACGGTGGCCCTTGAGACCGACGAGTTTACCGTGACCTATGACGGGCGTCTCGCAACGGCTAAAGAAATGAAAGATGCGATTAGCGATTTGGGATATGTACCGAAGGTCGTTGAAAGTCGTTTTGCTGGAACAAACTTAACCGGGACATCCGTCGATTCTGCAAAAGGCCCGATCCCGGAACCGGTCGCATCGGCAGTAACCCAGGCGGGTGATACAGGCAAACTCGTGTTTATTGATTTTTATGCAGAGTGGTGTGGCGCCTGTAAAATACTGGATAGAACCACCCTGAAAGATCCCGCTGTGCTAACAACGCTTGAGCAGTTTGTGTTCCTCAAGGTTGATGCAGACCAGTATCCTGATGCCATAATCCATTTTAAGATCGTGGGTATGCCTACACTTGTTGTGCTGAATGCGCTCGGTGAAGAAGTCTTCCGGCAAGTGGGACCCATAACAGCAGACAGGCTTGTAAGTGAGCTGGCACTCATAATTGCTGTCTTTGAGCAAAAATCAGTGAGTCGCTGATTTTTCTAATTTACCATCTTTAATGACGGTCGTAACCTGAGTTAAGGCACTAACATCCTGCAACGGGTTACCTTGCACGGCAATCAGATCGGCCAGTTTTCCCACTTCCAACGTTCCCAGCTTGTCAGAAATTTCAAGTAGTTCTGCTGCCACGACGGTGGCTGAGTGGATCGCCTGCGCAGGTGACATTCCGGCAGCGACCATCAGCTCAAATTCCAGGGCATTCTGACCGTGAGGTGTGACACCAGTATCAGTGCCAAACGCAATCTTAACCCCGGCTTTTTGCGCCATGGCAAAACTTGCCCGGGATCCGCTGGCAGCAAGATTTGCCTTTTGCTTGATTGCATCGGTGAAGTAAGGATTGCCTTCCATGGAGAGCGGCACATAGTGACCCGGCATCAATGTTGGCACCAGGTAGGCACCATGCTTTTTGAACAATCGAATGGATTCCTTATCAAGGAATGTCCCATGGTCAATTGAGTCAACACCTGCTCGCAGTGCGGCATTAACACCGTCCGTGCCGTGAGCATGTGCGGCAACTTTGCGACCCAGGTTGTGTGCTGTGTTCATGATTTCATAGAGTTCATCGTCGGTCATCTGAACACCGAGTCCTGTAGCCGTGTCTGACAGCACCCCACCGGTGGCAGTCACTTTGATCCAGTCCGCACCGTACTTGACGGCGTGCCTGGTTGCCTTTCGGCAGGCCACGACACCATCGCATATCGTCTCCGGTGTCCATAGTTTCATCAGATCGGCGCGGATGCCATCAATGTCACCATGCCCCCGGTCGCCGCAAGTGAGGAACCCGCTGCGTAAACACGAGGGCCTGGAATAAGATTTGTTTTTATCGCGTCACGAATTGCATAAATTGACTCAGGCGATCCGCCCAGATCCCTCACCGTCGTGAAACCTGCATAAAGCGTTTTCCTGGCATTGTTTACACCGCGCAGCAGGGTAAAAGTTTCGTTCTCAGTGACAGTGCGTGATCTTGACCCTGGCCCAAGTTCGATCAGCAAATGCACATGCAAGTCCATTAACCCAGGTAAGACAAACTGATCTTTCAGGTCCAGCAGTCTGGCACCTGCTGCAGGATTAACAAACCCGTCAGCTAACTCAGTGATCTTGTTATCGGATATCACAATGGTCTGGTTTTTTAAAGGTGGTTTTCCCGGTACTGCTAATAATGTCCCAACATGCAGCACGAGATTGTCTGCAAAGGCAGCAGGGCAAACACAGAATAAAATTATCAAACAGATTGATCAGCGCATCGTAATTCCAATTGAGGAAGCAGACACCAATCTAAACACTGATGACCAGTGCGTGTCACATTTCTGCGTTTCTTAACGAGATGGCTATGACGGCAAAAAGTGAACCGGATAACTGATTCGGGTGACAACAACGGCCTTGTCGCCGAAGTCAAACATCTGAACCCGACGGACTAATTTGTTAACCATTTCATCGTCTTCCATCTCTGTCGAAATGATCCGGCAGTCTGAGACGGTACCATCGGGTTCGATAACCAGTTCAAGGACCACCTTACCCAGTAAACCCGGGTTTCGACGCAGGGCACGATTGTAGATAGCAAATATGGCGCCTTTGTTTGCATCAAACACCCGGCGAACTTCCTCAATGCTTCGCGCAGGTTGTGACTCTGAGTTTGCTAATCTCACGGCACCTGAATTCAGCGCTGTTTCTTCATCTGGCGCGTCTACGACCGTGGTCTCTCTACCTGCCAGGGCAACACCACCTGTGGTTCGAGACAGGTTGGAAATATTTACATTGGCGCGTCGACCCTCACCTTTTGTTGTCAACAGTGATCTGTCAAGGCGGGTTGCTTCCCCGCTACCTCGTTGTACCAGTGTCGTTTTTTTGAGCGCCCTGGTGTCGATGGCATCACGCATATCGCTGAGTTCGTCCTGAAACGCGAGAATCCCGGAACTTTTGGCTTTTTCACGGGCCTGTTGAACTGTTTGTTCCACTGGCACTTTTATTTTTTCGACGGGTTTTTTCTTCTCGACTTTCTTCT
>LWDU01037646.1_pt1 | contig 92342 bp, 97 predicted proteins | sample 727161 | NCBI WGS metagenome assembly LWDU01 (sample SAMN04566230, study PRJNA314399) | hydrothermal vent metagenome | isolation source: deep sea hydrothermal plume seawater | place: Mexico: Gulf of California, Guaymas Basin | collected 2004-07-11 | reverse complement strand
ACGCAGTTTAATCTCCCTTGCTCACTGAGCCATCGCAGACAAGCAACACTTGCAAGAGGTGTACATAGATGTACTTGCAGCGTGTCCTGGATGGGCACACCCGATCCCGGTGCGGGCTCTCTGGAGAGAAAAGTCTTTGGAATCCTGCGGGGCAACCTTTGCCGGGAGCTTCGCTCCCTTTCGCGGGCAGGGCCCGCTCCTACAATCCCGGCTCCCCGCCAAAGCACAAAAAAAGCCGGCGGGGAGCCGGCTTGAGGAATGATCGCGTCGCGATCCGGGAAAGCAGAAGGGGGGGCGAGGCGGTCAGGCCGCCTCTTCCAGAGCGTGGGCCACCAGCTCGTCGAACTGCTCCAGGAACTCACGGTTGTCGTGGTCCCAGGGGTGGAAGCCGGGCTTGAACCAGTCCAGCCACGCCTTGGCGCTGTAGCGGAAGATGCCTTTCTTGCCCAGGCTGTGGCGCAACACGGCGCGCCAGCCCTGGCGGTCGAACAGGCCGCCGCTGACCCGCACGTTGTGCAGATAGAACGGCAGGAACAGGGCGAAGAACACACTGGTGGAGAACACCAGGGCGAAGCTGCGCATGGCGTAGGCGCCGACTTTGTCGTCACCGCCCACCGCCAACTGGTAGACATCGAACGCCACCGCTTTATGCTCGGTCTCTTCCAGGGCGTGCCAGTTCCACAGGGCGCGGTAGCCCTCGTCGGAGCCTTCCATGATCTCCGGCAGGCTGAGCAGCCCGTCGGCGAGGATCGCGGTGAGGTGCTCCAGGGCCACGGTGCCGGCCAGTTGGAACGACCCGGGGGTGTATTTCTGAACCGCCTTGAGCAGATTGTCGACCAGCTGCTCCTGGGCTTCGATGGGCACGCCGGCGTCGTTGACGAAGCCGTTGTACTCTTCGTGCTCGCGGCCGTGCATGGCTTCCTGGCCGATAAAGGCGGTGACCGCCTTCTTAAGTTCCGGGTCCTGGACGACATCGCGATACTGGCGCACGCTGTCGATGAAGAAGCGTTCGCCAACCGGGAAAAACAGGCTCAGGGTATTGAGAAACTGGCTCACGTTGCGCCCATCCTGGTGCCAGGTCAGCGCTTTGCTGGGGTTCAGCTTGAAGCGCAGGTTCCGGCGCGTGGGCAGTATGTTGATCGCCATGGTTAAGTACCTCTGATGATTGTTACATTGATCGATGATACATTCGCCCGCCCGATGGGCAAGTGGCCCTTGGTTAAGGAAGGTATGTCGTGACGGCAAATAAACAAGAAAAGGCAAATCGTTTACTTGAGGCCCTGATCACCCATCTCAGCGAGTCCCTGGACCCGGACCGCGTGGACGATTGGCTGGAACAGGAGCTGGACGCCCTGCTGGATCAGGCCGACAAGGTACGCCTGGGCGAGGTGGTGACCGCCGAGCAGATCGGCGTCACGGTGCGCAAGTACGCGGTGCAGATGGAGTTGGGCGGCGGCATCCCGGAGCTGGTGGGTGAGATGGTGGACCGTCTTTATAACCACGGCATCCAGGGGGAGCGCCGGGTCGGCGAGCTGGTGGACGAGACCACGGTGGCGGCGCTGGTCGACAAGGTGCTGGAGATCCCGCTGTCGCGGCGGGGCGTGGGCTGGCTGAGCAGCAACCCGGTATTGCTGGCGCTGCTCGCCGGCGGCGCCCATCTGGGGCTCAAGACCTGGCTGCACCAGGGCATTCCCGACAGCCTGCGCGGCCTGGTGGGGCGGCGGTTGCCGCCGCGCTGGCGGGCCAGCCTGGAGATGCGTCTGCAGGAGTGGCTGCTGGAACGCACCGCGGCGCTGCTGTCCGACCCCTGGCTGTACAGCGACGATAACCTGGGCGAGCTGCGCGAACTGGTGCTGGTGGCCTGGCAGGACTTCGCCGAGCGCCCGGTGACCGAGCTGCGCGAATTACTGAGCAGCGAGGACATTCAGGAGCTGTTCGTGATCGGCTATGACTTCTGGCGGGATTTCCGGCACAGCGATTATTTCGCCACCATGCTGGATACCGGCATCAATGCCTTCTTTGAGAAGTACGGGGACACCACCCTGCGCGATCTGATCGACGAAGTGGGCATTGAGCGCGACGACCTGCTCGACGACGCCCGCCGGTTCGCGCCGCCGGTGCTGCGGCTGCTGCGCGAGCGTGGCCTGTTGGATGCCTGGTTGCGCCGTCATCTGGCGCCGTTCTTCGACAAGCCGGAAACCCTGGCGATTCTCGACGACTAGCCGCCAGCAAGGGCGGTCAGGCCGGGCCGTCCCCGGTGCGGCTGCGTTGTTGGAGGGCGAGGATCTCGTGCAGCTCGTCTTCCGGCACCGGCCGGCTGATCAGGTAACCCTGAATGCTGTCGCAGCCCATTTCGCGCAGGATGTCCAGGTGCTGGTCGGTTTCCACCCCTTCCGCCACCACGCTCATGGTCAGGCTGTGCGCCATCTCGATGATCGCCCGGGTGATGGCCGCGTCGTCCGGGTTGTCCGCCAGATCGGTGATGAAGGTGCGGTCGATTTTGAGCGTATCCACCGGGAACCGCTTCAAGTAGTTGAGCGATGAATAGCCGGTGCCGAAATCGTCCAGGGACAGGCCCACGCCCCGTGCACGCAGCCGTTCCAGCAAGGCGATGTTCTGGTCCATGTCTTCCATGATCAGGCTTTCGGTGAGCTCGAGCTCCAGAAACTCCGCGGGCAGACCGGTGAGCGCCAGAATGCGGTCCACCACGTCCGCCAGGTTGCCTTTGCGGAACTGATGGGCGGACAGGTTCACCGACACGCGTATATTCCCCAGCCCCCGATCCAGCCACTGCCGCGCCTGACGGCAGGCGCGCTCGAGCACCAGCTCGCCGATCGCTGAAATCAGGCCGGATTCTTCCGCCAGCGGAATAAACTCCGACGGCGCCAGCAGGCCCATGGTCGGGTGCTGCCAGCGCACCAGCGCTTCCACCGAGGAAATGCGGCTGTCCGCCAGGTCCATCTTGGGCTGGTAATGGACCACGAATTCGTTCTTGAAGATCGCCTTGCGCAGGCTGGTCTCCAGCGCCAGCTGTTCCACCGACGCCATCTGCATGCCGGTGCGGTAGAACTGGAAATTATTACCGCCGCTGCGTTTCGCCTGATGCACCGCCATTTCCGCCTGGTTGATCATCGACTGGGCTTCCTGGCCCGGGTTGGGGAACACGCTGATGCCGATGCTGGCGCCCAGCAGCAGTTCGTGGCCGTCGATCAGGAACGGCTTCTTCATCATGTTGATCAGTTTCTGGCAGAGCACGCCGATCTGCGCCTCGGCGCCGCAGTTCTCCAGCACCAGGGTGAATTCGTCACCGCCCACCCGGGCCAGGTTTTCATCGTTGACGCCGCACCGGCAGATGCGCTCGGCGGCCAGCTTGAGCAGGCGGTCGCCGATCTCATGGCCGAGGCTTTCGTTGATCGGCTTGAAGCGGTCCAGGTCAATCATCAGCAGCGCGGTCTTTTCCCGGTTCAGCCGCGCCAGGGTCAGCGCCCGCTGCAGGCGCTCGCGGAACAGCGCCCGGTTGGGCAGGCCGGTGAGGCGGTCGTAGTTGGACAAAAACTGCACCCGCTCCTCGGCTTCCTTGCGCGAAGTGAGGTCGGACAGCATCCCCACATAGCGGATCACCCGTTGTTTCTCGTCCAGCACGCTGCTGATCTGCAGCCACTCGGGGAACGGCTCGCCGTTGCGGCGCCGCTCGTTGATTTCGCCCTCCCAGAACCCGGTGCGGCGCAGCGCCAGCGTGATCGCCCGGTAGGTGCTGCGGTTGCGGTCGATGTGGTCGGTCTCGGCGATGGTGCGGCCGAGCACGTCATGCTCCGGGTAGCCGGTGATCTGTTCGAAGCGGGCGTTGACCGCCAGGAACTGGAAGTTGCGGTTAAGAATGAAGATGCCTTCCGGGGCGTTTTCGAACACCGTCGCCGCCAGCCGCTGTTGTTCCTGCGCTTCGCGGGTGGCGGTGATGTCCCGGCGAGTACCGATCATGCGCAAGGCGCGGCCCTTGTCGTTCCAGTCCACCACCCGGCCTTCGTCCTCGATCCAGCACCAGGGGCCGTCGGCGTGACGCAGCCGGTAGATGGCGTGGTAGCGGTCGGTCTCGCCCTTGAAGTGGGCGATCATGGCGCGGCGGATGGTGGGGAAATCGTCCGGGTGCACCAGTTGCTGCAGATCGCCGAAGAAATTGCGGAAGTATTCGCTTTCGTAGCCGAGCAGGCGGTCGAAATTGGTGTGGTAATTGGTGCCGGTGACCAGATTCCAGTCCCACAGGCCGATGTTGCTGGCGTCCAGCGCCAGTTGCAGGCGCTCGCCGGTGGCGCTTAATTCCCGGTTGGCCTGTTCCAGGGCCCGGGTGCGGTCGCTGACCATGGATTCCAGCCGGTCGTTGGCTTCCTGCAACCGCCGGCGCGCCTCTTTGCGTTCCATGATCTCGTCGGCGAGTTTTTCATTGAGCGCTTCGGCGTTGGCCCGCGCCCGATCAAGATAGTCGATCAGCGCCGTGTTGCTGATTTGCAGATCAAGCGCCTGGTGCGTGGTCAGGTTGATGCGGCGGGCGGCGATGAACAGAAAGGCGCCGGTGGCCACCAGCATGGCCGCCAGGGCCGGTTCGTTGTCGTTGGCCAGCAGCAGCTGCACGCAAGACGGTGCCAGCAGGCAAACCTGGTACATCAGTACCGTGGGCAGGTGGCTGCTGTACGCCGACAACGCCAGAATGCTCAGGCCGGTGCCCAGGCTGCTCATGGTGAGCTGCGCGTAGAGCATCGACTCGGAGAGCAGGGTGTCGGTGGGGTTGAACAAAAAGCCGCCAATGCCCATCGCCACCGCGGTGGCCAGCACGCTCACCGACACCTTGCGCAGATCGGCGCGGTCGCCGTCGCGCAGCGGCCGGCTCAGCAGCAGCCAGCTGACCCGGGCAAGAATCAGCGTGGTGACCGACAGCGCCCACACCAGCAAGGTGGCGCGCGGCACCGGTGAATCCCAGTAGGCCCAGGTCGCCGCGATCACCGCCAGGCCTTCCAGCACGTTCATGCCTTTGATCCCCGAGAGGAGATGCTGGCATTGAGCGCGGGTCACGGCCTGCTGCTGCTTGCTTGGTTGTGACTCGAATGCTGTCGACACGGATAATGGTTCCAGGCTCGGAGCCTTGGGCGCCGGTGAGTATGTCGCTCCCGCGTGTTGATCGGGAACCCGTAGGCCTAGGTGACGCCCGGCTTTTTGTTTGGCAGTTTACCCAGCCCCATCGCGAAGGGAAACCGGATCAGCGGGGCTGCGTCACAACCTGCCGCGTCAAAGCGGCGGTTCTGGTAAACTCCGCCGCCATGGATGATGTGACTTCCCTTATCGAAGGCCTTAACCCGGATCAGCGCGACGCGGTGACCGCCGAAGACAAGCATTTGCTGGTGCTCGCCGGTGCCGGCTCGGGCAAGACCCGGGTGCTGGTGCACCGAATCGCCTGGCAGATCGCCACCGAACAGGCGTCGCCGTTCGGCATTCTCGCCGTGACATTCACCAACAAGGCGGCGGCGGAAATGCGTGGCCGCATTGAGCAGCTTCTCGACATGCCCGCCGGCGGCATGTGGGTGGGCACCTTCCACGGCATCGCCCACCGGCTGTTGCGCCAGCACTGGCAGGAAGCGGGTCTGCCGCAGAATTTCGAGATCATCGACGCCGACGACCAGCAGCGTCTGATCAAGCGGGTGATCCGCGAGCTGGGGCTGGACGAACAGCGCTGGCCGGCGCGCCAGGCTACCTGGTTCATCAACGGCCAGAAGGACGAGGGCCTGCGCGCCGCGCATATGGACCTGGCCGGCGGCGACCTGTTTCTGCAGACCATGCAGAAAATCTATCTGGCCTACGAGGAAGCCTGCGCCCGGGGCGGCCTGGTGGACTTCAATGAGATGCTGCTGCGCGTGCTGGAGCTGTTCCGCGACAACGACGAGCTGCGCGGGCACTATCAGCGCCGTTTCCGGCACATTCTGGTGGACGAGTTCCAGGACACCAACGCCATTCAGTACGCCTGGCTGCGGCTGCTCACCAATGACGACAACGCCGCCACCATCGTCGGCGACGACGACCAGTCCATCTACGGCTGGCGCGGCGCCAAGATCGAGAACATCCACAAGTTCAGCCGCGATTTCCCGGACACCCGCACGGTGCGCCTGGAACAGAACTATCGCTCCACCGGCACTATCCTCAACGCCGCCAACGCGGTGATCAGCGTCAACAGCGACCGGCTCGGCAAGGAGCTGTGGACCGACGGCGGCGACGGCGAGCCGATCCGGCTGTACGCCGGGTTCAACGAGGTGGACGAAGCGCGCTTTATCGCCGGCAAGGTGGAAAGCCTCGGCCAGCAGGGCATGGCGCGCCGGGAAATGGCGGTGCTGTATCGTTCCAACGCCCAGTCCCGGGTGTTGGAAGAAGCCTTTCTGCAGGCCGGCATTCCCTACCGCATCTACGGCGGCCAGCGCTTCTTCGAGCGCGCCGAGATCAAGAACGCGCTGGCCTACCTGCGCCTGCTCAACAACCGCCGCGCGGACGCCGCCTTCGAGCGGGTGGTCAACACGCCCACCCGCGGCATCGGCGCCAAGACGCTGGAAATCCTGCGTGATCTGGCGCGCCAGCGCGGCGTTCCCCTGTGGGACGCGGCGGCGGCACTGATCAACGAGCAGTTGCTCACCGCCCGCGCCGGCAACGCCCTGCTCGGCTTCCTCAAGCTGGTGGACAAGCTGGCGGAGGAGACCGAGGGGCTGGGCCTGGCGGAAACCGCCGAACACGTGATCGCCGCCAGTGGACTGCTCGATTACCACGGCCAGGACAAGGGCGAGAAAGCCCAGCAGCGCCTGGACAACCTGCGCGAGCTGGTCTCCGCCACCCGCCAGTTCGGTGATGAAGAGGGCGAAGAGGATCCGCTCAGCGCCTTCCTGGACCACGCCGCCCTGGAGTCCGGCGAAGGGCAGGCCGACGCCCACGAAGACGCGGTGCAGATGATGACCCTGCACTCCGCCAAGGGGCTGGAATTTCCGGTGGTGTTCATCACCGGCCTGGAAGAGGGCCTGTTCCCGCACCAGATGTCCTCGGACGATCCGGTGCGCCTCGCCGAGGAGCGCCGGCTCTGCTACGTGGGGCTGACCCGGGCGATGCGCGAACTCTACCTGACCCACGCGGAAAGCCGCCGCCTGTACGGCAACGAAACGCTCAACCCGCCCAGCCGCTTTCTGCGCGAGATCCCCGCCGAGCTGGTGGAAGAGGTGCGCGCCCGGGCCGGCTTCAGCCGTCCGTTGGGCGGCGGTGGCGGGGGGCCGCGCCAACAGGACGCCAATGGTATTGTATTGGGGGCGCGCGTTTTGCACCCGAAATTCGGTGAAGGCACGGTGCTGCACTTCGAGGGCCAGGGCCCCAACGCGCGGCTGCAAATCAACTTCGACGGCGTCGGCACCAAATGGTTGGTGAGCCAGTACGCCCGCCTCGATGTGATCTAACAACAAAACGAACGGGAGAGTTTCATGGATCGTCGTAAATTCGTCTCCGCGCTGGGCCTCGGCCTGGGCGCCGCGGCGCTGGCCGGCTGCGGCCAGAACGAAAGCGAGAACAAGCCGGCCGCCGGCAGCGACAGCACTTCGGCCAAAGCCACCGATAAAGAGATCCGTGAGTGGAAGCTGGTGACAGCCTGGCCGAAGAATTACCCGGGCCTGGGCACTGGCGCCAACCGCTTCGCGGAACGGGTCACCGCCATGTCCGGCGGCCGTCTGACCATCAAGGTGCATGGCGCCGGCGAGCTGGTCCCGGCCATGGGCGTATTCGACGCGGTCCGCGACGGCAGCGCCGAGATGGGCCACTCCGCCTCCTACTACTGGAAAGGCAAGCACCCGGCCACGCCGTTCTTCACCGCGGTGCCGTTCGGCCTCACCGCCCAGGAACTGAACAGCTGGGTGAACTTCGGCGGCGGCCAGGAGCTGTGGGACGAGCTGTACGGCGAGTTCGGCATCAAACCGCTGCCGTGCGGTAACAGCGGCACGCAGATGGCCGGCTGGTTCCGCAAGGAGATCAACAGCCTGGAAGACATCAAAGGGCTCAAGATCCGCGCCCCGGGCCTGGCCGGCGAAGTGATGCAGCGCATCGGCGCCACGCCGGTGCAGATGCCCGGCGGCGAGGTGTTCACCTCAATGCAGACCGGTGCTCTGGACGCCGCCGACTGGGTGGGCCCCTACAACGATCTCACCTTCGGCCTGCACAAAGTGGCCAAGTACTACTACTACCCCGGTTGGCAGGAGCCCGGCGCGATGCTGGAGCTGATGATCAACAAGGAAAAGTGGGACGCGCTGCCGGAGGATCTGCAGGCCATCGTCAAGAGCGCCGCCGAAGCGGAAAACCAGCACATCTACGACGAGTTCACCGCGCGTAACGCGGAAGCGCTCAAGCAATTGGTGGATGAGCACGGCGTGCAACTGCGCCGCCTGCCCGACGAAGTGCTGGAAGCGCTGTACAAAACCAGCCAGGAAGCGGTGCAGGATCTGGTCGCCGGCAACGAGCAGGCGCGTCGTATCTACGAGTCCTATCGCGATTTCCGCGATTCGGTGATGCCGTACATTTCGGTCGCCGAGCAGTCCGCGCTCAACGTCCGTTCCATGGTCATGGACCAGAAGGCGCCGTAAGGCGCCCTTCGGGCTTCAGTCCCGGGGTACCGAGCGGGTACGGCCGTTCTCGTCGATGGCGACGAACGTGAAGTGCCCCTCGGTGACCTTCGCCAGGCCCCCTTCGTCCTCAACGATCCACACTTCCACCAGAATCTGCATGGAGCTGCGGCCGATGTCTTGCATCCGCGTGTAGCAGCTCACCACCGCGCCCACCGGCACCGGTCGCAGGAACGCCATGGAGTCGATCGCCACCGTGGCGACCCGGCCCTTGGCCCGCGCCCGCGCGGTCACCGCCCCGGCCAGATCCATCTGCGACACCAGCCAGCCACCGAAAATATCCCCATTCCAGTTGGCGTTCTCGGGCATGGCGATGGTTTGCAGGGCCAGGGTGCCCTGCGGTTGAGGAATGTCGTCGTTGGTCATGTCTTGTTATCCATATAAAAGCCCCGGCAACCAGGTGGCCAGTTCCGGGAACAGCGCCAGGATGCCGAGCATCGTCAATTGAATCAGGATAAAGGGTATCACGCCTTTGTAGATCTGCGAGGTGCGTACTTCCGGCGGCGCCACGCCGCGCAGGTAGAACAGCGCGAAGCCGAACGGCGGCGTCAGGAAGGAGGTCTGCAGGTTGAGCGCGATCATCACCCCCAGCCACACCGGGTCCACCCCCATGGACAACAGCACCGGCCCCACGATCGGCACCACCACGAAGGTGATCTCCATGAAATCGAGAATAAAACCGAGCAGGAACACAATCAGCATCACCACCAGGGTGGCGCCCAGCACGCCACCGGGCAGGGCGTCGAACAGATGCTCCACGGTTTCGTCGCCGCCGAACGCGCGGAACACCAGCGAGAACAGGCTGGCGCCGATCAGGATCATGAACACCATGGCGGTGACCCGGGTGGTGCTGCGCACCGTTTCGCGCAGGATATGCCGGTCCAGATGCCGGCTGAACGCGGCCAGCAACAGGGACCCGAAGGCGCCCACGCCGGCCGCTTCCGTGGGCGTGGCCAGCCCACCCAGAATGGAACCCAGCACCGCGGTGATCAGCAGCAGCGGCGCCACCAGGCCGCCCAGCAGGGAGACCGCCTCCACGCCACCGTCGGCGGTGGCGTCCTCGCGTTTCATGGCCGGCGCCTGCTCCGGGCGCAGCGTGCTGATCACCACCACGTAAAGCAGATACATGCCGACCAGAATCAGCCCCGGCACCAGCGCGCCGACGAACAGATCCCCCACCGACACCGTGTCCAGGGACCACAGGCCCTGCCGCAACTGGGCTTCCTGGTAGGCGGTGGAGAGCACATCGCCCAGCAACACCAGAGCAATGGAAGGCGGGATGATCTGCCCCAGGGTGCCGGTGGCGCAGATCAGCCCGGTGGCCAGGCCCGGGTTATAGCCGTGGCGCAGCATGGTGGGCAACGACAGCAGCCCCATGGTCACCACGGTGGCGCCGACGATACCGGTGCTGGCGGCCAGCAGCGCGCCCACCAGCACGATGGCCAGGCCCAGGCCGCCCGGGAACACCGCCAGCAGGCGCCCCATGCTGGCCAATAGCCGTTCCGCCACGCGGGACTTTTCCAGCATTACGCCCATGAACACGAACAGCGGCACCGCCATCAGGCTGGTGTTCTCGATAATCCCGAACAGCCGGCCGGGCAGGAACGTCAGGTCGCTCATGTCCAGAGCGCCGCCGAGCAGGCCGCCGGCGGCGAAGATCAGCGCCACGCCGCCCAGGCAGAACGCCACCGGGTAGCCGCTCAGCAGGGTCACGCCGACGGCCACGAACATCAGCAGGGGAATCAGCTCCATGCGTCCCCCTCGTCCTCAAGGGCTTCTTGCGGCGGGGTGGCGCCGGCCAGCGTCAGGCCGTGGCGGATCAGCTCCGCCACCGCTTGCAGGGTGAGCAGCGCGGGCAGCGCCAGCAGCAGGCTCTTGAGCAGGAACACCAGCGGCAGGCCGCCGTTGTCGGAGCGTTCCAGGCCGGCCCAGCTGCGCACCACGTACTGGAAACTGAGACCGAAAATCGCCGCGCACACCGGCAGCAGCAGGAACAGGGTGCCCAGCACATTGACCAGCGCCCGCTTGCGGGGGCTGAAATGCTGGTAAAACACGTCCACCCGCACGTGCTCGTCCAGCGCCAGGGCGTAGGCGGCGCCCAGCATGAACAGCGAGCCATGCAAATAAATGAGGCTCTCCTGAAGGGCGATATTGCCGATGCCGAACATATAGCGCAGCACCACCACCAGCACCATCAGCAGGACCATGGCCAGGGAGAACCAGGCGCACAGATGGCCGACGCCGCAGGTGAAGGCGGTCAGGCGCTGTTGCCAGCGTTTCAGGTGCTGCAGGCGTTGTCGGGTCAAAATGGCCTCGCCGGGGTGTCGGATCCGGCGCGATTATACGGATGATGGGCGCCGGGGTCAGCAAAACCGGGGCTTCGCGGCATGGCGCGGGTGCGTGAACCATCCCATTTATGTAATGTTGCTGTCACATAACGCCTCTAGCATGCGTGATGCCTGAAGAGAAGAAGCCGGGTTGAGACCAACGCCGGCGCCATGCAACCAGGAGGCTAACAGTGAAATTTCAAATGAAAGCGACTCTCGTCGGCGCCGCCGCCGCCGTGGCCCTCGCCAGCGCCCCGGCCACCGCGATCGCCCGTGACACCGTATCCATCGTGGGTTCCTCCACGGTATACCCGTTCGCCACCACCGTGGCCGAGCGCTTCGGTCGTAGCGGCAACCCGACGCCGAAGATCGAATCCACCGGTTCCGGCGGCGGCCTGAAGCTGTTCTGCCAGGGCATCGGCACCGAGAACCCGGACATCACCAACGCGTCCCGCCGGATGAAGGCGTCCGAGTTCGAGATGTGCCAGAAGAACGGCGTTAAAGAGATCACCGAAGTCGTGGTCGGCTATGACGGCATCGTTATCGCCAACTCCGTGGAAGGCGAGAAGGTCGACCTGTCCAAGCGCGACATCTTCCTGGCGCTGGGCAAGGAAGTGCCGGATCCGAAGGGCGGCGAGAAGCTGGTTCCCAACCCGTACAAGACCTGGAACGAAGTGAACTCGGACCTGCCGAACACCAAAATCGAAGTGCTGGGCCCGCCGCCCACCTCCGGTACCCGTGACGCGTTCAACGAGCTGGCCATCGAAGGCGGTTGCAAAACCTTCGACTGGATTGCCGCCATCAAGAAAGAAGACAAGTCCAAGTACAAGTCCATCTGCCGCAGCATCCGTGAAGACGGCGCCTACGTGGAAGCCGGCGAGAACGATAACCTGATCGTGCAGAAGCTGGGTTCCAACCCGCAGGCGCTGGGCGTATTCGGCTACTCCTTCCTGGATCAGAACCGTGGCAAGGTACAGGCCGCCACCATCGAAGGCGTTGAGCCGCAGATGGAAACCATCGCCAGCGGCGATTACCCGGTATCCCGCTCCCTGTTCTTCTACGTGAAGAAAGCGCACGTGGGCGTGGTACCCGGCATCGAAGGCTACATCAAGGAATTCACCAGCGAACGCGCCTGGGGCCCGGACGGCTACCTGGTCGACAAAGGTATGATTCCGCTGCCGGACGACATGCGCGCCAAGATGGCCAAGCAGGCACAAAGCCTGAAGAGCATGACCGGTAAGGAACTGTAAGACAGGACGTGGGCTTACGCAGGGACGCGTAACGAACCAAGCCCGGTGACGCTGAGTCACCGGGCTTTCTTCGCCCCGACGGGGCGCGGATAAACCCGGTTTTTTCTCTCAAACCCCAGGTTTGCGCGAGAAAATCATCCACTCGGAGTTGTTGGCATGCAAACAGGCAACCTGTTGTTGCTGCTGGTCGCCATGGTGGCGGCGGCCTACTACGTAGGCTGGCAAAAATCCCTGGCCCAGGCGCGGCCTTTGGGGGGAATACGCCACCTTGAGTCGCTGCCCTTCTACTACGCGATGCGGGCGGCACTGTGGTGCGCGATCCCGGCGCTGGTGGTACTGGGCACCTGGCTGATCTTCGACGACGCCATTATCCAAAGCACGGTGATGCTGAGTCTGCCGGAGGACGTCCGTCCGGCCACCGAAGGCGGTCGGGGCCTGCTGCTCAGCCAGATTCAGAACGTCGCCAGCGGCGCCCTGGCGGCGGATTCGGTGCGCCCCGAGATCGCCGGCGCCGCCGAGTTGCTGCGCGGGCTGCGCGGCACCAACACCATGGCGCTGACGGTGGTCTTTATCGTCGTCGCCATGCTCGGCGGCGCCTGGGGCTGGCTGAAGATCGCGCCGCAACTGCGCGCCCGCCAGCAGGTGGAAAAGATCCTGCGGGTGCTGTTCATGCTGTGCGCGCTGGTGGCGATCATGACCACCGTCGGCATTGTCATGTCGGTGCTGTTCGAGTCGATCCGTTTCTTCGGTCAGGTGTCGCCGGTGGACTTCCTGTTCGGCACCCAGTGGAGCCCGCAGACCGCCCTGCGCGCCGACCAGGTGGCCTCCGAAGGCGCCTTCGGCGCCATCCCGCTGTTCATGGGCACGCTGCTGATCTCGGCCATCGCGCTGCTGGTGGCGGTGCCGGTGGGGCTGATGTCGGCCATCTACCTGGCCGAATACGCCCACGCCAAGGTGCGCGCCGTGGCCAAGCCGTTGCTGGAGATCCTCGCCGGTGTGCCGACCGTGGTCTACGGCTTCTTCGCCGCCCTGACCGTGGCGCCGTTCATCCGTGACGTGGGTGAAAGCATCGGGCTGGACGTGGCCTCCGAATCCGCGCTGGCCGCCGGTCTGGTGATGGGCGTGATGATTATTCCCTTTGTCTCCTCGATTTCCGATGACGTGATTACCGCCGTGCCCCAGGTGATGCGTGACGGCTCCCTGGGTCTGGGCGCCACCAAGTCCGAGACCATTCGCAAGGTGGTCTTCCCGGCCGCGCTGCCGGGCATCATGGGCGGTATTCTGCTGGCCGCGTCCCGCGCCATCGGCGAAACCATGATCGTGGTGATGGCGGCGGGCCTTGCCGCCAACCTGACGGTGAACCCGCTGGAAGCGGTCACCACCGTTACCGTGCAGATCGTCACCCTGCTTACCGGTGACCAGGAGTTTGACAGCGCCAAGACGCTGGCCGCCTTCGCGCTCGGTCTGATGCTGTTCATTACCACCCTGGTGCTCAATGTGGTCGCGCTGCACATCGTCAAGAAATACCGGGAGCAGTACGAATGAACCGACTGACAATCCACCGGGAGGCGGCGTAATGAGCGAGACCACGGCGAAAGTACGTAAAAGCCTGGCGCGGCGTTATCGGCAGGAGAAGCGTTTCCAGGCCTACGGCATTCTGTCCATCGGTGTCGGGCTGCTGGCGCTGCTGATTCTGTTCACCGACATTATCGGCAAGGGCCACAGCGCCTTCTTCGAGCACTACATCCAGCTGGAAATCAGCCTCGACCGGGACGTGCTCGGCGTGGATGACGCCAGCGACGACGAACAACTCAACTACGCCAATTTCGGTGGCGTCATCAAGGAAGCGCTGCGCGAGCGCTTTCCCGGTGTCGACGACCGTCAGCAGCAACGCCAGCTCTATGCCCTGGTGAGCAGCGGCGCCAGCTACAACCTGCGCGACGAGCTGAAAGCCGACCCCAGCCTGCTGGGTGGCACCCGCAACCTCTGGTTGCTGGCCGACGACGACGTCGACCTGTATCTGAAAACATCCGAGAAAAAGCGGCCCGAGGCCCGTCTCGGCGATCAGCAGAAGCAGTGGATCGAAGATCTGGAAGCGGCCGGTGATACGGAAAAGCGTTTCAACGCCTCGTTCTTCTCCCACGGTGATTCCCGCGAGCCGGAGCTGGCCGGTATCGGCAGCGCCATTGTCGGCTCCTTCTTCACCATGCTCGTCACGCTCTGCCTGTCCTTCCCGATCGGCGTGGCGGCGGCGATCTATCTGGAAGAGTTCGCGCCGCGCAATAAATTCACCGATTTCATCGAGGTGAACATCAACAACCTGGCGGCGGTGCCGTCGATTATCTTCGGTCTGCTGGGTCTGGCGATCTTTATCAATCTGTTCGGGTTGCCCCGTTCGGTGCCGCTGCTGGGCGGTCTGGTGCTGACGCTGATGACGCTGCCGACCATCATTATCACCAGCCGCGCCGCGATCAAGACCGTGCCGCCCTCGGTGCGCGAAGGGGCCCTGGCCCTGGGCGCGTCGAAGATGCAGGTGGTGCTGCACCATGTGCTGCCGCTGGCGCTGCCGGGCATGCTGACCGGCTCGATCATCGGCATGGCCCAGGCACTGGGTGAAACCGCGCCGCTGCTGTTGATCGGCATGGTCGCCTTTATCGTCGACATTCCCGGTGGCCCCACTGACCCGGCCACGGTATTGCCGGTGCAGATTTATCTGTGGGCGGACAGCCCCGAGCAGTCCTTCGTGGCCATGACATCGGCGGCGATCATGGTCCTGCTCGCCTTCCTGATCACCATGAACACGCTGGCGGTGGTACTGCGCAAGCGCCTTGAGCGCCGTTGGTAAGGAGAGGAACATGGATACCGCACGAGAACTGGACAACCGCAACCGCGCCGATGATGATGCGGCGAAGCCCTTGATCGACGTGGAAGAAAGGTCAATGCAGGATACTCCCTACCCGGAAAAAACCGTGGGTAAGCCGTTCGTGGACGCGCCCAAGATGAAGCTGCGCCACGTGAACGTGTTTTACGCCGACAATCAGGCGATCCATGACGTCAGCCTGGACATCGGCAAGAACGAAGTGATCTCCCTGATCGGCCCTTCCGGTTGCGGCAAGTCCACCTTCCTGCGGTCGCTCAACCGCATGAACGACACCATCGATATCTGCCGGGTGAAAGGCGATCTGCACCTGGACGATCAGGATCTCTACGATCCCAAGCTGGATGTGGTGGAATTGCGCGCCCGTGTCGGCATGGTGTTCCAGAAGCCCAACCCGTTCCCCAAGTCGATCTACGACAACGTGGCCTATGGCCCGCGGCTGCACGGTCTGGCGGACAAGAAATACGATCTCGATGAAATCGTCGAGAACAGCCTGCGCAGCGCCGGCCTCTGGAACGAGGTGAAGGACCGTCTGCATTCCTCCGGCACCGGCCTGTCCGGCGGCCAGCAGCAGCGTCTGTGCATCGCCCGCACCATCGCGGTGAGCCCGGAAGTGGTGCTGATGGACGAGCCCTGTTCGGCGCTGGACCCGATCGCCACCGCCAAAATCGAAGAGCTGATCGACGAGCTCTCCGAATCCTACACCATCGCCATTGTCACCCACTCCATGCAGCAGGCCGCGCGCGTATCCCACCGCACCGCCTACTTCCACCTGGGTCGGCTGATCGAGGTGAACGACACCGAAACCGTATTTACCAAGCCGGAGCACGAGCTCACGGAAGCCTACATCACCGGCCGCTTCGGCTAAGGCCAACGGGTCCAAGGAGAGACAACATGGATCGCATGCATTTTGGTCAGCACAGTTCCTCGCAATTCAACGAGGCGCTGGAATCCATCCGCAACCATCTCATGGAGATGGGCGGACTGGTGGAAAAACAGGTGGTGGACGCGCTGGAAGCGCTGCTGCACGCCGACTCCGCCCTGGCGGAAAAAGTACTGAGCACGGAAGACCGGGTCGACGACCTGGAAATCCAGATCGACGAAGAGTGCGCCCGCGTGCTGGCGCTGCGCCAGCCGGCGGCCTCGGACCTGCGGCTGATCATCGCCGTCTCCAAGGCGGTGTCGGACCTGGAGCGCATCGGCGACGAATCCGCCAAGATCGCCGCCATGGCGCTGCAGCTGGCCGAGGACGGTGAATCACCGCGCGGCTATGTGGAAGTCCGGCACATCGGCAACCACGTGCGCAACATGCTGCGCGACGCCCTGGACGCCTTCGCCCGCTTCGACGCCGACAAGGCGGTGGAAGTGGCCGCCGAAGACAGCGAAGTGGACCTGGAGTACCGCTCCGCCATGCGCGCCCTGGTGACCTTCATGATGGAAGACCCGCGCGCCATTTCCCGGGTACTCAACATCATCTGGTCCCTGCGTGCCCTGGAACGCATCGGCGACCACGCCCGCAACATCGGCGAACAGGTGATCTTCCTGGTCAAAGGCACCGACGTGCGCCACATCTCCATCGACGAAATGGAAAAAGAAGTCCGCAAAAAGGACTGACCCCCACCCGGGCCCGCGAAGCGGGCCATGCGGGAGCGGCTTGTGAGAGCGGCCTGTGGGAGCGGGCTGTGGGAGCGGGCCCCGCCCGCGAAAGGGCGGCTACACGCCGCCCGGCAGGATCCCAGAGACCTTGAAAAAGAGATTCGTCTGCTCCAATATATCCTTAAATCCGAATATACGAATACAGGCTCTCGCAACGCCATGACCACCCTCACCGCCACCAAACTCTGCAAATGCCTCGGCGACGACCTGCGCCTGAGCCTGGTCTGCCTGATGGACGTGCAGCGCGAGATCTGCGTCTGCGATCTGGTGGACGCCCTGGACGCCCCCCAGTCCACCATTTCCCGGCATCTGGCTCAGCTTCGCCAGTGCGAACTGGTGGTGGCGCGCCGGCAGGGCACCTGGATGCATTACCGCCTTAACCCCGAGTTGCCGGAGTGGGCACTCACTGTCATCGAAACCCTGGCCGAGCCGGCCCGGGCACAACTGGGCCTGCGCACACTGGCGCCGGTCTGCTGTTAATGGAGACTCCCATGGAACTGCCCCTGAACGTGCTGTTTCTGTGTACCGGCAACTCCTGCCGGTCGATTCTCGGCGAGGCCATCGCCAACCACCTGGGTGAAGGCCGCATCCGCGCCCGCAGCGCCGGCAGCCAGCCCACCGGCCAGGTGCACCCGCGCGCCCTGGCGGTACTGGAACGCCACGGTGTGCCGGTGGACCAGCCCGCGTCCAAATCCATGGACGACCTGGAAGGCGAGCGCTTCGACGTGATCATTACGGTGTGCGACGCCGCCGCCGGCGAAGCCTGCCCGGTGTGGCTGTCCGAGGCCGCCAAGGTGCACTGGGGCATCCCCGACCCGGCCGGTTCCGAGGGTACCGACGACGAGATTGACGCCGTCTTCGAGCTTACCTACGAGCGCCTGCGCCACCGCCTGGAAAAGCTGGCGGCGCTGGATCTCGCCGACATCAACTCGCTCGGCCTGGTCGCCTCGATGCAGAAAATCCACCGCGAGCTGGGCCAGGAATAAAGGACCGTCTCCATGCCGTTTTTCGAACGTTTTCTTAGTGTCTGGGTGGGGCTGGCGATCATTGCCGGGGTCGCCCTCGGGCTGGCGGCGCCGGGCCTGTTTCAGGCGGTGGCCGCCTTCGAGGTGGCCCATGTGAATCTGGCGGTGGCGGTGTTCATCTGGGTGATGATCTACCCGATGATGATCCAGATCGACTTCGCGGCCATGAAGCGCGTCGGCGACAAGCCCAAGGGCCTGCTGCTGACCCTGGTGGTGAACTGGCTGATCAAGCCGTTCACCATGGCGGCGCTGGGCTGGCTGTTCTTCAAGGTGCTGTTCGCCGACATGGTGGACCCGCAGACCGGCAGCGAGTACATCGCCGGCATGATCCTGCTGGGCGTGGCGCCGTGCACCGCCATGGTGTTCGTATGGAGCCACCTCACCAAGGGCGACGCCAACTACACCCTGGTGCAGGTGTCGGTGAACGACGTGATCATGGTGTTCGCCTTCGCCCCCATCGCCGCGCTGCTGCTGGGCGTCAGCGACATCACCGTGCCCTGGGACACCCTGGTGCTGTCCACCGTGCTGTACGTGCTACTGCCGCTGGTGGCCGGGGCGCTCACCCGGCGCTGGCTGAGCGGGCGCGGCGGCGAAAAGGCGGTGGACGATTTCGTCCACACCCTCAAGCCGGTCAGCATCCTGGGCCTGCTGGCCACGGTGGTGCTGCTGTTCGGCTTCCAGGCGGAGACCATCCTCGCCAAGCCCCAGGCCATCGTGCTGATCGCCATTCCGCTGCTGATCCAGACCTACGGTATCTTCCTGGTCGCCTTCGTCGCCGCCCGCTGGCTGCGCCTGCCCCATAACGTGGCCGGCCCGGCCTGCCTGATCGGCACCTCCAACTTCTTCGAGCTGGCGGTGGCGGTGGCGATCAGCCTGTTCGGGCTGTCCTCCGGCGCCGCCCTCGCCACGGTGGTGGGCGTGCTGGTGGAGGTGCCGGTGATGTTGTCGCTGGTGGCCATTGTTAACCGCACTAAACATTGGTTCGAGGACGGCGGTTAACAGTTAAGAGTGAACAGTGAATAGTGAACAGCTAAAACCAAAAGCGCTGAAGTCATAGCTATGAAAGATCTTTTTAATCTCGACAACGAGGGCTTCCAGGTTCCCGGCGTTGACCGCGTGTTCCAGGATCAGCCGTCCACTCACAAACCCCGGATTCTGTTGCTTTACGGGTCCCTGCGGGCGCGCTCGTTCAGCCGCCTGGCGGTGGAGGAGGCGGCACGCCTGCTGGAGGCCATGGGCGCCGAAACGCGGATCTTCGACCCGCGCGGGCTGCCGCTGCCGGACGCCGAGCCGGCGGAGCACCCCAAGGTCCAGGAACTGCGCGAGCTGGCGCAGTGGTCCGAAGGCATGGTGTGGTGCTCGCCGGAGCGCCACGGCGCCATGACCGGCATCATGAAGGCGCAGATCGACTGGATTCCGCTGGCGCTGGGCGGCGTGCGCCCCACCCAGGGTAAAACCCTGGCGGTGATGCAGGTGAGCGGCGGCTCGCAGTCGTTCAACACCGTCAATCACCTGCGCGTGCTGGGCCGCTGGATGCGCATGGTGACCATCCCCAATCAGTCGTCGGTGCCCAAGGCGTTCCTGGAGTTCGATGACCACGACCGCATGAAGCCGTCCCCCTACTATGATCGTATAGTCGACGTCATGGAGGAGCTGGTGAAATTCACCCTGCTGGTCCGTGATCGCAGCGACTACCTCACCGATCGATACTCCGAACGCAAGGAGAGCGCGGAAGAGGTGTCCCGCCGGGTCAATCAGCGCACCATGTAAGCCCGTACCTGGCCAAAAGGGGAAGCCATGCCCGCCGAAACCCTGTCCCGCTTCCCCCTGGCGGTGATTGTCGCCGCCCAGTTTCTGGGCACCTCGCTGTGGTTCAGCGTTAACGGCGTGGGGCTGTCCCTGGGCCAGGAACTGGGGCTCACCGAGACCGACCTGGGGCGCCTCACCATCGCCACCCAGGCGGGCTTTATCCTTGGCACCCTGACGCTGGCGGCCACCGGCCTGGCCGACCGCTTCCGCGCCAGCCGCGTGTTCGCGGTGGCGGCGATACTGGGGGCACTGATGAACGGCGCCTTCGTGCTGGCGGCCTGGCAGCCGTCGGCGGCGCTGGTGATGCGCTTCGCCACCGGTCTCTGCCTGGCCGGTATTTACCCTCTGGGCATGAAGCTGGTGATCAGCTGGACACCGCGTCACACCGGCGCCGCCCTGGCCTGGCTGGTGGGCATGCTGACCCTGGGCACGGCCGTGCCGCATCTGTTGCGCGGCGCCACCCTGGGCCTGCCCTGGCAGTGGCCGCTGCTCACCGCCTCGCTGCTGGCGCTGGTGGCGGCGTGGCTGATCCGCGCCCTGGGCGACGGCCCCCACCTGCCGCCGCCCGGCCGGAAGAAGCCGCTGCGGGAAGGCTTCGCCGCCTTCGCCAGTGGCGATTTCCGCGCCGCCGCGCTGGGCTACTTCGGCCACTGCTGGGAGCTCTATGCGTTCTGGACGCTGACACCGCTGCTGGTGGCCCGGGAGCTGCAGCGCCTTGGCGCCGATCAGGCGCTGGTGCCGTGGCTGGCGTTCCTGGTGATCGCTTTGGGGCTGGTGGGCTGTGTTTATGGCGGTCGTGTCAGCCGCGGGCGCGGCAGCCTGTGGGTGGCGAGGGCGGCGCTAGCCGTATCCGGCCTGCTGTGCCTGGTCTATCCGCTGCTGGGAAGTCTGTCCCCTTTTCTACTGCTGGCGCTGTTGCTGCTGTGGGGCTTCACGGTGATCGCCGATTCGCCGCAGCTTTCCGCCCTGGCCGCCGCCACCGCGCCGCGGGACCGGGTCGGCTCGACCCTGGCGGTGATGAACGCCATCGGCTTCGCGCTCACCATTCCGGCGATCTTTCTGGTCTCTGAGTTCTGGTCGGCGCTGGATCTGCGCGTCGCCTGGCTGCTGTTGCCGGGGCCGGTGGTGGGGCTGTTCTACCTGTGCCGGGCGCGGCTATAGCTGGGATTCCAGCGCCACCGCCACACTTTCCCCGTCGTCCCCCAGCCACAGCTGCCCGTCCTGGATCATGGCGTTCAGGCGCATCTGGCGGTGGGCCAGGGACGCCAGCGCCGCTTCGGTTTCCGGCATCACGCGCAGCACGGTGAGGTTGTCGAAACGGTCCAGTTTGCGGCCCAGGGCCTCGCGCCAGGCCAGCGGCGCCTGGCGGCCGTAGGTGTAGACCACCACGGCATCGGCCAGGCCGCAGGCCTTGCGCAGCCGCTTCTCATCCGGCATGCCCAGCTCGATCCACTCTTCCAGGGTGCCGTTGGGGTGGTGCCGCCACAGATCCGGCTCGTCGGTGGACGACAGGCCCCGGGTGAAGCTCAGGTCCTCGTGGGCGTGGCGGGCGAAGGCCATCAGCCGCAGCATCATGCGGGCCTCGGTTTCGGAGGGGTGCAGCGCCACCGTCAGGTTATGGGTGGCGTAGTAATCCCGGTCCATATCCGAAACGGTGAGTTCGGCTTTGTAGATGGTGGCGGTGAGGGCCATGGCATAGCTCGCTGTGATTCGCGGTCAGATCAACGCCCAGACGCCGAAGGCGATGAACAGCGCCGCGCTGATCCGGTGGGCCCAGGTCTCGAAACGCTCGCCGGCGAGGCGGTGGGCCACCCAGATCACCGGCAGGTTGGCGGCGATCATACCCGCTGTGGTGCCGAGAAGCACCGGCCAGAACTCCTGAAAGCGCACCGCCAGGGCCACGGTGGCCACCTGGGTCTTGTCGCCGATCTCGGCGATGAAGAACAGGATCAGGCTGGTGAGGAAGGGGCCGAAGCGGACACTCTCGTCCACGCCCTCGTCCTTATCCGGGATCAGCATCCACAGGCCCAGGGCGATAAAACTGCCACCCAGAATCCAGGTCAGCCAGTCCGCCGGAATGGCGTCGGCCAGCCAGTCGCCGAACCAGACACTGAGGCCGTGGTTAATCAGAGTGGCGATAACGACGCCGGCGAGAATCGGCCAGGGCTTGCGGTAGCGGCACACCAGCGCCAGGGACAGTAATTGGGTCTTGTCGCCGATCTCGCCCAGGGCGACCAGCAGGGTGGAAGAGAGGAATGCGTCCAACGGAAAACCTTACAGGGGCGGGACCGAACGATTACCAGAGACACTGCCCACCGATCCCGCCCCCGCGGAATGCAGACAATGTCTCAGGTCTCGTCGATCCATCCGCCGATGCGGCGGAGGACACGGCCACCATGCGCATTGAGGCGCAAATATGTTGACGACCGCCCCGGGTGAGACCCGGGTGACTACTCCCCTAAGACGGCGGAAACCATAGCCGCGGTAAGGATTTAAATCAAGCGCCGAACAGCCAGCCGCTGATTAACCGGCCCGGCGCCAGGGTGCCCAGCCCGGCGCCCACCAGCCCCAGGTAGGCGCCGACCAGGAAATTACGGTGTGTCGCCAGGCGCCGGCGCCGCACCGCCAGCATTGAGATCGCCAGGCACACCAATATCCACACGGAGAGCAGATGTATCACGCTGAACGGCCCCAGCAGCGCCAGGTCGCCGCTCAGCCAGAAGGAAGACACCGCCGTGACCGCCATCTCCAGCACCCAGGACCAACCGAGCCAGCGATGCCGCCGCGAACCCTTCGCGGACAGCAACTGCACCGCCCCGAAGACCAGCGCCCAGAGCGCCGCCAGCAGATGAATCCAGACCGCCACCATCCTGCTTCCTCCCCCCGGCGGGCTAGGCCCGTGCCGGTGTAATGTGTATGCTGTGAACATAAGGTAGAAGAGGATGTGTACAGTGTCAACATCAAAGAAGAGTGTGCCCACGAACCGTTACCACCACGGCGATCTGCGCCGTGCTCTGGTGGATGAGGCCCTGGTGCTGCTGGCGGAAAGCGGCGACGGCGGCTTCAGCCTGCGTGAGCTGGCCCGGCGGGTGGGCGTCACCGCCAACGCCAGTTACCGGCACTTCGCCAACAAGGACGCGTTGCTGCAGGCGTTGGCGTCGGAGGGGTTCCGGCGCCTCAGCGCCGCCCAGCGCGACGCCGAAGCGCTGGCGGCGGACGAGGAAAAGCTGCTGGCCGGGGGCCGCAGTTACCTTCGCTTCGCCCACGCCAATCCGGCGCTGTTCCGGCTGATGTTCAGCGTGATTCCGCCGCACCGCCGTGGGGATGAATTGAGCGAGGCCTCGCAGGCCGCGTTCGAGACCCTGCGTCAGGCGGTGGCCCGTGGCTGGTCCGGCGGCGAGCCGGACCCGGACAGCGTCACCCGCGCGGCGCTGCGCGCCTGGGCGCTGGTGCACGGGTTGGGGCAGTTGCTGCTGGACGGTCAGCTGGACTGGCTGGAGGAGGATCCGCTGGGGCTGGCGGAGGCGGTGCTGGCGGACACCGTCTAGCGCTATACTGCCGGCCCGCGCCAGGCCCACGTCAGGAGAGCCCATGAGCGACGACCGCTTTCTCGATATCGAAACCAAACTGGCCTACCAGGAAGACCTGGTGGCCAGCCTCAATCAGATCGTCAGTGACCAGCAGCGCAAGCTCGACGAGCTGGAAGCCGCCTACCGCAAACTGGTGGACCGGGTGGTGGAGCAGAGCGAGGAGCTCGCCGCCCTGCGCATCGAGGACGCCCCGCCGCCCCACTATTAAAACGCCGGCGGACGGTCAGCCGCTGGCCAGGGCGGTGGGCTTGCTGACCAGCCGGCTGGCGGGGAAATGGCAGGTGAAGTTGCTGCCGCTGCCGAGCTCGCTTTTGATCTCCAGCTTGCCGTTATGGCGGATCATCACATGCTTGACGATGGCCAGCCCCAGGCCGGTGCCGCCGGTCTGGGTGACGCGGCTGTTGTCCGGCCGGTAAAAACGCTCGGTGAGGCGGGGGATGTGCGCCGGGTCGATGCCGATGCCGTTGTCGCGCACCGAAAGGTGGGCGCCGTCGGCGTCCTGCCACCAGTGAATGCGGATCACGCCGTGGGCGGGGGTGTATTTCACCGCGTTGACGATCAGGTTGCCGAAGGCGCTTTCCAGTTCCGCCGGGTTGGCGATCAGGCGGGCGCTTTCCGGCACGTCCAGCTCGATGGTCTGCTGCTTCTCCGGCGCCAGCGCCAGGGCGCTTTCGCGCATGCGCTGCAGCATGCCGTGCACCGCCACCGCCTGCTGAAGGTTGTCCGCCTCGGTGTTCTCCAGGCGCGACAGCAGCAACAGGTCCTGCACCAGCGCCTCCATGCGCTGGCTTTGCGCGTCCATTTGCGTCAGCGCCCGGCGCAGCCGGGTCTGCTCCTCGGGCACCGTGTCGAGCAGCGTTTCCAGGTAGCCCTTGAGCACGGTGAGCGGCGTTTTCAGCTCATGGCTGACGTTGGCCACGAAGTCCTTGCGCATCTGTTCCAAGTGGTGAATGCGGGTCACGTCCCGGGCCAGAATCAGCTGGTCGCCGACGCCGAACTCGGTAATGCGCAATTGCAGGATGCGGTTGTCGTCCACCGGCGAGGGGATCTCCAGCGGTTCGCGGAAGTCGCCCTGGGTCAGGTAGTCGGTGAAACGCGGATGACGGATCAGGTTGGTGAGCGGCTGGCCCAGGTCCTTGTCGGCGCGGAAGCCGAGATGCCGGACGGCGGCGTGGTTCCAGTATTCCAGGTAGCCGTGCTGGTCGATCAGCACCACCACGTCCTCCAGGGCGTTCACCGATTGCTGGGCGCGCACGATGATGCTCTGCAGGTTGTCCTGGGCGCGCCGCTCCTGCTGGAAAAGATGCTCAAGACGGGTGTAGAACTCGCCCCAGAGGCCGACACTGTCCGGCGGTTCGGTGTGCTCCTCGCGTACCAGCCAGGCGTACAGGGCGAACAGCTGCCGGGTGCTCCAGATGATGTACAGCGACAGGCCCGCCACCAGCGGCCAGATGCTGCGCAGGGCCAGACAAACGGCCACGGACACCGTCACCAGGATGACGATGCGGTTCACTTCCTTGCCGAGACTGGCTTTCATGCCCGCCGGATCTTTCATTCACCGCCCTTCCGGCTCCGTTGGTCCGCATCGCGGACCCGATCATTATGACGCCTGACTGGACTTCACCGAGAACCGGTAGCCGGTCCCGCGCACCGTCTGGATGAAACCATCGAAACCGTGCGGCGACAACGCCTTGCGCAGGCGCCGGATGTGCACGTCGATGGTGCGGTCTTCCACATAGACGTTGGCGCCCCACACCTGATCCAGCAACTGGGTGCGCGAGTACGCGCGCTCCTGGTGGCTCATAAAGAACTCCAGCAGGCGGTATTCCGTGGGCCCCATGTCCACCGGGTCGCCGTTGGCGCTGATCCGGTGGCTCACCGGGTCCAGGCACAGGCCTTCCACGTCGATGGCTTTTTCCGCCGCCACCACCGAGGTGCGGCGCAGCACCGCCTTGATGCGCGAGATCAACTCGCGGGTGGAAAACGGCTTGGTGATGTAGTCGTCGGCGCCCACGTCCAGGCCCTGGATTTTGTTGTCCTCTTCGCTCTTCGCGGTGAGCATGATGATCGGCACTTCGGCGGTGGCGTCCTCGCGCTTGAGGCGCCGCGCCAGTTCAATGCCGCTCACCGACGGCAACATCCAGTCCAGCAGCACCAGGTCCGGTCGCTCGTCGACAATGTATTCGTGGGCGCGCTGGGCGTTGTCCGCTTCCAGCACGTCGAAATCCGCCAGCTCCAGCGCCACCGCCACCATTTCGCGGATCGCGGGTTCGTCGTCAACAATCAGAATTCGATTACGGGACATGGCTTATTCTCAGGGGTTGCCCATTTAAGTGCCCCTATTACATTGCCTTTTTATGACATGATGATGACAACTTTGCACGTTTGCCGGGGCGTCGGTGACCCCGCCGCGCTGTGTCACGGGCCGGGGGCGGCCACCAGGTAGTGAAAATAAAGTCCCGCGAACACGCTGGCGCCGGCCCAGTGGTTGCTGAGGAAGGCGTGGAAGCAAGGCCAGGGCTCGCGGTAACGGATGCGCCACTGCTGATGGGCGAAGCCCGCCGCCATGCCGGCCAGGCCCAGATACCAGGGCCAGGCGAAGCCCAGGCGTTGGCCGAGCACCCACAGCGCCACCAGGGTCAGCACCTGCAGTGCGCCGACCATCGCCTTGTCCAGATCGCCGAACAGGATGGCGGTGCTTTTAATACCCACCTTGAGGTCGTCTTCCCGGTCGCACATGGCGTATTCGGTGTCGTAGGCCACGGTCCACAGCAGGTTGGTGGTGAACAGCAGCCAGGCGATTTCCGGCACGCTTTCGGTCTCGGCGGCGAACGCCATCGGGATCGCCCAGCTGAAGGCGGCGCCCAGGAACAGTTGCGGCAAATAGGTGAAGCGCTTGGTGAAGGGGTACAGCACCGCCAGCCCCAGGCCGCCGAACGACAGCACCAGGGTGAAGCGGTTGAGGCACAGCACCAGCCCCAGCGCGATCAGTCCCAGCCCGGCGAACAGCATCAGCGCCTGGCGGGCGGACAGCGCGCCGGTGGCCAGTGGCCGGCCCCGGGTGCGTGTCACATGGCCGTCGAAGTCGCGGTCGGCGAAATCGTTGATCACGCAGCCGGCCGCGCGCATCACGAACACCCCCAGCACGAAGATGACGATGTGTTTGAGGCTGGGCGTGCCGTTGCCGGCGATCCACAGCGCCCACAGGGTGGGCCACATCAGCAGCATGCTGCCGATTGGCCGGTCCAGGCGCATCAGCTGGATCCAGGGCCAGAGAGCGGGGTAGCGGTGTTCCACGAAAGCCAGCATAGGCGTCCTCAGCGATCCATTTCCTCGACCCGCCGCCACAGCGCGGGCAAGAAGTGCTCGGCCACCAGCAAAGGCCGGCCGCGCTTGATGAACCGGGATTGTCGCCCCCAACAGGGCGTCTGGCCAGAGGGCGCGGCGCCATGACGGACCCACACCCGGTCGCGCCGCGCCATGGGGCGCCGGTACAGCTCACTGCCCAGCGAGCGGCTGCCCATATGCGCCAGGCCCCGGTTGGGCCCGCGCAGGCTGGCCAGCGGTAACACGCTGCGCGCTTCCACCATGGGTTGTTCATCGACCAGCAGGGTGACTTCGCGCACCAGGGCGCGGCCACGGCCGATGCGGCCGAGCAGCTGCTGCTCGGCGAGAGTGGGGCGCATAATGCGGTCTTCACGGGGCACCACCCGGAAAGCGCCATACAGGCGCAGGCGGGCGGTCAGGGAGCCGGGATCGGCCAGCCAGTCGCGCACCAGCGGCGGCAGGCTGAGCTGTTCCTGGGGACGCCAGCGGGCGTCGGCGCGCATTGCGGTATCGGGCATGGGGACTCGCTGTGCTCGCGCCCTGGGCGCGGGTTCTCAAGCGCGCGACTATGGCCCATGAAGCGCGGATCGGCAAGACGCCGGCCCTGGCGCAACGCTACCATTATCCGCTGTCATTGATTTTTCACGCGCCCGTGGCTACGTTAGCGGCCCCTGGAAGGGCCCGCGTACCCGGGCCCGGCTTCCCCCGACCAGACGAGGTTCAGCATGAAAAAATGGGAATGCGTGGTTTGCGGCTTTATTTACGACGAGGAAGAAGGCCTGCCTGAAGAAGGCATCGAACCCGGCACCAAGTGGGACGACATTCCCGATGACTGGGTGTGCCCGGACTGTGGCGTCGGCAAAGAAGACTTCGAGATGGTGGAAATCTGAAACAGGACACTCCCATGAATCCAATCGTGATCATCGGTTCCGGCCTGGCCGGCTTTAACACGGTCAAGGAATTCCGCAAGCTGGATAAAGAGACGCCGGTGGTGGTGCTCACCGCCGACGACGGGCGTAATTACTCCAAGCCCATGCTCTCCACCGGCTTCACCAAGGAAAAAACCGCCGATGAGCTGGCCATGGCGACCCCCGAGCAGGTGGCCGAGCAGTTCAACGTGACGGTGCGCACCGGCGTCCATGTGGCCGGCATCGACACCGGTAAACAGCGCGTGCTGCTGCCTGATGATCACCTGGATTACAGCAGTCTGGTGCTGGCCCTGGGCGCGGACACCTGGACGCCGCCGCTGGAAGGCGACGCCGTCGGCGAGGTGTTCTCGGTCAACGATCTGATGGATTACGGCCGCTTCCGCCAGGCCCTGGAGGGCAAGCGCGAGGTCACCATTCTCGGTGGCGGCCTGATCGGCTGCGAGTTCGCCAACGACCTCTCCAACGGCGGCTTTCAGGTGAGCCTGGTGGAGCCCATGGGCCGCTGCCTGCCGATGCTGCTGCCGGAGCCGGCGTCCGCCGCCGTTGGCCGTGGCCTGGAAGATCTCGGCGTGCGCTTCCATTTCGGGCCGCTGGCCAAGGCGGTGCACCACGGTAAGGACAACCCGGACAAGCTGGTCACCGAGCTGTCCGACGGCACTCATCTGGAATCCGACGTGGTGCTGGCGGCCATCGGCCTGCGCCCGCGCATCGGCATCGCCAAGGACGCCGGCCTGGACACCAACCGGGGCATCCTCACCGACCAGAGCCTGCGTACCAGCGCCGACAACGTCTACGCCCTGGGTGACTGCGCCGAAGTGCAGGGCCATGTGCTGCCCTATGTGCTGCCGCTGATGGCCTCCGCCCGCGCTCTGGCCAAGACCCTGGCCGGCGAACCCACGCCGGTGAGCTACGGCGTGATGCCGGTGACCATCAAGACGCCGGCCTGCCCGGTGGTGGTGTGCCCGGTGCCCGAAGAACTGGACGGCGACTGGCACACCGAGGAAGAGGGCAACACCGTGAAAGCCCTGTTCCGCGACCGCGACGGCAACCTGCGCGGCTACGCCCTCACCGGCGACGCGGTGAAGGAAAAAATGAAGCTCAACAAAGAGCTGCCGGCGCTGATGCCCTGAGGGCACGGAGACACCATGAAATTCCGTCTGATCCTGATGGTCCTGGGCTGGCGCCTGGCCTGGCTGGCCGGTCGCGATGAGGGCTTCCGCAAGCAGCTCGCGCACCGCGACGTGGTGATGCAGTGGCGCACCTTCAACGGCGGCGTGGCGCGCTGGTATCACTTCCAGCCGGACCGGGTGACCAGCCGCAAGGGGCTGCACCCGTCGCCGTCCGTGACCCTGAACTTCAAGGACGCGGACTACGCGTTCCGCACCCTCAAGGCCTCCGGCAAGAACCAGATGGCGTTCATGGAAGGCATGCAGGCCGGCGACATCAAGGTGGAAGGCGATCCCGGCCACCTGATGTGGTTCATGACCCTGATGAAGTTCATCCTTCCCAAGTGATCCGCCGGTACCATACCCAACCCATCAGCACGCCACGGCTGGCCATGAACAGATTCATGGCCAGCCACAGGCCGTGATTGCCCCAGCCGCTGGTCAGCCACCACACCGGAAAGAACAGCGCCGTGGCGATCATCATGGTGTTGCGCATTTGCCGGGCCAGGGTGGCGCCCACGAACACGCCGTCCAGCCAGAAGCCGGCGCTGGCGGTGAGCGGCAGCAACAGCATCCACGGCAGGTAGGTGGTGGCGGTGTCGCGCACCCCGGGCAAATCGGTGAGCAGGCGGATCAGCGGGCCGCCGCCGGCGGCGAACGCCAGCAGGGCGGCCCCGGCGATGATCAGCGTCCATTTGCCGGTGCCCGCGACCGCCGCGTCCAGGGCGCGCCGGTCGCGGCGGCCGGTGGCGTCGCCCACCAGGGCTTCGGCGGCGTTGGCGAAGCCGTCCAGGGTATTGCTGAGCAGCAGCAGGAAGGTGATCAGCACCGCGTTGGCGGCCAGCACCGTGTCGCCCAGCCGCGCGCCCTGGGCGGTGAAGAAGAAAAACACCGTCAGCAGCGCCAGGCTGCGGATAAAAATATCCCGGTTCACGGCCAGCAGTTGCAGCATCGGCGCCACCTGTTTGAGCGCGCCCACCGGCAGCGACCGCCAGGCGGCGCCGAAGATTTCCCGGCGCAGCCAGAACAGCCCGCCGGCCAGACCCAGGTATTCGGATACGGCGCTGGCCACCGCCACGCCACGCACGTCGAAATGCCACACCTGTACCAGCAGCACATCCAGCACCACGTTGCTGCTGTGCATCAGCAGCGTCATTTTCAGCGGTACGCTGGTGCGGTGCAGGCCGATGGCGAAGCCGATCAGCGCGAAATTCCCCAGCGCCGCCGGCGCCCCGAGAATGCGCAGGCCGATGTATTCCCGCGCCAACCCCTGCACCTCGGTGCTGCCGCCCAGCAGCCACAGACCGGCGTCGCGCAGCAACGGTTGCAGCACGATCAGCGCGCTGCCCACCAGGGTCGACAACAGCAGTGCCCGCAGCAGCACCACCAGGGTGGCGTCCCCGGCGCCGCGCGCCTGGGACGTGAAGCCGGTGGTGCCCATGCGCAGGAAGTTGAACGAGAAGTACAAAAACATGAAGAAATTGCTGCCCAGCGCCACCGCCGCCAGATAGACCGGCGAATCCAGATGGCCGACCACGGCGGTGTCCACCAGACCCAGCAGCGGCGCGGTGATATTGGACAGCAGCAACGGCCACGCCAGCAGCCAGATGCGGCGGTCCAGAGCACGGCGGGTCAACGCCTTACCGAACATGCAGCGCACCTAAAGGTCGATATATGTCGATGAAATCGACATGTCGCCGCAACGTGTCGATATTCGTGCGTCGCGTCGACATATCAGGACGGAGGTTTGCGAGCCAGGGTCAGCGTGAAAAGCACGGCGGCGGCCACCACGATGGACGGCCCCACCGGCGTGTCGGCGTACCAGCTCCCCGCCAGCCCCAGGGACACCGACGCCAGCCCCAGCAGGCTGGCCAGGGCGGCCATCTGTTCCGGGGTGCGCGACAGGCGGCGGGCGCCGGCGGCGGGAATCACCAGCAGCGAGGTGATCAGCAGCACGCCGACGGTGCGAATGGCGCCGGCGATCAGCAGTGCCAGCAGCAGCATCAGGATCAGCCGGGTGCGGGTTACCGGCACGCCTTCCACCTGGGCCAGGTCCTCGTTCACGGTGATGCTGAGCAGCGCCCGCCAGTGCCACGCCAGCAGCACCAGAATCAGCACCGCGCCGGCCCACAGCGCCAGCACGTCGCGCCAGTTCACCGCCAGCAGGTCGCCGAACAGGTAGGCGAACAGATCCACCTGCACGCTTTTTTGCAGGCTGATGGCGATCACGCCCAGCGCCAGGGTGGTGTGCGCGACGATGCCCAGCAGCGTGTCGCCGGTGATCTGGCGCTGCTGCTGCAACCCCACCAGGGCGGCGGCGATGGCCAGGCAGGCCACCACCACGGCGAGATACAGGTTCACGTCCAGGGCCAGCGCCAGGGCCGCGCCCAGCAGGGCGCCGTGGGCCAGGGTGTCGCCGAAGAACGCCATCCGCCGCCACACCACGAAGGACCCCATGGGACCGGCCACCAGAGCCACCGCCAGGCCCGCCAGCAGCGCCGGCGCGAGCAGTTCAATCATGGTGGTGGCCCCCTTCGTGTCCGTGATGGTCGTGGTGGGGATCGCCGCTCAGATCGTGGTCGTGGTCATGATCGTGGGTGTAGACCGCCAGGTTGGGCATGCCGCCGCTGGGGCCGAACAGACGGTGGTAGGCCGGGTCGCGGCTGACCGCCTCCGGCGTGCCGGAACAGCACACATGGTGATGCAGACACACCACCTGATCGGTGCGCGCCATCACCAGGTGCAGGTCATGGGAGATCAGCAGAATGCCGCAGCCGGTCTCATCGCGGACCTGGCCGAGCAAACCGTAGAGCGCGTCCTGGCCGGACACGTCCACGCCCTGGGCGGGCTCGTCGAGCACCAGCAGGTCGGGCTTGCGCAGCAGCGCCCGGGCCAGCAGCACACGCTGCATCTCGCCGCCGGACAGCCCGCGCACCGCGCGCCGGCGCAAATGGGCGACGCCGGTGCGTTGCAGGGCGTCGCGGCGCGCGCGGGTGCGGCCCGGCGCCGCCAGCCACAGGAAACGGTCCACGGTCAGCGGCAGGCTTTCGTCCACCTGCAGATGCTGGGGCATGTAGCCCACCCGCAGGCCGGCACGGCGTTCCACGCGGCCGCGATCGGGGCGCGCCAGACCCAGCACCAGCCGCGCCAGGGTGCTCTTGCCGGCGCCGTTGGGGCCGATCAGCGTGGTGATGCGGCCCGGCTCCAGGGTCAGGGACACGTCGTCGAGCACACTGTGCGCGCCATACGCCAGGCCGGCGCCGTGCACCGCCACCAACGTCCCTGTGTCAGCCCGCTGCTGCGACATTTGAGAGCCCCCGTTGAACAAAGCGGTGATGATATACTATTTGCCCGGTCAATCGCTTGGGCCCGGCGCGGCCGTTCGGGCTTGACGGCTCGGGCACACTGATTGCACTGACGCTCCCGATGGGCACTTTCACGGTTCCGGACATACCCATGCGATACCTGCTCGTTCCTCTTTTGTTGGCGCTGTGCGCGCCGTTACCGGCGCGTACCCTGGTGGCCAGCGTTGAGCCTCTGGCCATGGTGCTGCGCGACCTGTACGGCGACAGCGCCGAAGTGGTCACCCTGCTGGAAGCCAACCAGAACCCGCACAATCCGATGTTGTCGCCGCGCCAGATGCTCACCCTGCGCCGCGCCGACCTGCTGGTGTGGCTGGGCGAGGCGGCGGAGCCGGCGGTGGCCAGCCTGGCGGCCAAACGCGACGGCGACAGCCTGGCGTTGTTGTCGCTGCCCGGCGTCACCCGCCGCGAGGGCGGGCATCGCCATGACGGCGAGCACGACCACGGCCACCACCACGAAGCCGGCGAGCTGGACCCGCATCTGTGGCTGGACCCGCGCAACATGGCGCTGCTCGCCCAGGCCCTGGGCGACCGCGATCAACTCCCCGAGGGGCAGCCGGCGGCGTTCCTGGCCGGCCTGGAACGCACCGAGGCGGCGCTGCGGAAGCGTCTGACGCCGGTCGCCGACACCCCCTGGCTGACCTTCCACCACCCCTGGGGCTACTTTCAGCAACGGCTGGATCTGCGCGCGCCGGTGATCATCAGCGAGCAGCTTGGCGCCGGCCCCAGCAGCCGTCGCTTTGTGGCGCTGGCGCAGCAGCTGGAAACCGAACAGGTGCGCTGCGCGATCCTCGAGCCGGAGGCCCAGCCCGATCTGGTGGCGCGCCTGTGCCCGGACTGCCAGCGCGTGGCGCTGGACCCGCTCGGCCGCGACGTCCCCGCGCGCGGCCAGGGCGACGATTACAGCCACTGGCTGAGCGAACGGGTGGCGGCGACGTTCGCCAGCTGCCTGGCGCGATGACGGTGGACTGGCCCGGGCGCCGCTTTTTGGCCCGACCGGGTCCATTGAGCCGGCGCGTGAAACCGGTATGCTGATGCGTTTGTCGGGTCGAGGAGAAGGCATGGGGCAGTCGCAGGGTGCGCAAGACGAATCGGCCATGGCGGTCCTGCCCGACCTGGGCCGTCTCGCGCTCACATGCTGGGATTACGCCTGGCCGCTGCGGCGCGAATACGGCCCCGGCGGCGGCGCCGTGGAGCGCGCCCTGGACGAAGCGGTGGAACGCGGCTTCAACGCCGTGCGCCTGGACCCCTACCCGCATCTGCTGGCGACGCCGGCCAACAGCGTCCACCTGGACCGTTGCGAGATCTTCGCCGAGCCGGACGCGCGCCGGGGCATGGGCGCCGGCGCCGAAACCGTGCAGATCCGCAAAGCGTTCCGGCGCCTGCTCAACGCCGCCGCCGACCGCGGGCTGAAGCTGTGGCTGAGCGGCTTCTTTATCGCCGACAGCCGTGCCCGCCGCTCATTCGTCCGCCGCCCCGCCGACTTTATCGACGTCTGGGTGCAGACCCTGGAGCTGGTGCGCGAGTGGGGCCACCTGGACACCGTGGTGGCGGTGGATTTCTGCCACCATTTTCCGTTTCCGCCCTGGAGCCACGGCGTCATCCGGCGGGTGTTCGGCCAGCCGCCGCAGCGGCCCCTGCCGCAGCGTTGGGGCAGCGAGCAGGAGCAGGCGGTGGAGCAGTACCTGCTGGAAGTGCCGCGCGCTCTGCGCGCCCTGTTTCCCACCATCCATTTCGGGGTCAGCGCCGCCGCCGGCGAAACCGATCATCTGCGCCAGCTGGACACCAGCGAACTGGATTTCCTGGAGCTGGGGCTGTGGCTGGACGACGACCCGCGCTACCGGCTGGCCACCGGCGCCGATCTGCCGGTGCCCGGGCTGCTTGACCGGCGCCTGGGCGCGCCGTTGCGGCGCGTCTTGATGGAGGCCACCGGCGAGCATTGGCGTGGCCGCCTTCAGGAGCAATTACAGCGCCGGCTGGCGTTCACCCGCCTGCGGCGCCTGCAGCCGGTGCTCGGCGAGGGGTATCTGAATCCGCAGGCGACCCCGGAGCAGCTGCCCCGGGGCTGGGCCGGGTTCACCGAGGCGCTGGTGGGCCAGGCGGTGGCGGACGGCGTGGCGGTGATGACGCCCACCAGCCTGGCCCGGCCGCACACCCCCTGGTTGTGGCGGGAAGCCGACTGGCTGGCGCACCTTAATCATCTGATTCTGACTGGCCCAGGGCGTTAAAGCGATAGCCGAAAATGCGCGCGAACTCCGCCGGGTCCTTGCTGCCCTGACCTTCCGACTCACCGGACACCGGCCCGGCCAGCCGCGACAACCAAAAACGCAGCGCCGCCACCGCCAACGCCAGCGCCAACACCGATTCGTCCCACTCGCCGCCGCCGTCCCGGTAGCCGCCCAGCAACGCACCCTGCCGGCGCGGCACCGGGCGCCCGTCCGGAGCCACCGCCCAGTCGTTCAGCGCCACCGCCAGGTCGTACTCGGGCCGCTCCAGGCAGGCGTTGTAAAAGTCCAGCACGCCTGTAAGCCGGCCCTCGGCATCGAACAGCGCGTTGTCGCGGAACAGGTCGCCGTGGATCAGGGTGCGGGTGGCGGGGATATCGCGCCAGCGGCGCAGCACCGTCTCGGCGCGGTGCTGGTCGTCGTCATTGAGGCGGCACAAATGGATGCCCAGGCTCTGCAGGCGTTCACGCTCGTCGGGCAGTGCCGCGCCGGCTTCCGCCGGTTGCCGGTGCAGGGCGGCGAGCAGGGCGCCCACCTGCCGGCAATGCTCGCTGCCCACCTCGAAACAGTGCTCGCCGGGCAGGCGCGGCACCAGCACCGCTGGTTTGCCGGCCACCTGGCGCAGCCGCTGGCCGTGGCGGTCCACCAGGGCCGCCGGCACCGGCAGGCCCGCCGCCGCCAGCGTCGCCAGCAACGCCAGGTAGGGCGCCAGGGCGTCGCCGTCAAACTGCTCGAACACGGTCAGGACTACCGCGCGCGGACTGTCGTCCCCGGCCCGGGCGTCGATCAGGAAGGTGCTGTTCTCAATACCGTGGCGCGCGGCTTGCGCGTCCTCCAGCCGCAGCGCGTAGTCGGCCAGCAGGGCGGCCAGGTCCCGATCGTCGACACGGGTATAGACGGACATCAAAGTTTCCTTGGGGCGCTTTCACAGGCTCATTCGAAAAAAGGCCGGGGATGACCGGGTCCTTTGCTTGGGGCGATGGTATAACCCCTGTCCATTGGTGGAAATACACGCCGGGTTTTATTAAGGAGAAACCATGTCCCTGCAACACAAGATCGAGCGCACCACCGTGCGTGCCCTGATGAAAATGCCCGGCGCCCTGGCCGGCCGCCTCGCCGGCGTGGTGGAAAGCGTCAGCCGTGAGGGCCTGGACCCGAAGCTGCGCCTGCTGCTGGCACTGGGGGACAGCCGCAAGGGCTTCCATGAGCTGCCGCTGGCCCAGGGCCGGGCACTCTACGGCCACATGATCGGCATGCTCGACGTGGACCGGGAAGACGTGGCGCTGACCCGGGACATCCGCGTGTCGGTGGACGGCGGCGATATGCTGGTGCGCCTGTACCGCCCCAAGAGCGCCCCCGCCGAGGGCAGCCCAGCGATCATGTTTTTCCACGGCGGTGGCTTCACCATCGGCAGCGCCGCCGAATACGACCACCTGTGCCGCCATCTGGCCAACCGCACCGGGGCGGTGGTGCTCAACGTGGATTATCGTCTGGCCCCGGAACACCCGGCGCCCACCGCCGCCGACGACTGCCTGGCCGCCTGGCGCTGGCTCGGCGAGCAAGCCGCGGACCTGGGCCTCGACACCGGCCGGCTGGCGACCATGGGCGACAGCGCCGGTGGCAACCTCTCCATCGTGGTGGCGCAGCAGGCCAGGATCCACGGCCTGGCCGTGCCCAAACTGGTGGCGGCGGTGTACCCGAAAACCGACGGTGCCTCCGACCTGCCCTCGGTCAGCCAGCTCGGCGGCGGCCAGGGCGGGCTGGATAGCGACATGATTCACTGGTTCCACAACCACTACATCCAGGACGACACCCTGGTGGGCGATTACCGCATCTCGCCGCTGCGCAACCCGGACATCGCCGGCCACCCGGACACCATCGTGGTCACCGCCACCGACCCGCTGCGCGACGAAGGCCTCGCCTACAGCGAGAAGCTCAAGACCGCCGGCGTCAATGTGGTCAACCTGGACTACCCGGAGCTGGTGCACGGCTTCATCACCATGGGCGGCGCCATCCCCAGCGCCCGCCGCGCGGTGAACGCCATCGTCCAACAGATCAAAGAGCGCCTCTGACCCGCCTCGGTGGGAACGGGCTTGTGGGAGCGGGCAGGGCCCGCTCCTACAAGTCACTCCTACAACCTCTTGCGTTACACTATGCGCTCCATGTCTTATCCAACCCCAAGGACTGCCATGACCGAGCGTAAACCGATCATCCTTGTCGACGGCTCCTCCTACCTTTACCGGGCCTTCCACGCGCTGCCGCCGCTGACCACCTCCACCGGCCAGCCCACCGGCGCGGTGCGCGGCGTCGCTTCGATGCTGCGCAAGATGATCAACGACTACGATCCCGAGTACATGGCGGTGGTGTTCGACGCCAAGGGCAAAACCTTCCGCGACGAGCTGTTCGAACAGTACAAGGCCAACCGGCCGCCGATGCCCGACGAGCTGCGCGCGCAGGTACAGCCGCTGCACGATCTGATCCGCGCCATGGGCCTGCCGCTGATCATCGAGGACGGCGTCGAAGCCGATGACGTGATCGGCACCTTGGCGCGCGTTTTCAGCGCTGAACAAAAGCCGGTGCTGATCTCCACCGGCGACAAGGACATGGCGCAACTGGTCAACGACCACGTCACCCTGATCAACACCATGAACAACGCCGTCTACGACATTGAGGGCGTGCGCGAGAAGTTCGGTGTCGGCCCGGAGCTGATCATCGATTTCCTGGCGTTGATGGGCGACAAGGTCGACAACATCCCCGGTGTTCCCGGTGTCGGTGCCAAGACCGCTCTGGCTCTGCTCACCGGTCTGGGTTCGTTACGGAGTATTTACGACAACCTGGACAAGGTCGCCGAGCTGAATTTCCGCGGCGCCAAATCCATGGGTCAAAAACTGCAAGACAACCGAGAGCAGGCGTTCCTTTCCTACCAACTGGCCACCATCAAAGTGGACTGCGAACTCAAGGAAGCCCTGGACGACCTCAAGCTGCTGACCCCCGACGCGGAAAAGCTCGCCACTTACTACCGCGAGCTGGAATTCAAAGGCTGGCTCAGTGAACTGCTGGAAGGCGACGACCCGGCCGTGGACGGCGCTCCGGACATCGAAAGCGAACACACCATCGACCGGGACGGCTACCAGACCGTGCTCAGCGAAGACGAGCTGGATGCCTGGATCGAAAAGCTGAAAAAAGCCGAGCTGTTCGCCTTCGACACCGAAACCACCAGCCTCAATTACATGGAAGCGGATCTGGTCGGCGTCAGCTTCGCCACCGCCGCCGGCGACGCCGCCTATGTGCCCTTCGGGCACGACTACCCGGGCGCGCCGGACCAGCTCGACCGCGCTCTGGTGCTCGACAAGCTCAAGCCGATTCTCGAAGACGAGCAAAGCAAAAAAGTCGGCCAGAACCTCAAGTACGACATGAGCGTGCTGGCCCGCGCCGAGATCACCCTGCGCGGCGTGGAGTACGACACCATGCTGGAATCCTATGTGCTTGACTCCGTGGCCACCCGCCACGACATGGATTCCCTGGCGTTGAAATATCTGGGCCATAAAAACATCAGCTTCCAGGAAATCGCCGGCAAAGGCGCCAAGCAGCTCACCTTTAACCAGGTGGGGCTTGCCGAGGCCGGGCCCTATGCCTCCGAAGACGCGGACATCACTCTGCGCCTGCACCAGAGCCTGTGGCCGCGCCTGGAAAAAGAAGCCGGCCTGAAAAGCGTGTTCCATGATATCGAAATGCCGCTGGTGCCGGTGCTGAGCTGTATCGAGCGCAACGGCACCTATGTGGACGCGGACATGCTCAGGAAGCAGAGCACCTTCTTGGCCAAGCGCATGCTGGAGCTGGAAGCAAAAGCGTTCGAAGAAGCCGGACAGAAATTCAATCTCGGCTCGCCCAAACAGCTCGGTGAAATTCTTTACGAAAAACTGGAAATCCCGGTGATCAAAAAGACGCCCAAGGGTGCGCCGTCCACCGCCGAAGCCGTGCTCCAGGATCTCGCGTTGCAAGGCTACCCGCTGCCGCAAGTGATCATGGACTACCGGGGTGTCTCCAAACTCAAGAACACCTACACCGACAAACTGCCGGAACTGATCAACCCCGCCACCGGCCGCGTGCACACCTCCTACCACCAGGCGGTGGCGGCCACCGGCCGGTTGTCCTCCAGCGATCCGAACCTGCAGAACATCCCGGTGCGCAGCGAAGAAGGCCGCAAAATCCGCCTGGCGTTTTCCGCACCGGAAGGTCGCAAAATCGTCGCCTGTGACTACTCACAAATCGAACTGCGCATCATGGCGCATTTGTCCGGCGACAAAGGCCTCACCCACGCCTTCGAGAACAACCTGGATATTCACCGCGCCACCGCCGCCGAAGTCTGGGGCAAAACCCTCGACGACGTCAGCGACAACGAACGCCGCAACGCCAAGGCCATCAACTTCGGCCTGATCTACGGCATGAGCGCCTTCGGCCTCGCCAAACAGCTCGGCCTGCCGCGCGGCGAAGCCCAGGAATACATCGACCGTTACTTCGAAAAATACCCCGGCGTAAAACGCTACATGGAAAACACCCGCGCCGACGCCGCCGAAAAAGGCTACGTGGAAACCCTGTTCGGCCGCCGCCTCTACCTGCCGGAAATCAACAGCCGCAACGGCCAGCGCCGCCAGGCCGCCGAGCGAACCGCCATCAACGCGCCCATGCAGGGCACCGCCGCCGACATCATCAAGCACGCCATGATCAAGGTTCACCACTGGCTGCAAGACAGCAAACTGGACGCGCTGATGATTATGCAGGTGCACGATGAGCTGGTGTTCGAAGTGAAAGAAAGCCAGGTCGACGACCTGGTCGAAGAAGTTACCCAGCGCATGGAGGCCGCCGCCAAACTGGACGTGCCGCTGATCGTCGACGCCGGGATCGGGAACAACTGGGAAGAAGCGCACTAATCTGACCGTCATCAAAACGGGTCGATACCCCCAAGGTATTGACAGCAACGCCCTTTCTATGGAAAGTTATCCAAACGGATAAGTTGCAGCCCGGTCGGTTGCCCTTTTTTTGGGCTCCAAGTTATCCAAATGGATAAGTTTAATTCGATAACAACGAAGAGCGAGATGGTCATGAGTAGATTGGACGGCAAAGTGGCTCTGATAACCGGTGGTAACAGCGGTATCGGTTTGGCGACGGCGCGGCTGTTCGTCAGTGAAGGCGCGCGGGTCATCGTTACCGGTCGTAATCAGAAAACACTGACGCAGGCCCAGGAACTGCTCGGCGACGACGTCCTGTGCCTGGCGTCCGATGTCAGTCAGCTGAGTGACCTGGACACCCTGTTCGAGACCATTAAAGAGCAGTACGGCAAGCTCGATATCGTCTTCGCCAATGCGGGGGTGGCCACGCCCTGTCCACTGGACGAATTTACCGAGGAGCTTTTCGATCAGATCTTCAGCATTAATGCCAAAGGCTCCTTCTTTACCGTTCAGAAAGCGGCGCGCCTCATGCCGGATGGCGGCGCCATCATTCTTAACGCCTCCATTGCCCAGTACACCGGCGTGCCCGGCCTGTCCGCGTATGGTTCCAGCAAAGCAGCGGTGCGGGCGCTGGGCCGGCTGCTGGCGGCGGACCTGGCGCCGAGGAATATAAGGGTCAATGTGGTTACACCGGGTCCGATAAGAACACCGATCTGGGCGCGCGCCGGCGGCGATGTGCCGGTGGATGAAGTCGAGAAAGCCCTGGTTAGCCGGGTCCCGCTGGCGCGTATGGGCGAGTCATCGGAGCTCGCCGAGGCGGTACTGTTCCTGGCTTCGCCGGCCTCCAGTTATATGACGGGGACGGAGATGATTATCGATGGCGGTATCACTCAGCTACCCGCCGCGGCCGCGGGCAACAAGTAATTCTAAAAACCAATCCACGGGAGACAACGATGAAAGGCGTGCGCCGTATCGAACCGCTATTTCAAACCGAGAAGCAGATTTCCTTCGAAAAGGATTTTCTCTCCGGTTGGGAGCACTATGACGTTTGGGAAGAAATAGAAGTAGGGCGTACCTATCAAGGCGCCAATGAATACGTGGTTGAACAGGAAGATTTGCTCTACTACCACCAAACCATGGGTGAAACCGATCCACTTCTGGTCGACCCCGAGTACGCCGAAGAGTGCTCACCGACCGGTAACGTGGTCGCCCATCCGCTCTTTCTCGTATCCATGTTGTTTTATTGCCTGGGCTCGAAGGGGCCGGGCACCTGGCTGCGTACGCCGGGTTCGATGAACCCCTTCCAGGACGTGGAACTGCGGGAACCGATCCTGGTGGGCGATCGCATCCGACTTTCCCTGACAACCGTTGATCGCTTCGTCCGTCGTGGTAAGCACTACATCACGAATCTCAACGAGTTCGTCGCCAGCGGCGACCAGGTCAAGGTGCGTGCTTGGGGTACGTTGATTGTTCCGCCGACCCGTAAAGAAATTCAGAAATTCATCGACGCGTGAGGCGTACTGCCATGAACACAGCTATCCGATTCCGTGACGTTAATCCTGGCGATGAACTGCCGGGCTTTGAAAAGTATATCGACCAGGCGTTCATTGATAAGTACGCCGTGGCGTCCCTGGACCTCAACCCTGTGCATATCGATCCGGACTGGGCGGCAAGGGCCCAGGTGTTTGGCCGTCCCGCCACGGTGGCCCACGGCATGTCCACCATGTCATTGATGAGCGCGGTGGTGACCCGCGCCTGGGGCGGCACCGTTCCAATCATGCGTATGAAGAGTAAGTTCACCAAACCGGTCTGGGTGGATCAGACGGTCACCCTCAACGGTAAGGTCAAAGAAGTTCACCATCTTAACCCCGGTCGTCATTATGCGAGCGTGGACGTCACCGCCCACGATTCCGAGGGCGACCTGGTGGGCTTCTGTGAGATACAGGTACGGCTGGCGGGCTGAACGGGGGTCACCATGATCTGGAGTATTGCCGAACTTATTCAGCGGCAGGTCAGCAGGGGCGGCAAACGTCCGATGCTGTTCTACGGCGAGCAAACGCTGAGCTACGGCGACATCGACGCTCAGGCCGGCCGGGTGGCCGCGGGGCTTCACGCGGCCGGCTTATCCGCCGGAGACCGAGTGGCGCTGTTGGATAAGAACAGCCCTGAGCAGTTTGAAATTCTGTTCGGAAACAGCAAGGCGGGTGTGGTCACTGTGCCCATCAACTGGCGGCTGTCACCGGACGAAGTAATCTATATTCTGAACCACTCCGAGGCGCGGATCGTCTTTGTAGGCGCGGAGTTCGCCGAACCACTGATTGAGCGCCGGGCGAAACTGGAACGGGCAGTCCGGATTATCGTCATGGACGAGGGCGCCGGCGACGCTTACAGCTTATGGCGCGATGCGGCCCCGATGACAGCGCCCCGGATTGAAACGAAGCCGGATGATGTGTCGCTTCAGTTGTACACTTCCGGCACCACCGGGCGCCCCAAAGGCGTCATGCTGACGAGTCGGAACCTGTTTACGTTGCTTAACGCCTCAGACGATCTGTGGGGCCTGGACAGCCACTCAACATCCATCGTCTGCATGCCGCTATTCCATATCGGCGGGATTGGCTGGGCGCTGGCTTGTCTTCTTCATGGTGGCGCCGTGTGCCTGACAAGGGAGTTCGAGCCGAAAAGCATGCTCGCGACGATCGAATCCCATAAAGCCACGCACGCAAACTTCGTACCGGCTATGCTGGCGGCGCTGACCGATGCGGCTCAAAACGTTGAGTACGATTACTCCTCTTTGGAGCTGATACTTTATGGTACTGCTCCAATATCCAAGCCACTTCTAATGGCGTCGATGCGGACCTTTGGCTGCCGCTTTAACCAAGTGTACGGTCTGACGGAAACCACCAGCGCGATTACCCAGCTGGACTGGGACGACCATAAGGCCGGGCTCGAGCGGCTGCAGTCCGCGGGCAGAGCCTACCCGTGGATCGAGCTGAAGATCGTCGATCCGAAAAGTGAACGTCAGTGCGGGCCGGGCGAAACGGGCGAGTTGTGGGTTAAGTCCGCCCAGAACATGAAAGGTTACTGGCGGGATCCGGAGGCGACATCGCAATCGCAAAAGCCTGGAGGCTGGCTGGCTACCGGAGACGCCGGCTATCTTGACGAGAATGGCTATCTCTTTCTCACCGATCGTGTGAAGGACATGATTGTTTCCGGGGGGGAGAACATATACCCCGCGGAGATCGAGCGAGTACTGGTCGAGCACGATATGGTGGACGAAGTGGCGGTGATTGGCATACCGCACGATCGCTGGGGCGAAGAGGTCAAGGCTATGGTGGTGCCGGCGTCAGACCTCCGGCTGGATGAGGCCGAGCTGATCGATTGGTGCCGGGAGCACCTCGCACGGTATAAATGCCCAAAATCCGTGGATTTCATTGATACCCTCCCCCGCAACGCGACCGGGAAGGTGCTCAAAAGGATGTTGCGGGAGCCGTACTGGCGTGAAAAGAATCGGGCGATTAATTAGTGACGCATGGGAAGAGCGATGAACAGCGGAAAAGAATCGCAACGAGCTAAGACGGCACCCTCGGCGCCGGAGGATCTCACCCCCAGGGGCACACAGCGCCGGGTGGCTTTGATGGAAGCCGCACTGCGAATCATCGTTCGTGATGGACCTGGAGCGGTAACTCTGCGGTCGGTGGTGGCGGAAGCCAAGGCCAGTCATGGGTCGGTGGCCTATTACTTCGGTAGCCGGGAGGACCTGGTCGGGGAAACGCTGATCTATATCGCTGACCGTAATATAAAGGCACTGGAAGAGGCATGGGTCGATATCGAGAAGAACGCCACGGATCCGGCTACCGTGGCCGCCATGATTGCGCGGCACTCAACCAGGCGCATGGTTGAAGACCGCGGCATGGGTATAACCATTATTGAGCTGCATCTTGCATCGGCCCGTTATGAGGCGCTGCGGCCAGCACTGAGAGAGTGGGGGCGCGCCTATACGCAGATCGCCAGTAAGACCTTGTTGCGGCTCGGCTCAAAGCGACCGGAAGCGGACGCCGCCTTGCTCGTCGGCATCGTTAATGGTCACGTGGTCAGCCAACTGGCGCTGCCAAAGAAAAACTTCGAACACGACGTTCTGAGACCTTCCTTGGAGGAGTTTCTGAACGCCATACAGGCCAACACCAAGAAATAGGGGTATTCCCTGGATCAGGCGATGACGCCGGTGTGCTCGTCCCCGGCAAGTTATCCAAATGGAGTACTTACAAGATAAACGCTATATGAATGCTAAAAAAATGGAGGCGATATGAGAACAAAAAGCAGTTTCCTCAGAGGCACGCTGTTCGCGGTACTGTGCGGTTTGGCGGCTCTCTCCTATGCGGACGGCGCCAAGAAATTACGTTACGCCACCAGTTGGCCACCCGGATCGATCGGGGCTGATGCCGCCAAGCTTTATGCGGAAGCGGTGAGCGAGTACTCCGACGGTGAGCTTTCCGTCAAGGTCTATCCTATGACGCTGCTGAATGCGGCGGAGACATCCTCGGGGGTGCGCGACGGCATGGCGGACATCGGCTTCGTTTTCGCCGGCTATTTCCCCGCGGAGTTCCCACACGTCAACTTCCTTAATGAAACATCCATGCAGCTGCATAACATCAAAGATGAGTTGACGAGCGGTGGCCGTGGAGCAGCGGCGTTTCAAGGGGCGATTTCGGAATTCATAATGCTTCATTGTCCGGAGTGCCAGGACGATTATGCGCGGCAGAACCAGGTCTACACCAGTCACGGTGGCACCTCGCGATACGGCCTTTTATGTACCACGCCAGTCAGATCACTGGATGACCTGGAAGGAAAGCGGTTAAGAATTGTCGGCTCGAACTGGGCCCGGTGGGCGGACCAGATGGGGGCCCAATCGGTTTCCTTGACGATCAATGAAGTCATGGAGGGCCTGAGCCAGGGCGTGGTCGACTGTACCGTTTCCGCTGCTCCGGAGCTGATCAACCTCCGCCTTATGGATGTGGTGACCGATATCACCATGGACGTTCCGGGGGGTATTTTCGCGGGTTCGAGCCCCACCAATGTGAACCGGAATGTATGGCGTGGCCTCAGCGAGAGCCAGCGGCGGGCCATGCTCAAGGCCGGGGCACTGATGACGGCGCAAGGGCCCTGGCAATACATCGAAATGGAGCAGGAGGCGCTGCACCGCGCGCAGGAAAACGGGGCCACGTTGCACTCCGCCGACGAGAGCCTGATCGCCCTGACCAAGCAATTCGCCGACGACGACATTGACACCATCACTGACTATTACGCTGAGAAATACGGCATCGAGAACAGCGAGGAAATGTTAACGGATTTTCAGGACGTACTAGAAAAATGGGTTCAGTACGTACAGGGCGTCGAGTCGCTTGAAGACCTTAACCAGCTCTACTGGGAAAAAATATTCTCCCAGGTGGAAACGGAGAGCTACGGCATGTAAAGCCGGGGTCTTGGCCCGTACACCCACGTATTAGTAGAACAAGGCGGGGTTGACGTATGTACAGAATTGGTTGGTGGTTATCTCGTACGACAACGGCGCTGACAGTGGTTGGCGGGCTGGCTATCGCGCTGATGATGCTCCATGTCACGCTGGATGTTGTCATGCGGAGCTTCTTTAACAGTCCTCTACCGGGAACGATTACGGTTGTCTCGCACTATTACATGATCATCGCCGCGTTCCTTCCTCTGGCGTTCACCGAGCAGAAAGATTCGCACATCAGTGTCGAAATATTCGCGGATCTTCTTGGTCACCATGGCCGTCGCCACCTAGCGGGGTGGACATTGCCTCTGTCGGGCCTGGTGTTCGTGGCGATAACGGTGCAAAGCTGGCATGAGGCGAATGTCAAGCAGGCTATCGAGGCCTCGGTGGTCCAAGGTAATGCCAGCATACCGATCTGGCCAACATACTACGTGCTACCCGTGAGCTTCGCGCTGCTCAGCGTTGTTGTCGCCTATAAATTTTTAGTCTACTTCATGGGCCGACGATCAGGATTGGATGCTGACCGGATTCAATCACGAGATAGCATGTCCGATCCGGGGGCCGAGGATGAGTGATGTACAGATAGGCATGAGCGCGCTGCTCTGTCTGCTCGCACTCATTGCGGCCAGAGTGCCGATAGGCGTGGCCCTGATCGGCGTGTCATTTTCGGGTATTTGGCTTCTGATGGGCTGGCAGGTGGCCTGGAGTTCGCTGGGGGTAGTGCCGTATAACTTCGCCGCGAGCTGGACGCTGAGCTCGGTGCCGATGTTCCTCCTGTTGGGTTTTATCTGTTACCACACCCGGCTTACACAGGGCATGTTCAGAGCCGCGGGGGTGTGGCTAACCGGGATCCCTGGAGGGCTTGCTATTGCCACGATCTTCGGTTCGGCGGGATTTGCCGCGGTGTCCGGGTCATCGGTGGCCTGCTCCGCCGCGATGGGCCGTATCGCAGTGCCTGAAATGTTACGTCACCGCTATCACCCGGAGCTCGCCACGGGGACCGTGGCGGTAGCCGGAACGATTGGCGCGTTGATTCCGCCATCCATCATTATGATCTTGTATGGGATCGTGGCTCAGGTGAGCGTCACCAAACTGTTTCTTGGCGGGATAAGCGCTGGCTTGCTGACCGCCGTGGGTTACGTATTGGTGGTGTTGGTACGGGTTTGGCGTGACCCGTCGCTCGCTCCCAGTATTAAGCAAACGGTTCCCACTTCTGAGAAGGTGGCGGCGCTGAAGGAGACCTGGCCGGTTATCATGATCATGATCGGCACCTTTGGCGGTCTGTTCGGTGGATTCTTTACCCCTACCGAGGCCGGTGCGGTAGGTGCATTCATGGCCTGTGTGGTGGCGCTTCTGAGAGGCAGCCTGACCTGGGACCGTTTCCGCAACGCGATTCTTGAAACCGTCCTGACCACCAGCGCGCTTTTGATCATCGCCGTCGGCGCCAGTCTGCTGGCTCGGTTTCTGGCGCTCTCCGGAGCAAGCGAGTATCTCTCGGAATGGATTCTCGATTTGGGCTTTGATACCTTTTACGTTCTTATAGGAATCGCGCTGATCTATTTGCTTCTGGGGATGTTCCTGGAGCCGATCGGCGCCATGCTGCTCACGCTTCCAATCGTTCTGCCTATCATCGATTCCACTGGCCTCAGCTTGCTATGGTTTGGTGTGGTTCTCACCAAGTTGCTCGAAGTCGGCATGATTACGCCTCCTATTGGCATGAACGTGTTTGTAATAAAAGGCGTAGTGGGGGATCTGGTCGAGACCTTCGCCATATTTCGGGGAATATTCTGGTTTTTGGTTATGGATATTCTAGTTCTGGCGTTGTTATTCGGCTTTCCTGATTTGGTTCTTATGCTGCCGGCCTGGGTTAACTGAGGAGAAAGGGGGAATTATGTCCGGTTTTATGACCCTGGGGCTGTTGAAGGCGGTGATCTACAAACCGGACTTCGTGGTGTCATTGCGAGAAACCGAAACGGCGCTACATCGCCAGGGTTAGCTTTTCGGGAGAGCGTTCGATGGAAAAGAAGTACTGGGAAGAAAAATGGCAAGCACAGGAACTGGGTTTCCATCTGTCGTTCGTGCACCCGATTCTGAAACGCAATCTGGCCGCTTTCGATTCGCCTGCCGGGGCGACGGTCTTTCTGTCGCTGTGCGGAGACGCTGGATATCGGCTGGCTGCTGGAGCAGGGGCTGACCGTTGTCGGCGTCGAATTCAGTGAGCTGGCGGTGAGCCAATTGTTCGAGTCGCTGGGTATGAGCCCGGACGTGTCGCCCTGGGGCGACGGCCGGGTGTGGCGCCATGGCGCGCTGACGGTGTTCCAGGGGGATGTCTTTGCGCTCACGGCGGACGATCTGGGTGACGTGGGCATGGTCTACGACCGGGCGGCGCTGGTGGCCTTGCCGGCGGCCATGCGCGAGCGCTACGCGGCTCATCTGGCCACTGTCACGGCGCGCGCCCCGCAGTTGTTGATCACCTTCAAGTACGACCAGGATCGCATGGACGGCCCGCCGTTCGCGGTGCCCGCCGAAGAAGTGGCACGGCTTTACGGCGGCGGCCACGCGGTGGACTGCCTGTCCCGCAAGGACGTGATCGACAACCAGCCGGCGTTCCGCGAACGCGGCCTCGACCGTTTCGAGGAAATCGTCTGGCGGCTGACCCCTCTCTAACGTCCGCCTCTCTGACAGGCTTTTACATCCCCCGCCTTGTTCTCGTCTCTCAGGCTACTAGGTTTAAGGTATTCGACCTTCAATCAGGAGACGAACCATGTTGAACGTGAGCGGCGAGACCGTGTGCCGGCTGGTGGAATTGGCCCAGGCCTTCCAGGCCCGTGACACGGTGAGCATGCCGGAGGACGCCGGCAACCCCATTGACGACGCCGCCGGCGCGGAGGCGCTGACGGAGCCGGCCGCCGGCGAAGAGGACGGTTCGGTGGCGGAGTTCCGCACCATCATCGAGGACCTGGAGCCGGATCAGCAGACCGAGGTGGTGGCGTTGATGGGGCTGGGGCGTGGCGACTTTCAGGAGGACGAGTGGGAAGAGGCCCTGCGTCTGGCCCGCGACGAATGGACCCCGGACACCGCCGACTTCCTGCTCGGCCATCCGCTGCTGTCCGAATACCTGGTGGAAGGCCTCGCCGTGTTCGGCGTGCAGTGCGATCTCTAAGGAAGCCAGTCCCGCTGCGCCTTACCAATCTGCCGGGCTATCACGGCCTTGGCATTGTCGAGTTCGCCGGCGAGCCGATGTTCTTCAATGAAATTCCGGTGCCAGGCATCAAGGTTCTCGTTGAGCGCCGAAGTCTGCTCCTGGATTAGCCGTTGAATCCGCTTCGGCGCCATCCCCAGTTGATCGGCGAAAGCGTCCCAATGTTTGCGGTGCAGGTTACCTGGGTCGGTGTGACGTCCCACGGGCAGTGCCAGTTGATGGCTGATGTTGTCGATGGCGAGCGTGCAGACCAGGTCATAGAAGGGCGCGAGTGACCAGCCGTCGTGTCCGTGAGAGATCAGCGAAAGGTTCTTCAGATGGCCGTCGGCGTTGCCCGCCAGCGCATTGAAGATTTGCCAGAGGGCGAGGGCTTGGAGATCCACGGCGGGGGCTTGGCAGTGCTGTTGGATCACCGCCGCTAACTCGGAGAATGCGTTGCTTCCAACGTCGTACTTTGAAGCGTGTGACCGCCCCTGCGCCTGGCAAAGGTCTTCCTGATGCAATCGTGACACCACGCCGTCGCGGCTTTGGCGGTCGTAGCGTTCGGCCAGGGACGCGATGTGTGGACCGATACGCACAAGGCGTACCGGGGCCACCGGCAGGCCCAGTTTCCCGGCGATATAGGTGGTGTAGATTTCCAGCAACGGAACCTGTTTCAGATCGCGCACCGGAAGTTTCAGGATGTGCGTGGATGCCGCGCCGCTTTCCGGCAGTTGGAAGGCCCAGGTGCCATCTTCGGTGGCGGTGGCGCGAACCGGTACTTTGTCTTGAGCGCCGGCCAATGACAGGCGCGGGGCGTCGTCGCCATCCAGCCATTGGGCTCGGCCCCGTTCGATGGCGGTGATCAGATCGGCTTCCTGGAGCGGGCGCAGAGCGTTGCTGCCGACATTGGGAACCTGGCCTTCGGGCAGCAACTGCAGAGCCCCGGCGCAATCATCCCCCAAGGTTTCCAGCAGTGTGAAATCGTCGTCGGCGATACCCAGCTGCCGCACCAGCCGGTCGCGGGCGTTTCCTTCCGGCAACAGATTGGCGAAGAAATGATGCCCGCGCAGATCCGGCGGCAGGAAGTCGCCGGTTTCCTCCACGGGCAGGCTGCAGGAGATCGCCCAGCCGTCGTCCAGCCAGTCGCCGTCGTAGATAAACGCCATGCGCCCGCCGCCACTATCCAACAACCGGCCGACCTTGCCGTCTCGATACCAGACGTTCAGGGCCCGGCTCATGAGACGCCCCCTCGTGGCACGGCGAACAGATCCAGTCCCACCAGCCGGGCGATCTTTAGCGCCAGCCCCAGACGCACGGTGTCCTTGCCGCGCTCAAGCTCCGACAAAAAGCGCGGGCCGACGCCAGCGATTTCCGCCAGATCCACCTGGGTCAGACCCTGGGCCTTACGGGCGGCGCGAATACGCCGACCCAGCTCTTCCGGGCTGTCCACGTTGTACTGTCTCGGCACGGCGCTCATTGAGGCGGCTCCAAATATTCCTGATCGGTAATATTAGAGCGATATTCAGGCCGAAGTCCAATAATCATACCGATCGGGACTAAAAAGTGGATTCTAAGGGAAGTCCGAGCAATTTATCCCGATCGGTACTATTTCGAGAGCTGGAAAGCTGGCTTGTCAGGTTGGAGCGACGCCGCCCGGGCGTTTACCAGGGCAGCTCGCTGCCGTCGGAGTGCCAGAAGGTGCCGGTGTTGTCCAGGTTGAGCTCGTCCATGCGCTGCACCAGGCGGTGGGCGGCTTTCTCGGCGGTGATGTGCCCGGTGTGGCCGGTCATGTCGGTCTGCACATAGCCCGGGTGCAGAATCGCCACGGCGATGCCCTTGTCCTTCAGGTCCACGGCGAGGGATTTGCCGGCGGCGTTGAGGCCGGCTTTGCTGATGCGGTAGCCGTACTTCTTGCCGGAATCGTTATCGGCGATGGAGCCCATGCGCGAGGTCATCAGGCCCACCTTGCCGCCGTCGCCGAGGTTGTCCAGCAGGGCGTGGGTGACCCGCAGCGGGCCCAGGGTGTTCACTTCGAACTGCTTCTGGATCTGCTCGAAGTTCATGTCCTCCAGGGTTTCGCTCTCCATCATGCCGGCGTTGTTGTAGAGCACGTCCACGCGGGTGTCGCCCAGTTCCTGTTTGAGGGTTTGCACGTCCTCGGCGCGGCTCACGTCGATGCCCTCGATCACGCGCACGCCCAGGTCGTGCAGGTCTTCGCCGCCTTCCTTCACGGCGGACGAGCGGCACACCGCGATAACGTGATTGCCGCGCGCTTTCCACAGGCGCGCCATGTCATAGCCGATGCCGCGGTTGGCGCCGGTGATTACGATGGTCTGGCTCATTGGTTCCGTCCTTGCGGTTGCGTTGCGATGCCCCACAACCTGGGGCCTGCCGGCGCCCGGGGCAACCCGTGGGCCGGTGCTCAAAACAGACTTTTACGTTCCCATGGTGGCAGCACTCGGCGCCGGGCGCGGGAACCTGTTACATTCCAAGTCCTTCACAATTTCCTGGTTAAAAGGATCGACCCATGACTATTTCCGTAGGCGATAAGATTCCCGACGTGACTATCAAAACCAACGGCGCCAAAGGCCCCGAGGACCTCTCCACCGGTGAGTTCTTCAAAGGCCGCAAGGTGGTGCTGTTCGCGGTGCCTGGCGCGTTCACCCCGGGTTGCTCCAACACCCATATGCCCGGTTTCGTGGTGGAAGCGGACGAGCTGCTCTCCAAGGTGGACGCGATCGCCTGCCTGGCCACCAACGACGCTTTCGTGATGGACGCCTGGCAAAAGGACCAGAACGCCGAGCGCATCACCATGCTCGCGGACGGCAACGCGGAGTTCGTCAAAGCCCTGGGGTTGGAACTGGACGCCACCGGCGGCGGCATGGGCATCCGCAGTAAGCGCTTCGCGCTGGTCGCCAATGACGGCGTGGTGGAGTATCTCGGCGTGGACGCCAAGGGCGTGGAAGACAGCAGCGCCCAGACCGTGCTCAAGCACCTCTGAGGGCGCGGCAGCGCCGCGGTTAGTGCAGCTGGTCGGGGTCGCGGGTGAAGCGGTGTGGCGGCAGCGTCACGCCGCTTACCCGCTCGCCGATCAATAATGTTTCGCCGTGATAGCGTTCGCCACCGGTGACCGTGAACTCAAAGTCATAGCTTCGCCACAGGCCCCATTTGCCGTTGGTGTCGCGGCGCAGGCGCAGGCTTTTCAGGCCCACGGTCTGATCGAGAAGCAGCACCTGCTCCCGCTCACAATGGCGGCGGGTGGCGCGCAACGCCGTTTCACGCAGGCGCTGGGCGCGCCAGAACAGCGCCGCGCCGATCACCAGGGCGCTCAGTAACAGAAGATCGGTCAATTCCAGATTCACGGTATATCCGCATTGTGAGTTTGGCGTTCATGGTAAGGGGCCGCGGCCCTTAATGAAATGCAACCGTGCAAGGAGAGAGTCATGGTTGGAATCGTGGAGAAATTACGGCGTCTGTTGCGTGGTGACAGCGCGGCGAGGGCCCCTCGGGACGACAGTCAGGAGCCCGATGATAACCAGGCGGCGCGCATCCATCGTCCGTCCGAGGACGGGCCCGTGGCCAGAGGCGAGGAGGGCGCGGCCCACCCCGACCAGGACCCGGAAGACCTGCACCATGGTCGCCGCCGGCTCAAGGAAAGCCACACCAGCCACTGGGACCTGGACTACATGCCCCGCGAAGACATGGAGGAACTGGCCAAAGCGAACCGTAAGTCCGGCGACAAGGACGATCAGGACTAGTTTTTCAGCGCTAGTTCTTCAGCCGATAGCCGGTTTTGAAAATCCACCAGATGGTCACCAGGCAGAGCAGCATGAACAGCACCGTCATGCCCAGGCTCACCGCCACGTTCACATCGGCCACGCCATAGAAGCTCCAGCGGAAGCCGCTGATCAAATACACCACCGGGTTGAACAATGTCACCGTTTGCCAGAATGGCGGCAGCATGTTCACGGAATAGAAGGTCCCGCCCAGAAACGTCAGCGGCGTCACGATCATCATCGGGATGATCTGCAGCTTCTCAAAGCCGTCCGCCCAGATGCCGATGATGAAGCCGAACAGGCTGAACGTCACCGCCGTGAGCACCAGGAAGAACAGCATGGCGAACGGGTGCTCGATGCCGAAATCCACGAACAGGCGTGAGGTGGCGAGAATCAGCAGGCCGAGAATGATCGACTTGCTGGCGGCGGCGCCCACATAGCCGAGCACCACTTCCACATAGGACACCGGCGCGGACAGCACCTCGTAAATGGTGCCGCTGAACTTCGGCATGTAAATGCCGAACGAGGCGTTGGAGATGCTTTCATTCAGCAGCATCAGCATGATCAGGCCGGGGATAATAAAGGCGCCGTAGCTGATGCCGCCGATCTCCACCATGCGTGAGCCGATCGCCGAACCGAACACCACGAAATACAACGAGGTGGAAATCACCGGCGAGGCGATGCTCTGCATCAGGGTGCGCCAGGTGCGGGCCATTTCGAACAGATAGATGGCGCGAATCGCATGCAGGTTCATTGGCTGTCTCCGGCAGCAGGTTGGGTGGTGTCCGGGCCGCCCGGTTTGCCGTTATGGACCAGGTCGACGAAGATTTCCTCCAGCGAGCTTTCCCGCGTGCGCAGATCGCGGAACTCAATGCCCAGCTCGCCCAGGCGACGCAGCAGGCCGGCGATGTCGCCGTGTTCGTGGCGGGCGTCGAAGCTATACACCAGCTCGTGGCCGTCGCCGGACAGCGTCAGTGACAGCGGCGCCAGACTGTCCGGCACCGCCGCCAGCGGTTCGGAAAGCTGCAGGCGCAGCTCCTTGCGGCCCAGTTTTTCCATCAGGGTGTGCTTGTTCTCCACCAGAATAATTTCACCCCGGTTGATGACGCCGACCCGGTCGGCCATCTCTTCCGCCTCCTCGATGTAGTGGGTGGTGAGAATAATGGTCACGCCGTTTTCGCGCAGGCCGCGCACCATTTCCCACATGTCCCGGCGCAGCTCCACGTCCACCCCGGCGGTGGGCTCGTCGAGAAACAGAATGCGCGGCTCGTGGGCCAGCGCCTTGGCGATCATCACGCGCCGCTTCATGCCGCCGGACAGCGCGATGATCTTGTCGTTGCGTTTGTCCCAAAGCGACAGATCACGCAGGACTTTCTCCACGTAGTCCGGGTTCTTGGGTTTGCCGAACAGGCCACGGCTGAACGTCACCGTGGCCCAGACCGTCTCGAAGGCGTCGGTGGACAGCTCCTGGGGCACCAGGCCGATGGTGGAACGGGCGGCACGGAAATCCCGCACGATGTCGTGACCGTCGGCCAGTACGGTGCCGCTGGTGGGATTGACGATGCCGCAGATGACACTGATCAGGGTCGTCTTGCCGGCGCCGTTGGGGCCCAGCAGGGCGAAGATCTCGCCCCGGCGAATTTCCAGATTGACGTCCTTGAGAGCCCGGAATCCTGAGTCATAGGTTTTGTTGAGTTGTTGCACGGAAATGATATTACTCACGACCACTCCTTGAATGTTTTCGTTGTGCGCCCGTTGGGTCGTTCGGGAGCCGCGAAAAACGACACCGTAGTATGCCTGAGACGGCGGTCCCCGGTCGTGCACGGGTTCATGACAGTGCCTGGTAGTCGGTGCCGGCCCTGGCGTCGCGCAACGCGGACGCCCACCAGCGCAATTGCGTCAGCAGTGTGCTCAGGTTGCGATCCCCCCGTTCCATATCCCGCCAGCGGTGCTGCTCGTCGAAGTGTGCCCAGACATTGGGGAAGCTGACCACCTGACGGAGGGTGGTGGCGTGCAGTTCGGCGAATACCTGGCGCAGATGCTCCACCGCGCGGCTGCCCCCGGAGAGACCGCCGTAGGAAACGAACGCCACGGGTTTGGCGTGCCAGGGCTGATTGAAGCCGTCGATGAAATGCTTCAGCGCCGCCGGGAAGCTGTGATTGTACTCCGGCGTCACCACGATGAAGGCGTCGGCCTGGGTAAGGCGACCGGCGACGGCGTCTTCCTCCGCGCCGCCGGCACCGCGTAAATCGATGAGACCCTCGGCCAGAGGGTCGATGATGTCCAGCGCATAGTCGTCCCGCGCCTGGACACGGTCGGCCACCCAGCCGGCGACCGTGTCACACAGCCTTCCGTTACGGACACTGCCGTAGATCACCGCGAGCTTGATGGGCTTTGACATGGTTCGTCTCCTCACTTGTGTGCTGATCGTTGGACGCCACTTTGAGACCTGAAGTAAGGTTGAGATCAATGCAAAATGGAAAAGGTTGTCACGATGAGCAAGATAGCGGTGGCCGATATCGGCAAGGCGTTGACGCCGGGGGAAGTGGCCCGGCGCAGTGGTGTGGCGGTGTCGGCATTACACTTCTATGAAAAGAAAGGTCTGATTCACAGTGTCCGAAGCAGCGGTAACCAGCGCCGCTACAGCCGGGACGTGCTCCGCCGCGTGGCGGTGATCAAGGTGGCCCAGCGGATCGGCATTCCACTCGCGGAGATCGGCCGGGCACTGGCCGAGCTGCCGGACGGCCGCACCCCCAACGCCCATGACTGGAAACGTCTGTCGGCGCATTGGCGTCATGATCTGGACGAGCGCATTCAAAGCCTGACGCAACTTCGGGATCAGCTCGACGGCTGCATCGGCTGCGGCTGTTTGTCGATCAACGCCTGCCGGCTTCGCAACCCGCTGGATGAGCTGTCCGAGGACGGTCCCGGGCCGCGTTTACTGGAGCCGGAGTAGCGTCGCCGGCTGTAAATTCCGGTAAACAAAAACCTTGGCCGCGTCCGCTTCCGGTATCTTGGTCCGCATGCATAGCCCGCGATCACAGGAGAGCCAGCCATGACGTTGTTCGAAGCACTCAGAGAAGACCACGACACCCAGCGGACCCTGTTGGGGCTTTTGATCAAGACCCACGGCGACAGCGACGGTCGCGAGGAACTGTTCGAAAAGGTAAAGCAGGCCCTCAGCAGCCATGCCGCCGCCGAGGAACGGGCGCTCTACATTCCGATGATGGAACTGGACATGACCCAGGAAAAGGCTCGTCACAGTGTCGCCGAGCACCATGAGATCGATGAACTGGTGGAAGAACTGGAAGACACGGATTTCAGCTCGCCGGGCTGGCTGGCCGCCGCTAAAAAGCTGCACGAGCTGGTCACTCACCACCTGGACGAAGAAGAGCAGGAAGTGTTCCAGCTCGCCGGGCGCGCCCTGAGCGACGACGACAAGACACGTCTGGCGGGCACCTACCGGGACGAAATGGCCGCCGCCCAGTAAACCCTCCGGGCTTCGGGCCGGACCGGGCCGGCGCCTTATCAGCGCTGTGGTAAAATATTTTCGGCTCCGGCATGGCACCCGTGCCGGGAGCGGATAAGGAGACGTGGAGCCATGAGTATTCTGCAATTGCCCCACGACCAGCCCGCGGCCGTGTTGATCGACTGGCACGCGACCCTGGTGGATACCCACGACGCCATGTACCACGCCGTCGACGATGTGCTGCCCAGGCTTAAAGAGCTGGGGCTTTGGGACCGGCTGCTCAAACCGGAAGACTCGAAAACCATCGAGGACGCCAAGCTGGTCAAGTACGTGCGTGAGAACAACAAGCTGCACCCCAAGATCACCGCCCAGCGGAAAATCTCGCGCACCGATATCTTCGAAGTGCTGTTCGGCGCCGACGGCGACGCCAAGCGTCGTATTCATCACGCCTTTGATGACTGCTACAAAAAGTATGTGGACGAGGTTCACCCGCTGGAAGAAGACATCCGTGTTCAGCTGGAGCGGTTGCGCCAGTCCGGCGTGCCGGTGGCGTTGATCTCCAACCGCAAGCGCGAGTTTCTTGAGCACGAGCTGCGTATTGTCGACGGCACCGGCTGGGAAGACCTGTTCGACACCATTGTCTGCGGCGACGACGTGGAACACCGCAAGCCGGCGCCGGACATGCTGCTCAAGGCGCTCGACAACCTCGGTCTGACGCCGGCGGAAAACTGCTGGTACGTGGGCGATAGCACCACCGACGTGATCGCCGCCAAGGAAGCCGGCGTCACCGCGATCTTCTATAACGGCGCCGGCTGGCCCGATTCCTGGCTGGACAAGATCTTTCCCAACACCGTCAGCCAGCGGTGGTCACCAGCATCGCCGACCTGGTGCACCTGGCGCGGGTGATGCTCGCCCAGGGCAAGCGGGTGGACCGGGCCAGGGGCTAGGCCTTCATCGCCCGCCGATTGGCCCGCCGTGAACGTGGCACCATGGTACGATATTTGCCCATCGACCGCCGTCACAGCAGGACACAGCGATGAATCAATACGCCGGACCCGCCCCCGAAGCACGCCTCCATGCCTTCCGTGATGACGCCCTCGGCGACCACGACGCCACCGCCCTGGCCGACTTGTTGCGCCGTGGTGAGCGCAGCGCGGCGGAGCTCACCGACGCCGCCATGGAGCGAATCCAGGCGGTGAATCCGGCACTGAACGGGCTGGCGCTGGACACCTTCCAAACCGCCCGCCAGGGCGCGGGCCAGTGTCAGCAGGGTGGCGGCGAATTCGCCGGTGTGCCCAGCCTGATCAAGGACAATATCGATGTGGCCGGCCTGCCCACCGGCCACGGGGCCAGCGCCGTGCGGCCACGCAACGCGGCCAAGCACAGTCACTTCGCCCGCCAGTATCTGGACCAGGGGTTCGTGCTGATGGGCAAAACCCGGCTGCCGGATTTCGGCTTCAGCGCCACCACCGAATACGCCGGCGCGCCCGCCACCCGTAATCCCTGGGCGCCGGGTTATTCCAGCGGTGCTTCCTCCGGCGGCAGTGCCGCCCTGGTGGCGGCCGGCGCGGTGCCCATCGCCCACGGCAACGACGGCGGCGGCTCGATCCGCATTCCCGCCGCCTGTTGCGGCCTGGTGGGCCTTAAGCCCACCCGCGGGCGGCTGGTGAAATCGGAAGCCTCCCGCTCGTTGCCGATCGATATCATCGCCGAGGGCGTGCTGACCCGCAGTGTGCGCGACACCGCCAACTTCTTCGCCGCCGCCGAGCAGTATTACCGCAACCCCAAGCTGCCGCCGATTGGCCGCGTCGAGGGGCCGGGTAGCCGGCGGCTGCGTGTGGGCCTGGTGATGGACTCGATCACCGGCAGCCCCACCTGCCCGCAAACCCGCGCGGCGGTGGAAGACGCCGGCCATTTGCTGGCCGGGCTCGGCCACCAGGTGGAAGAAGCGCCGGTGCCGCTGGAGCGCCGCTTTATCGATGACTTCGTGCTGTACTACGGCTTTATGGCGTTCATGGTCAGCACCTTTGGCCGGCCCATGTTCGGGCCCGGCTTCGATGCCGGGGAATTGGACGGCCTGACCCGGGGGTTGAGCCGCTATTACCGGCGCAGGCTGTGGAAAACCCCCGCCATGCTGTACCAGCTGAAACGCACCTGGGCCACCTACGCCCGCTCGTTCGAACACTATGACGTGGTGTTGTCGCCGGTGCTCGCCCACACTACGCCGCCGCTCGGCTACCTGAGCCCCAATGTGGACTTCGAGGTGCTGATCGCCCGGCTGATCAAGTACGTCAGCTTCACCCCCGCCAACAACGCCTCCGGCAGCCCGGCGCTGTCGTTGCCGCTGGGCGAAAGCCGCGAGGGCCTGCCCATCGGCGTGCAGTTCTCGGCCCTGCAGGGCGACGAAAAAACCCTGCTGGAACTGGCCTTCGAACTGGAGCAGGCGCGCCCCTGGCGGCGCATCCAGGACTGACCGCCGCTACGGCTCGCGGTGTTTGAAGAACGTCTGGATGCTGGAAAAGTCCTTGCCGCCCAGGCCCTGGTTGCCGAGGGCGGCGTACAGGCTTTTCGCCAGCGACCCCATGGGCGTGCTGGACTGGCTGGCCAGCGCCGCTTCCAGCGCCAGGCCCAGGTCCTTGTTCATCAACTTCACCGCGAAGCCGCCGTTGTAGTCGTTGCTGGACGGCACGCCCTCCATCACGCCGGGCCAGGGGTTGTACACCTCCAGGGACCAGTTGCGTCCGGAGCTGGCTTTCATGATGTCGGACAGCACCGCCGGGTCCAGGCCGTGGTCGGCGCCCAGCTGCAGGGCCTCGGCGGTGCCGATCATGTGCACGGCGAGCAGCATGTTGTTGCATATTTTCGCCACCTGGCCGGCGCCGTTGTCGCCGGCGCGGAACACGTTCTTGCCCATGCAGTCGAGTACCGGGCGGGCGCGTTCCACCGCCGCTTCCGGGCCGCCGCAGATAAACGTAAGCGTGCCCGCTTTGGCGCCGCCGACACCGCCGGAGACCGGCGCGTCGATCATGGTGCGGCCGCTGTCGGCGGCGGCCGTGGCCACCCGGCGGGCGGTGTCCGCGTCGATGGTGGAGCAGTCGATGATCAGGGTGTCCGGGTGGATGGCGTCCAGCACGCCGTCGTCGCCCAGGTACAGGCCGGTGACCGCGCCGGCCGACGGCAGCATGCTGATCACCACGTCGGCGCCGGCCACCGCCGCCGCCGGGTCGGCGGCCACGGCGACGCCGTCCGCCTCCACGGTGCTAAGCAGTTCGGGCACCAGGTCGAAGGCGGTCACCGTGTGGCCGGCCTTGACCAGATTGGCGGCCATCGGCCCGCCCATATTGCCGACGCCAAAGAATCCGATGTTCATATTGTTCTCCTTTTTGAATCGGGCCTTATAAAAAACTCAGGTCTTTCAGTACCCGGCGGGCGATGATCACCCGCATGATTTCGTTGGTGCCTTCCAGAATCTGATGCACCCGGCTGTCGCGCACATAGCGCTCCAGCGGGTATTCCTTGATGTAGCCGTAGCCCCCGTGCAGCTGCAGCGCCTGGTTGCAGACGTCGAAGCACAGGTCGGTGGCGAGCCGCTTGGCCATGGCGCAGAAGGTGCCCTTGTCGGCGTCGCCGTTATCCAGTTTCCAGGCCGCCAGCCGCACCATCTGCTGGGCGGCCACCAGGTGGGTGGCCATGTCCGCCAGGGTGAACTGCACGCTCTGGAAGTCACTCACCGGCTGGCCGAACTGATGGCGTTCCTGCACGTAGCTCTGCGCCTGGGCCAGCGCCGCCGAGGCCGCGCCCAGCGAGCAGCTGGCGATATTGATGCGGCCGCCGTCCAGGCCCGCCATGGCGATCTTGAAGCCCTGGCCCTCGTCGCCGATGCGGTTTTCCACCGGGATGCGCACATCCTCGAGAATCACCGCCCGGGTGGGCTGGCTCTTCCAGCCCATCTTGTCCTCGTTGCGGCCATAGCTGACGCCGGGCGTGTCCGCCGGGATCGCGAAGCAGGAAATGCCGCCGGCGCCGGGCCCGCCGGTGCGCGCCATCAGCACCAGCAGGTCGGTGTCGCCGGCGCCGGAAATGAACGCCTTGGCGCCGTTCAGCACATAGTGGTCGCCGTCGCGGCGGGCGCTGGTTTTCAGCGACGCCGCGTCGGAGCCGGCGCCCGGCTCGGTGAGGCAGTAGGAGGCCAGCGCCTCGCCGCTCATCAGTGGCCCGTTCCAGCGCTGGCGCACCGCCTCGGAACCGAACCGGGACAGCATCCAGGTGGCCATGTTGTGGATGGTGATGAACGCGGTGGTGGAGGTGCAGCCCGCCGCCATCCGCTCGAAGATCAGCGCCGCGTCGAGCCGGCTCAGGCCCATGCCGCCCTGGTCCTCGTCGCAGTACAGCGAGCAGAAGCCCAGCTCGCCGGCGCGGCGGATGGTGTCCTTGGGGAAGGTGCCGTGCAGATCCCACTCGGCGGCGAACGGCGCCAGTTCCTTGTCGGCGAACTGGCGCGCGGTATCGCGGAACGCCAGCTGCTCGTCGGTGAAGTTAAAGTCCATGGCTATTTCAGGTTGATGGTCATGTTGGGGCCGCCGTGGGCGCCGTCCGGAATATCGTCGTCGAACCAGCGGCTGGTGACGGTCTTGGTCTCGGTGTAGAAGCGCACCGCCTGCTTGCCGTAGGCGTGCTGGTCACCGTAAAAGGAGCCCTTCCAGCCGGTGAAGCTGAAGAACGGCAGCGGCACCGGGATCGGCACATTGATGCCCACCTGGCCCACTTCCACCTCGTGCTGATACTTGCGCGCGGCGGCGCCGCTGGCGGTGAAGATCGAGGTGCCGTTGCCGTAGGGGCTGTTGTTCACCAGCTCCAGGGCCTCTTCCAGGGTGTCCACGGTCATGCAGCACAGCACCGGGCCGAAGATCTCTTCTTTGTAGAGCGCCATGTCCGGCGTCACGTCGCTGAACAGGGTGGGGCCCACCCAGTTGCCGTCCGGCAGCCCGTCCACGGTGCAATCGGAACCGTCCAGCAAACAACTGGCGCCTTCCTCCTTGCCCTGCTTGATCAGCGTCAGCACCCGGTCGCGGGCCTTGGGGCTGATCTGCGGGCCGTAGGCGGCGTTCCCGTCGTCCCAGGCGCCGGGGCGGATTTTCGCCAGCTCGTCCTTGAGTTCGTCGATCCACTGTTTGGACTCGCCCACGAACACCGCCACGCTGATCGCCATGCAGCGCTGGCCGGCGGCGCCGCAGGAAGCGCCCACCAGATTGCTGATCACCTGATCCTTGCGCGCGTCCGGCATCACCACCATGTGGTTCTTGGCGCCGGCGAAACACTGGGCGCGTTTGAGGTGGTCGGTGGCGGTGCGGTAGACGTGCTGGCCCACCGGCACCGAGCCGACGAAGGACACCGCCTTGATCTCCGGGTGGGTGAGCAGGGTGTCCACCTGTTCCTTGCCGCCGTGAACCACCTGCAGCAGGTTCTTGGGCGCGCCGGCGCGCAGGAACAGCTCGGCGAGAATATTGGGGGTCATCGGGTCCTGCTCGGAGGGCTTGAGCACGAAGCTGTTGCCGCAGGCGATCGCCATCGGGAACATCCACAGCGGAATCATCGCCGGGAAGTTGAACGGGGTGATGCCCGCGCACACGCCCAGCGGCTGGGTCCAGGCGTGGCCGTCGATACCGCGCGCCACGTTTTCCACCGTCTCGCCCATCATCAGCGAGGCAATGTTGGCGGCGTGCTCCACCACCTCGATGCCGCGCCACACATCGCCCTTGGCGTCCGCGAACACCTTGCCGGTTTCCTTGGCCAGCACCTCGGCGATTTCATCGTGGTGCTCCTTGAGCAGGTGCTGGTAGCGCAGCATCACGCGGGCGCGCTCGGACACCGGCGTCTCACGCCATTCCAGGAACGCCTCGCGGGCGGAGCGGATGGCGCTCTCCATTTCCTCGGCGGTGGCCGCCGGCACTTCGCAGAGCACCTCCTGGGTGGCCGGGTTGGTGACTGGAATCCAGGTGTCGGTCTGGCTTTGCTGGAATTCGCCGTTGATCAGTTGCGGCAGTCGCGTGCTCATGGAGCCTCCGAAAGTGGGGGTGTTGTTCTATTATTGCTATGGTTTACCACAGTATCGTCCCCATGCGGATGGTTTCTATTGATCACTAATGGATTATATTGCGGTATGGATTCCAGCGACGTCCCGGTTATCGAGACCTCCCAGTGGCCGTTGCCCCGGGACGGCCGCCGCATTGTGGTGCCCCAGGCGCTGATCCAGACGCTGGGCGCGCACCCGTTGTGCGGTGACTGCCTGCCCCACGGGGTGGGCTATTACCCGCGCGCCGCCGGCCATCAAATGGGGCGCGCCTCGCCCCGCGATCATCTGCTGATTTATTGCGTGGCCGGACGCGGTGAAGTGGATCTGGACGGCGACGCCCACCCGGTGGGGCCCGGCGACGTGCTGCTGTTCCGGGAAGGGCAGCCGCACCGCTACCGGGCCCGCCCGGACGACCCCTGGACCATTTACTGGGTGCACCTGGGCGGTGCCGCCGTGGACCTGTTTTTCGACGCCATCGAGCCGGATCCGCGCGCCGGGCTGGTGCCGGTGGGCCTGCACTCCCGGCTCAGCGAGGAATTCGAAGTGCTGCTGGCCACCGCGGAGAGCTTCCAGATTCACCATCAGGTGCACGCCGCCAACGTGCTGCGCGGCCTGCTCACCTTCCTGGCTCTGGTACGCCGCCGCCAGCAGGCCCGCCAGGCGGCGCTGGACGTGGACCGGGTGCAGAGCTATCTGCAAAGCCGCCTGCACGAACGGCTCGCCCTGGACGACCTGGTCGCCGCCACCAGCACCCTGTCGCGCTATCACTTCATTCGTGAATACAAACGCCTCACCGGGCAGACGCCGATGCAGGCCTTCCAGCACCTCAAGATCAGCCGCGCCTGCTACCTACTGGACGTCAGCGACCTGGGCGTCAGCGACATCGCCCGCCACCTGGGCCACGACGACCCCTACTACTTTTCCCGCCTGTTCAAAAAAGTAATGGGCGTGGCCCCGCGCCACTACCGCCGCGAACGCTCCTCCCACTGAGTCAGAAACGCCTCACCCGCCTGCTCCACAGCGTTTTCCAAAGCGTCCCGACGCTTCACATCCCCGGGCTCACGCGGCGGATCCTGCAGCGCCTTCTGCAAACGCTGGCGCTGCCCCCGGGGCAGCTGTTCCAGCCAGTGGCGGTCGGCGTCATCCAGGGTGAGCGGGTCACGCCCGGCGTGGTTGCGGTGGCTGACCTGGTGCCAGTGCTCCAGGGCCCGGCCCAACACCACATAGCCGAACTGCGGGTCGCGCACCGGCCCGAAGGCGGCCTCGGCGCCGCCGGTGAAACGCGCCAGCACTTTCAGCGCGCCCAGTTTGTCGGCGTACTTGCCGCCGTAGAACACGCTGCCGGCGGCGCCCAACACGCCGCCGATCAGGGCGCCGGCCCCCAGCGAATGGCCGGCGGCGAGCGCGTCGATGCCGGCCCCACCCAGGGCGCCGGCGCCGAAGCCGGCGGTGGCCAGGTAGGTACGGCTAACGCCCCAGGTCCGGCGGGCCTGTTCGCTGAACAGGTCGCTGCCCGGCTGCCACGCCAGGGCCTGCTCCCGGCGGCGCAGGTGGCGGTGCTGGTAAAGGGCTTCCACGTCGCGGCGCAGGCGCTGCTCCCGTTGGCGCTGCCAGTCCCGCCAGCGTTGCCCGAGTTCGTGTTCGAGCGCGTCGCGGTTGCCGTCGTCGCGCAGCCGGCCGGTTTCCCGGTGGGTGAGCATGTCCGCCAGGGCGGCGGCGATCAGTTGCAGGGCCTGGCGCTGGCGGTGCCGGCGCTGGTCGCGCAGATGGTGGGTGGCCTCCTCAAGCGGCGCTTCCCACTCCGGGGCCAGCTGGCCGAAACCGCGCAGCAGGCTCAGGTGGGCGTCAAACGGGGCGTGCATCGCGTCGAAATCGCGCACGATCTGGAAGTACTGACCCAGGGCGGCGCGCCAGTCCGCCAGGTGGTCGCCCTCGCCGATGCGGTTGATCAGCGCCAGGCTGGGGCGGCCGGTCCAGCGCAGGATTTCCATTTCCGCTTCCTGCTCGCGGCTGTAGGGCACCGCGCCGTCCACCACGTAGAGAATGCCGGCGCCGTCCAGTATCGGCGTCAGCAGCTGGCATTCGTCATGGAAACGCGGGTCGTCGCGGTGTTGGGTGACGAAGGCGCGCACCGTGTCCGGCCGGTCCGACGCCGACAGGCTGTGCGCCTGCAGCCAGGCCAGCACCCGGCGCGGGCGCTGGAAGCCAGGGGTGTCGATCAGTTCGTACAGCAGCCGGTCGTCCACCCGCAGCGGGTAGTGGCCGTTCTCCCGGGTGGTGCCCGGCTCCAGGGCGATGGCGATGCCATCGTTCTGGGCCAGGGTGGCGACAATGCTCGACTTGCCCTTGTTGGGGTGGCCGACCACGGCGAAACGGGGCAGGGGGCGCTCGCTCATGGGCGACACAGCCTGACCGGCCGGTGCCGGTCCACGAAGCGTTGCCACTGGGCCAGCAGTGCGCCGTCCACCAGAGCGGTTTGATCGTCGGCGGCGAGCGGCAGCAGCACGATGTCGGTGTTCGCCGGCAGGCTGTCTCGGGCGTCGTCGAGAAAGTCCGCCAGTTCGCCGGTGGGCGGTTCCCAGCCGCGCGCCAGGATCACCACCGGCAGGCCCAGGTCGGCGCGGGCGAGGGTGTCGCGGTCCTGCTCCAGGCTGGCGCTGCCGCCGGCCTCGAGCACCTGCATGAGGGCGTCCTGGAGCAGGTTTCGGGCGAGGTCGGCGCTGCCGGCGCCGGCCCAGCGGATCACCACGCCGCTTTCCGGCGGCGGCGCCAGCGTGTCGGCGGGCGGTACCGCGGGGCCGGCGCCGGCGGCGACCGGTGCCGGGCCGCTGTCCACCCAGGGCGTGGCGAAGCGCTGGCGCAGCGCCGCCCAGCCCGGGTGGCGTCGCAGCAGCACGCCGGCGCGGTGGTTCAGGTGCAGCCGCGCCAGCCCCAGCAGGATAAGCCGGGGCAGCAGCACATAGCAGAGCCACAGCATGGCCAGGAACGGCCACCAGGCGCCCAGCCGTTCCGGGTCGGCGGGGGCCTCACCGCCGAGCCGGAAGTAGCGGGACTGCTCCACCAGTTCCAGGCCCGGCACGGCGGCGGGCAGTCAGCCGCGCCAGGGCCAGGCGAGCTGTTCCACCAGGGCGTGATAGGCGGGCGCCGAGGTCTGCAGGGTGGTGCTCCAGCCGAACGCCAGATCGCGCACCAGCACCTGGACCAGCAGGGTGAGCAGGGCGGTGGCGGCGAACGCCAGGCCGGCACCGTGGGCGGCGCGGGCGGCCAGCTGCGGGTACAGCTGGCGGAGTACCGGCGGCGCGCCGTCGCCCCGGCCCAGCAGCCGGCCCCAGGGGCGCCGGCCGCTTAACGCCTGGGCGGTGGTGGCCAGGGCGAGCAGCAGTTGCAGCAGGGCCAGCGCCAGAATCAGGGTGACGTTGATGCGGCCCTGGCCGTCCACGTACAGCACGCCGAGCATGGTCAGCACGCCCAGCACCGCGCCGGCCAGGGTCAGCGCGGCCCGGCCGCGGCGCCAGGGGCGCAGCGCCGCGCCGGCGCCGGGGGCGTCCACCGCGCTCAGCCAGGCGGCGGCGTCCGGCGGCGGCGCGCCGTCCTGTTCACGGGCCAGCGCCAGACGGCGGTCGCGGCGGTGCAGAAAGTCCGGCGTGTGCTGCTGGTCGCGGCGGTATTGCGCGTCGAAGTCCAGTAACCGGCGTACGGGCGAAAGCGGCAAAGCGGTGTCCTTGGACGTTATTTAACCGGCACGGTATAGGCGACGCCTTCTTTGGCGCAGCCGCTGCAGGCGTTGCTGTATTCGCCCAGGGTTTCGCCGTTCTTGTCCAGGCCGATCACCGGGCGGTATTCCATGGTGCACATTTGCGGCCGCGGTTCCGGGCAGGGGCGGGCGTTGTCGGGGAGGTTCGCCGGGGTATGGGCGCAGCCGGCGGCTGCCAGGATCAGCGTAAGGCCGGCGAGAGGGAAGCGGATCATGGGTGTCTCCGGGGTCGGTTGCGTGTTTTATCCTGGGTCCATGTTAAAGGTGGACCCGGGGCGGGCAAGCAAGTTCTTTAGTCGCCGGGCCGACCGTGGCAATATTTTTGACCTGATTTCCAACGGGGACACCATGAATCACGTTGATTGGCGCGCGGAAGCGGCCGCCATCTGGCGGCCCAGACAGCAACGGCTGAGACCGGTGCGGCACCTGGACCCGGTGGCGCTGGACGATCTGCTCGGCGTGGACACGCAGAAACGGAAGCTGGTGCAGAACACCGAACGCTTCCTGGCCGGCAAGCCCGCCAACCATGCGCTGCTGTGGGGCAGCCGGGGCACCGGCAAGTCGTCGCTGGTGAAAGCGCTGCTGAACGAATACGCGCCGCGCGGGCTGCGCATGATCGAGGTGGAAAAGCACGACCTGGTGGACCTGCCGGAGATCGTCGATGATCTGCGCGAGCGCGCCCAGCGTTTCGTGGTGTACTGCGACGACATTGCCTTCGAGGACGGTGAAACCCAGTACAAGCACCTGAAAAGCGTGCTGGAAGGCTCGCTGGAGCTGCCGCCGGAGAACGTCCGCCTGTACGCCACCAGTAACCGCCGCCACCTGGTATCCGAGTACCAGGCCGACAACGAGCAGAGCCGGGTGGTGGGCCGTGAGATCCACCACGGCGACGTGGTGGAAGAGAAGATTTCCCTGTCCGACCGGTTCGGCCTGTCGCTGAGCTTTTACCCGATCAATGAAGCGCAGTATTTCCAGATCGTCGATCACCTGTTCGGCGAGGTCGCCGACCGCGACCGGCTGCACATTCTCGCCCGCCGCTTTTCCATGGAGCGCGGCGGGCGCTCCGGGCGCACCGCCCGGCAGTTCTATAATCAATTCGTGGGCGAGCTCTGATACCCGGGTGGCGGGCAGGTCTTGTGTTCGCCCCGGATCGGCGTGGCATACTACGGACCCTTTTCAGTGATTCGGTTTTGTATGGACTGCCAATTGCGACACCACAGAATGATCAGTATGCCCGCCCACTGCCCGCGGCGGGGCCGCCGCCCCTATTTCCCGGATCCGCCCGTTGTCACGCTGAGTTGATGATTTACTGATAAGCTCGACGCGGCGTTGCCGCAACTGACAACGGATTGCCTATGAATCTTTCCATTCTGGTGCTGCTGCCCTTTCTGGGGGCCGCACTGCCGCCGCTGGCCGAACGTTTCAGGGCCTCGCGCACGCTGCTGGCGCTGAGCGCCGCGGCGTTGCCGGCCCTGGCGCTGGCTTTGATGGTGGCGCCCGCGCGACGGGTGATCGCCGGCGAAACGGTGCTCTCTTCACTGCAGTGGCTGCCCAGCCTGGGCCTGGACCTGGCGTTCCGCCTGGACGGCCTGGCGCTGATGTTCGCCATGCTGGTGCTGGGCATCGGCCTGCTGATTATTCTGTACGCGCGCTACTATCTGTCCGCCGATGAGAAAGCCGGGCGTTTTTACGCCTACCTGCTGCTCTTCATGGGCGCCATGCTGGGGGTGGTGACCAGTGACAACCTGCTGCTGCTGGTGGTGTTCTGGGAGCTCACCAGCCTCAGCTCGTTCTTGCTGATCGGTTTCTGGTCGCACAACAGCGGCGCCAGGAAGGGGGCGCGCATGGCGCTCACGGTCACCGGCCTGGGCGGCCTGGCGCTGCTCGCCGGGGTGCTGCTGATCGGCCAGGTGGTGGGCAGCTATTCCCTGGGCGAGGCGCTGGCCAGCGGCGACGCCATCCGCGCCAGCGGGCTCTACCCGCTGATTCTTTGCCTGGTGCTGCTGGGTATTTTCACCAAGAGTGCCCAGTTCCCGTTCCACTTCTGGCTGCCCCATGCCATGGCGGCGCCGACGCCGGTAAGTGCTTACTTGCACTCCGCCACCATGGTCAAGGCGGGGGTGTTTTTGCTGGCCCGCTTCTACCCGATGCTGGCGGGCACCAACCTGTGGTTCGACCTGGTTACGCTGGCCGGCATGGCGACGCTGCTGTGGGGGGCGCTGGCGGCGCTGTTCCAGCACGACCTGAAAGGGCTTTTGGCCTATTCCACCATCAGCCATCTGGGTCTGATCACCTTGCTGTTCGGCCTGAACACCGAGCTGGCGGCGGTGGCGGCGGTGTTCCACATCATCAACCACGCTACCTTCAAGGCGTCGCTGTTCATGGCCGCCGGCATCATTGATCACGAAACCGGCACCCGGGACATGCGCCGTATCAACGGTTTGTGGCGCTACATGCCGTACACCGCGGTGCTCGCCATGGTGGCCTCGGCGGCGATGGCCGGGGTGCCGTTGCTCAACGGCTTCCTGTCCAAGGAGATGTTCTTCGCCGAGACCCTGCAGTCCGACCGCCTCGGCGCCCTGAGCTGGGTGCTGCCGCTGGGCGCCACCCTGGGCGGCGTGTTGTCGGTGGCCTATTCGGCGCGCTTTATCCACGACGTCTTCTTCAACGGCGAGCCGGTGAACCTGCCCAAGTTTCCGCCCCATGAGCCGCCCCGTTACATGAAAGTGCCGGTGGAGATACTGGTGGCGCTGTGCGTGGCGGTGGGCGTGTTCCCGGCGCTCACCGTGGCCGGGCTGCTGGCGGTGGCCGGCACCGCCACGCTTGGCGGCACCCTGCCGGAATACCATCTTTCCATCTGGCACGGCTTTAACCTGCCGTTGCTGATGAGCGTCATCGCCCTGGTCGGCGGCGTGCTGGTCTACAGCCAGCGGCAGCGCCTGTTCCGGTGGCACGCGCGCCTGCCCGAGATCAACGCCAACCTGATTTTCGAGCGCGCCATGCAGGCGGTGGCGGGGTTCGCCGGGGCGTTGAGCGGGCGCTTGCGCAACGGCTCCCTGCAGACCTATGTGGCCTGGTTGCTGGCGGTGGTCTCGCTGGTGCTGCTGACGCAGCTGGGACCGCGTTTGCTGAGCGGCGACCGGGCGTTGCTGCCCCTGGACGGGGTGGCGCTGCTGGCCGGCGCCATGTTGATCGTGGCCGCGGTGATCACCGCCATTCTGCACCGCCACCGGATGACGGCGATCATGTCGATCAGCGTGGTGGGGCTGGTGGTGTCGCTGGTGTTCGTGCGCTTCTCGGCGCCGGATCTGGCGCTCACCCAGCTTTCCGTGGAAGTGGTCACGGTGATGCTGCTGATCCTGGCGATGTACTTTCTGCCGGTGCGCACCAGCGCCGAATCCGGCGTGTTCAGAGTGTTCCGCGATCTGTTCCTGTCGGTGGTGGTCGGCGGTGGCGTCGGCGTCATGGCGTTCGCCATGATGACCAGCGACTTCAACAGCATCAGCGGCTTCTTCCTGGAGAACGCCAAGCCGGGCGGCGGTGGCACCAATGTGGTCAACGTGATCCTGGTGGACTTCCGGGGCTTCGATACCTTCGGTGAGATCACCGTGCTGGGCATCGCCGCCATGGGCATCTACGCGCTGCTCAAGGATCTCAAACTGACCTCGCCCCGGGCGGATTCCACCGGCCGGCCCTGGGCGCGGGACGCGCACCCGCTGGTGCTGGTGACCATCTCGCGGCCGTTGCTGCCGCTGGCCCTGCTGGTGTCGGTGTACATCTTCCTGCGCGGCCATAACCTGCCCGGCGGCGGCTTTATCGCCGGCCTGGTGACGTCGGTGGCGCTGTTGCTGCAGTACGTGGCCTCCGGGGTGGGCTGGATGCACCACCGCATGCCCGGCGACTACCACCCGGTGGTGGCGTTGGGCCTGCTGCTGGCCGGGATCACCGGGGTGGCCTCCTGGTTGTTCGGCCATCCGTTCCTGACCAGCACCTTTGATTACATCCACTGGCCGCTGGTGGGCAAGTTCGAGGTGGCCAGCGCCATGCTGTTCGATACCGGTGTGTTCCTCACCGTGGTGGGCGCCACGCTGCTGATGCTGGCGAACCTCGGCAAGCTGTCGCTGTTGGACGACAAGGGCGCCGGCACCGGCGCCGGGAATGACCCTGACCAAACCGGCCAGAGAGGAGGCGCCTGATGGAAGTGATGCTTGCGTTGATCATCGCGACGCTGGTCGGTTGCGGCGTCTATCTGACCCTGCGCGCGCGCACCTTCCCGGTGATTCTGGGCATTACGCTGCTCAGCTACGGGGTCAACCTGTTCGTGTTCGTGTCCGGCCGCTTGAGCCTGAACCAGGTGCCGGTGGTGGGCATGTCCGAAAACGCCAGCGACCCCTTGCCCCAGGCGCTGGTGCTGACCGCCATTGTGATCGGTTTCGCCATGACCGCCTTTCTGGTGGTGCTGGCCCTGCGCGGCCAGGGTGAAATGAAGAGCGATCACGTGGACGGTGGCTCCGACGGGGAGGACGGCTGATGGAACATTTGATCATCGCGCCGATTCTGATCCCCGCGTTCGCGGGCATGCTGCTTTTGCTGGAGGTCCGCGAACGCCAGCGCCTGCGCCGCCTCACCGGTCTGCTGGCGACCCTGGCATTGATCCCCGTGGCGCTGGGCCTGTGGCAGCAGGCGGCCAGCGGCGATATCGGCGTGTATCAGCTGGGTGACTGGCGGGCGCCGTTCGGCATCGTGCTGGTGCTCGACCGGCTGAGTGCCCTGATGGTGCTGCTCACCGCGGTGCTGGCGCTGCCGGCGCTGATCTACGGCAGCCGTGGCGACGACCGGCGCGGCGCCAACTTCCACGCGTTGTTCCAGCTGCAGCTGATGGGCATCAACGGCGCCTTCCTGACCGGCGACCTGTTCAACCTGTTCGTGTTCTTCGAGGTGCTGTTGATCGCCTCCTACGGGCTGGCCCTGCACGGCCGTGGCCCGGCCCGGGTGAAGGGCGGCATTCACTATGTGGTGCTCAACCTGATCGGTTCGGCGCTGTTCCTGGTTGCGCTGGGGCTCGCCTACGGCACCACCGGTACGCTCAATATGGCCGACTTTGCGGTCAAAGTGAGTGAACTGGAGGGTAACAGCCTGGATCTGGCGCGCCTTTCCGGCCTGCTGATGTGGGTGGTGTTCGGCCTGAAGGCGGCGCTGTTCCCGCTCTACTTCTGGCTGCCGGCCACCTACGCCAGCGCCACGGCGCCGGTGGCGGCGCTGTTCGCGATCATGACCAAGGTGGGTATCTACGCCATCGCCCGGGTGTACGGCCTGGCGTTCAGCGGCGGCGCGCTGGCCGGGCTGGGCCGGGACCCGCTGTGGATTCTGGCGCTGATCACCCTGGGCCTGGCGGCGGTGGGCGTGCTCGGCGCCCGCCGCCTCGGCGAAATGGTGGCCTATTTGCTGGTGATGTCGGTGGGCACGCTGGTGGCCGGGCTGGCCTGGTCGTCGCCGGCGGCGTTCGGCGCCATGCTTTACTACCTGATCCACTCGACCCTGGTGTGCGGCGGCCTGTTTCTGCTGGCGGACCTGGTGTCCCGGGGGCGTGGGGAACTGGCGGACCGGCTTGAAGCGGGGCCGTCCCCCGTCGGCCGCGGGGTGCTCGGCGCGCTGTTTTTCGCCGGCGCCATCGCCGTGGTCGGCCTGCCGCCGTTATCCGGCTTTATCGGCAAGGTCGCCCTGATGCAGGCGGTGCCGGCGCCGGTCTATTGGTTGCTGTTGCTGGGCGGCGGCCTGATCGCCCTGATCGGCCTGAGCCGGGCCGGGTCGACGCTGTTCTGGCGGGCCACCGGCGACGGTGAAGAACGCAGCCTGGACGGGCCGCGCCTGGCGGCCACGGTGGCGCTGCTGGCCACCACCCCGGCGCTGGCGATCTGGGGCGAGCCGGTGCTTGAAGCCTGCCTGGCGGTGGCCGGGCAGTGGGCGCAGCCCGGCCTGTATATCGACGCGGTGCTGGGCGCCGGGGAGAGTGCGTTATGAGTCGAGTATTGCCGTTTCCGCTGTTGAGCCTGTTTCTGTGGGCCACCTGGATGCTGCTTAACGGCTTCTCCTGGGGGCACGCCCTGCTCGGTCTGGTGCTCGCGGTGGTGCTGCCGCTGGGCACCCAGTCGTTCTGGCCCAACGTGCCGCGCCCGCGCAACTTCCCCAAGCTGGTGCGGTTCGTGCTGGTGGTGCATTGGGACATTCTCACCGCCAATATGGCGGTGGCGATTCTGATCCTCGGGCCGCCCCGGCGTTTGCGGCCCGGGTTCGTGGAGCTGCCGCTGGACCTGACTGACGAGTTCGCCATCACGCTGCTCGCCAGCACCATCTCGCTGACGCCGGGCACGGTCAGTGCCGATGTCAGCGAGGACCGGCGCACCCTGCTGATCCATGCCCTCGACGTGGACGACCAAGACGCCATGATCCGGCAGATCAAGCAGCGCTATGAGCGGCCACTGAAGGAGATTTTCGAATGCTAGAGACCGCGCTGACGATTGCCTTCGGGCTGTTCGTGCTGGCCCTGCTGCTCAACCTGTACCGGTTGTTGCGCGGGCCCACGCTGCCGGACCGGGCCCTGGCCCTGGACACCATGTACATCAACACCATCGGGCTGATCGTGCTGTACGGCATTTCCTCGGACAGCAAGCTCTATTTCGAGGCCGCCATGCTGATCGCGTTGATCGGCTTCGTGAGCACCGTGGCGGTCGCCAAATACATGTTGCGTGGCGACATCATCGAGTAGGGACGACACTATGAACGAGATCGTTGAATTTCTGGTCAGTGCCTTCATTCTGGTCGGGGCGGTGTTCGCGCTGGTGGGGTCCATCGGCCTGGTGCGGCTTTCGGATTTTTATCTGCGTTTGCACGGCCCGACCAAAGCCAGCACCCTGGGCGTGGGAGGCACCATTCTCGGGTCGCTGCTGTTTTTCTCCTGGCAGGAGCGGGCGTTGCAGCTCCAGGAAGTGCTGATCGTTCTGTTCCTGTTTATCACCGCACCGGTATCGGCGCACATGCTGGCCAAGGCGGCCATGCACCGCAATCTGAAGCGCCGGGAAGATACCCGCGGCGGCCCCTGGAAGCAGTAGCCGCAAGCGGGTTTAATAGTGCTTGTTGTGCAGGAATTATGAAATTTGTAAAAGGTGTTAGGACGTGGAAACTTTTTCCAAAGGCGGCCAGTCCTAATCAATAGCTATGGACCGGTACCCCCGATCCCCCAGTACCCTCACCGGTTCGTAGCTTCTGGACACCCCGGTCTCTCCCCCAGGAGGCTGGGGCGGCAAGCCTCCCTGGCAGCGCAGTCGTTCCCTTCCCCCACTTGCTGCCAGGGATTTTTTTTGCCCACTGAAAAGTGGGACTTCCCCTCTTCCTTCTTCTTGCCCGTATCTAAAGCAAGAGGCATGCCTGTTTTTGAAAATTGAAGAAAGACGTTTTATATCAGTGAGTTACGATGAAGCGGCGCGATCTGCCCGGTGGCGTACCTGCGCCAGAGCGGTGTCGTAAAACGTCGCCGGAGTGACGGACCCGGTCAGCCCGCCGGGTCCGGCGGCACCGCCAGCCAGGTGCCGAGCTGGCGCCAGGCCTCGTCGCAGCCGCTGCCGTTGGTGGCGGAAAACAGCTGGGCGCTGAGCGGCGCCGGGTGATCGCGGACGTCCTTGAGCACCTGCAGCAGGGTGTTCTTGGCGGCGCCGTACTTGAGTTTGTCCGCCTTGGTGATCAGCAGGTGCAGCGGCATGCCGGCGCGCGCCGACCATTCCAGAATCAGACGGTCGAAATCCTTCAGCGGATGGCGGATGTCCATCAGCAGCACCAGCCCGGTGAGGCTTTGCCGGCGCGCCAGATAATCGTCCAGGTCGCGCTGCCATTGCTGGCGGGTCACCTTGTCCACCTTGGCGTAGCCGTAGCCGGGCAGGTCCACCAGGCGCCGCTCCTCGTCCAGCTCGAAGAAGTTCAGCAGCTGGGTGCGGCCCGGGGTCTTGGAGGTGCGCGCCAGGGTGCGCTGGCCGGTGAGGCGGTTGATGGCGCTGGATTTGCCGGCGTTGGAGCGGCCGGCGAAGGCCACCTCGAAGCCCGCGTCCGGGGGGCACTGTTCCACGTTCTGGGCGCTTTTCAGGAAGCGGGCCTGGTGGAGAAGGCGCTGGGTCGGATCTTGGGCCATTATCGGTCTCTCAGTGAGCGCGGACAGCGAATACCCGTGCCTTTAATAAGGCATATGACGGGAGCGAACCTCTAGTATATAATACGCGCCGACGCGCGTTCGCCGTGCGGTCGACGTTCTACAGGTGTTTGTGTGCAAAGGCAAATTCGGCGCCGACGCCTGAGTAAGCCAGCATGTCGCCAGCTCATGGGGAGATTCACATGAAAGGTTTTGCTACGGGGCTCGCCCTCGCCATCGCTATGAGCCTGTCGGCCGGTGCCCAGGCCGAATCCGTCAAAGAGCTCTATGATCAGAGCTGCACCTACTGCCATGCCAGCGGTGCCGCCGGCGCCCCCAAAACCGGGGACCAGGCCGCCTGGAAGCCGCGCATGGACAAAGGCATGGACACGCTGGTCAAGCACGTCGAGGAGGGCTACAACGCCATGCCCCCGGGCGGCATGTGCGGCGACTGCTCCAAAGAAGATTATCGTGCTCTTATTGAATACATGACCAAGTAATCCCTGCTCTTGAAGGAAAGGCCATGAAGTGTTTCAAGCTGTTCGTGCTGTTGGCTGCCGTGGTGGCCACCCCCTTCGCCCTGGCCGAGGGCGACCCGGAAGCCGGTAAAGAGAAAGCCCAGGTATGCGCGGCCTGCCATGGCCCGGACGGCAATTCCCCCTCCGGCCAGTACCCGAGTCTGGCGGGGCAGGGCGAGCCCTATCTGATCAAGCAGCTTAAAGCCTTCAAATCCGGTGAGCGTGAGAACGCCATCATGCAGGGCCAGGCCGCTAACCTCAGCGAGCAGGACATGCAGGATCTGGCCGCCTTCTACGCGGAGCAGACCGTGCAGACCGGCCAGGTGAAGGCGGATCTGGTGGAAATGGGCGAGCGCATCTACCGGGGCGGTGACGTGGAGAAGGGCATTCCCGCCTGCGCCGGCTGCCACGGCCCCGCCGGTCAGGGCGTCGACGCCGCCGGCTTCCCGGCGCTGGCCGGCCAGCAGCCCGCCTACACGGAAAGCCAGCTGAGGGCGTTCCGCGCCGTCGGTCGCGAGGACATCGGCGACATGGCCAAGCGTGACAACGACCCGCAGGCGATGATGCGCACCCTGGCGGCGAAGATGAGCGACGCTCAGATCCAGGCGGTGTCCAGCTTCGTAGCCGGTCTCTCCGCACCGGAGCGCGATAGCGAATAAGCGCCGCTGTTGAACGGTGCGCAAGCAAAAGGCAGCCTCGGGCTGCCTTTTTTGTGGCCGCCGTTCATGGGCAAAACGGCGCCAATGCGGTAATAATGCAACTTTCGTGAAAAGGTCCGCTGGCGGGGAGCATTTTCGCTTTGCCACGGTCCTATCTGCGACGATTCAAGTGGAACAGCCAACAACAAGGAGAACCTCATGTTGCGAACGGTCATGGCGCTGCTGCTCGGCCTTACACTCACGACGGTGGCCTGGGCACAGCAGTCCGGCGGCGAACACGCCCGCTACGCGGAAGGGACCCACTACAAGGTGCTGGACGCACCGGGCAACGTGGACGACCCCGACAAGGTGGAAGTGCGCGAGTTCTTTTCCTACATCTGTCCCCATTGCTTCAGCCTGGAGCCGATTGTCGAGGACTGGCTCAAAGACAAGCCCGACTACGTGAACTACGTGCGCTCGCCGGTCACCTTCCTGCGTAACGCGGAGCCCCTGGCCCGCGCCTACTACGTGGCCGATATCCTCGATAAGGTGGATGAAGTTCACAAGCCCCTGTTCGATGCGATTCACAAGCACCGGGAGCCGCTGTTCACCCCCACCGCGCTGGCGGACTTCTTCGAGAAGTACGGGGTGGAAGAGGACGAGTTCAACCAGCTCTACAGCTCGTTCGGGGTGTCCACCAAGCTGCGTCAGACCGATGCGCTGGCCCGCGACTACCAGATCCGCGGCGTGCCGTCTTTCGTGGTCAATGGGAAGTATCTGATTCTTCGTGACGGCCTGCGTAACAATCAGGAAATGTTCGACGTGATCGACTTCCTGGTGGAGAAAGAGCGCCGCTAGCCCTTTCGGGAGTTCAAACGGAATGCTGTTGGAGCGCGCGCGAACCGCGTACCAGTCCTGGAAAACCCGGCCCGCCGGGTTTTCCTTCGCCCGCGAAGGCCACCGCCGCACCCGCCGGGTGCGCGAGATTACCCTGCCGGACGACACTCTCCGGCTGCTCAGCTTCAATATCCAGGCGGGCATCGGCACCAGCCGGTTCCGGGAGTACTTCACCGGCAGCTGGAAGCACTTGGTGGCGCACCCGCGCAGTGTGGAGACCATCGAGCAGATCGCCGATGTGATCCGTCATTTCGATGTGGTCGGCCTGCAGGAAGTGGATGGCGGCAGTTTGCGTTCACGCAATGTGAATCAACTGGTCCATCTGGCGTCGCTGGCCGATTTCCCCTTCTGGCATCAGCAACTCAACCGTAACCTGGGCCGTCTGGGCCAGTTCAGCAACGGCTTTCTGAGCCGGCTGACGCCCTATGCCGTGGAGGACCATATCCTGCCCGGTCTGCCCGGGCGCGGCGTGATTCTGGTCAAGTTCGGCCACCCGGTGGAGCCGCTGGTGCTGGCGGTGGTGCATCTGGCGTTGGGCGAGAAAATGCGCAACACCCAGTTGGCCTACATCACGCGGCTGCTATCGCCGTTCCGGTACGCTGTGGTGGTGGGTGATTTTAACTGCCGGCTGGAACACCTGGGGCATTCGCCGCTGGCGGAGCTTGGCCTGCGGGCCGTGGAGGGTGATCTGAACACCTTCCCGAGCTGGGCCCCGGACCGGCACATCGACCATATTCTGGCGTCCCCCGAGCTGCAGGTCAGCCATAGCCGGGTGCTCACCGACTGCCTGCTTTCCGACCACCTGCCCCTGGCCACGGAAATCCGCATTCCCGACGCGGTTCGGGCCGCCACCCTGGAACATCGTCTGCCGCTGATTGACTGAGCGGCGAGTTACGCGTCTTCACGAAATACTCACAAAATCGCTAAGCCCGGACGAATCGGTTTAAGCGCGCCGACATCTTTGCCGGCCATGCTCTCTGTTTGATTCGCGGAGGGCGGTTTGATGGGCAAGACGACCGATGGGCAAGAGCCGGGTTTGGTCAGTAACGGCCGGCGGCTGTTTTTGCTGGGTATGGCCGGCACCGCTGTGGTGCTGTCCGGGTGCGGTGGCGGCGGCGGAAACGATACGGTGACACCGGCACCCAATGAGCCGGCCCCGTCCAACCCGGATCCGGATCCGGATCCGGACCCGCAGCCGCCGACGCAGCCACCCACACCACAGCCGGACAGCCATCCGCCGCGTGGTCTGCATGTGAGCCTGGAGGACAGCACCCGGCGGACGCGCTCCGTGACCTGGTTCAGCGACGGCAAGGAAGCGCCGGCTCAGCGTTTGGAATACGACCAGCCGGAAGCGGACTGGGACCCGCAAAGCGTGCAGAGCCGCCCTTTCCTGAAATGGGTATACGCGCGTTCGGAGCCCACCTTCGGTGTGGAGGCGCTGACGCACCGCGCGATGGCGCCGGCTCTGGACCCGCGCAGACCGTTTCGCTACCGCGTCGGGTCTCCGGAAGGGGGCTGGTCCCGTGTCTATTGGCTGGCACCCATCGACACGCAGCGCTGGTCGTTCACGCATTTCGGTGACCACGGTATCAGTGAGCGGGCCAAGCGCGTGGTCGATGAGAGCCTCAAACACCCCAGCGACCTTCTCTTGCTGGCCGGTGACCTGTCGTATGCGAATGGAGAACAGCCAATCTGGGACCAGTGGTTCGATCTTGCCGAGCCCCTACTGGCCAGCACCGTTACCATGGCGGCGGCGGGCAACCACGAGGCCAAGGATGGCGACGGCCTCAGTTCCGGCAAGGCATTTAAAAGCCGGCTCACCCACCCTGATCCGCTGCTGAATAATCTTAATGACAATCCGGGGAGCACCTACTATCCGTTTGACGTTAACCGGGTGCATTTCTTCGTCAGTAGCGCCGGCGCCCTGATCGATGATTTCTCCCTTGCCGAAGAGCTCGTTAATCTCGAGATTGATCTTTCAAAAGCGGCTCTACGGCGGTTGCGGGGCGAGATCGACTTTATCGTTCTGGTGCAGCATTACCCGATCTGGACCGACCAACTTGGCCGGAGTCCGGCCAATTTTGCTTTGGTCACGCTGCAAGAGAATATTCTTTTGCGTTATGGCGTGGATCTGCTGCTTGTCGGGCACGACCATGTCTATCAGCGTTCCCACCGTATGGCCTACGGGTTCCGCTCTCCTTTCGGCTATGTACAGGTGATGGCGGGTACCGGCGGCGAGTCCGTGCGTCTGTTCGATGAGGCGCCGCAGGATTGGTCAGCGTCTCAATTCGTGGGTATCGGGTTGGTGCACTATCAGGTCGAGCCGGGCCGCATTACGGGCGAATTCTGGGGCGCCGCCCCGGAGGGGCTGGAGGATGAAAATCGCCAGACCGTGACCGGACCTTTTCAGCCGCGTGACCGCTTCGTGGTCGAAAAGCGCGGTCTGTTGGCCTGCCGTGACTGCGCCCTGCCTGCTCGGTCGCCGGCTGAACTGCTCGCTGATTATCCCGATATCGTTGCCCATACGCGACGCCGTAACCGCCTCGCCCATGAGCATTGCGGCTAAGCGACAGTCTCTTATTGATGCGTCGCTACAGTTTGATCGGGGGCACTTCCCTGGGGCGCAGGGCCGGTGAAAGAAGAATGCGTGCCGCCAGCTCGTTCTGCCGGCGGGTGCCCGTTTTCCGGAACACCGATTTTAACTGCACGCGCACCGTCTCCACCGACAAGGACAGGCGCGCCGCCAAGGTCTTGAGGTCGCTGCCTTCGGCGATCGCGGCGGCCACGCGGGCTTCCGCCGGAGTCAGGTCGAACAGCTCGGCGATCCGCTGTTCATCCACCGCGCCCTCGTATTCCGGCGCGTGGAAGTACACCAGCGCGCGGCCTTGCGAAGCCAGCAGGGTACCGCTGGCGGCCGGCGCCAACGGGCTCACCATGCAGACCAGCCGGCCGCCGTCCCGGCGCGGCAGGGACACGGTGCCTCCGGGGTGGCGCCAGTCCCGGCCGGCGCCGGCGACCACGTTATCCACCAGGGCCAGGAACCGCTCCCGTGGGCCTTGCCGCTTCGGCGTCAGGCGCCCGTGCCGATAGAGCAGATCGTCGTCGCCGGCGATCAGTGCCTGCGCCCGGTCGCAAAGAAACGCCACCCGGCCGCCCTTGCCGAGCACCGCGAACGGCCGGTGGCCCGCCAGCCGCCCGCCACGGCCACCCCATTCCAACTGGTGCAGGTGGCGGGTGAGGTCGATGGCCCGGCGTACATGGGGCACCAGTTCATTAAACCAAGCGGTGTCCTGGGCTTCGTAGGGGCCTTGGCCGCCGGTGCGCTGCACCAGTAGCTGGATGGTGTACTCATCGGTTTGATAGACCGTGCCGCAGACGCCATGGTGAATATCCAGACCACGGGCCCAGTCGTTATAGAATTCGGTCTTGTAGAAACGGCGTTGGCGGCAGGAAAAATCCAGATAGGTGGAGTAAAGGCGGCCGGCGGGCTTTTCCCGCAGCTCCGGTCGCCACGGGCAGGTGTTGACGAAATAATCCACATAGTTCTGGTGGGCGCGGTCGTCGATGTTGATCTTGGTGCTGGAGCGCACGGTCTCCGCCGCCTGGTCGAGCACCAGCAGACGGGCCGACCGGGATTGGCTGACGGTGACCAGCTGATGGAGGAAATCGTCCCACAGCGACTGGTCCCTGGTCGTGGCGTAGAGCGTATCCAGAAGTGCCTGATGGCTTGCCCCGGAATAAGGAAGCCTGGTCGAACCTTCCATGAAACCCCCGATGTATCCTTGTTCCCCTCCGCCAACTATGTCACAAAATAAGGCGCACCGGGATTACCGCCACGTTAACGTAACGATTGGACAACCGACCGCAAAATGCCGACACCGCGAATTACGACGCCGCCACTGGTGGGGACGCCTACTTGAGAGTGTTCGTCTACGGCACCCTGCTGGCCGGGGAAAGCAACCATCGCTGGCTGGCGGACGCTTCGTACCTGGGCGAATGGACCACGCCGCCGCTGTTCCGGTTGACCGATCTGGGGCCCTACCCGGTGCTGTCACCGGCGGGCCGCACGGCCGTGAGCGGAGAGGTCTACCGGATCAGCCGCCTGATCCTGCAGCGCCTGGACGTGCTTGAGGTCTACCCCAGCGAGTACCAGCGTCGCCTGATCGACACGCCCTGGGGGCGCGCCTGGGTGTATTTGCGCGCCAGCGCACCGGCGGGCCGGGCCCTGCACCACGGTGACTGGCGGCGCCGTCCGCTGTTCCGCCTCTAGTAGCGGGTTTCCGCCATGCCGGAGAACTGCTTGGCCAGATAGGTGGCGTAGTTGTCGGTCATGCCGGCGAGAAAATCCAGCGCCCGCATGATGCACTGGTAAAGCCGTTCCTGTTCGTCCATGTCCGCCAGGCCGTCCGGGAAGCTGTGGCGGCCGATCAGGTCGATGATGCGCTCGTGCCGGTAGTTGCGCGTGGCGCCGCGGGCGTGGGACAGCGATGCCTCGATCAGGCCGTCCAGCAGGGCGCCCATCACTTCAAAGGCGCCAATCTCCAGTTCGATCTTGCGCGGGTGCTCGAACACCTTGCCGCGCGCCAGTTGCTTGGCGTTTTCCACCACGTCGTACACCGCCGGCTCGCAATGGTGCAGCAGGTCGCCTTCCATGTCGCCGGCCAGCAGGGCCTCATGGTTGGCGACGAAGGCCTCGACCCCGGCCTCGATAAAGCGCTCTATGATCTTGCCGCGCAGCAGCGCCGCTTTGCGGCCGTCGCGCAGCTCGGAATGGACCAGGCGGCGCACTTCGTTGTTGTCCGGCAGGGCGGGCTGCAGCAGGGCATAGACCTCGTCCCAGTGCAGCAGATCCATCTCCAGCCCGTCCTCCAGGTCGATGATGGCGTAGCAGAAGTCGTCCGCCGCCTCCATCAGGTAGGCAAGCGGGTGGCGGCAATGGCGGCCCGGCGCCAGCTCCCGGAGCCCGGTGGCGGCGCACACCTCCTGGAAGGCGTCGGCCTCGGACAGAAAGGCGCTGTACTTGCCCGGCTTGAGGCCGCCTTCAGCGGCGCGGGACGACAGCCACGGGTACTTCAGGAAGGTGGCCAGGGTGGCGTAGGTCAGGCGCATGCCGTCATCGTACTGATGGTATTCGCTCTTGGTGAGAATGCGGAAACCCTGGGCGTTGCCCTCGAAGTAGATCAGGTCGGACTGCTGCTCCGGCGTGAGCAGATCCAGGTAGCGCTGGCCGCGCTCCTGGAACCAGGCGCGGATCGCCCGTTCGCCGGTGTGGCCGAACGGCGGGTTGCCGATGTCGTGGGCCAGGCAGGCCGACTGCACGATGTCGCCCAGGTCGGTGGCGCCGGCGGCCTCCGGCAGGTGGCCGAGGGCGTGCAGGCGTTCGCCGACGCGAATCCCCAGCGTGCGCCCCACGCAGGACACCTCCAGGGAGTGGGTGAGCCGGTTGTGCACATGGTCGTTGGTGGCCAGCGGGTGCACCTGGGTCTTGCGCGCCAGACGCCGGAAGGCGCCGGAGAAGATAATCTTGTCGTGGTCCCGCAAAAAGGCGGTGCGACCGGTTTCATCCTTGGCGTCGCGGTGTCCCAAGCGGCCCTTGTTGAGCAGTTGTTCCCAGTTCATGGTTGGCGTATCCGTCCGGGGCCGGTCGTTGAAAAGGGGCCGGCCGCCCCCACGCTGTCAGGAGCGACCGATAAAGTTCATCACATCTTGATGCCGCGTCTGTCAGCGTCAAGCGGAATATCGACAAGGAGCCACTATGAATTTGGACAAGCCACTTCTGATGCTGGTCACCAGCGCGTCACAGATGGGCCAGGGGCAACAGACCGGTCTGTGGCTGGAAGAGTTCGCGATTCCCTACCAGATCTTCCGCGACAACAAGGTGCCGGTGCGGGTGGCCAGCCCCACGGGCGGCAAGGTGCCGATCGACCCCCGCTCGGTGCCGGACGACGCGCAGAAAGAGCAGTGGAAGGACGCCATCGCCGAATTGGAGAACACCCGCCCGCTGGAGGAAATCTGGGAAGACGGCTTCGTCGGGGTGTTCGTCCCCGGGGGCCACGGCGCCATGTTCGACATGCCCGACAATCCCCTGGTGGCCGGCGTGCTGGAGCGCACCTGGGCCCAGGGCGGTGTGATCAGCGCGGTCTGTCACGGCCCGGCGGCCCTGGTGGGCGTGCGCGATGAAGACGGCGTGCCGCTGGTCAAGAATCGCCGTGTGAGTTGTTTCACCAACGAAGAGGAGCGGGAAGTGGGCCTCGACGAGGTAATGCCGTTCCTGCTGGAAACCCGTCTTCAGGAGCTGGGGGCCGAGATCCACAACAAGGGCAAGTTCGAGCCCCAGGTGGTGACCGACGGACGGCTGGTGACCGGCCAGAACCCGCCCTCCAGCGAAGTTACCGCGAAAGCGGTGGTGGACGCGCTATACTCGGACTAGGCGCACCCCGGCGGCGGGCGGGGTGCCCGCCGACCGAAGCCCGACAATAAGGAGAAGGTCCATGAGTCTTTTCGACTACAAGGCACGTACGCTCAACGGCGAGGAGAAGGCCCTCTCCGATTACAAGGGCAAGGTATTGCTGGTGGTGAACACCGCCAGTAAGTGCGGCTTTACGCCACAGTACGAAGGTTTGCAGAAGCTGTACGCCAACTTCGCCGACCGGGGTCTGGAGGTGCTCGGCTTCCCCTGCAATCAGTTCGGCCGCCAGGAGCCCGGCGAGGCCGGGGAAATCGGCGCTTTCTGTGAGAAGAATTACGGCGTCTCGTTCCCGATGTTCGAAAAAGTGGATGTGAACGGCGAGAACGCCCATCCGGTGTTCAAGTTTTTGAAATCGGAGTCGCCGGGCCTGCTGGGCACCGAGGCGATCAAATGGAATTTCACCAAGTTTCTGGTCGATCGCGACGGCAGCGTGGTCAAGCGCTACGCGCCGAAGGACAAGCCGGAAAAGCTCGCCGACGACATCGAAGCGCTGCTCTGAGGCCCGTCAGGCGGGCAGCACCGCGTAGTAGATGGCGTAGAAGTGGCAGACACTGCCGCCCACCACGAACAGATGCCAGATGGCGTGGTTGTACGGCAGCCGGTCGGCCAGATAAAACACCACGCCGGCGGTATAGGTGATGCCGCCGGCGAGCAGCAGCCAGAAGCCCAACGGGCTGACCGTGTCCATCAGCTCCCCGGACGCGAACATCACCAGCCAGCCCATGGCCAGATAAATCCCCACTCGGGCCAGTTTGTAGCGGTTACCGAAACGCAGCTTCAGAACGATACCGGTGAACGCCAGCCCCCAGATCACGCCGAACAGGGTCCAGCCCACCGTGCCGCGCATATTGACCAGCAGAAACGGCGTATAGGTGCCCGCGATCAACGCGAAGATGGCGCAGTGGTCCAGCATCTTGTAGATCGCCCGCCAGTGCGGACGCCGGCTGCCGTGGTAAAGCATGCTGGCGCCGTAAAGCAGTGCCAGGCTGGCGCCGAATACGCTGAAGGATACGATTTTCCAGGGGTCGCCCATGGCGCTGGCGGACGCCACCAAGACCGCGGTGCCGGCGATGCTCAAAAGCAGGCCGATCGCATGGGTAAGGCTATTAATAACCTCCTCGACCAGTGGGTAGTCCGACTGCTCCGCGGCGGAAGACGTGGAGGGCGTGGAAGATGTCGTCATACCTGTTCCTCAAAACCCCATTATGGAGTCTTGTGCTATCGCTTAAAACAGCATGATTGCACAAAACTATGACGATTATACCGAAAATGAGTTCGTCGTTCCGAAGCGGGACCTCTAGTCTGAAGGCTAAGAGAAAGTAGCTTGCTACGAATCAGGCGCGGCTTTAGTTCGACCCGGAACGCATCGCAAAGGAGAGCACCATGATTGAACACAGCAAAGAAGTCTCCCAGGAGCTGAGTAAACTGCTCGCGGAGAGTTATACCCTGTATTTGAAAACCCACAATTACCACTGGAACGTCACCGGCCCGATGTTCCACAGCCTGCATCTGCTGTTCGAACAGCAGTACACCGAGCTGGCGACGGCGGTGGACACCATCGCGGAGCGCATTCGCGCCCTGGGCGATAAAGCGCCGGGCAGCTACGCGGCCTTCGCCCGTCTGTCGTCCGTGAAGGACGCCGAGGGCGAGCCGGACGCCACGGAAATGCTGAAGACGCTGACCGCGGATCACCGCATCGTGGCGGAGCGCGCCAACAAGGTGCTCAAGCTGGCCGCCGGCCATGAGGACGAAGGCACCGCGGCAATCGCCAGCGAGCGTATCGAGATCCACGAGAAGGCCGCCTGGATGCTGTCCGCCCACCTGGGCGATTGATAGCGAAGGGCTATTCGCTATATAGAAACTATCCGTTTTATTTATGAGGGCGCGGTGGCTACCATGCTTTCATCAATCAGCCACATTCCGATGCACCGAACAGGAGGAAGCATTTAATGTTGGAGAATCGTGAAGGCGAAAAAGTACCTGAAGTCACGTTCCGCACCCGCGAAGGCAATGAGTGGAAAGACGTTACCACCAACGATCTGTTCGCTGGCAAAAACGTAGTGGTGTTCGCCCTGCCCGGCGCATTCACGCCGACCTGTTCGTCCACGCATCTGCCGCGTTACAACGAATTGGCGCCGGTGTTCAAAGCCAACGGCATTGACGAAATCATCTGCCTGTCGGTGAACGACGGCTTCGTGATGAACGCCTGGGCCGGTGATCAGGACGCCAACAACATCCGTTTCATTCCGGATGGTAACGGCGAGTTCAGCGAAAAGATGGGCATGCTGGTCGGCAAGCAGGACCTGGGTTTCGGTCCGCGCAGCTGGCGCTATTCCATGCTGGTGAAGGACGGCGTGATCGAGAAGATGTTCATTGAGCCGGAGAAGCCCGGCGACCCGTTCGAAGTGTCCGACGCCGACACCATGCTGACCCACATCAACGGTGAAGCGTCCCTGCCCCAGCGGGTGACCATCTTCACCAAGCCGGGCTGCCCGCACTGTGCCCGCGCCAAGCGCGAACTGCGCGACGCCGGCTTCAAGTTCGAGGAAATCGAACTGGGCAACCGTGGCCTGAGCTACAGCACCCTGGCCGCCGTTACCGGCGCCGGCACCACGCCGCAGGTGTACATCGAAGGCCAGCGTATCGGTGGCGCCGACGAGCTGACCGACTGGCTCAAAGCCACCGCCTGAAACCCATTACGCGCTCACCGTAATGCTCAACCCCGGGCAAAAGGATGTGCCCACGGGCGCGGGTTCGCCCCGCGCCATGATCTTCCCCAACTGGCCGGCTCCCCGCCGGCCTTTTTTATGCGTGGCCGCCGCAGTCTCCGGGCGGGCCACCCGCGGATTAAAAAATGGCACAACCGGCCCTGGAGTGTTCCGGGTGCGCTGGCCCATATTGACGGTCATTACTCAAGGTTCCAGTGAGGCGTCGTCGAGGCGCCGCTCACCGCGACAGGGAAGATGATTGCTATGAACGCCAAAGCCCCGATTTCCCCGAACGAGCCGCGCCGCACCAACGGCAGCGACATTCAGCCCCGGCGTATGGATTTCCGGTTCGACCCGGACATGCCGCGCTACTGGTTCGCCGGCGATCAGTTCAAGACCATCCTGCTGACCGCGTTGTCCTGTACCTTCCCGGAAGGCGAGCGCTTCTTCGTGCGCTCGGTGCGCCACTACCAGAAACAGATCACCGATCCGGATCTGCGCGAGCGGGTGAAAGGGTTCATCGGCCAGGAGGCGCACCACGGCAACGAACACGAACAGTTCAACGCCTTCATGGAGAGCAAGGGCGTGCCCACTCAAAAGGTGCACGATTATGTTCATGAAGGCATGAAGTGGATCGCCAAGAAGTTCTCCCCGGAGCGGCAGCTTGCCAAGACCTGTGCCTTGGAGCACTTCACCGCCATGCTCGCCGAGCTGATGCTCGAGGAGCCGGAATTTCTGGAGGGGATGGACGAGCGCATGCTGCCCCTGTGGCTGTGGCACGCGGTGGAGGAGAGCGAGCACAAGGCCGTGGCCTTCGACGTGTACGCCGATCAGGTGGGCAGTTACTGGGTGCGTACCTCGGAAATGGCGTTGACCACGGTGGAGTTCATCGGCTTCACCATTTTCCATTACATCCAGCTGCGTCAGGGTATGGACGACAAGCGCGATCTGCGCTCCGTGGGTAACGGCCTGAACTGGTTGCTTGGTCGCCCCGGCTGGTTGCGCCGCCTGGGCCGCTCCTACCTGGCCTACTACAAGCCGTCGTTCCACCCGGAGAAGAAAGACAGCCGCGCGGTGCGCGAGCGCGCTCTGGCGCAGTTGGCGGAGATGCTGGACCGGCCTGAACTGGCGCCGCCCCGCTAACGCCCTGCTCAGTCGCGCAGTATCCGCGGCCGGGGAATCGCCTGGTCGCGGAACAGCGCGGTGACCCGCAACACCACGTCACTCTGGAACGCTTTTTCGTAGCGCACGTCCAGCACATAGGCCTTGGAGCGGAACCGCACCGCCAGGGCGTGGCCGATTTCCACCTCTTCAATGGCGAAGGTCACCGGCTTCTTCAGATAGGCGTAGCGGCTGGTGACGATCACTTCCTCGATAATGCCGCGTACCTGTTCCAGGTCCGCCTGCACCGACACATGGAAGTCGGTGACCACCATCATGTCCAGCTCGCCGGCGTTGCCGGAGGCCACCACGTCGGTGATGAAACGGGCGTTGGGAATCGTCACCAGGTTGTCGTCCAGCGTCTGCACGCGCACAGCGCGCAGGCCGATGGCAACGATCTCGCCGTAGGTATCGCCGAAGCTGATGCGGTCGCCCACCTGAAAGGGCCGGTCGAAGAGCAGCAGCAGACCGGCCACCAGCGAGGCGGCCACGTCCTTGAGCGCGAAACCCAGTGCCACCGCGATGGAGCCGACCGCCGCCAGCATGAACTCCCGGGGCGGATCGAGCACCCCGACAATCAACGCGCCGGTGCCCAGGGTGTAGATCAGAAAGCCGATCAGGGTGGTGATCTGCAGGATCAGGAAGCGGCGTGTGGGGACCTTGTCCATCAGCGAGCCGCTGACTTTCTGAATGCCCCAGTTCAGCGCCCACAGGCAGAAGCCGCCGGCCACCAGCAAAACAATGGCGTAGGCGTTGAACAGGTCCACCACCACCGCCAGGTCCGTGACAATATCGCCGCTTTCATTCATGGAGCAGATTCTTCCTGGTCAGATGGTTGATCACGGTGTGGTGCCAGAGCGGCACCATCCGATACCGCCCGTCATCGCTCTGGCGGATAAAGCCGGCGTCGAAACCCGCTTTCAGGGCGTACCGCACCACGTTTTCCGGCAGGTCGGTGGCGGCCACGATTTCACTGCTGGACAGGTTTTCGTGGGTGGCAATGGCGGCGTATACGAACAGCAGATTTTCGCCGGCTTTTTCCACCGCCGCGCCCTGCGGCTTGGCGGGTAGCCCCACCAGCACCTGGCGACGGCTCACCTTCACGGAACTCAGCCACAGCCGCAGTGCCGCCATCGGATTGCCACGGCAGGCGTCCCACAGCAGGCTGAAATAGCGTTGTTCGGCGTTGCGCACATTGCCCGCCTCGGGACCCCGGGACGACAGTAACACTTCGTCGTAACGCAGGGTCTGGCCGGAAAGATGGTGCCGCGACAGAATCAAGGAGCGGATCTCGCTCTGCCCCCAGCGTTTTACCCGCACCACATTGCGGAACTGATACTCCCGACCGAATACGTTGCACAGATAAGCCCAGCTCTGGTTGTTGAGCAGCACCAGCCAGAACAGGTTATCCAGGCGCGCGTTGGTCAAACGCAACAGGGTGCGCCACCCTTCCAGGCCGCCGATCCGGGCGAGGAAAAAATTCTGCGCCTCGTCCAGAACCAGAAGGGTGGGGCGGCGCTGCTCGTCGTTCTTCACCAGGCTGGCGGGGCCGTCCTCCAGCGGCTCGTCCAGGGCCTCGGCGATCAGCGTGGTGACGTCCTCCGGGGTCAGCGTCTTGGGGGGTACCGCCACCGACACCACCCGCAGGCCGTCATCGCTTTTTTCCAGGGCTCGGGTCAGGCGGCGCGCCGCCATGCTTTTGCCGCTGCCTTTCTCGCCGGCCACCAGCAGGGTGTTCTCGTCGGTTTTGTCCTCGCGCCAGCGCTGAATCGCTTTTTCCATGGCGTCGGTGAGCCCGGTGTCGATAAAGGGCGCCGGTTCATCGTCGGGCAAGCCGGCGTCGAACCACTGCTGATACGCCCGGGCGGGCTGGGTGTCGTCGTCGGGTTTCTCTTCCTCGTCGCCGCTTTGCGCGCGCATTCGGAACCAGCGCGCCTTGAGGCGCAGGTACCAGTCCGAGCTCGCCAGAAGCTGGTCCAGGTAGCGATACACGAAATACACCAGGGCCACCGGCAGCAACAAGGGCGCGGTCCAGGAAAACAGGCGCTTATCAAGCAGCCGGGCCGCCATGGGGTCGAGGCGTGACGGCAGAATGCTCTGCAGGCACACCAGGTAGTCCTCGTCGCGCTGCCGGAGCAGCCGGCCGACGGCGGCGTACAGCGCCAGCCCCAGCAGCAGCGCGGTGAGGCTGTGCAGCAGGCCGCCGCCGAGCAATTGATCCACCGCCAGGAACAGGGCCCAGGGCAGCATCAGCCAGACCGCCACGCGGCGCGCCCGTTCGCCGGCCTGGTTTGCCTGTTCGCCGTTCAGATAGGTGCCGGCGCCCTGTGCCACGCGCAGCACCAGCCATTCGCCGATCAACCAGGTGAGGCCGAACACCACATACAGCCGGGCCAGCGGCAGCAGCCACAGCAGCAAGCGGGTGGAAGGCGCTTGCAGGGCCGGTTCCGCCAGGTCCAGGGCGAACCACGGGATCAGCCACGGCAGCAGCGGCGCCAGGCCCGCCACCAGACGGCTCAGCGCCCACAGCCAGCGGCGTCCGCCGCTGGCTTCCATGACGCGGGCGTGCAACGACAGCAGGGCGCTCTTGCCCCGCCGGCTGAGATGGATCAGCACCGCGAACAGGGCGATGCCCAGCAGCAGTGCCAGGGCGTTGCTCAGCAACGGCAGATAGCGGCGCATCTCGCCGTTCAGGCGCCCTTCCTGGAACGCCAGCTGAAACGCCTGATAAAGCCGGTCCAGGGCCAGCCCGGTCTCCAGATCAATCACCGTGAGCGCGGCGTCCGGCCCGCCGCGCTGCGCCAGCGCCGGCAGGTTGCCGACCTGGTCCCACAAACTGGCCCGCAGAGCCAGCACCTGGCGCTGCGCCTCCGCGCTTTGCCGGCGCCAGAGCATTTCCTGGGCCGGGTCCGCCGCGCTCAGCCAGGGCGGGGTGCCCGAGCGCCGGGCCAACCGGTCCAGAGCCGTTAGGGCGGTGGCCGGGTCCCGGCGCAGTAGCGGTGTCAGGGCAAGCAGGCCGGCCAGGCGTTCGCGCAGATAATCGTCGGAGCCGCCCTCGGCCGGGGCGCCGGCCAGGTTCTGATAGAGCTCGTGCCAGGTGGTCAGGGCGAGGCGCTGCGCCTCGGTCAGTTCAAACCAGGCCAGCCGCTTGGCGCGGCGTTGTTCGGTGAGCCGCAGGGTTCGTTCGCGCACCGCTTTGTACGCCGGCGCCAGGGCGTCGCAGCCGGGGACCACGGCGGCCGGTACCCGGGACGCCGGCAGCGCGACGCCGGTGGGGGCGACGCCCAGCGCATCGGTGAGCGACGCCGGCGCCACCGGTTCCCCGCCCAGCGCCGCGTCCAGATGCTCGAGATGCTGCTCCAGCCGTTCGTTCCCTTCGCGCCACTGATTCAGCGCGGCCTGTTCGCGCTGGCATTGGGCCTCGCTGGCGGCGAGTGCCGGACCGGTTACCCATAACGCCACGAGGACGAGATAAAGCCGGTACCGCCGCGAAAACCCCATGGTGTGTTCCTTTTTAATGGTGTCGCGCCATTGTAGGGACGCTGTGAGCGGGCGTCATCCGCGCCGCCACGGTGTATAGTCGGGGTACGGACGTGATGATCGCGGCGGTGACAGGGAGATTGGGAAATGGCTTCGTTAGTGGTCAGGGATTTGATGGTGCGGCACCCGCCCTCTTTGGTGGCGGGTACCGAAATGACGTCGGTGGTGGCGGCGCTGTTGAACGGGCGCTATACCGGTTTACCGGTGATCGACGGCGACCACCGGGTAATCGGTTTCGTCTCCGAACAGGACTGCCTGCGCCATTTGCTGGTGTCCAGCTATCACCAGGAAGGCTCGCTGCGGGTGGAAGAGCTGATGCACGATCAGCCGCTCACCGTGCGCGAGGACGATTCCGTAGTGGATGTGGCCGGGCTGATGGTGAAACAGAAGCCGAAAATCTACCCGGTACTGGACAGCGGCGACCGGGTGGTGGGACTGCTGACCCGCAGGGCGGTGCTGCAGGCGCTGAACGACAGCCGGCGCGGCGACTGAACGCCAGCCGCTGGGTCGCCAGCCGCTGGATCGCCAGCCGCTACATACAAGTTTGCCGGCGCCCGCATCGCTAGTGTTTCCTAAAACAACAAGAGGAGTGTTGTCATGCGTGATCTGTCGACTTTTCTACACGATTACGGCGACAGCCATCGCCACCCGGTGAATCAGTGGGTACACATTTTTTGTGTACCGGCGATTTTTGTCTCCACGCTGGGGCTGTTCTGGCTGATTCCCATCGGCCAGTGGCTGGGCCTGGAAGGCGCCGCGGCCTACTGGGTCAACGGCGGCACCCTGCTGGCGGTGCTGTGCATGCCGTTCTACCTGCGGCTCTCGATGGGTGTGTCCCTGTTGATGCTGGGCTGGCTGGCGGTGTCCATCGCGGTAGTCACGCTGGTGGACCGCAGCGCCCTGTCACTGGGCTGGAGCGCTCTGGTGCTGTGGCTGGTGGCCTGGGCGGTGCAGGTCTGGGGCCACAAGGTGGAAGGCAAGAAACCGTCGTTCACCGACGACCTGGTGTTCTTGCTGGTGGGGCCGGTGTTCGTCAGCCTGGAGCTGGCTTACAAGCTGGGCCTCAGCCGTACGCCGGGCCACGGTCGCCCGTCCTGAACCGGGCGCTGAGTGGCGGAGACTGAAGCGCGCCCCCGCTCGCCCCTTTTCCTCTGGGAAGGGGGCTGGTGCATGTTGGCGCCGCATCTGCATAACCGGCCGCACAGCCATGTGGCGGCGTCGTTGCTGGTGAGCCTGGGCCCGCGGCCCATTCGCGTGCAGCTGGCCGGCCACTGGATCACCGCCGACGCGGTCTGGGCGGCCCCGGATGTGGACCAGGCGCTGGACAGCGACGGCCCGGTGGCGGTGCTGCACCTGGACCCGGACCACCGCGCCTGGCGGGCGCTGCGGTTGCAGGGCCCCGGTGGCGCCTTCCCGCTGGCCGCCCATCCCCGCTTCCGGGCCTGTCTGAACCAGCTGGCGGCGTCGCCGTCGGCCGCCGCGGCCCTGGCCGCCCGCGCCGCCCTGGAGGCCGGCGAACCCCGCCCGCTGGACCCGCGTGTGGTGCTCGCCTGTCGCGCTCTGCGCCGGGGCGACGATGCGGCCGGTCTCGGCGGCGCCGCCCTGGCCGAGGCGGTGGGGCTGTCGGAATCCCGCTTCCGGCACCTTTTCCGTGAAGAACTGGGCGTCAATCTGAAGCGCTTTCAGCTGCACCTTAAATGCCAGCGGGCGCTGACCCTGTGGCGCGACGGCATGAGCCTCACGGATCTGGCGCTGGCCGCCGGCTTCTACGATCAGCCCCACCTCAATCGCACCCTCCGTGCCATGTTCGATACCCTGCCTTCCCGCTATGCTAGAGCCTTCCCCATCCAGGTGGAGCATCTCGAAGAGCCCCGCCATCACGATCAATAAAAACCGGGAGTTATCATGGAGTACCAGCACATCCGCACCGAGCTGGCGGATAATATTCTCACCGTCACCCTGAATCGCCCCGACCGTATGAACGCCTTCACCCTTCGCATGAAGGACGAGCTGGTGCATGTGTTCGGTGAAGCGGACCTTGACAACCAGGTGCGGGCGGTGGTGGTCACCGGCGCCGGGCGCGCCTTCTGCGCCGGCATGGAGATGCAGCCCGAGGACGGCGGCCATGTGTTCGGGTACGACCACGCCGAGGGCGAGGAACCGCCGGTGGACACCATCCGTGATTCCGGCGGCGAAGTGTCCCTGGCGATCTTCGATTGCCGCAAGCCGGTGATCGGCGCGCTCAACGGCGCCGCGGTGGGCGTCGGCATCACCATGACCCTGCCGATGGATTTCCGCCTTGCCGCCAAGGGCGCCAAGATCGGTTTCGTGTTCAGCCAGCGCGGCCTGACGCCGGAGGCCTGTTCCACCTGGTTCCTGCCCCGCGCTGTGGGCATGCAGAAAGCGCTGGAGTGGGTTTATGCCGGTGATATTTTTCTCGCCGAGGAAGGCCTGGAAGCGGGCCTGTTCCGCAGCCTGCACGGCAAGGAAGAGGTGCTCGACGCCGCCCTGGCGCTGGCCCGCAAGCTGATCGCCAAAAGCTCACCGGTGTCGGTGGCGCTGGCCAAGCAGATGCTGTGGCGCAACCCCACCTTCGATCATCCGATGCAGGCCCATGCGGTGGAGTCGAGAATGATCTACCGCGCCAACGAGTTCTGGGACGGCAAGGACGGCTTCACCGCCTTTTTGGAAAAACGGGACCCGGTGTTCGATACCGATCTGAACGACGTGCCCGCCCAATTCGATTTCTGGCCCGAGCCGCCGTTGCGCTAACCGGGATTTGCAAGGAACAGCGAGGACATCATGAAAAAAGAAACCATAGCGATTCACGGCGGGTTCGCCGGCGATCCGGAAACCCATTCCGTGGCGGTGCCGATCTATCAGACCACCAGCTACTATTTCGACGATACGCAGCACGGCGCGGACCTGTTCGACCTGAAAGTGCCGGGCAATATCTATACGCGCATCATGAACCCGACCAACGCCGTGCTTGAGGAGCGTGTCGCTCAGCTTGAAGGCGGCATCGGCGCCCTGGCGATGGCCTCGGGTATGGCCGCCACCACCGCGGCGATCCAGACCCTGGCCCGCGCCGGCGACAACATCGTCTCGGTGAGTCAGCTCTACGGCGGCACCTATAACCTGTTCGCCCACACCCTGCCGACCATGGGCATCGACGTGCGCATGGCGGACGGCCGCGATATGGCGGCCATGGCCGCGGCCATCGACGAGCACACCAAAGCGGTATTCTGCGAGTCGATCGGCAACCCGGCCGGCAACATCGTCGACCTGGCGGCGCT
>LWDU01037103.1_pt1 | contig 92618 bp, 93 predicted proteins | sample 727161 | NCBI WGS metagenome assembly LWDU01 (sample SAMN04566230, study PRJNA314399) | hydrothermal vent metagenome | isolation source: deep sea hydrothermal plume seawater | place: Mexico: Gulf of California, Guaymas Basin | collected 2004-07-11 | reverse complement strand
ATCTTGATCTCTTCATCGTAGATTCTCCTCCTAAATTACTATATTGGAAAATTCTACTTCTGAGCACCTTTATATTTAGGGAGGATTACCCTCGGGATAGATCCCGCAAAACCAATGCCGCTCAATAGTTAACAGAAGGAGTCGCGCTTTGGCCGAACTAAAAGAAATCAGTGTTCCCGATATTGGCGATTTTCAGGGTGTGGATGTTATCGAGGTGCTGGTTCGAGAGGGTGACCAGGTTGCCGCGGAATCCCCTTTGCTGACCCTGGAGACAGACAAGGCCGCAATGGAGATCCCAGCACCCGAGGCAGGCATAATCCGCAAAGTAAAAGTAGCTGTCGGCGACAAAATATCACAAGGGGATGTCATCTTCCTCCTGAAGCCGACAAGGCGGAAAATACCCTGAAAAAGTCTCCAAGACCTGAAACTGAAGAGAAACAGGCCCCGTCTGAGACAGGACCTGTCGTTCCAAAAATGGGGACAGAAATTTTTTCTGTCCCCATTGATACGACACAACACAATGTATCCTATCTTCCATTGGCATCCCCGGTGATACGACGCTTTGCCCGTGAACTGGGCTTTGACCTAGGCCAAGTCAAAGGAAGCGGCCCATCAGGCCGTATCCTGAAAGAGGATGTTCAAAGACATGTCAAGACCACATTGAAGGAACGATCCGGAGAAGGTCCGGGGCAGCCGCCGCTTCAAATCCCGGAGATTGATTTTTCCAGATTCGGAGAAATCAGCACAGAGTCGTTGAGCCGTATCCAGAAGCTCTCCAGTATCCACCTCCATCGCAGTTGGTCTCTGACTCCACATGTCACCTAGCATGACGAAGCCGATATTACAAAGATGGAGGCCTTTCGCAAGGAGAGTCAGGGTGAGGCGGAAAAGCGGGGCGCTAAAATGACTCCCGTTGTTTTTCTCATCAAGGACTGTGTCGCAGCACTCAAAAAATACCCCCAATTCAATGCCTCGTTGTCGACAGATGGTGAGACAATAATCCTCAAACACTATTATCACATCGGCATCGCGGTCGATACCCCCGACGGACTCCTGGTCCCCGTCCTCCGTAATTGCGATCAGAAAAGCCTGCTTGAGCTGGCCGTGGAGTTAGGAGAACTCAGTCAGCGCGCACGGATTAAAAAACTGAGTCTTGATGAGATCCAAGGGGGCTGTTTCACGATTTCCAGCCTGGGTGGGATTGGGGGTACTGCCTTTACTCCATCATCAACGCACCTGAAGTCGCCATCCTCGGTGTCTCCAGGGCCAGTCAAAAACCCGTCTATCAATCGGGAAAATTTGTCCCACGGCTTATTCTCCCTTTCTCCTTGTCTTATGATCACCGGGTCATTGACGGGGCTGCTGCGGTACGCTTTACGCAATATCTAAGTCATCTCTTGTCTGACATTCGAGGATTACTCCTTTGAACCCGAATCATCCTCAATAAGAAAATGTTCTCGCTCAATCACCCCACAACAATGTTTGGCTGGATAATCGCCTCGGTTGTGATCGAATTGGCAATGAAGCATTGCGTGTGGGCCTTTTGAACGAGGGCCAGGGCCTTTTCCTTGTCTGTCCCCTCTACAACAACAATCCTGGGGCGGAGGAGGACGCGCACCATCTGCATCTTTCTCTCCTTCTTTGCCAGGACACCTTCTGCCTCATCAGTGTAAGAGAGGACGCGGATACCGGCAAAGGATGCCAGGGCGAGGTAGGTCAGCATTTGGCAGGAGGCAATTGACGCGGTGAAGAGTTCTTCAGGATTGAGTCGATTCGGATCCCCTTGATACTGTGGGGCCGCCGACATTTCAATCAGCGGTTTCTCCGGGCAAAGCACCCGGTGTGATCTTGGGTAACTCTCATAATCGAGCGTGGTTCTCCCTTCCCCTTCTGCCCATTCCAGCCGGGTATGAAAAAAAATTTCAAGTTCATGCATTAGGGGTAGCTCTCCTCTTGGGTGGGAAATTTTCCCGACTCCACATCGGATTTAAAATGACGGAAGGCCTCGGATGCAATCGTGGAAAGATCTGCGTAGCGGCGGACAAATTTTGGCTGGAAGCGGGTGGAAAGGCCCAAGAGATCGTGGAGGACGAGGACCTGTCCGTCACAATATGGTCCCGCGCCGATGCCAATGGTTGGAATCCTGACCGCCGCCGTGATCTCTTGCGCAACCTGGGTTGGTATCCCCTCCAGTACCACTGAAAAGGCTCCAGCCGATTCTACCTCTTTGGCGTCCGCCACAAGCTGTTTTGCCTGTGAAGGGGTCCGACCCTGCACCCTGTAGCCTCCCATCCGGTGAATTGATTGAGGGGTCAAACCGATATGCGCCATCACCTGAATATCGTATCGGGTCAATGCCGCAATACGGTCTGCGACCGCCGCCCCACCCTCTAGTTTGACTGCGGCGGCCCCACCCTCTTTTAAAAATCTCCCCGCATTTTCTATCGTCGCGTCTATGCCCCCCTGATAAGACATGAAAGGCATATCCCCCACCACGAGGGCCTGTTTGACCGCACGTGCAACTATTCGGGTATGATATATCATCTGGTCCATCGTCACCGGCAACGTACTCTCTTCTCCTTGAACAACCGTTCCGACACTATCCCCGACAAGAATAATTTTAATCCCGGCCTCATCTACCAGCTTGGCAAAGGGGAAATCATAGGCCGTCAGGACGGAGATTTTTTCTCCCTTCTCCTTTTGCTGCTGTATCATGGGAACCGTCATTCGATCCATTTTAACCCTCTCCCATACGATTTGAAACCGGCAGCAGACCCGCACGTTCAAGGATCACCGGGATCTGGTCTTCCGCATTGATGGCCATAATGTGAACCCCGTCACACATCTTTCGGATGGCTTCAATCGTCTTGACCGCGATCTCCAGGCCCACCTCCAACGCAGCTTCCTGTCCCGCGCGTTCCAACTTGTGAATATGTGAATCTGGAACTCGGATGCCTGGAATATTTTTCGTCACAAATTTTGCCATTTTCGCGGAGCGCAGGAGGAGAATCCCGGCGAGTATTTTTATATCAAATTTCTGGCCTGCACCATAAACTGCTCAAACAGATCTGGGTTGAACACCGCCTGCGTCTGAAAAAACCGCGCACCCGCCATGACCTTTTTTTGGAATTTCATCAATAAAGGTTCGAAGGGATCGGTCTCGGGTGTCACCGTCCCTCCGGGAAACAGGGAGGTCGACCCATTGACTACCTTTCCGACCATGTCGATTCCCTGATTCAAACCGGAAACAACCTTCAGTATTTGAACGGACTCCAGATCAAAGACCGGCTTGGCCTCCTTTTGGTCGCCCACCGTCACATAGTCCCCGGTGAGGCAGAGAACATTCCTGACCCCCAGGATCTGTGCGCCTAGCAGGTCGGACTGGACCGCAAGACGATTTCGATCCCGCCCGGTGATCTGATAGACCGGGTCATGCCCCATGTCGAGGAGAATTTTGCTGACGGCCAGGGAACTGGCCCGCATCACGGCGGCCTGATTGTCTGTCACATTGACCGCGTGGACCACTCCCACCAATCTCTCGGCGCGCGCAATGAATCGACCCATATCGGGCCCCTTCGGAGGAGGAGACTCAGAGGCAATCAAGAATTCCCCCGATTCACAGGCCTCCCGAAGAGTCTTCATGAGGATTCTTCCTTGCTTTCGACGAGCCTTGCATAATAATTCGTGTTTCTGGCCTCTTGTATTTTCAGGAACTTGTCCAGGGTATTGTCTTTTTTCATCTGGTTATAGATATTAACCCAGACACAATCCAGGTCTTCAATCACCTCACATTTTCCGCCGTCCCGAACCCCGCCGCAGGGGCCATTGACCAGTTCCTTCGGGCAACCGACAATAGGACAGATCCCCCCCGTATCCTCACAGAGATGATCATGAACACAAAGCGGATAGTTGTACTTCATCCGTAAACACCTATTTCAGTCCAATACACCATTTTGCCGACTGGAGCGTGTTCGATAAGAGCATCGCGATCGTCATCGGCCCAACCCCTCCTGGAACCAGGGTAATGGCCCCGGCCTTTTCCTGAACTGCTTCAAAATCGACATCGCCCACCAGGCGACCATCCGGAAGGCGGTTGATCCCAACATCAATCACTGTCGCCCCTTCCTTCACCATCTCCGCCTTGATAAACTGAGGTTTCCCAATCGCCGCGATCAGGATATCCGCTTCACGGCAGACCGCCGCAAGATCCCTTGTCCTCGAATGGCAGAGGGTCACGGTCGCGTGTCGATGAAGAAGAAGGAGCGCCGCCGGCTTCCCGACGATGTTACTTCTGCCCACCACCACCGCATTCGCGCCCTTTATCTCAAGCCCAATAGAATCAAGCATCTCGATAATCCCAAGCGGGGTGCAGGGAACAAACCCGGGCTCATTTGCCACCAGCTTCCCGACGTTTAGATAATGAAAACCATCAACATCCTTCTCCGGGAGGACGGCTTCGAGAATACGGCGTTCCTGAATCTGATTCGGCAAGGGAAGTTGGACCAAAATCCCATGGATTTTCGGGTCGCGATTTAACTTGTCAATCAAAGACAAGAGCTCATCTTCCGACGTGGACTCCGGCAAGGGATGCTCTTCCGAGTAGATCCCGACCTCTTCGCATTTCTTCCTTTTATTCCGGACATAGATTCTGGAAGCTGGGTCCTCTCCAACCAGAACCGCGGCCAGCCCCGGCGTAACCCGGTCGGAGATACTTTTCACCTCACTCTTCACCCTATCCCGAACCCGCTGCGAAATCATCTTTCCATCAATTCTCTTTGCCGGCACCCCTACCCTCCTTATAAATGGTAACTCTTCAGATTGCTCATTTTTTCTTCATAGCAAGACGCGAGGATTCAAGTACCGCAGCAACACCGCTGTGGAGTAAAAGGTGAGTAATCTGAAGAGTTACCTGAAATCAATCGTTCTGTCTTCTGTAATAATCTGGTTCACAGGACAATCTTTCTCCCCAACCGGGATCGACTCAAGCACCTGGAACTCGAAGGCCAATCCTATAATCTTCCCCTTTACACGATGTAATACCCGGTCATAATACCCTCCGCCATAACCGATGCGGTTTCCTTGAGCATCAAAACCAAGGCCCGGAACAATCCATAAATCGATTTCACGAGCTGTTGCTTTTTTTATAAAGGAAGGACGCGGCTGACGGATACCAAATGGACCCGGGTGCATCTGTTCGGGATTGAGACCCGACAGGTCTGAAAAGGAAAGTGACCGGCCTTCGGAATGAACAATCGGGACAATAACGCGTTTTTCTAACCGAAGCGCCTCCAGAATCATCTCGTCGGTCTGAACCTCTGTGGCATTCGACAGGTAGAAATGAATCGCGACCGCCGCTTTAAATTCTGAGGAAATCAGAAGCCGCTTTGCAATCTCACGGCTCTTTTCCAGATAGTCCGACTCGGACAACCCTTCACGAAGGAGAAGCAGTTTCGCCCGCATTTCTTTTTTTGAGGAAGCGCGCTCCAAGCAACATCCTTTCACCCCAGAAGGGTAACAATCTGCGATTCATTTTGTCAAGAAATCCTCGAAGGATACAGAGGCCGCGTTTCTTCTGTGGCCCAGAAGAAAAAAGGGAAGAGTTTTATCGTTGTCGTTTGGTAGGGTCTTATCGGGGCGCGAACATATTACTTCCGGGAGAAATGACTAGAACCAACTGGACAATATAATATCCCGCAACGAGCATCACAACAATAAAAAACAACGTTCTCATAAACTTTTGCATTAAATCCTCATTTTAAAAAGCGAAAGAGACTCTCGCAAGCATCAGATCTCTTTGCACAACTTTATCGGAAACCTTTCCGCCTGTCAACTTCCATTCATGGAAGAATATCATGCAGTTATGAAAGTTGTGGCGATTCCCGCAGTTTCTCCAGGGCTATTTTCGCGGCGCCTTGTTCGGCCTCCTTTTTGCTGTTCCCGGAACTAAGGCCGTAAGCCGCGTCATTGATCCTTATCTCGATCTCAAATCGTTTTTGATGGTCCGGCCCGGTTTCCTGAACAACCGCGTAGACAGGAAGGGTCCCGAACCTCTTTTGACATTGCTCTTGAAGTTCCGTCTTATAATCGCTCGCAAATTTGGACAAAGTCACTTCTTTTAAGCACTGCTCAAACTGCTTCAGGACAACCTCCCGGACAGGAGTAAATCCTTTGTCAAGATAGATCGCGGCAATCACCGCTTCCATCGCGTCCGCTAGAAGCGAGGGCTTCTCTTTTCCGAGCGTTCTCTCCTCTCCTCTGCCAAGGTAGAGGTAAGATCCAAGATCGATTCCCTTCGCGATTCGGGCCAGGGTTTCTTCGCTGACAATCCTGGCCTTCATTTTTGACAAATCCCCTTCAGAGGCCTCAGGAAACCTCTCCATGAGAGCGTCACTGATAATCAGGCCCAGGACAGAATCCCCTAAGAACTCAAGGCGTTCATTATCCTTGACTCCCATTTCTTTATTTTCATTCAGATAGGATTTATGCGTCAACGACTGTCGAAGGCGCACCGGATCATCGAATAAATAGGAGAGTTCTTTTTCCAGGGATTTGAGATCTTTCGGTATCATTGAAGGTAGTGGGTCCTGAAGGTACGAAGAAAGGGGCTCTTCATTGCCCTGAACTATTGTTCTTGATATTTTTTGAAGATCAGGACCGAATTTGTCCCGCCGAAACCGAATGAGTTCGAAAGGGCTGCGCCCACTTTACATTTTCGCGCCTGAAGGGGCGTATAGTCGAGATCACATTTAGGGTCGGGGTGATCGAGATTAATGGTGGGGGGAATTATCCCCTCATGGATCGCCAGAATACTGAAAATGGCTTCAATCCCTCCCGCGGCACCCAGGAGATGCCCCGTCATTGACTTGGTGGCACTGATCGGAATTTTTAAGACGTCCCCCCCAAAGACCGTCTTGATCGCCTGGGTTTCAATGGCGTCAGCCATCGTTGATGTGGCGTGGGCATTGATATGGTCAATCTCTCCGGATTGCATTCCGGCATCTTTCAGCGCAAGTTTCATGCAGCGTACTGCCCCATCTCCGTCACTCGGAGGCGACGTAATATGATACGCGTCTGAGGTCATTCCGTAGCCAACAATCTCGGCATAAATCTTCGCATTGCGCTGCTTCGCGGTCTCCAAAGATTCCAGAAGCAGGATGCCTGCACCTTCACCCAGGACAAAACCGTCCCGATCCCGGTCAAAGGGCCGGCTCGCCCGCTCAGGATCATCATTTCTCAAAGAAAGTGCTCGCGATGCCGCGAATCCGGCCATTCCCAGAGGGGTAACGGCGGCCTCGGTTCCGCCCGCGATCATCGTATCGACATCGCCATACTGAATCATTCGGAAGGCATCCCCGATGCAATGATTTCCCGTCGCACAGGCAGAAACCGCACAGGAGTTGGGGCCCTTTGCACCAAAGCGGATGCCAATCTGGCCGGAAGCGAGATTAATAATTGACATCGGAATAAAAAAGGGCGTGACCCGTTTCGGTCCTTTTTTCGTGAGGACACTGTGCCAATGTTCAATCGCCTGTAACCCACCAATCCCCGAACCGACATAAACACCAAATCGATCCGCATTGGAAGGGCTCACCTTGAAACTGGCATCATCCATGGCCATCTGACTTCCCGCCAGTGCGTAATGGATAAAGGTATCCATCTTCTTTATTTCCTTGGTGTCGACAAAATCGGCAACAACAAAATCACTCGCCTCACCGGCAATCTGACACGGGTAACCGGTCGGATCAAAACGCGTAATCCGCCCAACACCCGATTTCCCGGCACAGAGCGCCCCCCATGCCTTTTCAACACCGACACCCAGCGGTGAAACCAGACCCATTCCGGTAACCACAACCCTTCTTTTCAGAACAAATCCCTACCTTCTATAGAGGGTACCCACCGCAACAACACCCCATTCTTCTCTTAAAGAAGTCGCAACCCAGAACAGAGCAAGGCACATTACCCGCCTCCCTTAAATCAAATAAGGGGACAACACATTGTATTGAGCTGCGTTACAAAGACAGAAGATACCCTGGTTCAGGAATAACAGACAAGCTAGATTTTTTCTTTGATGTATTCAATGGCATTCTGGACCGTGAGAATCTTTTCAGCATCTTCGTCCTGAATCTCAATGCCAAATTCTTCCTCAAATGCCATGACCAATTCAACGGTATCTAAGGAATCTGCCCCAAGATCATCAACAAACGAAGCATCCAGGATAACCTTGGCATCTTCCACACCCAGCTGCTCTGAAATAATCTTCTTCACACGCTCATCAACTGCCAATTTCTTCACCTCCTTCTGGTAATGGAACCTTTCTCATGTTCCTATGGTATTCGAATCCTCACAAATGCTCTGCCGCTGCTTCGCAAAAAGACAAGAAAAGTGGCGCACAATAACGCCGTCCCCAAAATTAAGGAAGGCCCTGACATCCGTTTAGCCACTCATATACATGCCGCCATTGACGTGCAACACCTGGCCGGTCATATAATTTGATCCTTCCGATAAGAGAAAGGCGACGGCGTGGGCCACATCATCAGGAATCCCCAATCGTCCCCGCGGGATCTGCTTTATCAGGGTCTCTTTCACCTTTTCAGAAAGGGATGCGGTCATCGGCGTATCGATAAACCCAGGTGCGACCGCATTCACGGTAATGCCCCGGCTCGCGTATTCCCGCGCCACGGTCTTGGTTAATCCGATCACAGCCGCTTTAGATGCCGCATAATTAGCCTGGCCGGGATTTCCAATTGCACCGACGATCGACGAGATGTTTACAATTCTCCCGCACCGCTTCTTCGACATAGAAGACAATGCCGCCTTCATACAATTGAAGGTCCCCTTCAAGTTTACAGAGAGGACAAGATTCCAGTCCTCGTCCTTCATCCTCATCAGAAGCGTGTCACGGGTAATGCCGGCATTGTTGACAAGGAAATCGACCTTTCCCCACCGGGAAAGAACCGTAGCAAACATCCCTTTGACATCCTCCACACTGGCAACATCCACACGGATCGCCATCCCCTCTCTTCCACGAGAGGCCCATTCAGAAACCGTCTTCTCAGCCGCCTCTAAATTCAGGTCGGAGACTATCACAGTCGCCCCGCGCTCCGCAAGGAGTGTGCCAATCGCCTTTCCAATCCCTTGCGCCCCGCCGGTAATCAGGGCCACCTTGCCATCAAACTCAGACATCTCGTTATAGCCCTCCCCTCTCCTTAAAAACCGCAACCGCCTTTTCTACCCCCGCAGCATCTTGAATATTCATCACCTGAAGGCTCCGGTCGATTCGCTTTAAGAGTCCGGAAAGAACCCTTCCGGGCCCCACTTCGACAAAGAGATCAACCCCGTCTTTCCGCATCGACTCGATGGTCTCTTCCCAGAGTAAGGGGGAGGAAAGTTGGTCAACCAGGCCCGCTTTGACTTCGGACCAGCCACTGACCTTTTCTGCCCGAATATTATTTAGTAAAGGAAGCTGAAGATCGTGCCCCTCAATCTTTCTTAATTCGTTTGACAGGCGGATACAGGCATTCTTCATCAGAGGCGAGTGAGCGGGCACACTCACCGCCAATCGGATAGCCCGCTTCGCCCCCTGATCCCGTGCCAGTTCCATGGCCCTTTCAACCCCCGCGCAGTCCCCGGAAATAACGACTTGGCCGGGGGCATTAAAATTGGCGCAACTCACCGTCCTATTCTTGTCCAGTCCCGATTCTGAGGCCTCTCTGCAGAGCGCCTCAACCGCTTCCCGCTTGAGACCGATCAAGGCGGCCATCGCGCCTTCCCCCTCCGGAACCGCATCTTGCATAAACCGGCCCCGCCGATGCACTAGGTAAGCGGCATCTGTAAATGAAAGACCTCCGGATGCAACCAATGCAGTATATTCCCCGAGGCTATGGCCTGCGACGAAAGAACCGAGGCCAATAGGTTTTCCGAGACAGCGCCATATTGCAACGCTCGTCACCAGGATAGCGGGTTGTGTATATTGCGTTAAATTCAGCTGATCTTCCGGACCATCAAAGCAGAGATTCGCAACATCCCATCCCAGGGTCTTCCGTGCTTCAACAAAGGTCTGACGCGCAACATCAAAATGTGCGCAAAGATCCTTCCCCATGCCAACATACTGCGAACCCTGGCCGGGAAAGAGAAAAGCAAGAGACACCGCCTACTCCATCCTTAAAGTTAGAATAATCCGCTAAAAAGATATTGCTCAAAACCTATATGGATGTCAACAAAATTACGACAAAGAGGGGCTTGATCAATCGACGATGAATTCTCCGCCGTCCACCCCGATGACGTTTCCAGTGATCCAATGGGCCCTGGGGTGAGAAAGGAGGACGATCACTCCTGCAACGTCCTCCGTCGTCGTCAAGCGCCCACGGGGATTTTTTGCTTTCGCCATTTGAATCATCTCCTCACTGCCCGGTATTTTTCTCAGCGCGGGAGTATCTGTAACCCCGGCACGAATCGCATTGACCGAAATCCCCATCGGTCCGAGTTCGAGCGCCAACTGGCGCGTATGAGATTCAAGCGCAGACTTGGCAGCCGATACCGCACCATAGGTCTTCCAGACACGCGCACCGCCGGCAGAGGTCATGGAAAAAATCCTTCCGCCCTTTGCCAGCAAATCTCGATGAAGCATGTCCTGGGTCCAATAAATGAGACTGTTTGCCATGACGTCGAGGGTCATTTCCATCTGAGGTTTGGCAATGATCGCCTTGCCCGAGGGGCCAATGAAGGGCTTCAAGGTTCCAAAGGCCAAAGAATGAATGAGAACATGAACAGCACCGCCGTTTTCATCATCCGCCAGCCTTTTCTTCATCTCGTCCAGAACGCCGTTTCGCTTTTCCGCATCCGCCGCATTGATATTAAAAAACAGGGCCTCCCGCCCCATCTCTTTAATCGTCGAAGTAATCCGGTCCACATTAGGCATTGTTCCCCTGCGGTCCAAATGGACGCCAAAGATATCCATACCGGCACGCGCCAACTCCAAGGCACAAGCCTCGCCAAAACCGCTTGAAGCCCCAAGAATCAGCGCCCAGCCTTTAAGAAATTCATTGTTCAAGTCAACCTCCTCCTTCATCCCCAGACCTCACGATTTTAGAGTCTGAAACAATTAATTCACCTAAAAATAAACCCATATCCCATAAAAATTGGTGACTATTCAGCATGCCACTATTTTTCTTCAGGGCGAGGCACGAGGAGCACAGAACCGCAACGTATGTCCATACGTGAGGATTCGAGCACCACAGCAACGCCGCCATGGAGGAAAAGAGGGGCGTGCTGGATAGTTACTTCAATATCGGACCAAGGCCGAGGCCCACGTCAGCCCGCCCCCAAAAGCCAGAAAAAGAAGAGTATGTCCCTTCTTAATTCTCCCATCAAGAACCGCTTCATCCAATGCCATAGGGATGGATGCCGCTGATGTGTTTCCATACCGGTCAAGATTCACAATCATCTTTTCTTTCGGAATATCAAGACGGCTGGCAACGGCATTCAGTATCCGTAGATTCGCTTGATGCGGAACGATAAAGTCCACATCCGAAGGAGAAAGGTCATTCGCCTGAAGCACCTCCCTTGCAACCTCTTCAAGGTTCCGGACCGCAACCTTGAAGGTCTCACTTCCCTTCATCCGGATTGTATTGAGATGTTCCGCCAGGACCTTCTCAGATACAGGCATCGCCGACGCGCCGCCCGGCACACAGATAAGATCCCACAGCTTCCCATCTGTGTGAAGATGAACAGAAAGGACGCCGCGCTCCGAATCAGAAGGCGCCAGAACGACCGCACCGGCACCATCCCCAAATAGAATACAGGTACTCCGGTCTGTCCAGTCTGTCAAGCGGGACATCGTCTCTGAACCAATGACGAGAACGAATTGAGAGCCGCCGCTCCGGATAAATTGTTCTCCCACCGAAAGCGCATAGACAAAACCGGAGCAGGCAGCCGAGAGATCAAAGGCGGCCGCACGGGTCGCCTTCAATTTATCCTGTACAATGCACGCGGTTGAGGGGAAAAACATGTCCGGCATGGATGTGGCGACAATAATGAGATCAATCTGGTCCGGGCGGATGCCGGCCGCCTTCATCGCTTTTAAGGCCGCCTTCACTGCAAGGTCTGAGGTCGATTCATCCTTTGCAGCAATCCGCCTTTCCCGAATACCGGTTCGCTCGACGATCCATTGATCATTCGTTTGAACCTTTTCCTCAAGATCATGATTGGTCATGATCATTTCAGGAACATAGGAACCGGTCCCAACAATTTGAGCCTTCATCGGTAAAACCATATTGCCATCATTAAAAGCGCCTTACGAGAAGTCATGCGATTGATCATAACTTCTTTTCAACCAAGGGGCTGGAAAGTTGCATTTGCGTTCCAATCTGTTCTTTGATGTGACGATTCATCCCCTTCTTATGGAAATCCCTCGCAACGCGAACCGCATTCATGATCGCATGTCCCGAAGAGTTTCCATGACAAATAATGGTGATGCCATCCACGCCCAAAAGAGGGGCTCCCCCATACTCAGCATAGTCAATCTTCTTTTTAAACCGTGCAAACGAAGGCTTCAAAAAAAAGTAGCCCAGTTTTCCCATGGGGGAAGCCATAATTTCCCGTTTAAGAAATTTAATAATGGCATCAGAAAGTCCTTCAGAAATCTTGAGCGCAACGTTCCCTATAAAGCCATCGCAGACCACAACATCGGTATCCCCCGAATAGACATCTCTGCCCTCCACATTTCCGACAAAGGCGAGGGAACTCTTCTTCAACATCTTGAAGACTTCTTTCGTCAACTCGTTCCCTTTTGTGTCTTCTTCTCCAATGCTGAGGAGACCCACGGAGGGTTCCGGAATGCCCAGGATTTTTTCGGCATACATCGCCCCCATAATCGCAAACTGGAAAAGATGCTGCGGTTTGCAATCGACATTCGCACCAACATCAATCAAAACCGCCTGCCCTTTCAATGTTGGAAGAAGGGTGGCAATCGCCGGGCGTTCAACCCCGGAGAGCGGCCCCAGGACAAAGAGTGAACTCGCCATCGTGGCCCCGGTATTTCCGGCGCTGATCACAGCAACGGCTTCCGATTTCTTGACCAGTTCGGTTGCAATCCAGATGGAAGAATTTCTTTTCTTTCGAATCACAGAGGAAGGAGAATCCTCCATTTCGACCTTCTGTGAGGCATGAACGATCGATAAAGGTAGGCCCGTAGTCACATGGCGGGAGAGCGCAGTCTCAACCTTCTTTTCGTCCCCGACGAGAATGATCTCGACGTCCAGATCTCGAGCCGCCAAGACAGCTCCTTCGACGATCGTCTCAGGAGCGTGATCCCCTCCCATCGCATCCAACGCAATTTTCATAACACCTCATACAGATGGGAGAGTTTGAGTTTCCCTATATTTCTTTCACCGCGACGACTTCCCGGCCCTTATATGTTCCACAATTCATGCAGACGCGATGTGGAATGCGCGGCTCCTGACACTGGGGACAGCGCACAACGCCCGGAGTCTTCAGGCTCATATGGGATCTTCTCTTATCCCGTCTCGATTTTGATTGTTTGTGTTTTGGATGCGGCATCTTTTCTCCTTATTTGTTCAATATGTTCTTTAACTTCGCCCATCGCGCATCAGGAAGTTCTGCGGGACAGGAACAAGGCTTCTGGTTCAAGTTCTCTCCACAATGAGGACAGAGGCCGAGGCAATCCGGCTTACAGAGCGGACGCATCGGAATCGTCAGAAATAGCTGACTCCTAATCTCATCATTGATATCGATTTGATCCCCCTCATAATAATTGATCTCAAGCTCTTCGCGTGAAAGTATAAGTTCTTCTTCCAGGGGGATCTGCGGCATGGGCACATAATCAATCTGAAAATCAGACCGAACCTGCTCCACATAATGAATCAGGCAACGGCCACATTCGGAAAAAATCCCCGCTTCAATGGCGCCACGAATATAGACATTATCCTCATTATGTCTAACCGCCTTCAGCCGGACACGAATCTTCCCCTCTATAGAGACTTCTTTTTTCTCCAGGCCCCAAAGAGAAGGGTCCTCCTCGCAGGAAAGCAACAACCCCTCGCTCGGAATATCCTGAACCTTTATCTCCATTTTCATTCCGACCATCAAAACGATTGATTATAGGGAAGCACCTCTAGGCCTGTCAAACAAATTTTAGACTCCAATCCCGGGATTCGGGAGAGATCCTGTCTCAGAGGCTCACTTCCAGGGATCAGGCGACTTTCTCCTTTTCCACTTCAGTCAAGGCCTCTTCAAATAAAGAGAGCGCGGTCTCCGCCTCCTTTTTGGAAATTACAAGAGGGGGCATGAAGCGAAGCACGTTTTGACCGCAACCCAGGGTCAGAAGTCCTTTTTCAAAACAGCGTTGGACAATCCGATCCCGCTCCAAGATGGCCATCTCCTTCGTCTCTCGGTCCCGGACCAGTTCGATGCCGATCATGAGTCCAAGGCCACGGACATCTCCGATCAGGCGATGATCTTTTTTCATGATTTCCAGTCGGGCCAGGAGGAATTTTCCAATCTTCTCCGCATTTTGAATCAATCCTGTCTCCAAAAGATCAATGGTCGCGAGGGCTGCCTCGCACGCGATAGGGTTTCCCCCGAAGGTGTTGGCATGTGCCCCGGATTCCCATACATCCATCAGAGAAGACCGGGCAACCATTGCCCCCAGGGGGAGTCCAGACGCAAGGCCTTTCGCCAGGGTCATCACATCCGGCTGAAAGTTAATATGGTCTGAGGCAAACATCCTTCCGGTGCGGCCCATCCCGGTCTGGATCTCATCGACGACTATCAGGATACCAAACTCCTTCGCCAACAAAGAAAGTTCCTTTAAAAAGTGCGTTGGCGGAATGATATATCCGCCTTCTCCCTGAATCGCCTCAACAAAAATGGCCGCCACCTCTTCCGGAGGCACGATCTGCCTGAATGCGATCTCTCGGATCCAGTAAAGGGTGTGCTCTACAGAGTCCTGAGACGATACCCCCTTAAAGGGACGATAGGGATTGGGATAGGGTGCATGAACGACTCCCGGAATCAAAGGCGCGAACCCTTTCCGATGGCTCGACTTGCTTGCGGTTAAAGAAAGCGCTCCCATGCTTCGCCCATGGAATCCGCCTGTAAACGCGCGATAGTAGGGACGCCGAGACTGATAGCGGGTCAGCTTCATGGCCGCCTCGATGGATTCTGTCCCGGAATTGGTAAAAAAGACTTTTTTGGGCCCTGGACCGGGTGAAATCCGAACAAGTCCCTCAGCCAAAACCACCTCGGAGGGATAGTAGAAGTCTGTCCCCGACATATGAATAAGCCGTGAGGCCTGGGTGGTAATCGCCCGGGTGATTTTTGGATGGCAATGGCCGGTATTGGTTACCGCAATACCGGATGTAAAATCGATGAAGCGATTTCCATCGACATCGGTCATGGCACAGCCTTTGGCCGATTCAACGACAAAAGGATAACTGCGCGTGACCGAAGGCGAAAGGACGGCGTGGTCTCGGGCGACCCACTCTTTTGCATACGGACCGGGAAGTCTTTCAGGACGTTTTCGGAAGATTCTGATTGAACAAAAGGAACAGAGCGCTCTTTTCTCTTCATCGCAGGCCTCCTTTTTCCATTGAAAAACCCCGCATTGGGAAGGCGGCGTATTTACTCGCAATGTGGTCTCACATCAGAGAGATCCGTTTTCCAAGAGATCTCCTCCGTTCGACCAGGCCAAAAATCTCCATAATGATCCGGAGCGCGGCAAAGCTGGTGATATCAGAATGATCCAATGGGGGAGAGACCTCAACCAGGTCCGCCGAGATGAGTGGAAGGGGATCAAGGGCACGAATCAGGGTGATCAAATCGCGGGTGCTGAGACCCCCGCCATCCGGGATTCCCGTCCCTGGCGCAAAGGCCGGGTCGAGGGCATCGATATCGATTGAGAGATAAACATTGGAAAGGCCTTCGAACTGCTTGATAATATCTCGGGCCACCGCCTGCATCCCCCGCTCGACGATCTCATGGGCCGGGAAGACCTTCATTTTCTTGTCCTGTATGAACTGAAGCCCTTCCATCTCGAAACAACGGGTTCCGACCAGGACGGTCCAATCCGGAGAAAACTGTTCTTCCTCCATCGCACGACGCAAAGGGCAGCCATTGGAGTAAGGGGAATCACGAAAGCGATTGGAGAGATCCGTGTGGGCATCCACATAAATCAGTGCGATCTTTTCATTCGCCTGACGACTGATCGCACGGAAAACCGGGATCGAAACTGAATGGTCTCCACCCAGCGTTAGGACAAACGAGGAAGTGACCCGTCTTGTAATCTCTTCCTCGATCAGTGGATGGGCGGCAACAAAATCTCCAGTCCACTGAAGATTGCCATTGTCCCGAACCACGAGCTCCTTGAGGATTTCCCTGGTTTCGAGGACAGGAGGGATTTCAGCAGAGAGCATCCGGATACGATTCGGAGCCTCTGCAGCACCGGCTCGATAACAGGCCGCGCCGTCATAAGGGATTCCAACGATTGAAATATCTGGAATCTCCGCATCCGGACGATTCAGCCCGGCCCATAACTGTTCGGATTTCCATCCCCCTGGACGATCCATTTTAAGACCCCACAACTCCCTTCATTATACTATTTTGGAAGAGGGCTTGGGTAGCTTCAAATTCTGGCGCGGGCCATATCAGACTTTTGCAGGCATCCTGGAGAAAGAAGAAAGCAGACGATTCAAAAAATCCCGAACCCCCGCTTTCCAAAGGAGAAGGAGTCTACGGCTGAGATGATAAAAATGAGAATGTTAAACAAAACACTTTTTGGCGAATAGTTGGAAATCATATAGGAAAAAACTCCTCCGAGGGAAAAGAGGAAAGCCCTTGCGTATTGCCTCACATAGAGGTGGCCCATCCCGGCAAAGGCCAGGGATAGAAAACCGGCAACGGCCCCGCCCCTCAAGCCCTTGAGGTCCGGGAGAATAACAAAGAAGAGAAAGATCAGGAAAATAACAATCCCCCTGCCGGAGACCGGCATCATTTGTTCAGGTGAAACATAGTAAGACAAAGAAAGGATTACGCCAATGATCCCTCTCCAGACACGGTCTCCCCCCTTTAATTTACTCATTGCCCCCCGCTTCCAATCTCTTAACCGCCAATCGATTTGCCGCCTCAGCGCTTGTGATTGACGCTTTCTTCGCGAGAGAAAACACGTTCCCCAGGCGTGGCTGGATTTTGGCGATCTTTCGGTAAGCCTTCTCTTTTGAATATTCCGTTAACTCTTCGGCAATATTGATCAAGCCACCCGCGTTGATGACATAATCGGGGGCATAGAGAATATGCGCCGCGTCTAACATTGCGGCCACTTCCGGGCGCTCCAGTTGATTGTTGGCCGCTCCGGCGACAATCCGACAGGAGAGGCGCGGGATAGTCCGCTCATTAATGCTTCCGCCCAGGGCGCAGGGGGCGTAAATATCGCAGTCCACCCGGTAGATCTCGTGCCCCAGGAGGGGGTCGGCCCCAAAATCCCGACTCGCCATCGCAACCCGCTCAGGGTCCATATCGGAGACATAGAGACGGACACCTTCTTGATGAAGCAATGCGGCCAGCGCGTAACCGACCTTCCCAATTCCCTGAATAGCAACCCGCTTCCCCTCAAAAGAATCCTCTCCACTTACTTCCTGGAGACAGGCCCGCATCCCGCAAAAAACCCCATAGGCCGTTGCGGGAGAAGGATCGCCGCTTCCCCCCTCTTCCAGAGAATATCCGGCAACATATGGGGTAATCTTTCGTATCTGCTCAATATCGTCAAGACCGATGCCAACATCTTCAGCAACCAGGTAACGCCCTCTCAGCGTGGCCACATGCCTTGCGAATGCCGTCAGGCGTTCCGGGGTCTTCTCTTTTTTCGGATCTCCCCAAATGACACTCTTCCCACCGCCGAGCGGAAGGCCGCTGATAGCGGCCTTGTAGGTCATTGCCTTTGAAAGTTGAAGGACATCAGAGAGCGCCGCCTCGAACGAGGGATAGGGCCACATACGGCAGCCGCCCAAGGCAGGGCCAAGCCGTGTGTCATGGATGGCAATCATCGCCTGAAGTCCGGAAGCGGGGTCAGAACAGAACAGAACCTGTTCATGCCCGTCGCCCTTCATCTGTTCAAACAGGTTAATGGTCACCTTATTCTGGAACCTCTGATTAAGTCTCGGTTGAATTTTTCGGGAGATAGAATGTTTCGATTCAAGGCGTAAATCGCAGAGAATAGCCTGCTATTTTCAAAATTTGCAACGCAGAAGCGAGACATTTTTGCCCTGAAAAAACAATTCATGACTTATTCAGTGGTTCCTTATTGTAACGATTCAAAGCATTCCTGATTCTTTTGTTATTTCTGTAAAGGGGGTACTGTGGATGCAGCCTCAAGCTGAATCGCGGCATGGCCGATCTTGAAGCGCTGACAAAGAAGGAAATTAATCTTTCTCAACAGATGTGTCGTGTCCTTCAACGGCATGTCCCGCACCGCGACATGTGCCGACAGGGCATACATCCCGGAGGTGAGTGTCCAGACATGCACATCATGAACATCCCGCACCTCTTCGATCACCTGTACCGCCTCGGCAACACGGTCCGGATCAATCTCTTTCGGCGTGGCCTCAAGAAGGATATCGATGGAATCCATTATGAGCCGAAAAGACCAATAAAGAATCAGGAGGGAAATGGCCACACTGACCAGAGGGTCGAGAAACCACCAGTCTGTAAAATAAATGACCCCTGCCGCCAGCACAACACCTCCGGAGGAGAGCGTATCCCCCATGATGTGAAGGAAGGCCGATTTAAAATTAATGCTCTTCTCTGTCGACGGCTTCAGGAGGAAAACCGTCACGAGGTTGGTCACCAGTCCGATGAAGGCAACAGCCATCATCTCAAGTGAGGCCACCGGCTCAGGCGCATAAAATCGCTGGTAAGCGTGATAGAAAATCCAGACGGTTACCACCAGAAGCAAGAACCCGTTTAACAGGGCGGCCAGAATTTCAAGACGGTAAAAACCAAATGTTTTTTTTCGTGTTGCAGGTTGGGACGAAAACATTACGGCAAGAAAACTGATCGATAGGGCCAGGAGATGAGTCAACATATGGCCTGCATCAGAGAGAAGGGCCAGGCTGTTAGAGATCACCCCTCCGATGACCTCAATGACCATTACAACACCCGTCAGAAGAATCGCCCAGAAAAGTTTTCTCCGCGCGACTGACTCGAAGGCGAGGGCAGAGCCACTGACAGGAATCGTCTCCTCTGCGGTATGGCAGAGGTCAATCTCACAACTCGGCGCATGAAGATGAAGGGTGTCCCCTCCGCCAAAGATGTGCTTGCTGCCCATTATGGTTTAACCCAAAGCGCCTTTATCCCCTTCCAGGCAAAGTGAATAATTCCGGCGGCAAGAAGAAAGACAACCACCTTGGTCATGAGCGGGTCAGATTCATAGAAGATCACGGCAATATAGAGCAAGAACACAACTAGGACCTGGCTGATTAACAAATTCTTTACCCCGCTGCCTTTTTCTTTTGCCATGCGTGAGATATTCCCTCAACAAGTCTCGCCTGTACGTAGGATAACAAAGGGGCTTAAGGGTGTCAACAAAAGTGGGGGGGATTGAATCTTTCTCTTGATTAATACGCCTGAGACGATTATAATTTCAGATTCGTGTGCCTGTGACAGAGAAGTCTCAATTCAACCCACAAACCATATTGGCAACCCGCAAATATTTTGGCTTTTGAGACTTAAGATTGAATCTCCCCCGCAAACTGAGAATCATGCGGTGCGTTATGCGTATTCACTTCAAGGAGGATCGATGAGAACATCATCAAATCAAGCCGTGGCTGAGAACGAGCTACTCAATGCGATTCAATTCGCGTCGGAGGAAAGAATCGATTGGCTCAAAAGCGTCCCCTTTATTTTGGTTCACATCGTGTCCCTGGCAATTTTCTGGACCGGGATCACCTGGATAAACATTGGGGTATGCCTTGCCCTCTACTACATCCGGATGTTCTTCATTACCGCGGGCTACCATCGGTATTTCGCACACCGGAGTTATAAGCTCAATCGGGTCATGCAGTTTCTTATGGCCGTGGGCGGCTCTTCTGCCGGGCAGAAGGGGGTCTTCTGGTGGGCCTCCCATCATCGGCATCACCATCGTTTTTCAGATCAAATAGAGGATGTTCACTCACCCATTCGCGGATTTTGGTGGAGCCATCTCGGATGGATATTGTGCGAGCGTTATCACACGCCCCATTTGGATTTGATCAAGGACCTTACCAAGTTCCCTGAGCTCAGGTGGATCGACAAGTATTGGTATACATCGACGGTACTCCTGGCTGTAATTTGCTTTGCTCTGGGAGGTTGGTCTACACTCATCGTCGGTTACTTTCTCTCCACGGTACTCCTTTATCACGGGACCTTTCTCGTTAATTCCGCAACACATGTCTTTGGCCGGCGGCGCTTCATCACAGATGATACAAGCCGCAACTCTATGATTATCGCCCTCCTCACCTGTGGCGAGGGATGGCATAACAATCACCATCACTATCAGTCCACAGCCAACCAGGGCTTCTACTGGTGGGAAATTGATTTGAGCTATTATGTCCTTAAGATTATGTCCTGGCTCGGTCTGGCCAGCGACCTGCGCGTGCCCCCAAAGAATGTACTCGCAAATGATCTTCTCACCTCGGGTCAACCTGACATAGGAATGGACCGCGTCGCCAAGCTGATGGCTCTGATCCATCAGGACCGTAAACCGACTGCCCAGGGGTCCAAGGAAGAAACCTCGACCAACCCACCGCTGAACGGATCGGAAAGCCCTTCCACACTTACAGATGAAGAAATGATCCCCGTCACAAACAACGGATATAGGGAAGGCAGTGCCCTGGAGTGCGTGGAAAAATGATGAAGCACATTGTTTTCTGGAAATTAAAAGAAGAGGCTGAGGGTCATCGCAAAGATGAAAATGCCAAAAAGGTAAAAGAGAGACTAGAGGCCCTTAATGGCAGAATAGAAGGCCTCCTCCAATTAGAAGTTGGCATTGATCTCTCTGACTCTGAATATTCTTCAGACTTGGTCCTTTATTCTGAGTTCGGGAAACGGGAAGACCTGAAAGTCTATCAGAGCCACCCGGAACACCGAGCCCTCCTGCCCTTCCTTCAATCGATTTGTATTGAGCGAAGGGTTGTTGACTATGAAATTTAACCATCACATACCCGGTGGTCCTTCCCATCTGAATGGTTCCTTCACCCCATTTGACCCTCTATCCAGGATTTCATTGCGGACCTTGGGCCTACTTCTCCTCGCTCTCAGCCTTCTCCCGTTTACAGGATGTGCCCATCCTCCGATCAGGACAAATCTTGATTTTCTGATTCAGGGAGGCGAACTTAAACAGACTGCCTATGCAAAGGGTTCCGCCAATAACCTGATTTTCGGGGGGAAAGTCATTGACACAAAGTTCCTTTCTGTCGAAGGTGATGTCATCACTGAACGATGGCGCGTGAACCAAGGAAATATTGAGGCAAGTTATGTTGTAAAGCTGACCCCGCTTCCGGGAGGGGGCACACGCGTTCAAGTTACATCACCTTAAACATCGACTCAGCAACCATTGACAAACAACGGCCCCAGGGTATCATTAAGGGAATGCGGACCCTCTCACAAATAGCTTGGACCTCATTTCTCTTGATCGCGCTGACCGCTTGCGGTAGCGCACCCCGGGCAGCGGCTTTTCCTCAATGGACCTCAGACCACAGACCTCCCACAACACAAGCCCGGAAAAAGATCGTTCAAACAGCCCACACCCTGGTTGGAGTACCCTACCTTTTTGGCGGCGCAAGCCCAAAAGGCTTTGATTGCAGTGGTCTCATCAACTACGTTTTCCGCCAGGCAGCCAGCCTGGATCTCCCTCGAACAACACGTCAACTCATCCGTATCGGGGAAGCGGTTCGGAAAAATGAGCTTTCCCCGGGAGACCTCGTCTTTTTCAGAATTGGACAGAGGAGGTCCATTCATATCGGGATCTACATTGGGAACGGAGAGTTCATTCACGCGCCCAAGACCGGAGGAGAAGTTAATATTCAGCGACTCTCCACCCAATACTGGAAAACACGGTACCGCGGGGCCCGAAGCATCCTTTAGGAAGGCCCCGTCACAAATGATTATTCTGTCCCTGGCGGTACGAGCCATCCTCCCAAAATTTGACCCATTTCAGAGTTCCAGCACAAAAATCGCTTCCTGAAAAGAATCGATTTAAGCCTCAATATCAGACCATCATCCGATAAACCCAAGAATTTCTTGAACTCAAACACCTAAATAGGTTATAAAAGGCAACATAGAAAATAGCTCTTCAGGTTGCCAGGACAAGATTTCAGGGCAAGGCTTGAGGAACACAGAGCCGGAACGTATATCCCTACGTGAGGATTCAAGTACCGCAGGAGCACTGCCATTGAGTCTTAGAGAGGAGAGCTGGATGGTTGTGGGTTGTGACAAAAAATTTATGACGATGGGGGAATGATGGAAAATGAACTGGCAGCAAAGCTCGACCCGGATAAGGCCTCTGATGAATCCAGAAAATCAACGATTGAAAAACTGGTCTACACGGCAAACATCCCCGATCCTAAGATCTGGCCCCTCGTAATCTCAGCCATCCAGAAGGAACCGGTCAAATGGATCAGACAACTGGAAGTCCGCCTTCTCAATAAGTTTCCATTTAGTGCCGATATGGCTGACGCAATACTCTCGCTTTTATCTTGTCCTTTTAAAGACGTTCATCTCGAAGGGGCCATCTTATTACGAAGTTCCATCGTCAGGCTGGTCGCCGAAAAGAAAACAGAAGAACGGAAGGCCTTTGAAGAAAAGCTTCTGGACCCGATTATTTCACAATTAAACAACAAGGAAATCGTCGCAGAACCCCAAGTCTGGCTCGAACTCTACAAGACGCTTTCCAATTTCAGCCAGAGTGACCGCGTGACACAAACCATCATTGAAATAGCTTCGACCGGGGGGGAAGACAGTCTTTATAGCTTCTCGCAGTACGTCCAGGGGAAATACCCTCCGGAGGCACTCGAAGCCCTTCTCACCGGGTTTCCAAGCGTTAAATTGGACAGAACGACCGTTCATCTCTTGCGGACACTCCGCATGAACCTCCCAAAAGAGGGAGCGCCCAGCGGATTTCCAAGCACTGAGCCGATCATTCAAGCCCTTCTGGACGGGGCCAGAAATCGCAGCGAGAACATCCGGATAGAGGCTTCAAGTGCGCTTACCTCCCGCGCTAAGGCAGCAAGGAAACTGAAGACCCTCCTCCCGCTCGAAGATGAAGTCTGGGAGTGCATGTTCAAGCTTTACAGTGAAAGGCTTACCTCGGCAACCGCCATTGATAAAGACAGGGCAAGGGAGGCGCTCCAGGCGCTCCCGGCCAATGGAGAACGGCTTTCCCGCATGTTTGATCTCCTACACCAGACAGAAGACGAGCTTGAAAAACAAAATATCGTTGGTTTGCTCGGAACCTTTAAAGCAGACGAGACCCGTGATGAACTGATCAAGCTCCTCAAAACTAATTTTGCGGCGCTCCATCTTATAATGCAAAAAACAACCATTGACAGCATTTCCTCCTACATTCCTGATGAGGAGGTCGAGACAGAACTGGAAAAACTTCTGGAAGGTAAGGGACTTCATGCGGAAGTTCAGGCAAAGCTGGCAGACAAACTGTTTGCACAGATTCCCAGCCTGAAAGCACGTCTGAAGCGTTGGCTTGCTCTTAACGAGAAAACAAAACGTCCGATGTTAGAACGTTTTGATCTCCCCATCATGCACATCAAGGTTATTTCATCGGTACGCAAGCTGGTCGCTGATCCCGAGATTCAGGCACTCCTGAAGGCCCTCGAGCCCCTGTTGGTGATGAATGATGTCAAGCTCAAGCTTCATGAAACACTCAAGTCCATTCCAAAAACCGGGCCCGTCTCCAGGCCGGATCCTAAAATACTCCCCCTGGATCAAGTTTCAAAGGCCCTTATTACGCTCATTACTCCCCTTTCCAAGGCCAAGATCATTTTTTCAGGTTTTAGTCTTCCGGAAGAATTTGGAGGGACTGAGGAGCTGGAATTCGGCAACACCGAACAGACAAAGGCACAGGGGCTTGGGATCGCTGCGACAGAGATGGGAAAAGACTTCGTCCTGAAAACGATTGAAGACATTTTTTCAGAAGATCTCGAAACTCCGCTTCCCACAGATGCCCGCTTCCGTCTGGTCCAGGAAGAGGAAGGAGTTTTCACCGTGGCGGTATTGACACCCGAATCTGCATCAAGCCAGAGTTGAAGCAGACCGCTCCATCATCCTCCGCTTTAAGCCACGGAAAGATCTAAAAATACATCATGTTTGCAAACCCCGTCCTGGAAGGACGGGGTTCTTCAAATAAGCGACGAAAAGGCTCAGAAGCTTGAGCCTTTTTTATTAGTCATCAACACGCCCCTCCCCTCGTCCGAATCGGGAGAACAATGGGGGGGGGGAAGAAGAGGAGAGGGTCGATGAAAAGTTTATGGTCGGATCGGGAAACAAAAAAGATATCGGGGCTGGACCTTGTGGTTTACACCTCAAGATTGATCGGGGCCAATACAAACCTGGTCCTCTGGGGAGGCGGAAACTCGTCTGTAAAAGTTGAGGGCTTAGATCACAAAGGCTTACCAACATCTATCCTCTGGATTAAAGGAAGCGGATCTGACATGCGAACCATTTCCCCGGGAAACTTCACGCCCCTTCGTCTTGACGACCTCCTTCTCCTGAAGACACGAAAAGCGATGACCGACGAAGAGATGGTGGCCTACCAGTTAAAATCCGTCCTGGAACCCAAGGCTCCGAAGCCCTCTATTGAGACGCTGTTGCATGCCTTCCTTCCGGAAAAGCACATTTATCATACCCATGCAGACGCAATATGTGCCCTGACGGATACTACAAAGAGCCGAAAAATCGTCGAGGAGGTCTATGGGGAGAACGTCGCGGTCGTTGATTATACCCGTCCCGGGTTTCTCCTCTCAAAAAGGGTCTCTGATGCTTATCGCTTACACCCCGGCCTGCGCGCAATTATCCTCGACAAACATGGCTTGATCACTTGGGGGGAAACTGCAAAAGAAGCCTATGATCAGACCATCCGGATGGTTTCCGAGGCAGAGCAGTACGCGGCACGAAAGAAACGGGGAAAACAGGCCATGGGGCCTGTCCGGATCAAGCCCCTCGCGCGTAAAGAACGCCAGGCGCTTGCCGCCGCCCTTGTTCCGGTATTACGCGGCGAAGTCAGTCAGAACAAGCGGATGATCCTCCGATTTGATGATTCTCAAAAGGTGCTGAACTTTACCGGATCCGCAGAGGCCGGACGTTTGACGCAGATCGGTCCCTTTACCCCGGACCACCTTCTCCACACAAAACCCTGGCCGCTCTTCGTCAAAACCAAGGGCTCCCAGAATACCTCAGATGTCATTTCTGAGATCAGGAAGGCGTGTGAAGGCTACAGAGAACGCTCCGTCAAATACTTCAATCGTTATAAAACGGAAGGCGTCACAATGCTCGATCCGAACCCGCGCATCATCCTGATTCCAGGCATCGGGATGTTCACCACAGGAAAAGACCGACGCGCAGCAGGCATTACACGTGAGCTTTACCTCCACACGATGGGCGTGATTGAGGCCGCGGAGGCGATTGACGCTTACCGGTCGATCCCGGCACGGGAAATCTGTAACTTTGAGTATTGGCCAATGGAAAACTACAAACTGACCCTCCTCCCACCCGAGAAAGAGTTCTCCAGGAAAGTGGTCTTGATCACCGGCGGCGCAGGGGCAATCGGCCGCGCCATTGCTGAATCTTTTGTGGAAGCGGGTGCCTCCGTGATTGTGGCAGATATTCAGATGAAAAAAGCCGAGGCAGTTGTCGCAAAAATCAACACCCGGTCTGGAGGAGAACAGGCCGTCGCCCTTGAGATGGATGTGACCAATGAAAAGAGCGTCAAGGTTGGTTTCAAAACCGCCGCCCTGTATTTCGGAGGTCTTGATATCTTTATTTCCAACGCAGGCATTGCCCGGTGCGCGGCGGTAGACAAATTAACTCTGAGAGATTGGGACGCATCTCTTGCCGTCAATGCGACAGGCCACTTTCTAACATCAAAAATGGCGTTACAAATTATGAAGGCCCAAGGGCTTGGCGGTGCCATTGTTGTCGTCGCAACCAAGAACGTCCTGGCCCCTGGAAAGGATTTCGGTGCCTATTCTGCCTCCAAGGCAGCACAGGCACAGCTCGCCCGAATTATGGCCATTGAAAATGCTGAGGAAGGGATTCGCGTGAATATGGTGAATCCAGACGGGGTCTTTGAGGAATCGGGTCTTTGGTCTCAGGAGATCCGGGAAGAACGTGCCCGCGCCCACAAGGTCTCCCTCAAAGACCTGGAGGAGTTCTACGCTAGGCGCAATCTCCTGAAAACCCGAATAAGCGCCAAAGACGTCGCCCAATCGGTTCTCTTCTTCGCCTCTGACAGGGCCGCAAAAACAACAGGCGCCATCCTGCCGGTTGATGGGGGCGTAAAAGAGGCCTTTCCTCGCTAAGGAAGCTCTGATTAAGTCTGGGTTGAGTTTTTCAGGAGATAAAATGTTTCGATTCAAGGCGAAAATCGCAGAGGATGGTTCTCGCGAAGCCATAGCCCGCCTTTTTAAAGATTTGCAACGCAGAAGCGGGACATTTTTGCCCTAAAAAAACAATCCATGACTTATTCAGAGCTTCCCTAGTCCTGGAGATCGTCGGTCTTCAGGAGCACGTCCGGTTTCGACCCTCTGCTTTCGCCCTATAGAGGGCCTTGTCGGCACGTGAAATTAGTTCTTCCTGGGATGGAAGCGTTTTTTCATCAGGTTTGAGGACCCCGATCCCAATGCTGCAGATCAGGACGACTTTTTCCGGAAGAAGGCTGGAAGATGCAACGGCCTCCCGTAAACGTTCCGCCACGACCCGGGCTTCACGCCCGTCTGTGTTTGTCATCAGGATCAGAAATTCCTCTCCACCAAATCGGGTTAATGTGTCATAAGGTCGAATGACAGAATCAAAAAGATTTGCCAGGTCTTGCAGGACTTGATCGCCGGCGAGATGTCCAAATCGATCATTGACCGCTTTGAAATGGTCGATATCAATCATAAGAATAGACAAGGGACCATGAAGACGTGCGGCCTTTCCTAACTCCGAAAGAAAGGTCTCATTTAGATAACGGCGATTATAGGCACCCGTCAAGGGATCACGAATCGAGAGGTTTTTGATCTTTTCAAAAACTTGCTGCTTCTGGATGGCAATAACCGCCTGGGTTCCCAATACCGACATGCTTTCCAGAAGGGATGGACGAAAGTCCCGAACCTTGAAATCATCAACATAAAGGATGCCAACCGGTCCTCGTTCAGAAATCAAAGGAACGCCTATGAGCGACCGAATTCCTTCTGTCAGCATCACCGGATTGTTAAAGGTCGGATGCTCGGTGGTATCTGAGATCAAAACAAGTTCATGTCGTGACAGGATATACTCAGCCAAACCTCCGAGACGAACGGGATAAACCGCATTCTGGTAAAAACTTGAGGAAAAACCTTTCGCGCTTACAAGAAAAAGTTCTGCTTGCTCGTTATTGTAGATAGAAAGAGACCCGGCGGGCATTTTCGTCATCCGCATCGCACCTGTGACAATCGCATCGAAGACCTGATCAGAGGTTTCCGACTTGGAAAGCATCAGGCTGATTTCTGAAAGAATCTTCTGTTCACCCAATCGTCTTCGTATATTGACTTCCTGTTCTTCTAACTCCCGGATAACATCCCAGAGGAGAAACGTAACCTGTCCGCTGGCGATATCGAAAGATCTTTTCGGAAAATTGTCTAAGGCCTCTCTAACATGAGGATCCCCTGTCAGCTCAAAGACCAGGTCAACTTCTATCCTCTCCAGAACTTTTATTGGATCTTCAATAAAATAAGGGAGGCCGGCATCACGCGCAAGACAAATCCCTTCCGCTTCAGGATCCTGATCGATCACCCCCACGACCTCAACCCAGTTGGACTGAATGAGTCGGCGCAAGACATTCTTTCCCCCAACGCATGCACCAATAATAACAACTCCATATGTCAAGAATTCTATACCTGAAGCGGATCACATTGACCTCTCTCCTAAAGTAGGTTATAAAGGATGATTCCTTTCGAAGGGAAGTACATCAAAGGGAATATTAAGAAAGACTTAAAGTAGGAGGCTTAATTTGGAGAATACCATCGAGGCCGTGCGTCTGGCCAATGATGCCTTTTATCAGGCTTTTGAGAATCTCGACATTCAGGAGATGGAAGGGCTTTGGTCGAAAAAAGATTATATAAAATGTGTCCACCCGGGCTGGGAAGCGCGTCTTGGCTGGAAAGAGGTTCGGGACAGCTGGGTTGTCATCTTTAATCATACCTATGGGATAAAATTTGAGGTCGATGTCCTCGATATTACCATTCATGGAGAGTGGGGTTGGGCTCTTTGTGTCGAACGGATCTCGACACAAAACGAGGGAAAGTGGGTTAAAGGCAAGGTGATTGGAACCAACCTTTTTGAACGTCAAGATGGGCAGTGGCTCCTCATCCACCATCATGGGTCCCCGCAGCTTATGTTCGAAGAAAAAAATCTAGAGGACTCCCCAAATGGGCACTAGGAGTATGTCGTAGCCTATGGGCCGGATACAGGAAATTGCTTTCTTGGTCTTTGGGCAACTTGCCGTCGGAGGTATCTTCTGGATGTCTCTCCCCTCATTGGAGACGGTCGGGCTCGGGTTCTTTAGAACCAATGGAATCGTCTTTCTCTTGTGCGTCCTTCTCGGCCTGTCCCTTTTCCCAATCCCTTTGTCCGAATGGGGCATGGCGATGTTCCAGTTGAATTGGACCGGGATGATTTTCCTGTTCTTCTCTCTTTTTGTCCTCACTCTTTTTGTCTACAATCTCCGTCTATGGTTTCGCAATCCTCATCACAGCCGAATACTTCTCTTGTCAGCCTCTCTTCTTGGGGCCCTTGCGATCCTGGCCAGTGTCGGGTATTATCTTCCCCAATCATCCGGCCTGGTCCGCGTACTTTCCCTGTCGGCCCAATTTCTGTCCTCCAGCCTCCTGATGGGTGCGGGTGTGCTGGGGATGCTGTTAGGCCATAGCTATCTCACCCGGCCTTCTCTTTCGATTGTCCCGCTCCGAAACCTTGCAAAGCTGTTCATGGTCTTTGTATTTCTAGAGGCGGGACTTACCCTGATCAGTCTCATGATTCTGGTCCCTCCACAGCGCTTAAAAAATGCCCTCCTGATGAATACGATTGAAGGGCTTTATCTCTGGATTCGACTTTTGATTGGAATCGGGGGGCCGGTTATTTTAGCACCGATGATCCTCGAGACGGTCAAGGAAAGGGCAACAATGTCTGCCACAGGTTTACTGTATGTGGCAATGATGATGGTCATTATTGGAGCCATCTTCTCCCGGTTTTTCTTATTGGTCGATGCGACTTTTGTATAATGGAGGCGGTACTGGATGCAAGTACGTGATATAGAGAAGATGAAGGCCTTCTCAGCGGAAAAGATGAAAAAGGTCAAGATGTTTGACTCTGAGCGTATGTTTTGTGATCTGTACTGCTTTGAACCGGGTCAATCACAGAAGACACACCTCCACGAGGGAGAGGACAAGATTTATTACGTTCTGGAAGGAGAGGGTCTCTTCCGTATCGGAGATGAAGAGGTCTGCGTTCGGGAGGGATCGGCAACGATGGCAGAGGCAGGAGTCCTGCATGGCGTGGTCAATCAGGCAACAAACCGTCTGGTCGTCCTGGTCTTCATGGCCCCGAAACCGACACACGCAAAAAACCGATAAGACCAAGCCCTTCAGATAGAGGATCCTCCTGGCAATGAAAAGTTCATCCTAAGCGGGTTCCTTATTGCCGTCCGGTAGAGAAAAGGAGCTAACAATGCCAAATCAACCCGAATCGTATCAAAATGAGAGCCTACGGATCATTGAAAAAGAAATGGGTCCTCATTCCTTCAGCCCGGACCAGCTTGAGGTTGTGAAAGGTGTCATCGCTGCAACAGGCGATTTTGAGTATGCTAAATCAATGACCTTTCATCCAATCGCAGTGGAGGCCGGAATGGCGGCGATCCGCGCCGGCGCCGACATCGTAACCGACATCCAGATGGTTGCGGTTGGGATACCAAAGAGCATACTGGAAAAAACCGGCGGAAGTGTCTGGTGTTTGACCACAGATAACGATGTCGTCAATGAAGCGAGAGAACTCCAACTTCCACGTGAGATCGTTGCGATGAGAAAGGCCACAGAGGAATGCGAAGGCGCCATCTATGTGATCGGAAGTTCGCCGGGAGCACTTTCAGAACTCATCCGACTGGTTCAGGACGGATTGGCCAAACCCTCACTCATCGTGGGCGTTCCGGTCGGGTTTCATTCCGCATCTGAATCGAAGGAAGAACTCCTTAGCATTGCAAAACCATCTATTACCTGTCGTGGCCGTAAGGGAGGCAGCCTTGTGGCCGTGGCGATTATCGAAGCCCTTTTATCATTAACAGTTCATTGAGTATGGATAGCCCTTCCCCCCATTCCTCGATTTTAGAACTCATGAAAATAACGATAAATAAAACAATATTGCCTTTCTGATTCGGTTTCGATATAATCTGGCCAGAACTGGATGGAGAAATTCTCATCATGACAGACCGGAAAACCCTGGATGCACAAAGAATCCTGCTCCAGCATGAAGGACCCATTGAAACATTAGAGGATTATCTCGCGATCGGAGGGTTCCAGGCACTCAAAAAGGCCGTTTCAATGACCCCGATGCAAATCATTAATGAAATTAAAAAATCATTTCTGAGAGGCCGGGGCGGCGCGGGATTTCCTGCAGGGATCAAATGGGAGGGAGTGCATCGGAACAACGACACCATATTGGGACGTGCCCCTCTGAAATATCTTGTGTGTAACTGTTCTGAGGGGGAACCCGGGACCTACAAAGACCGCTACCTCATCCAGAAAAATCCTTACACCCTCATCGAAGGGATGATCATCGCTTCCTACGCAATCGGAACCGTCGATGCGATGATCTGCATCAAGGAAATCTTCAAGAAGGAAATTGCCATTCTGGAGCGGGCCATTCAGGAATGTATTACCGCCGGATACGTGGGTGAAAATGCGATGGGTTCAGGGCATTACCTCCCACTCAAACTGACATTTGGTCCGGATTCCTACCTTTTGGGGGAAGATCGAGCACAGTTGGAAGTAATTGAGGGAAAACCGCCATGGCCCCGCGCCAAGGGAATCATTCCGGTCTACGTCGGTCTTTACGGCCAACCGACGGTTGTAAATAATGTTGAAACCCTCGCCACAGTTCCCCACATCATCGGCAAAGGGGCGGATTGGTTTAAATCGATCGGCACCGCCGATACCCCGGGGACCATGATTTTCACGCTCACAGGCGATATCAATAACCCCGGCATGTATGAGCTGCCGATGGGAACCCCCTTGCGGACATTGATTGATGTTTACGGTGGCGGACCCAAGATGGGGCGGCGCGTGAAGGTGGTCTTTTCCGGCCCCACAAATTCTGTCATCCCGGCAAGTAAGCTCGACACGCCTCTCGATTTCGGGTCGATGAGAAAAATACCCTCCGGCCTTGGATCGGGTGGCTTTATCGTTTACGACAATACGGCTTGCGTCCTCAAGGCAGGCCTGGATTTTGCGAAGTTTCTTGCGATTGAGTCTTGCGGCCAATGCTCCTCATGCAAGACCGGAACAGGCAGGATCGTCCGCGGCCTTGAGTTATTGGAAGAAGGCCGCGCGACGGAAGAGTCCGTCCTGGCCATCCTGGAAGACTGTGAACATATTAAAGGATCAGGACATTGCTATCTCTGTACTGAACCGGGGCTTGAAATCGGGAGCATCTTGCACCATTTTCCTGATGATGTCATTGAACATCTCGAATACGGATGCTTAAAAGACCGACATCCTACTATGCCGAAGATCAAGAGTTTTGATGAGGAAACAAATACCTTTACTTTTGATGAAGGCTACTTCGATCGGTGTCTCACCGAAGGCAAGCTGGTCAATTACCCCGGTTAAGCCTTCATCCGCGTCAAGAATATCCAGAGTAACCATTCGGCTTCCAAAAGAGTTCGCCCTGAGTCCATCATACCCGCTCAGCCACCAAGATGACTTGACACCCTTCCCCTCCAATCGGTATGATCCTGTTCTACCTGTAAAAGTAAAGGCTTACCATGATTTGGCATCAAGGGTTTCGCGTTTTTTCTCTGCGATTTTTTTTGGTACTTTTTATCCTCTCTCTTCCACTTTTCCTTGGTCTGAGTCTTGCCTCTGAGCCAGATCCTTCCTTGCAGGAAAATACCGCGCCCAGCCTGCAGACCGATATTTATTTCGGGACAGAAGGCGTTGTTTCGGGTCCGCCCGCACCGACATTGTCTTATCCAGACAACTACGGAGGCGGGGGACAAATCAACAGCCGTTCCGTCCTCTGGATTTTCATCCAGCAACACTTCTTCCTGGGAAGTTTTATCCTCGGGGTTCCCATGATCGCCTGGATGCTCGAGTTCTTTGGCCTTTTTCGGAAAAAAGGAACGGACCCCGCTGAAAAACACGATCGGCTCGGACAGGATATCATGCGGACCTGCCTCCCTTTTTATCCCCTGACGGTTCTTACGGGGTTCGCCCTGCTTGGTGTATTTTTCTTTTTGTATTCAGGGTTTTCTCACTATATGACCTCAGTCTTCAAACCGGTGATCTCTCTTTATGTCGTCGTTTTCTTTCTCGAGACCCCTTTTCTCTACGCCTACACTTTGACATGGAATCGATGGAGGCGGGGCCGTCTTAAGTGGCTCCATTTCGGCCTTGGCGGCCTGACCTGTCTCAATGGACTGGCGATTATTTACCTTGCAAATGCCTTGATGGCTTTTATGATGTCGCCGGCGGGAATCAGTGCAAAGGGAGCTTACCTGGGAAATATCTGGAATGCGGTCAATACCCCACTCTGGAATCCACTCAATGTCCACCGGATTCTTGCCAGTGTTATGTTCAGCGGGGCCGTCCTCGCAGCTTATGCAGCTTATCAGATGCTCACCACACGTGACCCGGAGAAAAAGGCCCATTATGACTGGATGGGCCACATCATGATCATGATCTCCATCACCAACCTCTTTATTCTCCCGATCGCCGGCTACTGGTTCGCAAAGGCTATTTTTATCTATCGTCAACGGATGGGCATGACCTTGATGGGCGGAAAGCTCAGTTTGCTTTTTGTGATGCAGGCCACGCTGATCGGACTGATCTTCATGGCGGTGACCTACTACCTCTGGCAGGGGACCAGCCGGATGCAGGGATCGGAACGGTACAGGCATCTTGCGAAGTACATGATGGTTGTTTTTCTCATCGCCTTCCTAATCTGGACGACACCGCATACCATTCCCGCCAGCCAGGGAGAGATCCAGGCCATGGGAGGCGCACAGCATCCTGTTGTCGGATATTATGGAACGATGGCGGCCAAAAATGCGGCCATCAATACGATGATCTTAAGCTTCGGCCTCTGTTTCATCATCTTCAAACGCTGCAACAAGCAGATGACCATTGCCTGGTCAAGGTGGGGAAACGCGGCGATGATCGCACTGTTTGCGATTGCGGAAGGCTTCATCATCTATTACGGAATTTATGGATTTTTCGTTCCGGCCAACGTCCGGGTTAAGATGGCCCTTCCGCAATTTGCTGTCACCATGGGTGCATTGGTCATCGGGGCGATCTTAAACAGGGCAATGCTCAGAAAATCAAAATCCATCGGTCCGATTCGATGGGGAAAACTCCCCCTTGGCGGGACTATTTCCCTTTTCTCCCTGGCCTTCTTTATTACGACAACGATGGTGCTGATGGGCTACATCCGCTCTTCGGTTAGACTTGATTGGCATGTCACTGAAATTTTAAAAAACACCACCCCCTGGGCGGGAACACCGACCCTGACCTATGCCATTGGGATGGTGATGTTCAACGTCTTTCTCTTTTGGGTCATCACCTTCTTCATCTTCCGGTCCGGGAGAACGCGCAGTATCTTTTCCTTCCCCATACAGGCAGAGGGCGTGACCACAAACACAGAGACAAAGAATCTTCCTTCCGAGTTCATCCCCAAATAGCTTGTAACAATTCAGCAGCCTTCAGTCAAAAATCCACCAATTCCATGATTTCGATTTCGGCTCGCTCTCCGCAAACAGGTTCGAAGTGAGCGGGACGGGACGGGCTGCCAGATCTTCCACGACGCCCTTGGCCACTTTAACCGCCTTGACCAGACCTGCCGGATCAATCTTGTCCGCCGTATCTGAAGGACGATGAAAATCAGAGGTCACCCCGCTCGATATCTGAACGGCCGGAATTCCGACGTCCAGAAAACTCTTTTGATCGCTTGAACCAAATTTGTCTGAATTCGTCGCGACCGGCACCCCGGCCTTAAAACCCGCTTCTCTGAACAGGCGGGTCCACTCCCGCGCCGAGCCAGTGCCATAAACGATCAGATCTTTCTCTCCCAATCGGCCCACCATATCAATATTCACCATCCCGATGATTTTATCGGCCTTAAATGGCTCTGGATAGGCTGCATAATACTTTGATCCAAGCCGTTCCACCTCTCCAGCGGAAAAAGCGACAAAAATCACCGGGCGCTCAAGCGGGGCTCCTAAGGCCAGGACCCGGGCGAGTTCTAAGAGAACGGCAATGCCGCTTGCGTTATCATCGGCACCCGGATGGATCTTTCCCTCATTTCCTTCATAGCCCTCCAGCCAACCCAGTCCGAGATGGTCATAGTGGGCACCGACAATGATCCCCTGATCAGACCACTCCAACCGGGACCCGGGAATATAACCGATCACATTCTTCAGGGGAACTTTCCTCCCCAATCTTCCCCCGTCTTCTCTCCATACCTGGATATAGCTCGAAGCAATATCACCGGCCGGTTTCAGCCCCGCCTTCCGGAAGGCCTTAGCAATAAAATCTGAGACCAGATCCAACTCCGGCGTAGCAAAGCCTCGCCCTTTCAGGACGCGGTCGGTCATAAAACCGATCTCTTTCATCATTCGAGTACTTGAAACAACAGGGGGCAATACAGCCAAAGCATGTCGGGGAGCAAGTTCTCCTCGAGACCCACGCCTCGCTTTTCCGCCATCCGTCTGTTTGATCCTCACCGAGATCGGGGAGCGCTTCACCGGCCATTTCCCTTTCACAACATTGATCGGGTCCTTCCCCTTAAAAGCAAGATAACCATATTGTCCATAATGTTGAAGTTTTCTTCCCAGGCTGCCGAGGGATGCCGGATTATCCACGGCCATCCAGGCCAGGGCAAGATTTTTATTCCCTGGATGGCGTGCCGCAAGAACAAGGCTATGACCTCTGCGGGGAACCTGAACCCGGCCAATTCGGGCCATGGCACTCGTCATCACAAAATTGTATCTCCTCAATTGAGCCAGGGCCTTGTGCTGGAACCTGTTTTCCCAGCCAAAGAGCCAGACCGCACGGTCATCCGGCAGCGCATCTACCTCATCGTCCCATTTTATCTCGAGCGCTCCCTGATGGGACATTTTCCATTTCTGCGCCAATCTTTGGTATCCGCGGCGGACCCTGTCGCGAGCCGTTGAAGGCAGGAGAATCACAACGGACTTCGCACCAAACATCTGGGAAATAGAGGGTGGTGCCTCTTCAGGGTCCAAGCGCCGAAAGAGATCATATTCCGGATCAAGATCAAGGCGCAGAGGTCTTTCGGGAATCTGAATGGACAGATCAAGCGTCTTGTTCTTCATTAAAATTGTTGTCTGGTAGGCTTCTTTCCGGCCTTCTAGCGTCACGGCAAGGGGAAGTTCCAGTCGATAAGGCAGCCTTTTTTGCTTCTGCCTGATTATCGCGGTCAGGAGGTAGCCTTCTTCATTTTTCGTGGCTTTCGCACGGCTGACTTGTAAGCGGGGTGCACCGGGACGGGTCACCCACTGCTCAAATTCAAAATCAAGATCCAGACCGGACGCACGACTGAAAGCGTGTTTAAGATCGGTGAATGAGGCTCGCCTGAACTTGTTTTCATGAAAAAATTCCCGCAAGGCCTCGATGAAAACCTCGCCGCCGACTTTGAGCCTCAACATGTGAAAAAAAGACATGGTCTTCCCATATCCGATCGCTTGGGAGACCGTATCGTAGCGCTCCTGAAACTCCGTGAGCGGAAAGTCCTTTCCTTCTTCCACATAATCGGTATATTTCTGCAGCGCCGCATGCCGTGATGCCTTTCCTCCCCCATGCTGCTCCTGTACCAGATAATCGGCCAGATAGGTCGTCAGCCCCTCGCTCCAGTTACCGGTCTCCCTGTCAACATAAACACCATTTCCCCACCAATTGTGCAAAATTTCATGAGGGTAGGAAGAGTGTAGAATAAATGGGAAACGGATGATCTTTGAACCCAGGAGCGTGAAGGAGGGCATTCCATAGCCTGTTTCCCAAAAATTCTCAACCAGGGCAAACTTCGGATAGGGATAGGGACCGAGCAATTTCTCATACATTTCGAGGTATTGCTCCGTCACCTCCAGATATCTCTGTGCCAAATCAGAGTCCGGGGTTCTGAGAAATACCATGGCGATGACCTTCCCCGCCTGCCGCAGATATTCACTCCACTCTCCAGCAACAAGGTAGATTTCCTCCTGAGGCTCAGGCGATACCCAGCGGACACGGACAAGGTTCTCCTCGCTGGAATATGCTTCCCGCCCTCCCTGGCTTACCGCATTCCATCCTTTCGGAAGTGTAAGATTGAGGGAGAATGTGACCAGGTCCGCGTAAAACCAGGGATACCAAAAGGTTTCACCGGAGAGAAAGACCCCTTCTTTTGATATTATTCCGGGGGTTCCGGCTGACCCGGCGGAACTCTCTTCGTCTTCCAACATCAGGGGATGGTTGATCACACCTTCATACGTCATAACGAATTGACGCAATCCGATCGGAAGTTTCACCGTATAGTGTTCAAGGCGAATACCAGCACCACCGCCCCCGCCACTCAGGCCAAAACCCAAGGGTTTAGGATCTTCCTTTTCATAGATGATCTTTACGCCAGCGGTCTGAGATGTAGGCTGTAAACCCCTGTGAAGGAGAAAATGAAAATTCCCTTCCGGATCAGGGAGAATGGATCTTGGGAGGGTAATCGTGTCTTCAACCTGAAGATAATGTGTTTCGGGATTCATCATGACATTTATTTCATGATGAATGGGCTGCTGCGCCTGGAGCGTCCCCGGTAAAAAAGTAAGAAGTGCGATGATAGCAGACCAGAAAATAAAATATTTGAAGAACCCCGCCTCAAAAGGACGGGGATTGCGCTCGCTGTACGTGTTCATCGAGGACCTCCTGAATTCACGGGACAAGAACCCCTACCCTTCCCTGGATAGGGAGGAAGGCATGCTCAGGATCACGGTATTCTCATTCAATTATACTGTAATGATACTGTATATTTCGAAAGATGCCCCGGAGTCAAACTGAATCAGGCCATATAATGATTTTTTCGAACATTAATGGATATAATCGTGGTCTCATTCTTTTCCAACACACATCATCTGACCTGACGCTCAGAATAAACTTGAGGAAGATCCAGTTCATACGACTCTTTACAAGTTTCCACCCAAAACTGGATGGATAGAGGGCTTGTAATCGCTTATTTTTTGGGATAGAATGTGGTAAAGACTCGTTAATTATTGAGTTCATCTCAACTGAAAGGAGCTGTCATGTTTAGAAGGGCAATGATCATTGTTTGGGTTGCACTTTGGTTGCCGGGGGTTGCACTCGGGGCAGGGTCATCCAACGACCTGGAAAAAGGTGTTCAACTCCTGGAACTGTTCCAGTCAACCTTTATTAATATTTCAGAGAGGGTGAAACCCTCCGTCGTCAACATCTCCCCTTCCGGCACGGTGACATCCACTCCCAGCAAACCACGCAATTCCCCACGGGAGGCCCCGCCAGGCTCTGGATCAGGGGTCATTATTGATAAAGCAGGCTATATCGTCACCAACAATCATGTGGTCGGTGATGCGAAAGAAGTAGAGGTCCGCCTCTCTGATAAATCGACGTTTAAGGGGACAGTGGTCGGAAAAGACAAAGATACAGATCTCGCCTTGATCAAGATTGATGCCGGAAAAGATTTACCCTTCGTCGCCTTGGGTGATTCCAGCAAGATCAAAGTTGGCCAATGGGTGATTGCAGTGGGAAACCCCTTTGGCTTGGATCGTACCGTCACTGTAGGCGTCATCAGCGCTTTGGGGAGAGAAAATGTCAACCTTTCCCGCTATGAAGACTTTATACAGACAGACGCCTCCATCAATCCCGGCAATTCGGGGGGGCCCCTCTTTGATATCCGAGGAGAAGTGATCGGAATCAATACTGCAATCATCAACTTCGCACAAGGCATTGGGTTTGCCATCCCATCCAACATGGTCAAATCAATCACAGCGCAACTCAAAACGTCGGGAAGGGTAACTCGGGGCTGGCTCGGGGTCGGAATACAACCCTTGACACCTGAGTTGGCAAAAAATTTCGGTGTTAAAGAGGGAGTTGGGGTCCTGATTAATGAGGTTTTTGAAGGAGACCCTGCCCACAGGGGGGGGATCAGACCCGGAGATATCATTCTTGAGGTCAATGGGGAGAAGGTAGACACGCCCAGCACCTTGGCTCGTGTGATCGCCGGTTTCATCCCCGGAGAAAAAACTCGTATTCTGGTTTTACGTGACGGGAAGGAAACAATAAAGTTCATCGAGTTAAAGGAAAGAAAAGATGACGCCGTCACAGCCTCTATCCCCAAAACACCCGAAGCCTTTATGGGCCTGAATATTGAGGACCTTACTCCCGAGTCCGCGAAAAAATTTAAAATCAAAGGAAAGAAGGGCGCCATTATCATGAAGGTGGAACCCGGAAGCACAGCTGAAGCAGAAGGCCTGAGAGAAGGAGACCTCATAAAGGAAGTGAATCGCAGAACAATAAATACTGCAGAAGACTTCAGCAAAGCGATGAAAAACATAAAGAAAGGCGAGGCGGTCTTGTTGCGTGTCTCACGTGAAAATCGTGCCTTCTTTATCGTTCTGAAACCTCAGGGCTAGTCATTTCCACCCTGATTATCGTCTCTGAAACGAAAAAGCCCTTCCGAAATCCGGAAGGGCTTTTTCTAGATTTACTGGTTTTGTGGAGGAGGACTCTCACCTCTTCTTCGGTTATAACTTGTCGGATCAAGAGGAACGAGGACCGATACTTTTGTCCCTTTTCCGAGCTCCGATTGCACATCAATAAGCCCTCGATGTTCTTCAATAATATGCAGACACATCATAAGACCCAACCCAGACCCCTCATTTCTTTTTGTTGTAAAAAAAGGCTTGAATAGTTTACCGATGTTTTCTTCTGATATTCCAATCCCTGTATCCTCAACGATAATATTGACTCGATTTTGATCCACTTCATCCTTGCCTAGAGAGGTAGAAATCAGGATATGACCTTGTTCCGTCCCTTGAATAGAATTCAACATGATGTTCAAGAACACCTGTCTCAACTTCCCATGATCTGCAACACAGGCGGGAAGATCTGGAGACAGGTTCCGTTGGATCTTAAGTCCCTTTTTTTTCGCTTCGTTGTCAAGGAGGGTAATTGTCTCTTCGATGAGCAGGTTGATATCGATTCGACGTAGATCGAGCGTTTCCTCTTCCGGATTTTTTGAATAGTGAAGGAGACGGCTGATCAGTTGTTGTATCCGTTGAGTTTCACCGAGTGCGACATTATAAAATTTGACCCAGAATTCACTGTCTTTTTTTGCTTCGTCATATTTTTCAGGAATCATCTGTAAAAAAGTTTTAATCGCCACCAAAGGATTATTAATCTCATGCGCCATCCCGGCCGCAAGGGTCCCAATGGCCGTTAAGCGATGGGTCCGAGCGATCTTATTAAGCGTCTCCATCTTTTCTGCATAAAGAAGATCACGTTCTTTCATCAAATAATATCGCTCTATCCCTTGAATCAGGGTCTGAGTGAGTTCATCCACATTATAAGGCTTTGCAATATATCGATAAATCTCTCCCTCATTCATTGTCTTTCTTACCCGTTCCATATCCTTGTAGGCCGTGATGAGCATTCGAACAGTATCAGGATGTTTTTCTGCGATCCGTTGAAGCAATTCAACCCCGTTCATATCAGGCATCTCTTGATCGCTTATAATCAAGGCAAGATCAGGATGGTCATTAATGAACTGCAAGGCCTCCGCACTCGTATTCGCCGTATAGACGGTAAACTCTTCCTTAAAGAGGTCTTTGAACGCAATGAGCGCCGAGGCTTCAGCATCAACAAACAGGATTGGATAATCTTTATATTGAAATATTTCCTGCATCGCATTTTCCTTCAACGGAATTGAACTTCACCAGCCTAAATATTAAGTGCGTTTTTTAACTTTCGTAACTGGGACGAGCTAGACATGTTTGACGGGAAGAGATTTTTTGTCACAATTCAGTCACAATCAGCGATCGTGTTAGAGGGATGAAGGGTCTAATATCTTGATTTATTTGGTGGAGCTGGGGAGGATCGAACTCCCGACCTCCTGATTGCGAACCAGGCGCTCTCCCAGCTGAGCTACAGCCCCATTGGATCAGGAAGACAGGAAAGGAGGTTAAGCTATTCCCCCCCCAAATGTCAACTTTCCAGGAAGCTTTTCCTTCTGAAGAACCCTGCAGAGGGACGAGGATTGCGCTCGCTGTGCATGTTTATAGGAATCCAGGGTCAACCTTACCTCACAGAAGAACCCTGTTTCTGCTTCCTACCGTCATCCTCCCAATGGTCTTGTTCAAGAGATTCTGCCTCGGAAGAAAGGACAGGAGCGGCCCTCTCCGTTCACCGAGCTTCCGTAACTGCTCCTTGATGCCCGGGTGGTCCTCATCTATTCGTAAGCCTTTATAAAAAGAGGATATCGCCTTTCTTTTTTTGGCCCCCTTCAGATAAGCAATTCCGAGGTAGTAAAAAGATTGCGGTCGAAACGGCTCTAAGGTAACGGCACGTTCGCAATATTGAATCCCCTTATCAGTGTGACGTCCCGCCATCGCCAGACAAAATCCATAGATGGATAGAAATTGCGGTGGAACACCCTTGCCCCCTTGACTGGACAATTCCTTGTGGGCCTGATTGAGTGAACCCAGGGCCTTGCCCCATTTTTTCTCTCTGATGTAAACCCCGGCCAACTCAACATATTCCTTGTAAGTCATGTTCTATCCTCCATATGGACAGCGGTTCCGACTACAGAAATAAGAAGCACCTGAAGGTCCATTTTCTGAAAATTAAAAGATGTCGCGATAACGGCATTTGCCCCGAGTAAGGCCGCCTCTCCACGCAAATCCCGAAGAACCGTCAACATGCCCTTCTTTAACTCTCCTCGATAATGCGCCTTCATCCCACTCTGCTCAGAGTGGGATGAAGGCGTCTCACCCAGTTCGATGACGATATCGGCACTGATCAAACCAAAATAGCTTGTAATCCGTTTTCCCTCAATCCTTTGCGTCGTCGTCACAAGAATTAGTTGTGTCTTTTCTTTTCGAATCTCTTCTTGTCTCGCCGTAACCTGACGAGAGGGTTCTTCTCTCTGAGGTTTGGACGGAAGGATTCTGGAAGGAATTTCCTTCTTCTCAGGCCCCTTTGGCTTAGTTTTAGATTTCACCACTTCTTTATGTGGTATAAGCTGATTGGAAGAGGGTTCCGGGCGGGTCGTTTTTTTCTCCACAGGCCGGGGAAGAGACTCCCCATACGGAACCTCTTCCGGGAGCGAGACCTCCTCTGGGAGAGAGTCCTCCGGAGGAGGCATGATCGGTCGGTCTTCTAAAGCAATCTCGGATCCCCCGCCCGTATCCTCATCAGGCACCATACTCGTATAACATTGTATGCACTGGTTCGCTTCCCGCTGCTGACATCCACAGACAGGACAAATCATGGAGAGTCCTTTACAGGGAAGTTCTCTGCTTTATTTAAAGAGTCCGGCACAATACACACTCTTCTTCCATCAACCCCTAGACTTCTATCGGAAAAAGACCGAATTACTTCAGGAAAAAGCCGATGTTCCTCACGAAGAATCCGTTCGGATAAGGAATCTTCCGTGTCGTTTTCCCTCACGGGAACCGCTGCTTGCGCGATAATCGGGCCATGGTCCATCTCCTCATCGACAAAATGAATCGTACACCCGCTGACTTTTACACCATGTGACAAGGCCTGCCGCTGGGCATGCAATCCCGGAAAGGCAGGGAGAAGGCTGGGATGAACATTCATGATACGGTAAGGATAAGCACTGATCAACATCCCCGTAAGCAAACGCATATAACCCGCCAGGATCACCAGACCAACCTGATGGGCTTTGAGTATCCGGGATAATTCGGTGTCATAGGCCTTTTTGTCGGGATAGCTGGAGGGGTCAACATAGAGCCTTGGAATGTGATGCTTCTTAGCACATTCCAGGGCCCCGGCCTCCTTCTTGTTGCTCACCACAACACCAATCTTCGCGCTTAACCGCCCAGATTCAATCGCGTCTATGATTGACTTCAAGTTACTCCCGCGGCCCGAGGCAAGGACCCCGAGCACCAATTGGTCCCCGGAATAAGAAAGCGCCTCGAATGACCCGGTATCAGACATAACGCACCTCTTGATCGCCGCGAATAACCTCCCCGATCAAAAATGCCTGCTGGCGAAGCCTTTTGAGAAGGGACAGTGCTTTATCAAGATCACCCGGTGAGACAACCAGAACCATGCCGATTCCCATATTGAAGTAAGTATACATCTTTTCCGTATCGATTCGGCCCGATTTCTTTAAGATTTCAAATATGGGAGGCACCTTCCACTGATTCCGTCTAATCAGTGCGGCGCAGCCCTCCGGCAAGACTCTCGGAATATTTCCTGTTAAACCACCGCCGGTAATATGGGCCGCCCCTTTTATTTTTATACGCTGTTTCAGTTTCAGAAAGGCCTTCACGTAAATAATAGTCGGGGTCAACAACACCTCTCCCAGGGTCCCGTCCAAGTCCGGTAAGCGATCTTGGATCTTCATCCCCTTCTTCTCAAAAAGCACTCTCCGAACCAAAGAATATCCGTTGCTGTGAAGACCTGAGGAGGCAAGTCCGATTAAGAGATCCTTCGGCCGAATCTTTTTGCCATGGATGATCTCTTTCTTTTCAACAACACCGACAGAAAATCCTGCCAGGTCATATTCCCCCTTCGGGTAGAAGGACGGCATTTCAGCCGTTTCTCCACCAAGAAGCGCACAGCCGGCCTGCCGGCATCCCTCGGAGATTCCTTTCACAACGGCCAGCATCTTTTTTGGAAGAAGTTTCCCGCATGCCAGATAATCCAAAAAGAAAAGGGGTTCTGCCCCGGAGACAATGATGTCGTTGACACACATTGCCACGAGATCAATCCCAACCGTGTCATGGCGGTTCGCCATGAAGGCCACCTTCAATTTTGTCCCAACACCGTCCGTTCCAGAAACCAAAACCGGGTTTTTGTATCTCTTTGCACGGAGCGCAAAGAGGCCGGAGAATCCGCCCAGCTCCGTCAAGACCTCTGGCCGGAAGGTTGATCGTGCCATCGGGGAAATCTCGCGGACAAAGCGATCTCCGGCCTTAATATCGACACCGGAACTCTTATAGGTCATTCCTGCCATAACGCCCTTCGAATCACAAGAAAGAGGATTGATATGTGGAGAATGTCCGCACCAATATCAACTGTAGTTCCCCGCCCAGGAAGGAGAAAATTTAATTCCCAATGTGTGTTAGAAACCCTTGATAGTGTAACGAATCAGGATGCCGCTATTTTTCTCCATGGCGGCATCCTGATTCGTTACATGACAGTTATAACCAAATCTGACTAGGAAGGAAAGGACATAAGCAGGTAAAAATGTTAGAAAATGCCCTTATCTTCCCTATCTTCCGATGCAATACGTGATTCTGCTTAGTATAAGCGCTCAGTCGGGGGAATATGTGTGATGTTCACCGCTGCGTAGTCCAGGCGGGGACCTTGATCACTTTGATAAGCGAGGGTATGTTTCATCCAATCCTGATCATTGCGATCAGGAAAATCTGTACGGGAATGGGCCCCTCTCGATTCTTCCCGTGAACAGGCACCGACTGCGATTATTTCTGCGAGGTCCATGATCGAGTAGAGTTGTAAGGCCTCAACCAGCTCCAGGTTGAATATCTTCCCACGATCCTGTAGGTAGATATTTTTCAATCGGGAACGGACCCCTTTAAGTTTCCGTTTCCCCTCCTCCATCCGCTCACGACTTCGGAGAATCCCGAAGTGTTCCATCATGATCTTCCCAACTTCCTTCCGGATTGCGACAACCCGCTCGCCATCCTTACGGGAGATCAGCGATGCAATCCGTTCCCGATCCCGCTCCAGCGCCTGGGCGGAGAAATCAATCTGTTTTGTACGCTCTGCATACTCAGCTGCATAGTGGCCGGCCCGGCGCCCAAAAACAATCGTCTCCATCAGCGCATTCCCACCGAGACGGTTCGCCCCGTGGATTGAGATACAGGCACATTCCCCGGCGGCATAGAGTCCCGGCATCGGCGTTTCACAACGGGTATTGGTCCGAATACCTCCCATCGAATAGTGTACACCCGGTCGGATCGGTATCGGGGCTTCTACCGGATCAACACCCGCGTAGGTCAGGGACAGCTCCCATATTTGGGGGAGACGTTCCATAATTTTGTCCTTCCCAAGGTGCCTCAGATCCAGCATCACGCAGCCATCCACACCCCGCCCTTCCATGATCTCCTGGTATTCCGCCCGCGAAACAACATCCCGGCAGGCCAACTCCATCGCGTTCGGGGCGTATTTTTCCATGAAACGCTCTCCGCGGGAATTAAAAAGGTATCCTCCCTCCCCGCGCGCCCCTTCGGTGATTAAGATTCCGGAATCTTTTAGCGTGGTGGGATGAAACTGGACAAACTCCATGTCCTGGAGAGGAAGTCCGGCCCGGTAGGCCATAGACATTCCGTCGCCGGTGTTGATCAATCCATTTGTAGAAATCAGATAGACACGCCCGTAACCACCTGTGGCAAGAATAACCGCTTTGGCCCGAATCACTGAGAGTTCGCCCGTCAAAAGATTGAGGGCAACCACTCCGCAACAATGACCCTCTTCGACAACGAGCGATGTCACATACCATTCCTCATAAACGTGGGTAGCCCGTTTCGTCAACTGCTCGTAAAGGAGGTGCACCAGGGCGTGGCCTGTTCTGTCGGCGACATAACAGGTCCGGGGAAATCCAAGTCCGCCAAAATTTCGCTGAGAGATTTGTCCGTCCGGGTCACGCGAAAACAGGGCTCCCATTCGCTCCAGCTCCATGATGTCACCCGGCGCAGACTTACAGAGGATCTCGATGCCGTCCTGATCTCCCAGCCAGTCGCTCCCCTTGACGGTGTCATACATATGCGACTCCCAGGAGTCTTCAGATTTGACCGCCGCATTGATTCCTCCCTCGGCCGCAACGGAATGGCTCCGTACCGGATGGACCTTTGAAATAATACCGACATTAAGATGGGAAGGAATGGCCACCGCAGCCCGCATTCCAGCCAATCCGGCCCCGACAATTAAAACATCATGTGACTGCATTGTTCTCCGATTCATATCGAACATTGAGCTGTTTTGCCGCCTGGACCTCGTTCATGCGACCCACTGTACGGTGATGGGGCGCTTCCAGAAGTTTCTCCGGTGTCTGATCGATCTCTTTACGAATCTCAAGCATCGCGGCAACAAAGGCATCGAGCGTCTCGCGCGACTCGCACTCTGTCGGCTCGATCATCAGGGCCTCCGGCACAATGAGGGGGAAGTTCACAGTCGGCGGATAAAATCCATAGTCAATCAAGCGTTTTCCAATATCCCAGGCATGGATGCCTTTCTCTCGAAAGACCTTGGCAGAGATAATAAACTCATGCATACAGGAACGGTTCATCGGAACGGGATAGTCTCCTTCCAGTTTCTTTTTTAGATAGTTGGCATTGAGGATTGCATTCCGGCTCACGGCAGATAAACCGACCGCACCCAGCCGACGGATATAGGTGTAGGCACGGACCAGGATTCCAAAGTTTCCGTAAAAGCCGTGGACGCGGCCGATTGACTGAGGACGATCTGATTCAAGAAGGTAGCCTTCCTCTTTCTTTTGAATGACCGGGAAGGGCAGATAAGGAATCAGGGCGGCCGCAACGCCCACCGGTCCTGCGCCCGGCCCCCCACCCCCATGAGGGGTTGAAAATGTTTTGTGGAGATTAAAGTGGACGAGATCAAAGCCCATATCCCCCGGGCGTGTCAGACCGAGGAGGGCGTTCAGATTCGCCCCGTCGAGGTACATCAGCGCGCCGGCATCATGGACAATTCGGACGATTTCTTCGATCTGTCGTTCAAACAGTCCGAGCGTATTGGGATTAGTCAGCATCAGCGCGGCCGTATCTTCATCGACCACCTTGGCCAGGTCATCAACATCGAGAAGGCCATTGCGGTTGGACCGGACCGTCTGAACTGTAAATCCGGCGAGATGGGCGCTGGCCGGATTCGTCCCATGGGCCGAATCGGGAATCACTACTTTTTTCCGTATCCGGCCTTGCTGCTGATGATAGGCCCGCGTAATCAGCATGCCGGTAAGTTCTCCCTGAGCGCCCGCCGCAGGTTGGAGGGAAATACCCGCCATGCCGGAGATCTCGGCCAGCATCTGTTCCAGTTCATAGATCAGTTCCAGGGCCCCTTGAGACGCTTCCCTCGGCTGGAGGGGGTGCACCTGGCTGAATCCGGGAAATCGCGCCACGTCTTCATTAATCTTGGGATTGTATTTCATGGTACAGGACCCCAGCGGATAAAACCCGGTATCCACCCCGTAATTGTCCTGAGAGAGGCGGGTATAATGGCGCATAAGCTCATTCTCACTGACCTCTGGCAAGGGAAGAGGGATCTCCCGCTGAAATTCCTTCGGGAGAACCTGATCGACCGAAAACCCTTCGAGCGCTTCAGTTGGAAAGGTCACGGCCCGCCTCCCTTCCACGCTCTTTTCAAAAATAAGCCTCTCCGCCATACACTCTCTCCTATCGTCTCACACGTCCGTAGGCCATCTGAAGGGCCACCAGACTCTTCGCGTCCCGGATTGTCTGGTCTTCAATCTTTTGCATCACCTCAGGAAAAGGCATCTCAACGATTTCAATCACCTCATCCTCTTCAAGCCTTTGGGGACAAAGACTCAAGCCTGTCCCCAGATAAAGATGAATCTGTTCATCGCAAAATCCCGGGGCAGTAAAAATTGTCGTCAATTTTTCCAGATGGGCAACACGGTAACCAATCTCTTCTTCAACCTCGCGTCTCGCACAGGTTTCAGGCGATTCTCCTGCTGAAAGTTTCCCCGCCGGTATTTCATAGAGATACCCCCCCGCCGCATATCTGAATTGACGGATCAGGATCACAACACCGTCTTCACGGAGCGGAACGACGGCTGAGGCGCCCGGATGACGGACAATATCCAATTCAATGGTTAAGCCGTTCGGGAGATCAACCGTTTCAACAAAAAGCCGGATCGCGTCGCCTCGGTAGATCTCCTTCTTCATCGGGATGATTCCGTGGGAAGGCCCAAACCCGCAAGATCAATCACCGCCGCAGCCAGGGTCCGTGCGATCGCTGCGATAAAGGAAAGATCCAGTGTCTCCAGGCAGTCACTCTTTTGATGATAGTGTGGATTTCTGAAATCAGCGATATCTGTCAGCATCACCGCCCGATATCCCTGATCCCAGAACGGGACATGATCCGACCGCCTTGCATCTAGGAAAAGTGCCCCATTCCCAGGAACCAGCAAAGAGATCACGGGAAGAGAAGGACTGTAGCATACTGCAGCCGACTCAAAGGCTTCCTTGATCTGTGCCGCCCTTTCATTTCCAACGAGACCGATAAAATCTCCCTGATACGGGAGAGAAAAGGGAAAACCCGCAGGGGTCCGTTGTGATCCCGGCCGGCGGTCAGTGTAACCGACACACTCCAGGACAATTTCTCCCCACAGTGGAAGCTTGTTTTTGCGGATCTCTCTGACATAATGCCGACTTCCAAGAAACCCCGTCTCTTCCATTGAAAATGCAACGAACTGGAGCGTCCGTCTCCCCCGCATGGGCGAAAGAATCCGCGCCACCTCCAGAAGGACCGCCAAACCACTCGCATTGTCATCCGCGCCATCTGTCTCAACGACCGTATCATAATGCGCCCCCACATCAAGAACCTCCTGGTCGGCACGGCTCCCGGACTGGCTGCCAATCAAATTCACATACGCCTTTCCCTCATCTCCTCCAAAGTATTCTTCGATCGGATCAAGACCAAGCTGTTTCATCCAGCTCAGGATATAATCGGCAGCCGCTTGAAGCGCTTTCGGCGCTTCCGTGGGGTGTCTCGTTCCCACCAGCTTCTTGAGATGGCCCAGAAGTCGCGCTTCGGAAATACCGGGAACCCATTCAGCGACTTCAGTCTCTTTCATATTGGCAACTTGTTCCGCATCGACCATCGTTCCGAATTGTCTAAGAAGCCGCTTGTATCTTTTCCACAAGCTGGTCGATCTCTTCTGACTCGTGCTGTTCGGTCACACAAATCAAAAGATGGTTCTCTAATTCAGGATAATACGCCCCCAGGTCAATCCCGGCAAAGAGTCCATCACGGGAAAGGTCCTCTAAAAAATTAGCAACCGGAAATGGCAGACGGAATACAAATTCTTTAAAAAATGACCCGGAGAAAGGGGCATCAACCCCAGGAATTTCTTTAATCTTCTCATGGGCCGCATGGGACTTTGCCAGACAAAGGAGGGCCACTTCACGAAGGCCCGCCTTCCCTACCGTCGCCATATAAACAGCCGAAGCCAATGCATTTAAGGCCTGATTTGTGCAGATATTTGAAGTAGCCCGTTCCCGGCGGATATGTTGTTCACGTGTCTGCAAGGTCAGACAAAATCCCGACCGTCCTTCGGCATCCATTGTCGCGCCGACAACACGTCCCGGCATCTGACGGATCATCTCCCGCCGCGTTGAGAAAAAACCGACATAGGGACCACCGTAGCTGATTGTATTCCCCAGGGCCTGCCCTTCCCCAACCGCGATATCCGCCTGATATTCACCCGGAGTCTTTAGAATACCGAGAGAGATCGGATCGACCGCCATGACCAGGAGTCCTCCCTCGGCATGAACCCATTGCGCGATGGCCTCCATCTCTTCCAACTGCCCGAAGAAATTAGGATGCTGAATCAAAACGGCCGCCACGCTGTCATCTATTGAATCTTCAAGCACTTGCAGAGAGACCCTTCCCTCATGAAACGGAATCTCTTTCAGTTCAACCCCCTCCAGGCCGGAGAGGTAGGTCGCGACCACCTGGCGGTAATGAGGATGGACCGTCTGCGAAATCAACACCTTTTTCCGCTTCGTCCTCCGGATCGCCATCAAGGCCCCCTCCGCCAGGGCCGAAGCACCATCATAGACTGACGCACACGCGACTTCCATACCGGTCAACTGACAGATCATCGTCTGATATTCATAAATCGTCTGAAGGAGTCCCTGGCTCATCTCTGCCTGGTAAGGGGTGTAGGCCGTGTAGAATTCGGAGCGACGAAGGACATGGTCTACGGTGCTCGGGACATAATGATCGTAGCTCCCTCCTCCAAGGAAAGAGAGGTTTGAAGTCGTCTCGGCATTCTTCCGGCTGAGGTCCAACATCTTTCGCCTGAGCGTGGGCTGAGAAAGCGACAGGGGTAGATTCAAGGGCCGGTTGAGCCGGAGTGACGCAGGAATATTCAGTAAATCTTCAAAGGAAGAGACTCCGATCTCTGCAAGCATCTCCTCTTCCTCTTTCGCGGTTTTTGGGATGTACTCCATTGGGGTTTCTTACCTTTTCTTTTTATAAAACGGTTTCTTCACAATCACGGCCGGGGCCACCTTTCCCCGAATATCAATCAAAAGTTCTCCCCCCTCGTCACAAAAAGGAAGGTCGACATATCCCATGCCGATCCCCTTTCTCATTGAGGGCGAGTAATTACCCGAGGTGACCTTTCCCACTTCTTTCTGATCGGAATAAATTAATTGTCCCGACCGGGGAATTCCGCCCACCAAGAGTTCAAAACAGATCAATTTTCGACCCAATCCTTTCTCTTTCTCCTGAAGCAAGGCTTCTTTACCCACAAAATCCTTTTCAAAATCGATGAAGCGTTCAAGCCCGGCCTGAAGCGGCATCGTTGTCTCATCAATATCATTTCCATACAAGGGATAGGCCATTTCAAGCCGAAGGGTATCGCGCGCGCCCAAACCAACCGGCAGGATGCCTGCGCCCTTCCCAGCCTCCATCAAGGCATTCCAGACCTTTGCGGCAACATCACCCGGAATGACCAGTTCGTAGCCTTTCTCACCTGTATATCCGGTCCGTGCAATCAGTATCTTTGCCTCAGGGGCAGGAAGCGTTTCGGCTTCAACAAACTTTCGAAGAGAAATTTCGTCTGTACCCTCGGGTAGAATTCGACCGAGGACCTCCCAGGATTTGGGTCCCTGTAAGGCCACGAGCGCCGTCTCCGCCGTAACATTCTGAAGGATAAATTGGGAATCAGCGGGAAGGTTTTGTCTCAACCATCGGAAATCTTTCTCACTGTTGGCGGAGTTCACGATCAACAGGAAGCGATCAACTCCCTTTTTATAGATATAGATGTCATCAATGATCCCCCCGTCCGGCTTGAGCAACATCGAATACTGCGCCCCTCTTCGCTGCATTCGGTATATCGGTCTCGGAGTCATATGTTCTAAATAGGCCTCAGCCCCTTTCCCCGAGAGCTCAAAGCGACCCATATGGCTAACATCAAAGAGCCCGACCGCGCTGCGGACATTGCGGTGCTCGTCCGGCACCCCGGTATAGGAAAGAGGCATTTCCCAACCGGAAAAAGGAACCATCTTCGCGCCGGATTCCACATGGATTTCATAGAGAGGGGTTTTTTTCATTGCTTCTCCGTGTCAAGTCGAAACCTGACGTTTCAGATTGCCCAAATTCTGTTTCATGGCAAGGCGCGAGGCGCACAGAACCACAGCGTATATTTATACGCGAGGATTCGAGCACCACAGGAACGCGGCCATAGAGCAAAACAGGGGTGCGCTGATCGTTAGGGCTGAATTTATCATAGGGGACAGGACGGGTCAAGAAGCGATTTTGGTTGACATGTCCTTTTGATATCAATACAATTTCATATGAATTAAAACTTATCTCTATTTCCTGGAGCAGACTCTTCAATGGCGAAAAATAGGACTCAAAACTTGGCGTGTGCAGATAAATTAAAAACCCTGGCGGACAGCACCCGCCTTGCGGTCCTGGAGATATTAATGGTGGGGCCGAAGCACGTTACGGATTTAAACACCGTTCTCAGGCTTGATCAAAGCCTCCTCTCCCACCATCTGAAGGTCCTCAGGGATGCAGGTCTGGTGAAAGCCATACGTGACGGAAAGGCCGTACTCTATTCCTTGGCACCGGGGGTCGATCTCTCCCATTCCGGTAAGGAAATTAACCTCGGCTGCTGCAAGTTAAAGTTCGATTGATGTGTCGCTCTGGAGGCAAAAACGGATGAAGCGGGTATCAGTTGCACTCCTCTCGGTTGTGGCTTTTGGCGGGCTCTTTTTCTCGGCCCAGTCCTTTACGCCTATGGATTCGCCTGGGACACCCCCTGAAAGCCATAAAAAAATGCAGCTCATTTTGACCGGCTCAAGCACAGTGGCCCCCCTTGCCGCCGAGATGGGCAAGGAATTTGAAAAGAAATATCCGGGAGTCCGTGTCGATGTTCAAACAGGCGGTTCCTCGCGGGGCATCGCCGATGCGCGCCTCGGCCTTGCCGATATCGGCATGGTTTCACGCCCCTTGAATAAAGATGAAACAGACCTCTTTGCCTTTACAATTGCACAAGATGGGATCTCCATGATCCTCCATGCGGACAATCCCATAGAAAGACTCAGCAGAACAGACATCGTCAATATCTACACCGGCCGAATCAAGAACTGGAAAACACTTGGGGGAAGGGATGCCCCTATTACCGTCGTCAACAAGGCAGCAGGACGTTCCACCCTGGAACTCTTCACCGCCTTCCTGAAGATCTCAAACCATGATATCCAGGTCGACGTCGTCATCGGCGACAACGCGCAAGGGATAAAAACAGTCGCCGGAAATATAAACGCAGTGGGTTACGTTTCGGTCGGCGCAGCGGAATATGACGCCGCAGATGGGGTATCAATCAAACTGATCCCTATCTCTAACGGGGTAACCGCAATGAAGACAAACCCGCAGGAAGGCACTCTTTTGACGCGTCCCCTCAACCTGGTCACAACCAGTGCCCCGGAGGGGATCGTTGCCGCTTTCATCGATTTTGCCCAATCGACCGAGGTAGATCCAATTATTAAGGAGCAGTATCTTGTCCCCGTCACGCAGTGACGCCATCATCCTCTGGATGTTGCGTGGAGCCGCATCCATTTCTGGAATGGTCGTCTTGTTCATCATCGTATTTCTTTTTCTCGAAGCCCTCCCCGCACTGAAAGAGATCGGACCACTCCGTTTTTTCAATGACCCATCATGGCATCCCAACGATGGGACCTTCGATCTTACTCCAATGCTCATGGGTACCCTTCTTACGACACTCGGGGCCCTCGCCCTTGCCACACCGCTGGGCATTCTTTCTGCGGTCTTTATCCATTATTACGCCCCCCCAGCTCTGGGACAGGTTTACCGGAAGCTCATCGGCCTCCTGGCAGGAATCCCTTCGGTGGTTTATGGCTTTTGGGCCCTGGTGGTCCTTGTCCCGATCATCGGCCGGATACATCCACCCGGTCCGAGTCTAAGTGCTGGTATCCTGATCCTGGCCTTGATGATTCTTCCCACCATCGCACTCCTCGCAGATGCCAGCCTCACGGCTGTTCCCTCTCAGATTCTCCAGGGCGCCGCCGCGCTCGGTCTTTCACGATGGTCGATCATCACAGGGGTCGCCCTCCCTGCCGCAAGAGCGGGACTCACGACCAGCATCATACTGGCCACCGGACGGGCCATCGGAGAAACGATGGCCCTCCTCATGGTCAGCGGAAACGTCGTTCAAGTTCCAAAATCACTTTTTGATCCGATCCGAACCCTCACGGCAAATATCGCCCTTGAGATGGCCTATGCCATGGGGAACCATCGGTCCGCCCTTTTCGTGAGCGGACTCGTCCTGATGGCCATCATAGCAACGCTCGTCTTTTTCTCAGAAGGACTCACCAGGGATGGGATGGGTGCATAACTCCCTTGCAAGCAAAAAAGAATGGCTTTCGACACTTGTGGTCTGGATGGCTGCGCTTCTGGTCACGGCCGTCTTTCTCTGGCTTTTGAGTGATATCGTCCGGCAGGGCTTCGGACAGCTCTCCTTGAACTTCCTGACGGCACCGCCCCGGAATGCCGGTCGAGAAGGAGGAATCGGTCCCATCCTTGTTTCGACCAGCCTGATTCTCTTCGTTTGCCTGGCGGTCGCCATTCCAATCGGCCTCGGCACAGCAATCCTCCTCGCCGAGTTTTCCGCAGAGGAAAAACCCTTCGGACGTCTTATCCGCCGCAGCCTGGATATCCTCGCGGGTGTTCCCTCGATTGTCTTCGGACTCTTCGGAAGCGCCTTCTTTTGCAATATCCTCGGATTCGGTTTCTCCATCCTCTCTGGCGGTTTGACGCTGGCATGCATGGTTCTTCCCATTTTGATTCGTTCCATCGAAGCGGGTCTCCGTTCGGTTCCGGCAGACTACCGTTTCTCCGCCGCCGCCCTGGGGCTCTCCCCCATGGCAACCCTCCGGAAGATCCTCCTCCCTGCGGCCGCACCGGGATTACTGGTCGGTCTGATCCTCGGGGCCGGACGCGCAATCGCCGAGACCGCGGCGCTGATCTTCACCAGCGGCTACGTCGACCGAATGCCGAGTTCCTTCCTCGATTCTGGAAGGGCACTCTCCATTCACATCTTTGATCTCTCAATGAACATCCCGGGAGGAAATAAAACTGCATATAGCTCTGCGCTGGTGCTGATGGTCCTGATCCTCTTGATGAATGGTATCACTTCATGGCTTGCAGTAAGATGGCACCAGGCGAGGATCTCACTGGGATGAGACCGCATGAATCGATGAGTCCTGTCCACCGTCTCCGGGCTCAAGTAAAAGAGAGCGCCCCGTGTTGTATTCCCCGCCCATTTATTCAGACGGAGGGTCTTAACATCCATTACAAGGGGAAACCTGTGCTGGAAGGAGTGAGCCTCACGCTAAACATCGGATGTCTCACCGCAGTCGTCGGCCCCTCCGGCTGCGGAAAAACCAGCCTCCTGATGTCCCTGAACCGCTTGACCGACTTGATTTCCTCCTGCCGCGTGACGGGAAAAATCCGCCTGGGTGCTCTCAACGTCCTGGATTCCCAAACCGACCTCATCCAACTCCGGCGTCGAGTCGGCATGATCTTCCAGAAGCCGAACCCCTTTCCCCTCTCCATCTTTAAAAACCTGGCTTTTCCCCTCCGTGAACACGGGGTCAGAGATCGGGCCGAGATTGCCCGGATCATTGAGAAAAGCCTACGCGATGTGGGGTTGTGGGACGAGGTTAAAGACCGCCTGAACGACCCCGCGCTCGGACTCTCTGGAGGCCAGCAGCAACGCCTTTGTATCGCAAGAGCCCTGGCGCTGAATCCCGAGGCCCTCCTGATGGACGAACCCTGCAGCGCGCTAGACCCACTCTCCAGCGGTGTTGTAGAGGACCTGATCTTCAAACTCCGAGGGCGATACACAATATTGATCGTAACCCACAACCTGGCACAGGCAAGACGAATCGCTGATTATGCGGCCTTTTTCTGGATGGAAAATGGCGCGGGGCGGCTGATCGAATACGGACCGGCAAAACAGATCTTCGAGACGCCGAAGGAGGCATTGACTGCCGCCTATGTCAGCGGGATGCGGGGATAAAAACAGGAACGATTCAGCAGGCCCAACTTTGGCTTCGCGAGACCCCTTCCTCCATGGCTGCGTTGCTCTGGTACTCGAATCCTAACGTATCGATACATCCGTTGCGGTTCTGTTTCCTCGTACCCTGCCTGAAGAAAGTTACATGCTGAATCCTTACAAGATGCCTACGGAAGAATGCCGCAGGCCATTGACAATCCTTCATCTTTAACTTAGTATTCCCACCCAAGAAGAGCGTCATCCCCTCCCTTTTAGCCACCGGTCTGGTGGTTTATCTTCTCCTTTTCTCCAGCTTTGCCCTCTTCCATGCCTACGCTGAAAATGAGATCCTCGATTCCCATGAATGTGTCATCGGTTCTTGGGTTCAACATAGCCACGTCACGCTTACATTTCCGGTAATCCTTGCCGTTTTCCTATTGGCAATATCATCCAGTCCGAGTCATCAACGCTCCTTCATATTTCAGTTCCAACCCTCTCCAATTGTCCCCCGGGGACCTCCCTCTTTCTCCTGACCATCCCTAAAACACAAGGTACGATTCAGCCTCGCCCTGTTTGGCTTCGAGAGACCCTTTTTACCCATGGCAGCGTTGCCATGGTCCTCGCGTAGTGGCATATACGTTCCAGTTCTGTGCTCTCCGTGCCTTGCCACGAAGGAAAACCGAGACAGGCTGAATCCTTAACCGCACCATCTTGTCACTACCTCAGGATGTACATCAACCACTGGGTATAATCGTCCTGTTTCCAAGACACTGCCTGGAAAAGGAAATATTTATAATGGAGAATCATATGCTGATACCGTTCGTTTTGATCTTGTCTGCCCTCTTGGGGATCACCTTGCCTGTATTCGGGGCTCCGATTAGCCCTCAATCAAAAAGGTCCCAGAATTTTAATCCAAATATCTCGTTGGACGGGTTATTTTCCGCAAGCTATTTTTCTGAATCTGAAAATCTTCAATTTGGCGCGCATGATCCGGGTGAGAGAGGATTTACGCTACAAAACCTGGAGTTGACCTTCGCGGGCATCGTCGACCCCTTTTTCCGTGCCGAAGGTCATCTGATCTTTGGGCTCAAGGACGGAGAATCCTTCCTTGAGGTTGAAGAGGCCTTTCTGACGACACTTGGCCTTCCCTACGGATTCCAGGTCATGGCCGGTCAATTTTTCACCCGGTTTGGCCGCCTGAATCGATTGCACCCCCATGCCTGGGACTTCGTCGACCAGACCATTGTCAACACCTTGATGTTTGGAGGGGATGGGCTCAGAACCCTGGGGGTTCAAGTCTCTGCACTCCTGCCCCTTCCCTTTTATCTCGAGCTGATCGGGTCTGCTCAAAACGCAAGGGGAGAAACGGCCTCAAGTTTCCTCTCCACCCCCGAAGAAAGCTTCGCCGGAAGACCGATCCTCGATAAAGAAATAGAGAGTGGGAATGATCTTCTCTATATGGGCCGCCTTAAGAGTTCTTTCGATCTGAGTGAAACGATCACCTGGGTTGTCGGGACCTCTCATCTCTTTGGCTCAAACGGAACGGGGATCGATACAGAGACTCGGATTTATGGGATCGACCTTTTCATTAAATGTAAACCGCTGATGACCGATCATAGCTGGCCCTTTGTCAGCTTGCAGGGAGAAGTCATACGGCGGTCCTACGAGGCAGGTGCAACAAACACACTTCCCGAAGAGAGGTTCAATACCGACGGATTTTACATCCAGTCTCTCTATGGATTTAAAAGACGCTGGGTGACCGGGGTCCGCTATGGACAGGCCGATGCGACCCGTCCGGACGATCCACGAACCGGCGATCGATGGCGCATCTCCCCGAATCTGACATTCTATCCATCAGAGTTCTCGAAGATCCGGCTTCAGTACAACTTTGATCGATCGGATGACCGTGCAGATCCAATCCACGCGGTTTTTGTCCAATACGAGTTTTTAATCGGCGCACACGGCGCCCATGCCTTTTAGGGAGCGGAGATGAAAAACCTATTTATTTTAAGTATTTTTATTATGGGGATGCAAATACGATCCGTTCACGCCGCTCCGATCAAGGTGGTCACAACGACGGAAGACCTGGCGGCCATTGCAAGGGAAATCGGGGGGGATCGGGTTCGGGTCGATTTTATCGCCAAAGGGGTCCAGGACCCCCACTTCATCGAGGCCAAGCCGAGTTACATGCTGAAACTCTCACGGGCCCACCTCTTTGTCCAGGTCGGCCTGGGTTTGGAGGTCGGCTGGGTCCCTTCGTTATTGATGGGGGCTCGAAATACCCGAATTATAAACGGGGGAGAGAGTTATGTCGACGCCTCAGAGGGGATTGAACTCATGGGGATTCCCTTTGGCCCCATCGACCGCTCTGCGGGGGATGTCCATGGACAGGGGAACCCGCACTACTGGCTTGACCCGATAAACGGAAAAAAGATCGCTCTGAATATTGCGGCAGGCCTGAAGCGGATCGACCCGGAGGAAAAGGCATAATACGATCGGAACCTCACTCATTTTTCCGAAAAACTCGATGCGGCGATGGATCGATGGAGTGAAGCCATGAAGCCCTTTAACGGGGAGAGGGTGGTCGCTTATCACAAGAGTTGGCCCTACTTTTTCAGGCGCTTCGGTTTGAGGGCTGTCGGCTTTGTGGAACCGAAGCCGGGGATTCCCCCGTCGATGGCCCATTCTGCCCAACTGATCAAACAAATTCGAGAAGAAAGGGTCCGGATCATCATTGTCGAACCCTATTTTAATGGGAAGGTCCCCCAATTTATTGCCAAAAATTCTGGGGCCAAGCTTGTGATCCTGCCGCCCTCTGTCTCAACGGCAACCGGGATATCCGATTATTTTAAACTCTTTGATCACCTGATCGTAACTTTGGTAAGGGCACTGGAAGGTCAGCAGAAGTGAGGGGGAAACGTTATGGATGACGAGCGCAGAGACCAGATCCGACTCGAAGACCTCGTGATTGGCCACCGGGGCCACGCCCTCCTTCAAAAAAAAATCTCTCTCACAATCAAGAAGGGAGAATTCTGGGGCATTGTGGGTCCCAACGGAGCAGGAAAGACGACCCTCATCAAGACCCTCCTGGGAATTATCCCACCCGTGAAGGGAAAGATTGATCGCACGGAAGACCTGAGCTTCGGCTATGTCCCACAGCAGGGAATCCTTGATGATATCTTCCCCCTGACGGTGTTCGATGTTGTCCTGATGGGCCGCTACGCCCATATCGGGCCAATGCGGTGGGTGAAACGGTCGGATCGAGAGTTGGCCCGGCGCGATCTTGATCGGGTCGGTATCGTTCATTTGGCCGATCGCCCTTTCCGTTCGCTGTCCGGGAGACAAAAGCAGCGAACCCTCCTTGCCCGCGGCTTGGCTGCGGAACCGGACATCTTAATTCTGGATGAGCCGACAGAGGGAATGGACCTGGGCGGAGAAAACGGGGTGATGAACCTGATCCTTGATCTGAAAGCGGAATCCGGACTGACCATCCTCATGATCACACATGTTTTGAATCTGATGGCCAACTTTGCGGAACAATTAATCATCATCCATCAAGAAGAAAACCTCTTCGAGACCGGGGTGACGGCGGAATTACTGAATGCCCGGAGACTCAGGGAGATTTATCGGCTCGACGTTGAGGTTCAGTCCTTCCATGATCAGAAATTCATCTTTGTCGATCGCTCCCCTTTAAAGCCTCAACCCGGGAAAGGATGAGGCAATGGAATGGCTGAAAGGGATCCCTCTCCTCTCTGACCTCTTGCTTGCCGAGAATGCCGGAATGAGCTTTCTGGAGGCGATACCGATCCTCCGAAACGGCATCCTGGCCTGTCTGTTGACGGCCCTGATGTGTGCCTTTTTAGGCGTTTATGTGATTCTCAAACGAATCGTCTTTGCCTCGGCGGCGCTGGCCCAAATCTCAGCTCTGGGCGTCGCCTTTTCCTTCCTAGTCGGAACACTTCTCGGGCAGGATCTTCCGGAGGAGGTTCATCATGTCATGCCCATTTTATTTTCGGTACTGGCCGCAGGTTTTCTTGCTATTCAAACCAAAGAAAGAAAGATCACTCGGGAAAGTCTGCTCGGGATAGGGTACATTGTTCCGGCCGGCCTCGTTCTTCTGATCCTGGACAAGATTTCCAGTGAAACCCGTGAGATCGAGAACATCCTTTTCGGCAACACCGTGTTTGTCCCCACGTGGCAGGTCCTTCTTCTCCTTGTCACGGCCGTGGTGGTCCTGGCAATTCACCTGACCTTCCACAAAGAATTTATCTTTGTGGCCTTTGATCCGGACTCCGCCCGGGCCGCCGGACTGCGAACGGCCCTCTTAAATCAAGTCTCTTTTATGACGATCGGTGTCACCATCTCTATCTCAATCAGCACGATCGGGGCACTTCCGGTTTTCGGTTTCATCGTCATCCCTGCGGCCGGGGCACTGATGTTGACAAATCGATTGAAGACGGCATTTTTCCTTTCAGTCCTATTCGGGGGCCTCTCCGCATTTTCAGGCTTCTATCTTTCCTTTCTTTACTCCCTTCCCACCGGCCCTGCCATGCTCGGAACTGCGGCCCTCTTCCTGATACCGGGGATCATCAACAGGATACTGGGGGAGTGATCAACCCGATGGAAGAAAAGCTTGTCCTCTTGAACTTTTGGGCGACTTGGTGTAAACCTTGTCAGGAGGAAATTCTGGAAATACAGGCACCCTACGAGGAATACAAAGATAAGGACTTCGTCGTCCTGGGTGTCAAATTTGGTGAGAAGCCGGAAAAGGCCGCTTTGCTGGTCAAAAAATGGGCCTCACCTTCCCGATTCTTCTTGATCGAAAAGTCGAGATTGTATTGCGCCATCAAGTCGTCAGCCTCTCGGTCAGCTTCTTCATTGACCCGAATGGAATCATTAAGGAACGGGTCTTTGGCGGAACGCTGACAAAGGACAATATCGGAAGCGCATTTCACCGACTTCGGGGTAAGAAGAAGTAGAGAACAATTTCACACGCAGCAAAGCAGCAGAGAAACAAAAATCGGAAGACCTTATTAACCTAGAGGAGATCAAGAATGAAAATAAAATCTTTTTTCGGAGTTAGTGCAGCGGCAGCCGTTGCAATATTCCTTGTACTGCTCTCAGCAGGCCTTGATCAGGCCCACGCAAAAACCTCTCCAGCCCTGGCGTCTCCGGCGGGCGCGGGCGACGAGGGACATAACGCAGAGGGGATTAAACATTACAACAAAGAACATTGGAAAAAAGCGGCCAATCACTTCCGTGGCGCTATAGATGCCGATCCTAAGCTGGCCGAGGCCCACTACAATCTCGCCCTGTCCCTGGATAAAATGAGAATGCACGGCCCCGCGACAAAGTCCTTCGCAACAGCGTTGAAGCTGGGCAAGGGCAATCCGGATATTTCGGGTTCCAGTATATTGAAGGCACACCTAAGGTAGAATAATCTGGTACGCTGAACGCTTACCAGTAAAGAAAATTATCGCCGTAACAACCGAGGCTTCAAAACCAGATGGGTCGGCCTTACAAGGCTGACCCATACTGGACAATCTTCTCCGCCGTCTCCATCCCCTGCCGAATACAATCCGGAATTCCAACACCCCGATAAGCGGCCCCAGCCAAGAAAAAACCGGGATGTTTTTGGGTTTCTTTCTCAATCCTGGCAACACGATCAAGATGACCGAGATTGTATTGCGGATTTGCCTTGATCCATCGGAAGGCCTTCGCCACCACGGGTTCGGCCTGAATCCCCAGAATCGACTCAAGTTCTTTCCGGACCAGGGCAATCAGTCCAGCATCATCCCGGTCGATAAGGTCTTCGTGATGCGCGCCTCCGATGAAGGCGCGTATGAGAACATGCCCCGCAGGGGCACGGCCCGGAAACTTTGTGGAACTCCAGGTTGTAGCAATAATCTTCCGTCTTTCCCTCCGCGGAACGACAAAACCAAAACCGTTCAGGGGATGGGGCACATCTTCCCTTCGGAAGCCGAGCGACACAGTCGCTGTCGAAACATATTTAATCTCTCTAAGAAAGCCAGAAAGCGAAGGGTCCCATCCCTCAATCCACCCCGCCGCCGTGCCCGTTTTTGTCGTGACGACCACAACGTCAGCTGTGTATGTCTCATTTTCGAGGGAGACCGCATAGCCCTCTTTTTGTGGGATAACAGCACAGACCTTCTCACCGGAAATCAGCCTGACCCCCTCCAGCTTTCCGCGAACAGCCTCCACGAGGCTGGAGAGACCCTCCCGTAGCGTGACAAAGAGCGTCCATTCCGGCTTCGCCCCCCCCTGCTTGGCCGTATCCCATCGCCTCATCCACATTCCCCAGATCAGGCTCCCGCTGCTTTTCTCCAAGGAAGCAAATTGAGGAAAGGTCGCGGTCAAACTCAATTTTTCCGCGTCACCGGCAAAAATGCCCGCTAGAATCGGCTCAGCAAATTTCTGAAGGGCCTCCTCCCCCAGACGCCGCCGGACAAAGGAGGCTATCGATTCATCTTCAGGGGAATCCTTCCTTGGAATCAGAAGGTCGAACCCCATCCGAACCTTCCCGTACGGAGATACCAGGGGACTGAAAAGAAAGGGCGTCAAACGGCCCGGAACCATCAGATTAAAGCCTTCCGGAAGCGGCATCAGTTTTCCGCCGGAAAGGATGTAGACCGACTTCTCAACCGTACAGGTCCGGACCAGGTGATCGGTCATGCCCAGTCTACGGCAAAGATCCAGGGCACCCGGCTTCTGCGTAATAAAAGAATCAGGTCCCCCTTCGATGATGAAATCATCAACTCGCTCGGTAAGGATCTTCCCACCAAGGCGTTTTTCACCCTCGATTAAGGTGATATCGACTGGGGAATCCGCCTCTCTTGCTTTCTCCTGGAGAAAGTAAGCGGTAGAGAGACCCGTAATTCCGCCGCCGATAATGATAACCTTTCTTTTATTCCGAGACATACACCTTCACGCTCATAATAAATTTCTACCGGTGGCCATTCTACTTCAATGCAGACAATCTTTCAAACGATGGCCCTGCGTGGTAATATCGCCGTTAACCCATGAAAAACCTTCTGATCATATTTGCCAAGGCCCCGGAGCCCGGCCAGGTCAAAACACGGCTCCTCCCCTTTCTATCCCCGGAGCAAGCCGCGACCCTGCATGAGGCCTTTATTCTCGACACGCTTGTAAACACAGAACGTCTTCCCCTCCAACACGCGTTAGCCTGCACTCCAAGCCCGGAACATCCATTTTTTCGCCAATGCGGAATGGAACACACTCTTCTTTTCGTCCAACAGGAAGGGAAACACCTCGGAGAACGGATGAACCATGCCCTGGAATGGGGATTTTCAAAGGGCTTTGAGAAGGTCCTTCTGATTGGAAGCGATACTCCAACCTTACCGAAGCAATTTATCCGGGAAGGCCTTGACCGGCTCGACACACATCCCTGGGTCATCGGGCCGAGTCTAGACGGGGGATATTATTTGATCGGGGGAACGGCCCCCCTACCCGGCCTCTTCAACGGCGTCCGTTGGGGAACAGATGAGGTTCTGACAAAGACACTCAAAATGTTGGAAAAACAAAAAACCCCTTGCCATCTGCTTCCCTTCTGGTACGACATCGACCGGCCAAAAGACCTCGTCCTCCTCAAATCTCACATCACACTCTCAAAGGCACAAGGGGACTTTTATCCGAAACTTACCTGGGATAAAATAGAAAAATTGAAGCAGCTCTGTCTTTGAGGCTCTCTTCGTTGTTTGTGCTATGATGATCCGATAATGAATCTGTGCAGCCATATTTACAAAACAATCGCCGTTTCCCTCCTCCCTTTCGCCTTGCTCCTCTCCTGCCGGACAACGCCGGTCACGCAGCGATCCCAGTTCATCCTGATTCCAGAATCGGAAGAGATCTCCATGGGACTGAAGGCCTACAAGCAGATCCTCGAAAAAGCAAAGCTCTCCGAAGACCCGGACAATATTGCCTTGGTCCGGCGTGTGGGGGAACGTATTGCCGCAGTGGCGAATCGGCCCGACTATCAATGGGAGTTCAAGCTAATCGAAGACGACAAGTTGGTCAATGCCTTTGCCCTGCCTGGAGGAAAGGTCGCAGTCTACACCGGGATTCTCCCGCTCACCAACAACGAGACCGGGCTGGCCACCGTCCTGGCCCACGAGATTGCTCACGCGATCGCACGGCATGGGGGTGAACGAATGACCACCGGCCTGCTGACCCAGCTCGGGATGGCGGCGCTGGAAGCAAGCCTGGGAGGAAAGGGAACCGGTTCAAGTAAGATGAAGGCCATTAAATCCGCGTATGGTGCCGGCGCTCAAGTGGGCGTCCTCCTCCCCTTCAACCGAAGACAGGAATTGGAGGCCGACCGCATCGGTCTCATGCTGATGGCGAAGGCCGGGTATGACCCAAAGGAAGCGGCCCTTTTCTGGAAACGCATGTCAAAGCTCGACAAGAAAAAAGCCCCTAAATTCCTTTCAACCCACCCCAGTGATGCCCACCGGATCAAGCAAATCCAACTTTGGCTCCCCGAAGCCGAGCGGGCATACGCGGCCACCTTACCCAGCCAAGGGGTTCTTTTGCCCTAGACACGAGGGAGTCTCTTTCAGGATGATAAGCTAAATGATAGCACCCCTCGGTTGTCCGAAATGTGAGAACAAACACAACACTAGCCTTGGTCCAGGACTTCTCGAATCGTTTTCTCCATGTCTTTGGGACTGAAAGGTTTTGGGAGGGCTTTGAACGGCCTCAGGTCTTTGGGTTTACTCGCTTGATCGGAAATATCATGGCCGCTGGAGATGATCACCTTCGATTCAGGATTGATCTGACGCAATCGTCGGAGTACCTCCCATCCTGACTGGTGGGGTATGCTCAAATCGAGGACAACAACCGGGATCTGTCCTTGTTCCCGACTGAAAATCCTCAGTGCCTGGTTTCCATCTTTGGCGAGCAGTACGGTATATCCACGTCTCTCCAAGACCACTTTTCCCAGCTCTCGAATCAACTCATCGTCATCAACAATCATGATGGTCTCAGTACCGTAGGCAAGCGGTTTATCTGTCCTCGTTACAACCGCCGCCACGACAGAACTTTTTGTCCGAGGGAGATAAACTTTAAAGGTCGTCCCTTCACCTTTGGTTGTTTCCAGATCGATCCACCCTTCATGCCTTTTTATGGTTCCATACGTTGAGGCTAAACCCAGACCTGTTCCAGAGCCGATCTCCTTGGTTGTGAAGAAGGGTTCAAAGAGGTGAGGCACATTCATTTCATCGATACCCGACCCATTATCGAAAACAGCCATACAAACATAATCACCGGCTTTTGCCTCGAGGTGAGATTTGCAAAAGGTCGCATCAAGACAAACATTTCTTATCTTTATTTTGATTTCAGGTTGCCAATCCCGCTCCTCGCTCAGCTTCTCTTCCAAGGCGTCTCGCGCATTAATACAAAGGTTCATGATGACCTGATGTATTTAGTCTGAGTCAATTAGAACAAGCCATGAACGATCCACGGACTCCAGGGTAAGCTTGATTCGGCGATCTATGGTCTGCTGGAGCAGATTCCTTACCTCTTCTGCAAGAGTGAAGAGGGCTTGCGTCTGGAGGTTGACCTGGTTTTTTTACTAAAGGATAGAAGCTCTTTCGTCAGTGCGGAGGCACGCCGCCCCGCCTTCTTAATCATGAGGAGCGACTCCTGAATCTCCGGCTGATGGGAAGTCTGCTCCAAAACAATATCGACATATCCAATAATGGGTGTCATCAGATTGTTGAATTCATGGGCGACTCCACCGGCCAGTTGGCCGATGTTTTCGAGTTTCTGGTTCTGAAAAATCTGTTGCTCCATTTCCTTCCGTTCTGTAATATCACTAAAGAGGCTGATGTATTGGCCAATTTCGCCCGTCTTGTTCCTGACAGCAATAATCGAGAGCCATTTCGGGTAGATCGTTCCGTCCTTTTTTTTGTCCCAGATTTCTCCCTTCCACTGACCTGTGGCAATGAGAATGTTCCACAACTCCTGATAAAATGCCCTGTCATGCCTGCCGGAATGGAACATTCTGGGAGTCTGTCCAACAATCTCTTCTTCCGAAAAACCGGTGATCTCTATGAAGGCGGGATTGATTGAGATGATCTTTTCGTCGGCGTCGGTGATCATAATCGCTTCGGCCGCACTTCTAAACACGATGCCGGCCAGTCGCGAACTTTCTTCTGACTTTTTCCGTTCCGTGATGTCCCGAACCACTGCCATGATGCAGGCCCTTCCCTTCATGATGATCGAGGCGGCAGAAATCTCTACCGGGATGAAAGAGCCCTCCTTGGTTCGACAGTGGAACTCGTCACTTAATCCGCCTCCCTTTTCAAGGACAGACCTGGTGAGTGTTTTTAATTCATCAATATCGTTCGGATGGATATCTGAGCAACGCAGGGACAACAGTTGCTCCCGGGTAAACCCGAGCATTTTACAAGCAACGGAATTGACCTCAAGGATCTCATCTTGTTCTGGATCAATCAAAAAATGGCATCATGGGAGGCGTTAAAGATGGTCTGGTATCTTTCCTCAGAGGCACGATGAATATCCTCTTTCTCTTTTCTCATAGAAATATCGGTATCGATGCAGACCATTCTAAGCGGTTTCCCCTCAGGATCCCGGGCAATCACTTTCCCACGATAAGAACTCCAGAGATATCGACCTGATTTTGCATGAAGCCTCAATTGGCATTCGTACAGGTCGGTTTTTCCTTCCAGGTGGTCCTCCAGTTTTTCATGTGCCACTGTCTTGTCATCCGGATGCATAAGCTGTCCCCATGTGCTGATATTCATCTCAAGCTCATCCGGTTCATATTCAAGCATTTGGAACCACCTCGGGCTGAAAACAACTTCTCCGGTAACAACGTTCCAATCCCATGCCCCGCTAATACTTGCATCAAGGGCAAAAGTAAGCCGTGTTTCCGTCTCTTTCCGTTCGTTGATCTCAGCCTGCAAAAAAACAGAAGCCTGTGTCAGTTCTTCTTTTTTTCGGGTTACAAAGTGCAAGTAGGACACAAGGAAGACGGTAAAGAAAGATATACCGACGGAAAATGCCATTTCCCCCCATTTCAGCCTCTTGCTAAAATCAGCTGAGGTTCCCTTAGAAACAATCCGCCACTCACGGCCCGCGACTGAGAAGCGCTTTTCAGAGCTCAGGTCAGGCCTTTCCCGGCCTCCCTGGACTTGGCCTTGGTCACTTTCAGAACTATTGAAGGGCTAAACCTGATTGAAATCCCCCTCCGAGGTGGTCGTCATATCCTCAACCCGGATCTCTAAGGGCACCTGAGGGAGAAGGTCGAGTGCTCCCTCCACCATGGCTCCGACTCGATGTGCAGAAAGGACAAAGCCCCGTAAATTCTCTTTTCGGTCTGCCACAGTTTCAATGGAGATGCCTTTTTGATAGACGGGGGCGACGATCAGGATCGCCTTCTTATGCCCTTTTTCCTGCACAAGCCGGATCAGTCCACTTGACCTGACCTCACCAGACTTCCATGATCTCTCCAAAGTTTCTCCTCTTTCTTGATCCGATGCAAAATCAAAACCTAAGACTGCTTCGTTCCCCCGGTAGGGTTCGACATAATAGACTGGGAAATAGTGATCTTTTTCTCTCTCCTCAGAAATTTTTCCATCCACTCCCAATTCCCAAAATTTAAAATCAGGAAAGATCTCTTTCGCCTCTGTTTCGAAGTCTTTTCGTTTGTCCGCGGTGACAAGGGGAATCTATTCGAGCGCCTGAATATTCTCATGATCCAATAACATGTTTTTAGAAAAAATGCTGAACTCCTCCCTCGTAACCTCTTGAGAAGCTGCATAGAAGGCCTTGAGGGATTCGACGGACTCTATAGAGTGGCCAAATGCCTCTTTAATAAGGGACATCCGCGCTTCGGAGACACGGTGAAATTCCTCGCTGATCCACTCCGTCTAATGGCTTTGAATAACTAAAAAAGCGATCGATGACAATAAGAAACCAACAACCACGATCGAAAATACCGAGAGATAGGCCAGACGATGTTGGGTCAGGAGTGGGATGGATTTTGAAACTGGCTCTTTACTCGTATTTAAAAAAGGTTTCAATTTCCCCATGGAGGCTCCCTGAAGAGAACCCCATCTTAACGGGCATAAATTTAATTTTTAACCATAAAAAGCAAAATTCGGGATATCTCGAAACAGGCAGAGTCGGCCCGCGTCTACCCTGTATTCCGAAACCTTTTTCTCTCTGGACATTGTGGGTCTGTTTTTCCTGAGTTTCTATCCCAAGGAAAAATCCCTTATATTTATTCCGGGATTCGTATCCGCTCGACGAGATCCTGGATCTCAGGCGGAGGAGGTGCGGTTTTGGAGGAGATGATATTCGCGACAAGAAAGTTCAACATCATGCCGACGGTGCCGATGCCTTCGGGTGAGATGCCGAACCACCAGTAAGTTGGTGTATTCAGCTCCGGATGCATAAATTTAAAATATATGATGTAAGACGCCGTGAAGACCAGACCGGAGATCATCCCGCTGATCGCGCCGTACTTGTTCATCCTTTTCGAAAAGATCCCCATGATGATTGCGGGAAAGAAGGAGGCCGCCGCCAATCCAAAGGCGAAGGCAACCACCTGGGCCACAAAACCGGGCGGATGGAGACCAAAATAACCTGCAATACAAACAGCGAACCCCGCCGAGATTCGCGCCGCCAGCAACTCTTTTTTAGGATCGATGTCGGGCATCAGTCCTTTTTTGAGGAGGTCGTGTGCAATGGATGTGGAGATAACAAGGAGCAGACCTGCCGCCGTTGAAAGCGCTGCCGCGAGGCCGCCCGCGGCAACCAGGCCGATCACCCAGTTGGGAAGTCGGGCAATTTCCGGGTTTGCAAGCACCATGATGTCACGATCAATGGTCAGTTCATTTTCGATGTCCGAATTCGGCCCACGGTATTGAATCCGTCCGTCATTGTTCTTGTCTTCAAATTTGATCAGGCCCGTCTTTTCCCAGTTTTTGAACCATTCCGGAACTTCCTTGTATTCTGCATCCGAAATCGTCGTCAGCAAGTTTACACGCGCAAAGGCGGCAACCGCGGGCGCCGTGGTATACAGGAGGGCAATGAAGAGCAAGGCCCACCCTGCCGAGCTACGTGCCGCGGCAACCTTGGGGACGGTGTAGAATCGGACGATGACATGAGGCAACCCGGCGGTGCCGGCCATGAGGGCCGCTGTGATGAAAAAAATATCAATCGTGGATTTGTGCCCCTCGGTGTAAGTTAGAAACCCGAGTTCCTGACTCAAGCCGTTGAGGCGGTCCAGCAGATAAACCCCGGAGCCATCCGCAAGGGTTCCGCCAAACCCAAACTGAGGGATCACATGGCCGGTCATCATGAGGGAAATAAAAATAGCGGGCACAAGATAGGCAAAGATCAGGACACAATATTGTGCGACCTGTGTATAGGTGATCCCTTTCATGCCGCCCAGGACGGCGTAGAAGAAAACGATACCCATTCCGATCAGGACGCCCGCGGTAATATTCACGTTTAAAAATCTCGAAAAGACAATGCCGACGCCGCGCATCTGTCCGGCCACATAGGTGAAAGAAATAAAGATGGCACAAATGATGGCGACAAACCGGGCCGTCTGCGAATAATAACGGTCTCCGACAAAATCGGGGACCGTAAATTTTCCAAACTTGCGAAGGTAGGGGGCGAGTAAAAGGGCGAGCAAGACATATCCCCCCGTCCAACCCATCAGATAGACCGACCCGTCCCATAAATGAAATCAAACCGGCCATCGAGATAAAAGAGGCGGCACTCATCCAATCCGCAGCAGTGGCCATGCCGTTGATGACCGGCGGCACATCACTTCCGGCCACGTAGAAATCACTTCTGGACTTCGCCCTGGCCCAGATGGCAATGCCGATGTACAGGGCGAAGGAAGTCCCCACCATGATGTAGGTCCAGACTTGAACACTCATGAGGCCTTAGCGTCCCTCTCGCCAAGAGCGTATGCCTTGTCGAGACGCTTCATCAGCCGGACATACACAAAAATCAAGAAGACAAAGACATAAATGGCCCCCTGTTGCGCAAACCAGAAACCGAGTTGAAAGCCCCCGATTCGAATCGTATCCAGGTCATCAACAAAAAGAATGCCGAAGCCGTAAGCCACGACGAACCAGATCGTCAACAAGATACTCAGGTACTGGAGATTTTTCCTCCAGTAGGAAGATCGATGATGACGCAGGGCTTTGCTCATTTATCTGACCTCCTTTCCCACTTTCCGATCTTTAGAATTTGTCCCTGTATCTCCCGCGGACGCTTTACGCTCCAATCCAACACTTCTCCTTTTTGACTTTTGATAAAGGTCTCGCCCATTTTTTCAAAGGGTTCTCGTCCGGGATCGGCAATCAGTATCAGGGGAACCTCTGACCTAATCGCGCGCCGAAGTGATTTTGTTAGCGCATCAACCATACTTTTCCAAAAACAGATATCTGCGCCGATCAAGACATCGACATTCATGAGTTCTTCCGTCTTCAGCTTTTCAAACGGTTTTATTAGGGTCGTGATCTTCACTTTATTCAGATCCGCATGCATTTGTAAATAAGGAAAAACATCCGGGTCCGTATCGACTCCCGTGACAATCGCGCCATGGTTTTTGGCACAATATATCCCCGTCAAACCCCATCCACAGCCCAGCTCCATCACGCGCGCGCCTTGAGCCAATCCCCTACGCTTGAAATAATCCATCAGCAACCAACTGGAGGCCCAGATTTTATTTCCATGCACAGATGAGGGGTAATGCCGCTTGAGTTTCCTTATTTCAGGGTGAGGTGACCGCAAAGCGCGCACCCCATAAGAAAGCATCTCGGTTTTAGTGAGCATCCTGATTCACGCTCTTCTTCTTTTGATAAAAGATTCCTTTAAAACACGCGTTGTTCAGATTAAAAGCTTCATGATTGGGGAGGGTCAGCATATCAAAGCTGAGGATATTAGGAAAGCTGTTATTGCTTCGACGGATAAATATACTATCAGATTCATAGTCGAATCAAGGCTGACCCTCCCTCGGTTGGAAATCAAACACGATTGTACTATGATAATTAGGGTATTCTTTATTCTCCAGGTGGTTGCAGGGAGGGTGTAATGGGTTTGTCTCTCCGGTTCGGGTTGGTTGCTGTCCAATTGATCACCATCTTTATGCTGACCTCCGGTCTTGCAGATTCGACGGTATACACATGGAAAGATGAAGCCGGAGTCACAACTTTCAGCGACAATCCAAATTCGGCACCCGATGGGGTTCAGACGAGGGTCTTTATAGCCCAATCTTCAAGACAAGAACCGTCCGAGACCCGTGTGATGGAAGAGGGGCCGGGGCAAAACTCTGGCATTCCGACAACCCTTGTCTCCCAAGGAGAATTTTCGGTTCTTCTGGTGAGAGAACTCGGCTACAGCGGGGGCCAGACACCTGAAGCAGCGGCCCGAATCCTGTCAAATATCCCCATCATTCCACCCTTCGGCGGTTGGGACCTCGACGCGCCCATGACTCCGGAGATCACCTCCCGGCTTCGGGCGACAACCATCATGGCCCCGCAAAAGGGATGGATTTCGGTGACACCTGAACAGGCCCTCCACGCCTTTGATTCTGCAGCCGCCCTGGTGGGTATCCCGATACCTGTTGACCGCAACGCTGAAGTCCAGGAGGCCTTGCCCCCGGATCAGGGTATCGCATATGTGAATGTTGTCACCCAGGGAAAGTTTGCAGTCCACCTGTCCCGGGAACTGGGACTGGGCAAGGATCTGACAGACGAAGAGGCGACCCGAATCCTGTCGGATCTTCGCGTTGCGCCGCCCCTCGGAAAATGGGAACACAGCGCGGCCATGACTCCTGTGCTGACATCGCGGCTTCGGACACTTGCGGTCGCAGCCTCACAAATGGGATGGATTGCGGTCACACCCGAAGAAGCCCTTTTTGCCTTCGATAGTGCGGCCGTCCTCTCGGGCGTTTCAATTCCCGTTGAACTCGACGCCGAGGCAATGACGGCCTCGCCGCGTACGGTAGTCGTTCCACCTCTGGTCTATCTATCTCCTCCGCCTTATATCATTGCCCCATACTACACTTGGGTTCCCGTATCGGGCGGATTTCTCTGGCATGGCACGACCATGCGTGGATTCTTTGCGCTTCATAGCATCCATATCAATATCCATTTTTTTAACGGCCACCGCTTTGCGTTTAGGCCGCGGTCCATTCGCCACCATTTTTTAGATCATCTAAGAAGACGTCATCTGAAAAACAGGCATGTCATCCGTCGTCCTGTGGACCGGACTGCCGGTTTGTTTACAACACCATTTGTCCGACCGTTTCCTTCGCTTCGACATCGCCAAGGTGGCTTCCGTGACCGGGAACATATTATCCGTCATAGAATGTCAGGAAGGAGGCCTATTGAGAGTCATCTTGTGAACAAGCATATTATGCGTCGGTCTACAAACTATCTATTAGGTCGTATACCTCCATACACAGAAGCAAGGCCTCACATTCGTAATCATCAGAGGGGGTCAAGAAATTCTCTCCATTTACGGAAGCCCCATCGAGGAGGTTCCCATAACCGGAAAGATATCCTCCACAACCGGACAGCAAATGGAAAACATAGAGTTCGCCATTTACCACCCCCTGCTCAACATCTTGCAACAAAGCGAACAGCCCCATCCGCACCACACGCGCTCAGCCGATCTCCCCGAAATACCCGTCCTTCGACTTTTACAAAAAGGCAGGGGAAACGGGGGCGAAACGGAAACACCTCAGGCCGTCACCGCAGACGGTGACAAACAGTCTCGTCGTCAGGTGAGGAGACCAGCTCTCCCCCACCCTTCCTCCCATTATTATCGGATAAATCGTAGGACTTTCTCGTTTTCAAGCTGTAACACATTGATTTATATCGAGCTGTTGAGAAAGTAAGGTCAAAAATGGGCGTTGAGAGGAATTTTTGTCCATTTAAATTTATAACTATCTGATATTTTTATATAAATATCTTAATTGATTCCTTTTTATGTTTAATTGTTTATCCACATTTACTGTGGATAAACTGTGAACATCGCCCCAGGAACCATCGCTTTTGCCCTATCATGCGGGACGATCAACGCTTTGCCCAAATAATGATCATTGTGACCTTTCACATTTCCATACAAGATATTGTGTCAAGAAAAAACCAGGTCTTTGTGTGTTGTAGCCGGACATTGAGTTTGAGAAAAGTGTTCCACGGAGAGACCCCCGTAGATTGCTCCCTTTCGTGGAACATTACCCCCTTTAGAGGGGGTTTATCAACAGGCCTAGTTCAGTTATAATGCTTGGGGTACCTCTACCGAAAATCCTAGAGAAAGAACCCTTTCCTAAATATCCGGAGCAATCCCTGTTGGGTCAATCATTGATTCCAGATTGGATGTTGAATATAGCCGTCGGTTTCTTTTTTCTCTTCGCGGGAGTGTCAGTCTACTTTTATTATTCGAAGCAGTCTCATCACAATGCCTTGTTCTGGGGGTGGCTGTCAGGAGTTCTTCTTGTTAGTATTGTTGCTCTTTTCATCAGAAATGATTTAATAAAACACGAGGTTGAAGAAAAATGACCTGTGTATTCAGGCTTTCTAGTTCCAGCAAATGAAACAGAACCACCATTGCCAGATGGTGTTCCCAAAAACACAATACAACTCCTCCTTGGCGATGACTTACGAGTACTTGCTGCCAACTCAGAAAATCATGTCCTTTTATATAAAAATAAGCCATTTCTGACTATTGGCATCGAAGCCAATCTAATGAGGATCAAAACTGAAGTAGTCGATTTTCAGAACCGTCATATAGCTCGGATTATAAACAACGAGTTCCAGATAAGTCAGGAAAATGCTTTTAATCCTCTGCAACCAGACAGGCACTCCTTAATCGTACGGGATGCCAAGGGGAACGAAGTGTTGAATATTCGATTTGTAAATAAGAAAACCATAAGAGTTACGGGGCGCTTCCATCTCAATGGTTATCCAGAGCCATTCCTTATCCTCCAGGACGACGGAATAAGGTGGCCAGGAGGTGGAGGCATTGGCCACCTTACCATAGACTTAACCCAATCAGAAGGCGGCATGTTGAACTTCCAATGAGTTTAATAAAAAAACATCCTAGTTTCTAGAGCAAGCCAGCAACTCATAAACGTCTCCCTTTTTATCGTTTAAGTCAGCAATTCATAATCAACAATTCGTTGGCTTTCTTTTTCTTGTTTGCGGCCACGCTGTAGGTGGTGGTGGCTTTTTCTATTTTGAAGCCTTTGAAGAGGTCTCGGGTCTCTTTTGTGTCATTTAAGGACACTATAAACTTGCCTTTAATGGCCCTTAAAAGGGTGTTTAATCGGGGGAAATCTTCCTTCTCGAACACGCCCTTCCCGTAGTCGTTTTCGTAGCCGTAGTATGGGGGATCTATATAGAAGAAGGTGTGCGTTTTGTCAAATCTTTTTATCAGTCGCTCATAGGGCATGTTCTCTATGTAGGCAGTGCTCAGTCTCATGTGGGCGGCGGAGAGTTCTTCTTCTATTCTGAGGAGGTTGATGTTCGGCCCCCGGGTGGTGTTGACGTTGTATGTCTGGCCGGTGAGCTTGGCTCCGTATCCGGATCTCAATAGATAGTAGAACCTGGCGACCCGCTGGACGTCGATTAGGGTTTCGGGCTTTTCGCCAGGAATCTTTTGAATTCCTCCCTGGTATTGATGATCCACCTGTAATATCGAATGAACTCATCGAGAGGGTTCTTTATGACCCGGTAGAGGGTGAAGAGGTCGATGTTGATGTCGTTGATGATCTCGACCTTCGACGGGTCTTTTTTAAAGAGCATCCAGGCGGATCCGGCGAAGACTTCACACTACCAGTGATGCTTCGGGATGATCTTGTTGGCGAGGAGTAATTTGCCTCCGAGGGATGAGAGAGAACTAAGCCGCATGAGTGGCCTCCCTGAATTGCGCTCACTATGCGTGTTCATGTAGAGTTATAGACTTATGAAACCCACCGGACTTTATATTGATTTCCCGTTCTGTGTGGCCCGCTGCGCCTTTTGCGGTTTTTCTGTGCAGGGTTACCGGGAGCGGCCTGCGGAGGCTTATGCCGCCGCACTTGAGAAAGAGCTGCGCCTCCACGCGAAAGAGGCCTTAAATCGTCATCGTTTGATCACCAGCATCTACTTCGGCGGCGGAACCCCGACGATTTACCCGGTGGATCTGCTCACGGGGCTCCTCTCTCTTTGCCGGAAACGCTTCCATATCGCATCCGACGCCGAGATCTCCATGGAGGCTCATCCGGCGACCATCAATGCCGCCAACCTCGTTCCTCTTCGCAAAGCAGGCGTCAACCGTCTCTCCATCGGCGTACAATCTTTCTCGGACAAACACTTGCGTGTGCTCGGAAGAAATCATAACGCCCGGGAAGCCCGAGAAGCCTTTCACGCTGCACGGCAGGCCGGCTTTAGCAATATCGGCATTGATCTGATGTATGCCCTGCCCGAACAAACGGCAGAAGAATGGGAAGAGACCCTTCAGGCGGCGATTGCGCTCTCACCGGAACATATCGCCCTCTACGCCCTCTCCATAGAAGAAGGGACCCTCTTTCACAAGAAACAAGAGGCCGGAGACCTTTCTCTTCCTTCTGAGGAAGAGACGATCGCGTTCTACGAGACCGCCCGGACCCGGCTCAAACAGGCCGACTACGCGCAATACGAGATCTCCAATTTTGCCCGTCCCGGCTATGCCTCCCGGCACAACCTTCGCTATTGGGACCGGGGAGAGATTCTTGCCGTCGGGCTCGCAGCCCATTCCTATCTCAACCGGGAACACAGGGAGAATACCGATTCACTCTCCGCTTACTTGGAACAGCTTGCATCAGATCATCTTCCACTTGTACGAAAGGCGGCGATTGATGCGAGAGAAGAAGAGGTTGACAAGATCATCTTCGGCTTGAGAAAATCAGAAGGCATTCCCCTGCAATTCGTAACACATGATTTGGTCCACAAGAAAACGGCCAACCGCCTGATCAAAAACTGCCTCCTTCACCTTGAAGACGACCGACTCCGACTCACAGACAAAGGCATCCACTTTGCCGATGAGGTCGCCGTCGCTTTTTTATAAACCCTTTTATAAACCCAAGGAACATTAGCATTGAGCAGTCAACCGGAAACGAACGGGACAGAAACAATCAAGGTCGGCCTTGTTAGCCTCGGCTGCCCTAAAAATCAGGTGGATTCTGAACTCATTCTGGGATCACTCGTTCAGGAGGGATACGTCTTAACGCCCAAGGCCGAAGAGGCGGACATTATTATCGTCAATACCTGCGGTTTTATCGATCAGGCCAAGGAGGAGTCGGTAGACTCCTTGATCGCCATGGGCGAACTCAAAAAAGAAGGGCGCTGCAAGCTCCTCATCGCCACCGGTTGTCTCACCCAGCGCTATCCCGGAGACCTGCTGGACCAAATGCCTGAGATCGATGCCGTCCTGGGAACGGGTGATTTCCCCAGGATCGCCTCTCTCTGCCGAACCCTCCTCAATAAAAAATCCGACCTCCGTCCCCGCTTTACCGATGCGACTTCCTACCTCCAGCAACTGGAAACGCCTCGCCTTCGCCTTGGGCCCAGGCATTCGGCCTACGTCAAAGTGGCGGAGGGCTGTAACTACCGATGCTCCTTCTGCGCGATTCCCTCTTTCCGGGGGGACCTCAAAAGCCGCCCGATCGATGCGATTATCGATGAAGTCCGACGATTGGCCGAGGAAGGGGTCGTGGAAATCAACCTCATTGCACAAAGCCTCACCAGCTTCGGCATAGATCGCAAAAATAAGGGGGAGTTAAACGCCTTGCTGAAGGCATTGACCCGTGTCGATGGCATTCAATGGATTCGCCTCTTCTACACCTACCCTACCGATTTCTCAGACGATCTCATTGACCTGATCGCCGAAGAAAAAAAGATCTGCAGCTACATTGACCTTCCCCTTCAGCACATCGACAACACCCTCCTGAAAAAAATGAACCGTAAAGGAAAACGAGATCGGATTGAGGCCCTTATCAGAAAACTCCGCCAGCGTATACCCGAAGCCACCCTACGGAGTACCTTTATTGTCGGTTTTCCGGGCGAGACCGACCCGGCTTATGAGACCCTCTCCCAGTTTATCAAAGAAACGGAGTTCGACCGGCTCGGAATCTTCACCTATTCGCAGGAGGAGGGGACCTCGGCCTACGCCCTTGGAGATCCCGTCCCCCAAGAAGTAAAGATCGCACGTCAGGAAGCCCTCATCGAGATGCAACGACAGATCTCAAGACAAAAGAATCGAAAAATGATCGGAACCCTTCAGATGGTTCTGGTGGATGGTCTTTCCAAAGAAACCGACCTCCTTTTGGAAGGAAGGTGGGAGGGGCAGGCCCCCGACATCGATGGTGTCGTCCTGATCAACGACAGCGGGTCGCGGAAATTAAACCCCGGTGAATTTGTCTCCGTGCGGATCGAAGCCGCCCATGATTACGACCTCATCGGCCATGTGGAAACGCCCCTGGCGGTTCTTCCCTGATCTCGACACTTCCCCCTACATATAGCGCTTCCTGTCTCTTTCAACCCCTACAGATTGAAAATTATCCTTTACTTTTGAGCCGTCCCCGTGCTATTTAAAACACTGATTTGATCATTTTTTTCAGTCTCTTGGCTAAGGAGTTTCGATGCGACTGAAAAGTCTAGAGATTTTCGGTTTTAAGACCTTTTTTGATAAAACGGTCCTGAGATTTCAACCCGGGATGACGGCAATCGTCGGGCCGAACGGCTGCGGAAAGAGCAACCTGCTCGACGCCATCCTCTGGGTCCTGGGAGAACAAAGCCCGAAAAACCTCCGGGGAGAACGCATGGAAGATGTGATCTTCAACGGGACGGAGCTTCGGAAGCCCCTCGGCCTAGCGGAAGTGTCCCTCACCTTCGGTGATATTTCCAATGAGCTCCCCCCGCCTTACACGCCTTATGCCGAAATTACCATCAGCCGTCGCCTCTACCGCTCCGGCGAAAGTGAATATTACATCAATAAAACCCCCAGCCGACTAAAAGATATTCGCGATCTTCTCATCGATACCGGTACAGGCTATCGCTCCCATACCATCATTGAGCAGGGGAAGGTCGATCAGATCATCTCTGCCTCACCCTTTGAGCGGCGCGAAATTATTGAAGAAGCGGCCGGCATCGCAAAATATCGTCTTCGAAAAGCGGAGGCACTCCGTAAGCTGGATGCAACCGATCAAAATCTGGTCCGTGTACACGACATCATTGGAGAAGTAAAGCGACAGATCAATTCACTCGACCGCCAGGCACGGAAGGCGGAAAAATATAAGCGGATGAAAGAGGAGCTCAAATCCCTTGAATTACAAGTCGCCCATACGGAATGGCGCGAATGGAGGCAGAAGCGGGAAGCGCTGACGGAAGAAGAAGCCCGGCTTAAGGAAGAGGAATCCCGCCAGGGTACTGCTTTGGAAACGCTCGGATTACAGCAGTCGGAGGCCCAGCTCTCTTTAACACAGAAAGAGGGAGAACTCACTCGAATCAACACACAACTGACTGAAGTTGAAGTGCAGATTCAACGCCAGGAAAGCCGAATTGAACTTCTGCATGCCCAACGGCAGGAGTGGATTGAGACCCAAACCCGCACAAATCAGGAGATCAGGGAAACGCGTCAATCAGAATCAACGCTGGCCACAGAACAGGAAGAACTGGAGAAAGAAAAAGCACTAATCGAGCAAGCCCTCCCCGAAGGAAATATAAAACTGACCCATCGACAGGAAGAAGCGGATCGGGTCAACGCGAGGCTAAACGCAAAGGTTGCCGAATTAGAGCAGGAAAAGACCACCCTCTTTGATCTCGTCTCCCGGATAACAGCGGCCAGAAACAACCTTGCTCATATTCAAACACGCAAAGAAGAATTGGACCGAAAAAAAGAACGCGGTTCCCTTGAACAGAAAAGTGTCTTAAAAAAAATGGAGCAATCCGAGCAGACGCTGCAACAACTCAATCATCGTATCGAAGCGATAAAGCAACAGCTCACTGAAAAACAGGCGGCACATGTTTCAACAACATCACAGTTGAAAGAAATCGAGGCCGAACTAAAAACAAAAGAAGAACGTCTCGCGCGCGCTAAAGAAGAACGGGCGGCCGCTTCGGCGCAATCGGCCTCCCGCGAAGATTTTTATCGCGGATTGTTGGGCGAAGAGGAAGGCACGGAGAATGTCCTTCTCCAACTGGATGGCTTACAGGGCATGATCGCCGACCTAATCGAGGTTCCTCCCCGCTATGAAAAAGCGATCGAGGCGGTCCTGGAAAACCGTCTTCGCGGAATCGTCGTGGAAGGATCGGCTGAGATCAAGAAAGGAATCGGCTATCTTCGTCAGAAGGAGATGGGCCGCGGAGCCTTCTTTCCGCGCGTCCCCCGTTCCTTCAAAACAAGGGGTCACTCTCCGATCGAAGGAAAAGGAATCATTGGCCGGGCCACAGACCTGATCACCACCCAGAAAGGCTACGAGGAGATTGCCGAAGCCCTTCTCGGCACGGTTATTCTCGTCACGGATCTCGACGCCGCGCTTCAGATATGGGAGTCCGGCCAACATCCTGAAATCCTGGTGACGCTTCAGGGTGATGTTGTGGACCCAAGCGGGATCGTTTCCGGAGGAGAACGAGGGGAATCAGGCCTCCTGGCACAAAAAAGAGAGATCCGTTCCCTTTCCGAACAAATCGACCACCTCATAGAAGAGATCCAGGGCCTTGAAACCGACATAGAAAGCGGCCAGAAGAAAAAACAAGGCGCCCTCTCGGAAATGGAGTTCCTCGCAACGGGAATAAGATCCCTTGAGATACAAGTGCTTCATGAAGAAAAAGATCACGATAGCCTCCTGAGTGAAATCAACCGTCTTCAAGACGGGCACCAGACCCTTCTTTTCGAGCAGGAAGAGGAGTCAAAAGAAGAGGCAGACCTCCTCCACCTGGAAAAATCCGAGCAAGAGGCCATCACCGGGACGGAACAGGCCAAAACCGAAAAGGAGGCAGCCATCATCCGGTGGCAGGAACTTTTAAGCAAAATCAGACAATCACTGGAAGAAGTCAAAGAAAGCGTGGTCCAGCTCAAAATGGCAACGGCCTCCCTCAAAGAGAAACAAGGCCACCTTCTTGAAAAACGAGATAGAATATCGCGCGAGCGGGAAGACCTCTCTCTCCGCTGCCGTGAAAAAGAACAACTTTTAACCTCTCTGCAGGAAAAGCTAGGCGCGGGAGAAAAAGAAGAGGGTGAAATCACAGCGTCTATTCAGGAAAGCAGCCTTGAACGGGAAGGCTTCCTGAGCCTCATCCGGGAAAAGAGAGAGGCACATGCGGCCGTTCTTCTAAACCGTCAGGATATTGAAGGAGAAATCGGGAAACTCCGCACCAGCATTGAACAGACAAAGAATGTATTGCAGGAAAAAGCCCTTCATAAAATGGAAGCAGGCATCAACCAGGAAAAAATAGAAGAAACCATCCTGATGAATTATCAGATCGAGATCGCAAACCAGGAAATGCTTCCGGTGGAGGATTTTTCTTTTGATGAGGCGCACGCTTCCGCGGCAAGGCTCCGTGGCACGCTCGAGCAGATGGGACCGGTCAATATGGGAGCCATCGAAGAGTACCAGGAACTTTCAACACGCTACGAATTCTTAACCTCCCAGGAAAAAGACCTCACGGAATCTATGGACAGCCTTCGGGAAGCGATCGCTAAGATCAACAAGACCACCCGCGGACTTTTTGTGGACACATTCCATAAACTAAACGAGAAGTTCGGTGAGGTCTTCAACTCCTTCTTCGGCGGAGGGAAGGCCGAATTGATCATGCTTGATGAAGCACACCCCCTTGAATCCGGGATCGAACTTCTCGCCCAGCCTCCCGGGAAAAAAACACGGAGCATCACACTGCTCTCCGGCGGAGAAAAGGCATTGACCGCAATTTCGCTCCTTTTCGCCGTTTTCCTGATCCATCCAAGTCCCTTCTCCATCCTGGACGAAATCGACGCCCCGCTCGATGAAGAGAATACCCGCCGCTTTACAAAAGCCATTCACAAGATGTCGGAAAAGACCCAACTCATCATCATCACCCACAATAAATTAACCATGGAAACCGCCGATGTACTATACGGGGTCACCATGGAAGAGACGGGAATTTCCAAATTGGTCTCGGTCAACCTGAAGAGTAAACCCCGAACAGACAGCCATCCTGTAGGAACCCCTGTTTCGGCAGGATAAGGGTTACAAAATCCCACTTGAAAACCTGGCTTCACGCTCGAAGCTTCGACTAAAACGAGGGTATCTGAACCGTTTCTTTGCCCCACCTCCATTATTTGACAACGCATTGATTTTTCAATAGAATGATGTAATTTCCTTTATTTTTGAAGAGTTGGAGTAGATTGTGCACGAGTTTAGACGAATAAAACGCCTTCCCCCTTACGTCTTTAACGATGTCAATGCCATGAAGATAGCCGCCCGGCACCGGGGAGAAGACATCATTGATTTCGGGATGGGCAACCCGGACCTTGCGACCCCCTCTCACATCGTCGACAAGGCCGTCGAAGCCATTCAGAATTCAAGAAATCACCGCTATTCCGCCTCAAAGGGGATCACAAAACTGAGGCTTGCCATCGCCAATTGGTATAAGAGAAGGTATTCTGTTGATATCGACCCGGAAAAGGAAGCCATCGTCACCATTGGGGTCAAGGAAGGAATCTCACACTTGGTGCTTGCCGTCATCGGACCGGGGGACATCGTGATGGCTCCGAGTCCGACTTATCCGATTCATCCCTACAGTGTCATCATCGCCGGTGGGGAACTTCGCTCGATACCACTTCGCTCTGATCGGGATTTCCTAGAAGATCTGGCGACGGCGACCAAACAGGCCTGGCCGCGTCCTAAAATGCTTATTATCAACTTCCCGCATAACCCAACCACACGGGTGGTGGAGCTCGAATTCTTTGAAAAGATAGTCGATTTTGCTCGAGAAAACAAACTGCTGGTTATCCACGATCTGGCTTACGCCGACCTGGTATTTGACGGCTATAAGGCCCCGAGCTTTCTTCAGGTTCCCGGTGCGAAGGAGGTGGGGGTTGAATTTTTCTCCCTCTCAAAGAGCTATAACATGCCGGGATGGAGGCTCGGGTTTTGCGTCGGGAATCCGGAAATGATCGCCGCCTTGACCAAGATCAAAAGCTATCTCGACTATGGCATTTTCCAACCGCTCCAAATCGCAGGGATCATTGCCCTGAATGGCCCACAGGACTGCGTGCAGGAAGTGGTCAAAACCTATCAAAACCGCCGGGATGTTCTCATCGACGGCTTGAACCGGATCGGCTGGAAAACCGAAAAACCCGCAGCAACGATGTTTGTCTGGGCACAGATTCCGGAGCCCTTCCGTACGAAAGGATCTTTGGAATTCACAAAGCTTCTTTTATCTGAAGCAAAGGTTGCCGTTTCTCCGGGAATCGGCTTTGGGGAATATGGAGACGATTATGTTCGTTTTGCCCTGGTTGAAAATGAGCATCGAACACGTCAGGCCCTTCAGGGGATCAAGCGCGTACTAAAATAGCGGCAGACTGAAAACTTACAAACTAAAGGAATCTCTGATTAAATCATCCATTAAAATCGGGATCATCGGTTTCGGAACGGTCGGAACCGGTCTGGTCAGAATATTGCTGCAACAGAAGGATCTTCTGCTGAGAAGGCTTGGCATTCCCTTAGAGATCGCCGCGATCGCTGATCATGATGCCGAAAAAGACCGGGGAATCTCACTCCCTCCCGACGTCCTGACCACAAACGCCGCGAAGATCATCCAGGACCCTGATATTGATATCGTCGTTGAACTGATTGGCGGAACAGGTCCGGCAAAGCAATATATCCTGGATGCCATAGAAGGAGGAAAACATGTTGTCACGGCCAATAAGGCCCTGTTGGCAACACATGGAGAGGAAATCTTTCAGACTGCGGCTGTAAAAGGGGTGGATGTCGGTTTCGAAGCGAGTGTCTGCGGGGCCATCCCCATCCTCCGCTCGATGAAAGAAGGCCTTGTGGCCGAGAAAATCTCCGCCATCTACGGAATTGTCAACGGAACCTGCAACTACATCCTCACGAAGATGAGTGAGGAGGGAAAAGCCTTCGCAGATGTTCTTCAGGAAGCCCAGGATCTCGGCTATGCCGAAGCCGACCCGACACTCGATATCGATGGGGCCGACTCTGCCCACAAACTCGCCATCCTGGCCAACCTTGCCTTTGGAACGCCGATATCACTGAAAGATATCTACACGGAAGGCCTGGAACGCGTCTCCTCAATTGACATCAATTTCGCCGAAAAATTCGGCTACAAGATCAAGCTCCTGGCCATCGCCAAGTCGGCCAATGGGGAGATCGAGGCACGGGTTCATCCCACAATGATTCAGAAAAACACCCTCCTGTCCAGGGTGGGCGGGGTGTTTAATGCAGTCTATCTTATCGGCGATTCCGCAGGAGAAGTCCTCTTTTACGGCAAAGGAGCCGGGGCGCTCCCCACCGGAAGTGCCGTCGTCAGTGATATTATCTCACTGGCAAGGGATATCATCAAAGGAACCAGCGGCCGGGTTCCGGCTACCGCCTATATCGGGCCTTCTCGAAAAAAACTTAGGATCAAGAGGATCGAAGAGATTGAAAGCCTCTATTATCTACGGTTTATGGCCGAGGACGATCCCGGTGTTCTCTCCAAAATCTCCGGCATCCTGGGTGAGAACCGTATTGGCATCTCTTCTGTCATCCAGCAGGGAAGGAAGATCGGCGGTCATGTCCCCCTGGTCATGATGACCCATCGGGCCAGGGAAAAAGATGTCCGCCAGGCCTTGTCAAACATCGATAACAGGGACTATGTCTCCGAGCAGACAATGTTGATCCGTGTGGAAGGGGACGATGAGTAAGCCCCGTAAAATGGACAGATGGCCCGGCATTATTGAAGCCTATCGGGAATTTTTGCCCGTCGATGAGAAGACCCCGGTCGTCACCCTGCTTGAAGGGGGAACCCCACTGATTCCGGCACCCCGGCTGGCGGTGAGCACTGGGGGGAAGATCCACCTCTTTCTCAAGTTCGAAGGAGAAAATCCGACCGGGTCTTTTAAAGATCGCGGCATGACCCTGGCTATCTCAAAGGCAAAAGAAGAAGGGGCCAAAGCAGTCATTTGTGCCTCGACAGGAAATACCTCTGCATCGACTGCGGCCTATAGTACACGATGCGGCTTGAAGGCTTACGTCCTCATCCCGGAAGGGAAAATTGCCTTGGGAAAGATGTCACAGGCGATGATCCATCGGGCCACCATTCTTCAAGTAAAAGGGAATTTTGATGAGGCACTTGCTCTGGTCAAACAGCTTGCTGAAAAATATCCCGTGACGGTCGTCAACTCCATCAATCCTTACCGCCTGGAAGGCCAAAAAACGGCCGCCTTTGAGATCTGTGACGTTCTCGGGTCTGCGCCCGATTACCATTTTATGCCTGTCGGAAATGCGGGAAATATCACAGCGCATTGGATGGGATACAAAGAGTATTATAAGCGGGGGAAGATAACGTCTCTACCAAAGATGATCGGTCTCCAGGCCGCCGGTTCCGCGCCCATTGTTCATAACCGGATAATTAAAAACCCGCATACTATCGCCACCGCGATCCGAATCGGGAATCCGGCCAGTTGGAAGCCCGCTCTGGAAGCGGCGTCTGAGTCTAAAGGAGAAATCAATCTGGTAACAGATGATGAAATTACTGAGGCCTATCGCATGATTGCAGAATTTGAAGGCGTCTTTTGCGAACCGGCCTCGGCAGCCGGGGTGGCCGGTGTTATCAAATTGGGTAAACGCGGAATTTTCAAAGAAGGAGAGGTCGTGGTCTGCACTCTCACCGGTCACGGACTGAAAGATCCTGACTTTTCAATCGACATCTCGAAAAAGCCGGTTACCATACAAGGAGGATTGGACAACCTCGTTCAGGCCCTGGGGTTTTGACCGATGCCTTTGATCATTCAAAAATATGGCGGCACATCCGTTGGCAGTATTGATCGCATTAAACATGTGGCGGAGAGAATTGCCTCGGCACATCAGGAAGGGAATCCCCTGGTCGTTGTTGTCTCCGCAATGACAGGAGAGACCGACCGCCTAATCAACCTGGCCAGACAGATCGCACTATCCCCCGATCAGCGGGAAACGGATATGCTCATCTCGTCCGGGGAGCGGGTCACGATCTCACTCCTTGCGATGGCGTTACAGGAGATGGGAATACCTGCACGATCTTTTACCGGGAGACAGGTCGGCATCCTGACCGACAGCGCCCATACCAAGGCGCGGATTGAACAGATCACTGCAGGCCGCCTGAAAGATGCACTCAGGCAAGGCATTGTTCCGGTGGTGGCCGGATTTCAAGGCATCAACCAGATGTCGGATGTCACCACATTGGGACGCGGAGGTTCGGATACAACAGCGGTCGCACTTGCGGCGGCCCTGAAAGCCGAGCTCTGCGAAATCTACACCGACGTGGAAGGAGTCTATACGACCGACCCGAGCATCGTTTCTTCCGCGCGAAGGATTCCAAGGATCTCGTATGAGGAAATGCTTGAGATGGCCAGTTTGGGGGCCAAGGTCCTGCACACCCGTTCGGTCGCTTTTGCCATGAAATATCAGGTCCCGGTCCGTGTCCGCTCAAGCTTTAGTGACGGCAAGGGAACCCTGGTCACAGAGGAGGATCACGAAATGGAACAAGAGCCTGTCTCGGGGATAACCTGCGATAAGAATCAGGCAAAGATCACATTGATCGGGGTGCCCGATCAGCCTGGAATCGCATCGAAGATCTTTGAGGCACTCTCCCGGGAGAATATGAACGTCGATATGATCATTCAGAATGTGGGACAGGCCGGGCTAACCGACCTCTCGTTTACCGTCCCGCGCAGTGACGCCGGGCAAGCGAAAGAGATTCTTTCCAAACTGGCTGAAGAAGTGGGGATTAAAGATATTGTGTTGACTGAGCGTATTGCCAAGGTCTCGATCGTAGGTGTCGGCATGCGCTCCCACTCAGGCGTGGCCGCCAAGATGTTCTCCAGACTTGCCGCAGAGGGGATCAACATCATGATGATTTCTACATCCGAAATCAGGATCTCCTGTGTGATCCATTCCAAGTATACTGAATTGGCCGTCCGGACGCTTCATGAGGCGTTTGAATTGGGGATGAAGCCGGGCAAAACACCGGAGAAAAACTAGGTAACGATTCAGCATGCCCCTATTGTCCTTCAGGGCAAGACGTGAGAAGCGCAGAACCACAACGTATGTCTATAAGTGAAGATTTGAGCACCGCAGCAACACCGCCATGGAGGGAAAGAGGGGCATGCTGAATCGTTACAAAACTAAAAGGAATTGACTTTATGCGGCACGTACAGATCTATGACACAACCCTGCGCGATGGAGCGCAGTCCGAAGATGCTTCTTTTTCCGTTGAAGACAAGCTACGCATCGTTCAGAAGCTTGATGAACTCGGGATTCACTATATCGAAGGCGGGTGGCCGGGTGCGAATCCAAAAGACATCTTATTTTTCAAAGAAATGAAAAAGGTCCACCTGAAGTCGGCCAGGCTAGTCGCCTTTGGTGCCACCCGAAAACCCCGAAACAAGGTAAAAGATGATCCGAATCTCCGGTCCATGCTGGATGCCGGAACGGAGGTGATCACGCTCTTTGGGAAAAGCTGGGACTTCCATGTGACCGAGGCCCTGGGTATCACCCTGAAGAAGAATCTGGAAATCATTTCTGATTCGATTGCTTATTTGAAGTCGAAGGGAAAGCGGGTCTTCTTTGATGCAGAGCATTTTTTTGATGGCTACCGTGCCCGGCCGGATTATGCCCTGACCACACTCAAAACCGCGAGAGAAGCCGGAGCAGAATGTCTGGTCCTTTGTGACACCAATGGCGGGATGATGCCCTGGCAGGTCAAGGAGGTGCTCGATCATGTCTCCCAGGAGATCGAAGGCCCCCTCGGGATTCATACACATAATGATTCTGAAATGGCGGTGGCCAATGCCCTGACTGCGGTGGAAATGGGTGTCTCCCAGGTCCAGGGAACAATCAACGGATTCGGAGAGCGCTGCGGAAACACCAACCTCTGCTCTATTCTACCTAACCTGAAGCTGAAGATGAAGATTGGCTGTATCTCTATGGCGCAGCTTAAGCGCCTTCGAGACGTCTCACGCTATGTGAGTGAAATTTCGAATCTCCCACACAACAAGCATCAGGCCTATGTCGGGGAGTCGGCTTTTGCGCATAAAGGCGGCATTCACGTTCATGCAGTCCGTAAAAATCCAGAGACCTACGAGCATGTCCCGCCGGAAAAAGTCGGGAACCGACAGAGGATATTGATCTCGGATTATGCCGGGCGAAGCAGCCTTCTGGAAAAGGCGAAAGCTTACAAGCTCTCCCTTTCCGCAGATGATCCGAAAGTCATAGAAATTTTAAGTAACCTCAAGGAACTGGAACACCAAGGCTTCCAGTTTGAAGGAGCCGAAGGTTCTTTTGAGTTGATGATGAAAAAGGCCCTTGGCTTACACAGGCGCTTCTTTCGCCTGATTGGATTTCGTGTAACGGTCGAAAAGAGAGACGATAACAAACCGGCGGTTTCCGAAGCAACCGTCCGTGTCGAGGTCAATGGACAGATCGAACATACTGCCGCCATCGGGCACGGTCCGGTTAATGCTCTGGATCATGCCCTGCGCCGGGCCCTCGAAAAGTTTTATCCTGTCCTTTCAAATGTAAAACTCCTGGATTACAAGGTCCGCGTTCTCACCGCCTATGAAGGGACAGGCTCACGAGTCAGGGTCCTGATCGAGTCTGGAGACGGCGTTAAGAAGTGGGGAACAGTCGGCGTTTCAGAAAACATCATCGAGGCCAGCTGGCAGGCCCTGGTGGATAGTATTGAGTACAAACTCTTGGTGGAGAACCATTTATAAATGACAATGCAATCCTGGGAACATAGGGTGTTCCAGGCAGCACTCCTCTTATTTTTACTCGCGGCGTGCAGCAATGAGGCCGCCATACATGCTCCTGTGCCGACTTCTATTCAGATCCCACCCGCTAATGACAAAGTCATAGAGGAGATCCCGGCCAGAGAACTACTGATTACTGAAAGAGCCTTTGTCCGGGTCGCAAAGACCGTGATCCCCTCCGTCGTGAACATCAGTTCCGTTCACTTTGTACGCCATCCCAAGAGTTCGAGCTCTGAGAATCGCGGCCTCTTCAGGGGATTCCTGAAAGATCTCTTTTCAGAGAGCACCCCCCGTCAATTCCGGCAGAAGAGCCTCGGCTCCGGGTTCATTATCAGCGAAGAGGGCTACATTTTAACCAACCATCATGTGATCTCTGATGCCGATCAAATTACAGTCAAGCTCTCTGACCGTAGAGAGTTCATCGGGAAGATTATCGCCACAGATGAGAAAACGGACCTCGCCATGATAAAGATTCCACACGAACCCAACCTCCCGATTGCCTTGCTTGGGGATTCGGCCCGGATCCAGGTGGGAGAGTGGGCCATCGCCATAGGAAACCCCTTCGGGCTCGATCGGACCGTTACCGTTGGGGTCATCAGTGCCACGGGCCGAACCAACATCGGCGTGACGGATCAGGAAATTTTCCTTCAAACCGATGCTTCCATCAACTTCGGGAACAGCGGAGGGCCGCTCCTCAACGTCGCAGGCAGGGTGATCGGGATTAATACCGCAATCGTTGCCTCCGGCCAAGGGATCGGGTTTGCAATCCCCATCAACAAAGTAAAAGAACGGGTCGATCAATGGATGACAAAAGAACAAACCCCCTGATACAATCCTGTAATCCTATTCCCACCCCTTACACCTCGACATCCTATGGCTCGCCTTATCACCTGCCCGTGAAGCACCCTTATTCCACATCCTTCCTCCAGGAAAAATAAACCGGACACATTATGAACTCTCTACAGGGTTCCCTTAGTCAAGTTGACACCTTTTTTCTTAACCAGTATAATGAGGATCCCTAAAAATAGGGTCAAAAATGATGTTGAATGTATTCTTCTTTAAGGCAACCCTCGCCTGTTATTTTCTGGGGACTGCCTTTTTTTTGTTTAACCTGTGGGACCGGAAGGGTGAAAGGGATGCGCAGGGATTTTCGTTCTGGAGCCAGAGGCTGGCAATATCGGTCACAGGGACCGGTTTCGTCACGCATACGATTGCCCTGATCCTCCAGCTGAAAATCAGTGGATTTGTTCCATTAACAAACCTCCATGAGGCCATTTCTTTTTTCTCGTGGGCCATTGTTCTCGCGTTTTTCTGGGTGGAGATCAAGTACCGTATCTCCATCCTCGGATCATTTATTCTCCCTCTCGCCTTCCTTTTCCTGATGTCGGCAACAGCGCTTCCCAACGAAGTTCCTTCTCTTGATCCAACCCTTGGAAATATCTGGCTTGGCATCCATACCACGCTCTCTGTTTTAGGCATCGTCGCATTTGCAATCGCCTTTATCGCCGGAGTCATGTATCTCCTTCAGGAGAGATTTCTCAAGTCAAAACAGTTTAGTTCCCTGTACTACAAACTCCCTCCTCTGGATCTCCTAGATCAGTGGAATAAGAAGTCGATCCTTCTGGGTTTCCCTCTCCTTACCCTTGGGATCATTTCAGGGGCGTTTCGGGCACAATATTCTCTGGGTTCATTCTGGGCCGCCGACAACGCTAAACAGGTCCTCACTCTGGGAACATGGTTTTTCTACTTGGTCGTATTACACGGGCGAATTACCATCGGTTGGCGAGCAAAGAAGGCCGCGAACCTGGCCATTATCGGTTTTGTCGGTGTTTTATTTATTTTTATCACCCTAGCGTAATTGCACTTCCCCCGCAAAATCGGAAGGCAACATCGCCATAAGAACTGGAAGCAATCCCTATGAACATCATCTTGGTCGGCCTCAGCCATCGGACCGCACCGATAGAAATCCGGGAGCATTTTTCCATCCCGGCAAATAAAATGGGGGACGCCCTGTATCACTTGAAGTCTGATCCCCTGATTGAGGAAGGGATCATCCTGTCCACCTGCAATCGTGTCGAGGTCTGTGCTGTTGTAAAAGATACCCGAGCGGGGTTTGAGGCTGTCAAAAAGTTTCTCATTGAATCCTATTCAGGAGTCTCCCGAGAATCACTTGAACCCTGTTTTTATATGCACTCCGCGAGCAATTGTCTGCGCCATCTTTTCCGGGTCGCCTCCAGTCTTGACTCGATGATTCTTGGTGAACCCCAGATTCTGGGGCAGATCAAGGACGCCTTTGATCAAGCCATCCTGCATAAGACCACAGGTGTCATTCTGAACAAGGTCTTCAAGAAGTCCATCTCCGTTGCCAAGCGGGTTCGGACAGAGACTCGAATTGCCGAAAGCGCCGTTTCTGTCAGCTATGCCGCGGTGGAGTTGGCGAAAAAAATATTCGGGAAACTGACGGAGAAATCGGTTCTTCTGATCGGGGCCGGCGAAATGGCAGAGTTGGCAGCGCGGCACTTCAAAGGCAACGGGGTCCTCTCCATCTCTTTCGTAAATCGAAGCTATGATCGCGCACTTGAATTGGCGAAGGATCTGGGTGGCATTCCGGTAAAATTTGAAGACTTTCACGTCGAGATGGCCCGTTCAGATATCGTTCTCTGCTCTACAGGCGCCCCCGAATATGTCATCAAGTCTGAAGAAGTCTCCAAGGTGATCGCAATCCGTCAAAACAGGCCGATCTTCTTTATCGATATCTCCGTGCCTCGAAATATAGACCCAAAAATAAACGATCTCGACAATGTCTTTCTCTATGACATTGATGACCTTCAGATTTCTGTGGAGACGAACATCAAGCAGAGAAAAAAAGAGGCGCTGAAGGCAGAGGAAATCATCTCGGAAGAGATTGAACGTTTTTCCCGGTGGTTCAAGTCGCTCGATGCCGTTCCGATGATTATCGCCCTCAAAGGACGGGCGGAAGAGATTCGCATGGCGGAACTGGAGAAGATATTAGGCAAAATGGGAACGCTGACAACGGCACAGCGTGAGGCGCTTGAAGGCCTCACGTCCGCAATCGTTAACAAGCTTTTACACACCCCTCTGACGGTCCTGAAACAGGAAGTCCACTCCACGAATGGCAACATGATGCTGGAAGCAACCCGTCGATTATTCGATCTTGAAGACATGCTCGCCCAACCCGAAAGAGAGAAACAAGAGAAGACTAAAGGACCTCCCACATGAAGCAAACAGGCCTCGGCCTCCTGGCGGGTCTGCTTTTGCTCCTCCCATCCGGCTGCAGTGAACCCCTAAGAAACGAAAAAAACGTGACGACCTTCATCCCGGAGGTAATCCCTCTCCGGTCCGCCCCCTTGCGTCCAGGCCCTCCACACACTATTTCTCCACAGAGTCGGCATAAAGATTACTTCCTGGGAGGGAGCTTCAGCACCGGAGATGGGAGCTACGTCCGATCTCTCTTTGTCGACGATGAGGTTGTCTGGGTGGGAACCACAGAAGGGATCATCAAGGTGGGACGGAAATCAGGAGAGGCACTTCGAACTTTCACGATGCATGACGGCCTGAAGAGCCCCTATATCTTTACTATCAATAAAGATCCACAAGGGATTCTCTGGTTCGGAACAAATAATGGCGGACTCAGCCGGTACGACGGCAGCGCCTGGAAGACCTATCTTCCCTCTGACGGCCTGGCCGATTTTTGGGTCTATGGGATGGACTTTTCAACCGACGGGGCCATGTGGATCGCCACATGGGACGGCGTCAGCCTCTTCGATGGACAACACTTTACAAACTATAATACAAAAGACGGCCTCGCCGACAAATGGGTTTATGCCCTTGCAATCGACGATGAGGGTGCCGTCTGGTTTGGGACGGAGGGAGGCGTCAGCCGCCTTGATCAAAAAGGAATCTGGAAGACCTGGACCCATCAGGATGGGCTGGGGGCGCCGAATAAATTCAGCCTGCCTAAGAGTGACAATACCGGCTTTGGAACCCTCTCGAAGTCTGACAGCGAAGACTACAATCATAAACATAACCTTTCCATCCTTGGCCCGGATGGAAATGAGACTTATAATGAAAACTACATCTTTTCAATGGCGATCGATCTTGAGGGCAACCTTTGGTTTGGAACCTGGGGCGGGGGCGCGAGCCGATTTGACGGGACCCATTGGCTTAACTATACGACCGAAGAGGGCCTCGCCGGAAACATCGTCTTTGATATTACCGTCGATCCCGTAGACGGGGCCATCTGGTTCGGGACCAATCACGGGGCCTCTCGTTTCGATGGCAAAAACTGGATCAGCCTGACCCTGCAAGATGGACTGGCCGACGAGAATATTTATGCTATTGCCATTGACAAGGATCAGAAGATCTGGCTCGGAGAAAAAGGCGGGGTCGATGTCTGGGCACCCATTCAAAAAGAGGAAGGACACAGAGGTTGATGCCAAAACCATTGATAAAAATAGGAAGCCGTGGAAGCCAACTCGCCCTCTGGCAGGCCCAATGGGTACAAAGTCAACTTCAATCGAAAGGGCTTCGTGTAGAGATCCAAAAAATTAAGACAACGGGCGACAAGATTCTTGATGTTCCGCTCGCAAAGCTTGGGGGGAAGGGCCTCTTTGTCAAGGAGATCGAAGAAGCATTGATGCGAAAAGAGATCGACCTCGCGGTCCACAGCATGAAGGATGTGCCGAGCGAAATCCCGGAACCGCTCCATCTGGCCGCAATCCCCCGCCGGGAAGACCCGCGCGATGCCGTCATCAGCCGGGAGGGCTTAAATATCGCCGGCCTTCCGAGGGGAGCGACCATTGGCACCAGTTCTCTACGACGACAAACCCAATTGTCTGCTTTTCGCTCGGATCTAAAGTTTGTCATGCTTCGCGGAAATCTCGGCACCCGCCTTCGTAAACTTGAAGAGGGGAACTTCGACGCCATCATCCTTGCCGCAGCCGGCCTTCATCGCCTCGGATGGAAAGACCGGATCACCGAATATCTCTCCCCGGAGATCCTTCTCCCCGCCATCGGCCAGGGCGCCCTTGGAATCGAGTGCCGCCGGGACGACCAAGAGACCAACACCTTGATCGCTTTTCTCAACGATTCAGAAACCGTCTACACCGTCTCTGCGGAACGGGCGATGTTGATCCGACTGGAGGGAGGATGCCAGATCCCGATCGGAGGCTACGCAACGCTAAATGAAGGCCGCGTCACCTTAAGGGGTCTCGTCGCCAGCCTCGATGGGAAAGAGATCATCCGTGAGTCCCAGACAGCGGATGCCTCAGAAGCAACCCCATTAGGAATCTCTGTCGCCGAGTCGCTCTTGGCAAAAGGGGCGGATCGAATTCTCTGGGAGATCTATGAGGACGATTAAATAACAGGAATTTCAAAAAAATAAGACCAATAATTTGTTGATAATCATTTCTCATAAAAAACTCTTCCCAACACAGAGGAAACCCCAATGGTAATCCTCCCTAAATATAAAGGTGCTCAGAAGTAGAATTTTCCAATATAGTAATTTAGGAGGAGAATCTACGATGAAGAGATCAAGA
>LWDU01033300.1_pt1 | contig 92746 bp, 86 predicted proteins | sample 727161 | NCBI WGS metagenome assembly LWDU01 (sample SAMN04566230, study PRJNA314399) | hydrothermal vent metagenome | isolation source: deep sea hydrothermal plume seawater | place: Mexico: Gulf of California, Guaymas Basin | collected 2004-07-11 | reverse complement strand
ATTTGAATAGATCGAATTAGAAGCTTGCTTAACATAGATAATCTCTGACTTTGAATGGTTTGGCATTTACTGGATTTATGATTCTACTATTACTGGGGATAGCTGTCGCTGATCATAGTCTGAATGCAACCAACATCGATTTAGTCGGTCTGGCACAAACAGGCGTTAAATATATTGTTTATGGTTAGGCTTACCATTTAACTCTCAAGAATAACTAACCGTTCGTCCAATATAGTATGTATAGGGGGTACGCTGCTCTAACAACAAATTGATATTTTGTCTATTTTAACTAGGCATTTCCTTTTCCGGCAAACTTTCTACACACGCTTACAAGATAGTATTAAAGAAACATTTTCCTTTATTGATAAGCGCCTAGCCATACTTCAGTAAATTATATATAAATTAATCAGGCGTTCGATCAATTACCACACTAACTTTCGCAGGACCCTTCGGGTCAAGCCCTATATAGCTTACTGTGGCAATGTTGCCTCGAAATATGGGACGTATTGCTGCATCCATATATAAATTTGGTTTTAATGGTCTGATTGCCCCCATATTACCCAGAGATAGCAAATCACCTTCTTGTAATGGTCTACCACGTTTTAGTAGTTGGTCGCGTAAATGCCTTACGCGGTAAATCGGCTCATATGCATCTGTAATCGATCCTTCAGCAAGAATTTCCCCGTTTTCGTTGGTCATTTGGAAACTAAAATTATTTAGTTTTTCAATCCATTCTGGAGTTGCGCGACTCTCGATAAGATCGCCAATAATTGCGTTTCTAACATCATAATTTGTTGCTATTCCACCAACATTTGAATCACCGTCAGACGGCTGAATTATATCGGGCATTTCAATAAAAGGACGAAAACCGGAAAGAGCCGCAAGAATTTCCAAATCTGTTTCTGCATTGTTAATAGCATCACTTTTTACCTCTGCTGCAAAATCAGCCTCGACAAAACTCATATTGCAACAATCAACGGAAATATGAGCGCCGCTATTATGTATGCCTTTAGAGAACATTACTGCGGTAACCGGCCCAGCTAAACCGTTAATAGGTCCATTATCATATTCGCCTTTAGCAAACGTACCAATTTTATACCCTGCAACCTCCCCTTCCTGTTTAATCAATTCCGCGACATATAAGTCGGCAATTTGGTAGGCAACTTTTTCAGAAATATCACTTGCTCTGATAGCCGAAATCGGTATTGCTTCATTAAAATTGATAATGAAACTTTCTGCCAATATTTTTTGATCGGCTTCATTATCGAGATCGAGTTTTTGTGCATGCGAAACCACTGAAAAATGAGCAGATACTAATGCTAAAATTGATATGAGTAGTTTAATATTCATCTTAATGCTCTCGAGTTTCTTATTGATTCAAGAGATCCACTATCACTCTCGTAATTTTCAAGAATATAATCGCTTATTTTCTCAAATCCTTCATCTTGTGCATTATTATCTATCTCAGTATGAAGATCTGTTGTTTTACATTTTATGAGCTCTCTGTATAGACGAATTAATTAATTAATTTTATTTAGTTGTTTTCGACATTTTTAGTGACAAGCTTTTGAACGCGCCAGTTAATCAGTTCAGCAACCCAGATCTCGTCTTCAGATGGACAAGCGATACCATGGATCCAGCCGAATTCACCTAAATTACGACCCGGCTGACCATAAACTCCGAGAACTACGCCTTCGAGCGACACTTTGTATATGCGGCTTGGGTAGATATCGCCAATAAAAAGCACAGGGTTTTCTCCCTGCGTCATGCACAAAGCATCGGGTGCTCCCGGCGCCAGAGAACCGGAAGTGCCATTAGGGTTTTCTTGACCATAAGTGATTTTTCCTCGAGATACGTCGACGGGCACGTCCACTACAAATTCGCGGATGTAAATACCGTCAGCACTAAATACTTGCACTCGACGATTGCCTCTGTCTGCCACATAAATTTCATCGGCGGGAGAAACAGCTATACCATGTGGGGTATCAAACTGTCCTGGCCCAGAACCCAATGAACCCCAGCTAGTCACCCACTCACCCCGAGCATTTACTTTGCCTACCCTTGAATTAATATAACCATCACTAAAGTAGGAATTACCCTGTGAATCCCAGGCAACATCGGTAGGCTGATTGAATACGTTATCTCTGTGGATCGGAATAGGCCAGCGTGGATTGTTTTCTTCTGGAATTTCAACGTCCACACCCATGCGTTGGAACCTTCTAGCCATGACAGTTTCATAATCCGGTGGGACCTGAATATGTGAGGCTTCTCCCTTACGACCGAAGACCCAATCGACATGACCTTCAGGTTTGAAACGAAGGATCATGTTAGATCCCTTATCAACTACCCATATATTATCTTGAGGGTCTATTCGAACGGCGTGTGCATAAGACCAGGCATTCAGATTTTTACCAATCTCGCGCACAAAGTTTCCTTGCGCATCAAACTCCAAAAGTTGCGAGGCAGAAGCCATGTATGCAGGTCCCACAGAGTTGCCGCGTGAGAAAACGAAAACGTGCCCATGAGAATTCACTGCCACACCAGCAATCTCACCGAAGTGAATGTCATTAGGTAGTTTTAACGGATTAGGGACCGACTCAAACGGCAGTTCAGGCGGCATTTGGGCAAATATTGAATTAATTGAAAGAGTGACGACAAAGATCGAGAGTAATAGACGTTTCATTTATCACCTTTTGTTTTCAATAGCGATAACTATAGTTGTAGATCAGAGAATGTGGCGTATAAAAGGGTAAATTTTTTTCGCCGAACATTTTTTCGGCAAGGTTCACTATCACTTCTTAATTTATGTTTTTATCAAGAAGCACCCTAACACCTTCTTTATTTTTAACTACTCAGTAGGGTCAGCACCGTCTGATGGTGCTCCGGTTCCTGAAGAGCCGGCAAAGAGTCTACGCCCATCGGGAAAGGTAACTTCCCGGCCATTGGCTTTGTTGGTACCATCAATAGCGTGATAACCCAGAACCACTAATTCGATTCCCGGCAATACCGAATCTTTTCTCCATCCCCTTCGGACCAAAGCGCCAGGCGGGCCAGCTTCAATCATCCAGACTTCTTCCTCTCCGTTTTCATTGACAACTGCAAGGTGCAGCCAAGCGTGGGGATTAATCCATTCCATCCGCACGACTTTGCCACGTAAATTGATTGGCTTGGTTGAATCAAATTCGCCCGAGAAGGCGTGGTGTGCCTGAGTCGATGTAAAGGCAAAAAAGAACATACCCAAGGCGCCGATTAAACTCATTAGTAAACGCATTCGCTTTACCTCTTAAACCGTTATTTGGTGAATTTTAATAATTTAACTATTCCTCATTAGCAGCTGCTTCTGCTTGGCGTGCATCAATCGTGCGAGCAGCACTTAATGTATTGGTCATTCCATAATTTCCTTCATGACAGGCATATTCTACAAGTTCATACTGACTGTCATCTCTTATGAAGTTGAACATGCCGGTCCAAGGTTCAGTCCATACGGCAGGATCCTCTACCGTGAATTGATATTCCAGTGTGGTGGGACCTGTCCGAGTAAATCGTTGAGTTAACTTCATTGCTTCACTGGATCCAAGATAAGATGTTCTGCCATTCAGATTCCTCACTTCTATAACCAGTGTGTCACCTTCCCAACGACCGTGGGAATCACCCAGCCAAGTTTTTAAACCTTCGCCAAAACCTTCTCGTGGTTCGGTGGAAATGATTCGGGTTTCGTGAATCATTTCTTTTTGAATCGCCACGTTGCCAGGGCTCTGCAGAATCTGCAGCCCATTGTTATAGATGCTTGGCATCATCATGCCAACTGGACCTCGAGTAATGCACCTTACATAAGTTCCCAAATCTACCGGTGTTCTGGCTCGCTGTGGCGGAATTCTTGGTGGGGCATCAGCAACCGCTGCTTTGTATTTCGCAGTCGTTTCTGGTAGTTGGCCGTTAGGAGGGTCGATTACCATGGCTACCTGAGTGGAAGGAGCCGACTTAACATAACCCAGCGTGGTGTCTCGCCATTCTCTGTCGTATCCCCAAATGCTACTTAAAGTTCCACGTTCTCGACGCGCCGCCGCTTCTTCCGGTGTTAATTCATTCGTTCCCGCCACGTCGATCCCGCGCTGCAAGGGAATGCCATGAGCGGCGTCTGCTGTCCATATACCTTGTAAATCCGGCTCGCCCCACGGAGTTCTGGGCACTACGTAGAGTTCCGCAGATTCGGTACTCCCAGCTGCAACGACTTCTCTCTCGATTCCTGCCCAACCGGATTCAACAACCGCTATCATCACGCCATCTGGTCCGAGAATAAAGGCTTGCTTGGCAGAAGAACGAGCGTTATCCGGTACCATGGGGTCCTGACGAAATTCCACGGCGAGTCGATTCATTTGCACCGCGGCCTCATCCAGGTCGGCTACCTCGAAACCAATATGATCGATTGTGCGACCTTGCGTGATGCCCGGGCGACCATCGGTGTACTCGGTAGCAAGTAGCCAGATATCGTCAAAGAGCACACCGTCCAGCATTCCCTTCAAGCTTGCCGGTTCGCCGCCAAGTACCTGGCTGTACCAATCAAGAGCTGCGGTCGGATCGGTTGAATTCAGATGGATGTGATGAAAGCCGAGCAAATCTTCATCTTGAACTAATTCTATTTTCGTTCCCCAGGGGTCAGTAATGAAAGCGATTTTAAAAAGGCCTGGAATATCACGAACCAGGGACCCGTCTTCGAAGCGCAACAGCCTAACCCCAGATCCACGCACACCGACGGATTCGAGCTCAGCCATTTTTGCGTCCAAATCGGGAATGGAAAAAGCAATGTGATCAACACCGGTACCCTGACTCCCGCCTACAGTTTGGCCCAGGAAAAATTCGATTTCCGTATTGGCGCAATTTACAGCATCTGCTCGGCCGGCTATGGCCTCGCAGTTTAAGTGTTCTTCGTACCAGCTTACTGCTTCACTGGTATTGGATAATGCAATATGTATGTGGTGCGATGTTGCGGCACTGACTGCAAATGGGAATACCAGGCAGGATAAAAAGATAAACAGCCTACTGCCAAACTTTGTGGTATTGGTGAAAATTGTTGTGAATGTGGTACGACGCTTCATGGTGCGAACCCCCGATTGGTTAGTATTCTTTTTTGTTGTGCTGTTAGGTTAATCTGTATTCTCGGTGTATCCGTTTTACTCTTCTTCTTTCTTCATTAAATGGCCATACAAAATCTCTTCGGAGAATTCGACACATTTATATTCAACTACTCGTGCGTTGGTTTCCAGGCGTCGGTAAATTGGCATGCGAATTTGCCAAGGTCGAGTGAACACCGTGGGATCCTCTATAGTGGCTTCATATAACAAGGCATCCGGGCTAATGGGTGTGTATCGTTCGGTCACCCTTAGCGCACTGCTAGCAAAATTTCCTGCGCGATCGAACCAGGCCTCACCATTAAATCCCTGCGCATCGACTACCAGGGTATTGCCCTCCCAGCTACCATGCGAACGGCCCATCCAGGTGTCCAACGGCGGTGGTTCAGGGTTTTCTTTATCCATATGAATGGTGCGATTCGCCTCAGCAAAACCGTACACAATCATAATCTTGTCTGTCCCTTGCAATACTTGAAAAGGATGGGGTAGATAGGTTGCTCGGGGCACGCCGGGAAGATAACACTTGGTTTCAGGATCTGCTGCCAGTCGGTTGGTCCAGTTCTCCTGTTTCTTTCCCAGCGCCCATTCCTGGTAGGGAATCTCTCCACCTATCACTACGCCTTGCCCTGGAGGAACTGAACCTATAGCGCCCATTACTGGCAGTCCAGCACTTGCTTCATGGTCCTGAAGATCCCAATGAGCGGTTCCAATAGCCTGCCAGATTCCGTTGAGATCGGGGTTGCCGTCCCAGGTTTTTTCAGGTTCATAGTTGCCAATTTCCTGGGCAATTATTGAATTACCTGCCGTTAAAGTGGCAAGAAACACCAGGACTGGGAGGGTTATAGTGGGCTTAAGTCGGATAACCATTAGTGAGCCCCTTCTTTGTTATTGTTGATATATGAATTACCTAGTTTGGATTCTCCCAATTAGCGTGCTAAGGGTCAAGTAGCGAAAGGGCCCAGAATCTTGAGTATGTGCGCTTTAAGATAAAAAAAAGGGGGAGTAGAGGAAGTCTATGAGGCGGCTCTCGATAGTAACTAAGCGGCTGCATGATAAACAATAGAGTAGAATCGAAATTGATTCCGGCTCCAGGTTCTCAACTATTCATTCAGTAATATTTAAATCTCTTTAATCTCATTTAGCAAATATCTCTCAAGCTCAGTAAATACGGTATTACTGAGTTGTCTATTGTCTAAATTTATTTATATCTATATCCATATCCATATCCATACACTACAATCTATGTGTAATTGGTATATAAATACCTCAAAAATCGCTGAAAGGAGTTAAGTTATGGATCGCCGATCTTTCCTAAGCAATATGAGTGCCGCCACGGTTGCTTCCATCGCCGGGGGTGCTACGCTGAGTGCTAAAGCAGATGCCCTCGAGGACGCCATGAGCATTGAGCTCGATAAGCGCATAGCTACACCAGACGCGTTCTGTAATATTTATCCTACACCCGAACCAGTCGCAGGAGATACTAGACCCTGGTATCAGCATGACGATCCTCGTTTGCCAAAAATGCCAGAAGCACCAACTTTAATCGATTTTTTTAAATTAAGATTCCATCCGGCAAACCATGTTTTACAAAGTGCTCGACTAGCTAAAATTAATGGTATGGAAGAAAAGATTATTCTTGCCTGTCTGCTCCATGATATTTGTGTGGGTAATTTCATCAGAACAGATCATGGCTATTGGTGCGCACAGATGGTTGCGCCATATGTGGATGAAGAAATAGCCTGGGCAATTGAGAAACATCAAGCACTACGGTTTTTTCCCGACGAATCAGTAGGCTATGAATACCCTGAAGCATACATCCGATTCTTTGGGGCTGATTACAAACCCGAACCCTATCTTGTAAAAGCCTGGGAGGAAGCAAAGAAACATCGTTGGTATATGACTTCTCGTTTAATTACGTTAAACGATCTCTACTCGTTTGAAGAAGGTGTAGTAGCAGAAGTAGATGATTTTACGGATATCATCGGGCGACATTTCAAGCAGCCTAAAGAGGGTCTGGGTTTCGACGGGTCGCCTGTTGCACACATGTGGCGCAGCATGATTTGGCCAAATAATTTTCTTTAGGTATGAAATTACGATCATCAATGATTAAATTTCATTCTACGATAATTTTGTAAAGATATTGGAATTAAGAAGGGAACTGGGTAAAGGTGATTAGTCTTCTTTTGAATTAACGAGCTTTGTATCGACTTAAGCCCTTGTTTAAGAAACGACTCCTCGAGCCCGCAACTTCTTAATTTCCGAAGCCTCTAACTTTAGGCTTTGAGCCAATATTTCATCGGTATGCTCTCCGAGATTGGCCACCCAGTTGGATGCAGAATTATCGAAGTGAGCAAATTTTGCTGGTATATTCTGTATCAGAAAATTCCCAAGTCGTTCGTTAGAAACAGATGTGAATGACTTTCGCTCTAACACTTGTGGGTGAGAAAATAGGTCTTCTACCTGAGTATAGATGCTGCAAGGAACCCCAGCTAGATTCAGTGCTGCTTCACATTCGCGTGCGCTAAGTGTAGCAGACCAGTGTTCAACTTCGGTTGCTAACAGTTTAAAGTTTTCCGCTCTCGGTCCTCGTACAAAACGGGGATCAGTTAACAATTCTGGACGGTTTAGTGCCACAGATAAACTCTGCAGATTTTTATCGGACACTACGCAGAGCATCACGAAACCGTCTTTCACCTTTACTGGATGGAATTGTCCAATTACCGCTGGCTCATCCATCTGAGCAGCCTGGATGTGCGCCGGAATCAGGCTCATCATAGATTCCATCATGCTTACATCGATGTGTTCGCCTATTCCATTGCGCTGGCGTCCAATCAATGCGGTTTGGATGGATCCGAATGCGTATGTGCCGGTAAGAATATCGGCCACCATGATATCCCAGGTGGGTGGATGAAACTCATCATCGGGTTGAGCGTGTGTATGGGCACTGTCAAAACCGCTTGCTGCATGAACAATAGGTGCGAACGCAGCACGGCCGACATGAGGGCCTGACTGACCAAAGCCGGAAATTGAACAATAGATCAAATCAGGTTTTTGCGGCTTGAGACTTTCATAGTCCAGGCCAAACTTGCTCATAATGCCAGGGCGAAAATTCTCAATAACGATATCAGCATCGATTATTAGTTCTCTGACTAATTCCTGCCCCGAGGGGTTTTTAAGATCGACAGCGATGCTGCGCTTGCCCGCATTAAAGTGAGCGAACACAGGGGTGATTCCACCAATACCCCGAGTGAGATCACCAACCTTAGGAGTTTCAACTTTAATTACTTCCGCACCGCAGTCCAATAAGAAACGCGAGCATATGGGGCCTGCAAAAACAGCAGAGAAGTCTACGACCTTATAGCCGTCGAGAGGCTTTTTATTATCGATTTTAGTACTCATCAACATCCTTGCAATTAAGTATCGGAGAAAGTTATTAAGCCTTCAAAATTTGATTCGTAAGATTCAACTAACGTATATTTTCAATTTGTGAGTAGGGAAGTACCCAGATATCTTTATTGCCATATCCACCGCTTCTTTCCGAATCAAAATAGAACAAACTAAAGTCTGGTGAAAAAGCTGGGCAGCGATCGTGTTGATCGGAATTCACGTCTTCTCCTAAGTTTACTAGCGTAGTCCAATTACCGTTTATATCTCGGCTGCTCACAAAAATATCTTCACCTCCAAAACCTCCCTCCCGTATAGAAGTAATATACAGCGATCTCCCATCTTCAGATGGCAGCGAATGATGTTCGCTTGCCTCAGAGTTCACATTAGGTCCCAAGTTTTGTGCTTCTTGCCAGACTCCATTCATCTTCTTGGAGGACCAAATATCATTACCTCCGAACCCTCCAGGTCTAGTAGATGTCCAATATGCAAATTCCCAATTTTCTCCTGTGAAATAAATGCAATGATCAGCATAAGGAGTATTGAATGGTCCCTTTAAATTTTTCGGTTCCGTCCACTGTCCATTAATTAAGTCACTGACCCAAAAGTCCATACCGCCTTCTCCGCCTGGACGAGTGCTCATGATATAGAGCTGCTGACCGTCTGGCGATAATAATGGTTCAACCTCCATATACTCATCGGTGCTGACAGCCGCCACGATCTTGGACTCATTCCAATTGCCGTTTTCTAAGTAAGAAACACAAATATCACTTCCGGTTTTCCCTTCTCGGTCAAAGCAATTGAAATACACCGTATTCCCATCGGCAGTGAATGTAGGTTCCGCGTCCCTTGCATCGCTATTGATCACAGCCCCGAGGTTAATGGGAGGCGTTGAGCTTTGTGCAAATGTCGGTGTTGTTGCTAAAATTCCTACAAACCCTAGTAAATTTAGCGGATGCATTAAAGGTTTGATGAGTTGGTGAAGATTCAGAAATTGAATTTGCATAACTTAGTTACCACCTTGTTGAGTTATGAGCAGAAAGGATTGGTGACAATATAGGACTAATCAGTCCATTTGCAATTATCCTGAGATTCATTATCAATAAATCCAGCTGCCAAAGAAGGCCCCCTCTGATTATAAATAAATTTCGATGTTGGATTAAAAACACGCTGACGGTTGAGAAAAGCAGAGAAGGGCGATTGTTGTTAGGAGTTTCATGTTTACTTAGATATTTTTGAAATTTATTTTTTGGTGCCAGGGCAGGGTTAGTAATTATTATAGGCAGGGGATAGATCAAAAGGACCACTTTCAACACCTAGTGATCGTTTTTAGTAGAAAAGGTGATGGGATATATTCTAGACATCCGTTTCAGCATAAAGTTAGACGCAGGCAAAAGAAATTGTCAGTACTTTAATGGCTTTACATGAGGACTTAAGAATCGACTTAATGACATTCCATGACCTAGTCGCGCTAGATTAGAACTAGCTTAACTTAGTAGTCTTTTATAGATTATATAAATGGGTTCGGCTCCCATGTTTGTGTATCTCAAAGGGAGGTATTAATGTGCTTGGTAGTTCCGTTTGCAACTTCCCACTTTTCTGCAATTGAGAACATCTCTGGTCAAAAATGATATGATCTAGAGACTAGGCCTATAACTATTGTCACGGCAAATAAGAATAATAAGGAACTAGGCAATGAAGAGATCCCTGTTTGCAGTCCTCCTGGTCAGTGTCTTTTTGGCGCTGCAACCTGTCATGACTGAGGCCCAGACTCGGATTCCTGGTTGGAACCGGGTGGCGCCACCCGGGGGCCACCAGAATGATCCACAATTGGTGCGTGCAACTGGTGGGCCAGTAGTCCCGATCTTTGAAGGATGGTTTCCAAATCCAAATGGCACTTTTCAACTTTGCTTCGGTTACTTCAACACCAACACCGAAACGGTGTTCGACATACCCATTGGCCCAAGTAACTATATAGAGCCGGCAGAATTTAACGGTCTGCAACCAACTCATTTTATGCCCCAACCAGATGGTGGCCGTCGCCATTATTGTGTGTTGAGCGTTACCGTACCGGCAGATTGGGGTAATCGTGATGTGCGGTGGACGTTGGTTGATGAAATCACGGGCCAGGAGTTCAGTTCTCCTGGTAGATTAGTACACAGTACCTATCGTCATGACGAACCGATCCAACCATCCCGTAAAAATAGTCCACCCAAGGTCCGATTGCAGGCCGAAGGCTCAATCGCAGAAGGTCGTGTTGGATTTGGTCGCGGCATGGTTTCGGATACATTAGAAACGCGTGTAGGAGAGCCAGTAGAATTAACGGCCAGGGTCCGGCGCGACAATCCCTATCGCGAAGAGGACAACCGAGCGATCCGGGTCAGGTGGTTCAAGTATCAGGGACCGGGTGATGTTACGTTTACTCCTGACTGGAGTTCCTGGCGAGAAAAAGCCGTCGGTTGGGTAGAAGCATCGCTTTGGCTGGAATCCGAATTCGCTTACGGTGAAGAAACGACCCAGGCTGTGTTTAGCGAATCCGGTGAATATATAGTCCAAGTACAAGCTTATAACAGCGTCGGACGGCCTGCTTATGAAACCCAGGACTTCGAGTTCTGGTGCTGCTGGACCAATGCCTTTGTCAGAATTAACGTGAATTAGGGTACACAAGTTTCCGAGCGAAGTATCAAAGTACTTTGCCGCAAAGCGATCCATGATCGCAGGAGGCCAGAATAATGGGGGGTTCAATGAAAAATTTAACACCAAGAATGATGAAGCAGCCACATAAAAACCACATGGGCAGTATGATTAGAATGCTTGGTGGATTGCTTGTGCTACTTGGCATTCCGCAGTTAGGACTTCAAGCAGCTCAACCGAATCAAACACCAACTTTTTCCAATGAAGTGGTCAGGGTATTGCAACAGAAGTGTCAACGTTGTCATCAACCCGGAGGTATTGGACCCATGCCCCTTGAAACTTACGAGCAGGCAAGAGCCTGGGCTCCTCGCATTAAAGAAAACGTGCGCCGTCGAATCATGCCACCCTGGCATCTGGATCCCACTATTGGCATCCAGGAATACAAGAACGATTTCTCGCTTAGTGATGAGCAAATTGAGACACTTGTGGCTTGGGCCGATGCCGGTGCGCCTGAAGGGGACGAATCGGACTTGCCGCTTCCGGTAGATTGGCCAAACTGGCTGGAATGGGAGTTGGAACCTGATCTGGGGCCGCCAGACATGGTATTCGAATCGGGCCCAATCGCCGTGCGTGCTGAGGGTGGTGACTTTTGGCCATCGATCGATGTAGAGTGGCCGGCACTAATAGAGCCACGCTATTTAAAAGCCGCCGAAATTCGCAACACCATCCAAGGTCGTGGCGCACTCCACCATAATAATATACGACTGAACCTGGAAGAAGGGCCCTCAGGTCGTGTAGTAGGTGCTGGTGCCGGCAAGCGTTGGGATTATTTCGGAGAGGACACTGGCATACTTTTTGGTACCGGTCCTGGAGTAATCAATTTTGGAGCCCATTATTTCCCCATCGGCGCGGAATTTGACGACAATATCGAAGTAGCTTTTTGGTTTCATCCTGAAAACGAGCCACCGGAAACTGTCGCTAGCGTCGAGATCCATCATTTAATTGACCAGTTTGATTCCGATCAACCCCGAGCCAGGGATATTCTTATCCCACCCCATGGTACACAAACTATGTATCGCACCTGGGTACTGGATGAACCGGTCATGCTCAACAGTTATCGCGGTCACATGCACCTGCACGGCATCGCCATGTCTATCGAAGTAGTCTGGCCTGGCAGGGTGAGGGATTATTATGGTCCAGGTGCAAACCGTCGGGACGTCATAGCGTCCATCAATAACTACAATCACAACTGGCAGACCAGTTTCGTGTTCGAGGACGACGCTCGTCCCATCCTTCCGGCTGGCACTGCCATCGTCATGCGCACTCACTTCGACAATACTGAGAACAATCCATTGTCAATCGACCCGGATCAGTGGGTGGTGTTCGGTGGCAGGAGCGTAGATGCTATGTCCCATTTCCATGTGAGCGTGACTTATTTGGGAGAAGACGAATACGACTCCCTGCTGGAACAGCGCTTGGATCAACTGACAGAACGCAAAAGCAAAGAGGGTGATTATGGTACCGCGCTATTGGCAATTCACCCCGATGAAAGATCCAGGCTCGAAGCGGTTAAAGAGACTATAGCGGTGTCAGATCGCTCAACAGGGGCCGCTCAATATTCCCAACAATAAAGATTTCGCGTATTAAGCAGGCAATCAGCCTTAAGGCTGTCGATAATTATGAAACTTTATACCTAAATAGCTTTCCTCCTTCTCGTGGCTAACAGTTTACCGCTTTGCCGGGGAAAATGTCGCAGCTCTAAATTCTTCATTTGTTTTTAGAATTGATACTTGCTCGGCGCGCCACTGTAATAAATCTCGCCTTCTTCGGCCACACTATCGTAGGCGAGATAGATTCCAAGCGTAGTATCAGAAACCCCAGCAGGGCTAAACGCCACATCATCGACGATATTAATCGTATGACTTGCCTGTAAAGTCACGGCTGGAAATGCTGCCTTCAGGTTTGCCAACGTCACATCCCAGATCTCGTAGCCACCTGATTCAACGCGTATAAAATATTGATTATCCCAGAGAATAAATACATAAAGGTTGCCCATAGTATTTAACTGTCCACTTTCAACCTGGATCTTTACGTCAATGTCAATTTTCTGATCGTAGTCGAAACTACTCGCATACGATGCTCCACCGAAAAATCTAGCCGTGGTGGAAGCCCCACTTATGCTTGAAGGTAAGCCTAGTTCTGGTAGCTGTGCCGTTGCACTAATTGCAATGGCGGATATAAAAACCGTTAGAGCTAGTTTGAGTATTATATTTAATAAATTTTTCACTGATTCAGAAATCCTATTATTTAAATGAGTAGCTATCTGTGGACGATGACGAAGTTTGGTTTTATTAATTGGTTTTAAAAAAAATAACGATCTCTCATTGTCAATTGTATTAAAAAAGTTAGCGCAGAGGTTGGTATTCTTAATACTTTACTCTACAGCGATGATAGGACCGTCTAAAATATTCCATCCAAAGAGTAACGTGCAGGCTGCCATGCCCTCTATCGTGTAAATGCTACTGCAGTATCTAAGGTTAGCCACTACCTTTTTACATTGCAATATTTGTGGCCCTTATCCCTTCGCCAAGAACAAAGCTTGAGCCTACCGCTCCTACTACTGCCGTTCGTCGGTTAAGATTTAACCCTGCACGCAATCTAATGAGTGGCTCAATTCCAGTGCAATGCCCGGCCATTAAATTCTCAACTCTAATTTCGCGAAGACGATCAGCCGTCCATCCAAGAGTTTGATCGTCAGCCGCAAATAAATGTAGTCCACCCATAAGAGCATGAATGGCATCATCTTGAATCGTTTCTTGTATTTGGGCAAGAGCATTTACAACACCTGAATGACCACAACCAAGAAGAACTATAGGGCCGTTTTGTGTTCGTACCACTAATGCCTGACTTTCCGGTATAGAATCGTCAATCCAATCTCCCGAGACTCTAATTTCAAGTTTGTTTCCCGAAGTGCCGGTAGGGTAATTCATTTCAGGGTGACGACGCTTAACTGGCCCCGATATCCAAACAGAAGGAAATATTTCGGCAGCCTCAGAATGGACAATAAATTCGACTCCTTCATCTTCAATATCTTCACGCAGGCCGATCATGAGGTTGCACTCTTCTTCGCCATCCATGCATGTCGGGAATGTTCCGGGCTTCATAGTAGGCCGACGAGGACTAAAAAAGCCCTCGGCAACATGTACTCGGCGAACCGCCGCAGAAGTTTCATCATTCAGGACCTTTATCAAAGGTAGAAGGCCGCTGTTATGATCGAAATGAAAATGACTCAAGACAACATCTGTTACACAAGACAGATCAACATTTAAGACTTCAGCATTTTTAAGCACAGTATCAGGATAACGCCCGGCATCGAATAAAATACACCGACCATCGACTTCTACAAGTGCCGAAAACCCCCATTCGCCAACCGTTGCACCATTAGCTAAATTAGAAGAAAGGATGGTAACTTGGACGTCAGATGCGAGAGGTCCATCGCTGTCTGCTAAGGTTATCGCGCCAGAGCTAAATGAAGTGCCGAGTACAACAACTAAATTAATTATTTTTAGCCAACTGGATACTATCTTCATAATTTATCCCTCGTTTTGATTTTGAATACCCAAAAGACACAGCAAGTAACAGGGAACAGGGTGAGAGTGAATAAGTTTGTTCTTAAGTGCATTCAGACTCAGGATCTGAATCGATTGAAGAATAGGCGCCATTTCACTCGAAGTCTATTTTCTTCGCCGATAATAAGAAAACCTTTTAAATTCGATACGGCTGTCTGATAGAGTGGTGATGAATTAATACTGTACCCAAATATGAAGAACCCTCTAAAGCCTAGGTCAAAATCTAATCTTACGGAAGGAAAAACCGCTGGGCTGCCAGTATCCAGTAAAAATGATGTTCAGAATTTTCTGTCAAAGCTCGCTACTTTAACCAAATCCGGTGGTGATGCTCGTTTGATCTTTTCTTTAGATGCTACGGCAAGTCGGCAGAGTACCTGGGACGTGGCTACCAAATTACAGACTGAAATGTTTCTGAGTACGCAAGAGCTTGGTGGTCTCAATGTACAGCTTTGTTATTTTCGTGGATTCGGAGATTTTTACAGCAGCAGCTGGCAGAGTAATGCTGATGAGCTCTTGAGAACAATGAGTGGTATTAGGTGTGAGGCCGGGGCTACTCAGATTGAGAGAGTGCTGTGCCACAGTATTCAAGAGAATGAGCGTAAAAAAATAAAATGCATTGTTTATATTGGCGATGCTATGGAAGAAAATCTGGATATTCTTGCGCAGCTTGCAGGCCAACTAGGATTGTTAAGTATTCCTGTATTCATGTTTCAAGAACGTAATGATGCGGTGGCAAAGGAGGCTTTTATCGAAATAAGCCGGCTTTCGAAGGGCGCTTATTCTCAGTTTGATGCTGCAAGCATAGATCAACTCAAGGAACTGTTGAAAGCTGTAGCTATTTTCGCTGCCGGCGGTCTTAAGGCTTTGCAAAAATTTAGTGATGAATCAGAAAAACCCGTAAAATTACTGGAACAACAGCTCCGTTCTTAGTTGAACTAGGGGCCAAGTTTCCCTACATTAGCGTCATGATTTCTCGTTTATTAGCATTACTCTTACTTCCGGTCGTGGCCTATTACCTGGTCAAGTCTGTTAGCCAGCGATTTTCATTAACACCACGTCAAAATAGGATCCTATTTTTCATCGTGGCCGCCCTGCTGGTTGTTGGCGTACTGGTGATTTTAGGTAGACTGCCAGTCCAATTCATTTTCGCCCCTCTTGGGGCAGGAGCCGCATTCATACTGCGCATGTTGCCATCTATCCTGCGATTTCTACCCATGTGGCAGATGATCAAGAGTCGCACAGTATCAGCCAAGCCTAGAGAGACTGGTCAGTCTTCAACAATACGCACAGAATTTTTTGCCATGGAGTTGAGGCATGACTCCGGTGACATGGACGGGATTGTGCTTAAGGGGGCTTTTGCTAATCAAAGGCTTTCTACCCTGCCGCTCAATGATCTGTTGAAGCTGTATTCTGAAGCAGCAGAAGATAATGATTCAAGCCAGGTGTTAGAAGCTTATATTGATCGGAATCATCCAGATTGGCGGGAGCAAGCAGATAATTATGAGCAGCGAATTGATAGTAATGAAGAAACGGCTATGAGCGTTGATCTCGCTCTTGAGATATTAGGTTTAGATCATTCAGCTTCGAAAGATGAGGTGGTAAAAGCGCACCGTAATCTGATGCAAAAAATGCATCCTGATCGTGGTGGGTCTGACTATCTTGCTAAGAAAGTAAATGCAGCTAAAGATTTTTTGGTAAATAATTTATAGTCTATCGCCAGTGCACTAGCCGGCTTTCTTCCTGTCTAGAAAGGACTGAACGATGGCCCGCGCATCAGGAGTTTTTAGTAAGCGAGAGAATTCCTTCAGCTCATCGGTAATAGTTTCTGGAATAATTTTATCTCTGCCACTTTTCAATAATTTTTTACTGGCTTGCACAGATTGAGATGGTAAGGCAGCAAGCTCTTCTGCTTTTGATTTAGCGAATTGCAGATATTCAGATTGCGGAAGCACTTCATTAACAATTCCATACTCCTTCGCCTTCACCGCAGTGAATCGATCTCCAAGAAGCATCAATTCGGCAGCTCGTAAATAACCTATTTGCCGAGGAAGCAGGTAGCTAGAGCCAGCCTCAGGACAAAGCCCAAGTCGAGTAAACGGTAGTTGAAAAAAACAATCTTCAGAAGCATAAATTAAATCACAATGGAAAAGCATAGTAGTGCCGATGCCAATGGCCAGACCGCTCACGGCTGCTACTATAGGTTTTTGTGTATCATTGAGAGCATGCATAAACGCCGTACTAGGCCGGTCTTCGCTAGTTGCTCCATCACCGACAAAACCATTAACGTCATTACCGCTAGTGAAACAGTCATCAGCTCCTTTAATGAGAATAACGTTAGCTTCCTCAGAATTGTCGGCAATTCTTAAGCCCTCGGCCAGCGCTCGATACATTCCCGGAAGCAATGCATTCTTCTTTTCAGGTCTATGTATTTCAATAATAAATACCTTGTTTTCAATGCTATATCTTATATTTGAGTCTAGGGATTGGTTCATTTTTAGTTCCTGAAAGCTGGGGTTCGTTCGACGCAATATTCTAGTAGAATAGCTCTCAGAAGTAGAGTATTAATGAGGCTTGGCCTCTATTTGATAGTTTCTAGATGAGATAAATCTGATGAGCATAAGTTCAAAATTCGCTGGTTTGATCAAATCTGTGACTCTGATCGAGCGACAAGAACAGAAGGCAGTCATACTCTCCTTCCTGCTCATATTCATCCTAATGGCAGCATACTACATGTTGCGGCCGGTTCGAGACGCAATGGCAAGTGATTGGACCAATACTGAAATTAGTATGCTGTGGAATATTCAATTTTTCTTGAGCTTAAGCTTTGTTGCAATCTATGGAATCGCAGTTTCTAAGTTCAAATTTCGAAACCTGGTTCCAGCTGTTTATGGTTTTTTTGCAGTTAGTTTCGTTAGTTTTTATTTTATTGGCGAAGCAGTTTCAGATCCCATAGCTGTAGACAAAGGGTTTTATCTTTGGGTAAGTCTGTTTAGTTTATTTCATGTTTCGGTTTTTTGGAGTTTGATGGCCGATTTATTCAATAAGGAACAGTCGCAACGGTCATTTGGCTTTATCGCAGTAGGCGCAAGCGCTGGAGCTATTATTGGACCTTTAATTGCTACAATAGCAGCCCAAACTATTGGTTCTGAATCGTTAATGTTGGTTGCTTCTGTATTGATGCTGGTTCCCTTGCCAATTATCTTCGTTTTACAACGGCTGAAATCCACTGACTTGGCAAACCAATTAATCATGGCAGATTTGTCGGAGGTAACGATAGGAGGGAACCCACTCGCAGGATTTAGACAGTTCGCCACTAGTCCTTATTTGATAGGCATTGCTATATTTATTTTACTTTACACAGCAATCAGCTCTTTTGCATATTTCGAGCAAACTAATCTTTTGCGTGAATATGATCGTAATCAACGAACCGGGATATTGGCAATGTTGGCCTTGGTCGTAAATATACTAACTTTTGTTCTAGGGTTTTTTGCTACAAGCAGATTAACTACCCGTTTTGGAATGCCAGTCACTCTCTCCATTGTGCCGCTGTTTATGTGCGCCGCTTTGTTGATTTTGGCTTTAGCTCCAGTTCTTACTGTTCTGCTGGCTTTGCAGGTTGCTCGTCAATCTGGGAATTATGGAGTTACTCGTCCTGCGAGAGAAATGCTCTTTACTTCAGTGAGTCGAGAGAGTCGTTTTAAAGCTAAACCGGTGGTAGATGTGGCAATCTATCGTGGAGGGGATGCAGTTTGGTCTTCCGCTTTTGCTGCGCTCACTGATGGAGTAGGCTTGGGCATTGCAGCTATGGCTGGAATTGGCGCCGCGATTGCTGCCTGCTGGGCTACTGTCGGCTATTTTCTCGGCGGATCATTCAATAGACGTGGAATAGCCGCAGATGCAGGCAAGAATGGAGTTCAAGAAGCAGAGCTGGAGTTGTCTTGAAATTAAAAGATTAGTCACGAACCTAGAGTTAATTCTAAGTACTCATGCAATTAATTTTCGTGCTTTGGTTGCTCCGTCCTTCGTTCTTAAAAGAGAAAATGGATGAGCTAGCTAATAGCCTATGCTGCATAATTATAGTTAAATGTCTTAGCTTGTATAATCACTCAAAGTGTTCGAATAACTGCGTTAACTTTATTTAAAACACTATTTAATTAAGGATGTTCAAGTCATGACCCTAATTCACAATGAGCATGTGATTCAGAGTGTCGCCGATGCCCTGCAGTATATTTCCTACTATCATCCTCTGGATTTTGTGAAGGCTGTTAATGAGGCCTATGAGAGAGAAGAGTCTGAAGCTGCCAAGGATGCTATGGCGCAAATTCTGATTAATTCACGGCTCTGTGCCGAAGGGAAGCGACCAATCTGTCAGGACACTGGCATTGTCACTATATTCCTCAAAGTGGGTATGAGTGTTCAGTGGGAAGGTGATATGTCGTTATCAGAAATGGTCAATGAAGGTGTGCGTAGAGCTTATCTGTTACCGGACAATGTGCTTAGAGCATCTATCTTAGCGGATCCCGCGGGTAGCCGTACCAATACTAAGGACAATACTCCAGCGGTCATCCACATGGAGCTAGTGCCAGGTGGGAGTATTGACGTAAAGCTTGCTGCTAAGGGTGGAGGTTCTGAAAATAAAGCCAAAATGGCCATGTTAAACCCAAGCGACAGCATTGTTGATTGGGTGGTAAAGACTTTGCCTACCATGGGGGCAGGCTGGTGCCCGCCAGGCATGTTAGGCATAGGGATTGGCGGAACAGCAGAAAAGGCTGTCTTGCTGGCCAAAGAATCTCTGATGGCCCCTGTCGACATTCATGAGCTGCGGGAGCGAGGTCCAGCCAATAGAGTAGAAGAATTACGTTTAGAAATAATGGATAGGGCTAATTCTCTAGGTATTGGTGCGCAAGGCCTCGGAGGGCTAACGACAGTTCTGGATGTCAAAATATTAGACTTTCCGACCCATGCAGCATCATTGCCGGTGGCGATGATTCCAAATTGTGCTGCCACGCGCCATGCCCATTTTACTCTTGACGGCACGGGCATCGCTGAACTTACTCCGCCAAGTCTTGATGAGTGGCCACAGATAACCTGGGATGTTGGACCGCGAGCGAGAAAAGTCGACCTGGATTCAATCACCGCAGAAGACATAGCCCAGTGGCAGCCTGGAGAAACATTATTACTCTCAGGGGCTATGCTCACAGGGCGCGACGTTGCACATAAACGACTATTAGCGATGCTAGAGAGGGGCGAGGAATTACCAGAAGGTGTTGATTTTACTAATAAGTTCATCTACTACGTCGGGCCAGTGGATGCTGTTCGAGATGAAGTAATAGGGCCTGCAGGACCGACAACGGCCACGCGCATGGACAAATTTACCGATGAGTTATTGGAGAAAACGGGCCTAATTGGCATGATCGGCAAGGCTGAGCGAGGACAGGCAGGGATAGATGCCATCAAAAAACACAAGGCCGTGTATTTAATGGCAGTGGGTGGTGCGGCTTATCTAGTTTCTAAAGCAATTCGCAAATCTCGAATTGTGGCTTTCGAAGACTTGGGGATGGAGGCAATTCATGAATTCGAGGTAGATGAAATGCCAGTTACTGTAGCGGTGGATGTTAATGGGACTTCAGTGCACCGAACTGGGCCGGCAATCTGGAAGAAAAAGATTGCTGAAGAGCATGCTTTGGAAGTGACGTAGTCAGAAGATTTAGTCACACATATCTTTATAACTATTATTTAGTTGCAATGAAATTTCCTTATCGATGCCTGAAACTTTAATTTTGCTGTCATCAATTGCAATAGATTCACGACCAAGAACATTATGGTCAAATTTATAAATAATTGAATTCGTTCCAGCTAGCGCTTGTTCATCTGTCTTTTGAGCAGACTCTAATACGGCTTCGTTTCGCTTTTTATAAGATTTTATTTCTTCTGCACTATATCTCTTGCTTAACATCTTAATTGCAATATGAGGTCCAATGATAGATGCGGAGGCATTATTTCCACCGAAGCCTTTTGAATTAATTATTACAGCATCTATGCCTTCGTTACCGACTTCTTTATGGGACTGAAGAAAATTCAGGTGACTGCAATGAACGTCATCGGCTACTCCACGGATGGTTAATATTCCAGGAATTATTCCATCGCTCCAGACACCCAAACTTGCGGTCAATTGGTCGCCAGCAGAAGAGGCGAGGGAATGTCCAAGATACGATTTTATAGCCGCTACGGGCCAGTCTTTAATATTGAAGCTTTTTGCTATTTCATTAATGATATGAGATTCAGTTTTGCGATTTTGTGGTGTGCCTGTGCCGTGGGCCTGCACAAAGGTTCGTTGTTGCAAAGCTTCGTTGCCTATTAAATTTCGGGTGGCAGCTACTGCCTTTGCCATGGAGATGTAATTACCTAGACCTGGGCTGGCGATGGATTTCTTGTGTCCGTCGGCATTGATAAATACCTCATTAACAGCGCCATAAATATTGGCGCCCATCTCAATTGCTAAAGCATCATCCATTAGCACAACAAACTGCGCAGACTCAGCTAATGTGAATCCGACGTTATGATCGAATGGCCGGCAAGCGCGCCTGAAATCTGGCATTTGTTCAGGGGATAAGCCATCAAGTTCGCGAAGAGCCGCATCATCGGCGAGGGCGCCCATTGTTGCAAAGCCATCAAAAATCTCTGGGGCTAGGGGTGCTTCACTGGTTCCGATAATTGCTATTCGATGGCTGCCAGTCTGAATATCTCTAATTCCCTGACGTAAGTTATATAGAAAAGTCGCGCAGGCAGCGACGCTGGTGCCAGTTGTCCCTAAATTGCCAATTAAATAGGCATTGATAAAATCTGCAGGCATTTCTGCATAGCCTAAAGCCAGTTGTTTCGACGATACTTTCTTGCCGATCAATCTGGCTTGCAGCATGCCGCCGTAGCCGTTGTAATCCATTTGCCCCATGCCACTGCCGGCATAGACGCATACCTGATCGGGTGAAACTTTTTGCTTTAGTTCATCCCATTCAAGTCCGAGAGAGTTTATCGCCTCTGATGCAGCATAGACGGTGAGTTGCAAACCTCGAGGGTGGTTCCTGGACGGGTAAAGAGCAGCGGGATCAAAACCGCTGGGAAGCTGTCCAGCGCTATGTACTGATGATTTTCGATAACACTGCAGCAATACATCAAAATTTTCAGTAGCTGTAATGGCTAATTTATTTGAAGAGCGATCTTCGCTGTCACTAACTGACCAGCCTAGTGGTAATGGATCTGGAAGGTGCTTCTTGCTCAGTTCAAATTGCAAGGAATCGCCATCGCTGGAGGCAACGGACGTCTTGCGGTGAAAAAGCAAATGGTTCGGGTCGAAAAGATTTTGCTCCAGCTCTCGAATTAACGTTTGCTCATCAAGCTGATCCGATATGGAGCTTAAGAAAGTATCTAGCTCCACAGTCTCGCCATTACTCGCCAACCATTGACCACCTTCAAAGCGCAATTTGCCGGTCAGTGCTGCTAAGCTAAGTCGAGTGCTTTTAGCTTTATTGGCCGGCAATGAATCTAACACCATCCGTCGATAAGCATGATGACCCGCGCTGCGACCCGCGGCATTGATGCCACCGAAGCCGGTGATTACAGGTAAGTTTGCCATACAAGAACTGCCGTTTAGTTGCTTCACAATCATGAAGTTAATAGGTATTTGTATACCAGACTATAGATAATTCGGCGGATTAGGGAATAGGTTGAATTAGACATAAAATATGGCATTATGGCCAAATAAAATCGCCAAATGAATCTAAACAATAGTTTTAGAAACAACCGGCAGGATTTTCCTCAGCGTCGTCTTCCCTCAGCGTTGACGCATACCGGCTATGATCTTTTGGGTTAGATCAGTCTTGGCTCTTGGTGGCATCGTTGTTTCATAACTTGCATAAACCACTAGCCCCACATAGCATGTCCTGAAGCAATCTAATCTGCTATTCTTGGAGGCAAAATGAGTATTAAAAAATTTATTATTTTCGTGACCGCTACGCTTTCTATGCTTGTTATCTATTCAGCAAGCGCACAAAATCAATTTGAAAATGTCACTATCCAGACGGTTCCAGTTGGTGGAAATGTGTCTATGTTAGTAGGGCAGGGCGGAAACATCGGCGTGTCAGCGGGTGACGATGGCATTCTAATAATCGATGATCAGTTTGCACCTCTTGCAGGAAGAATAAAGGCTGCTATCGAATCTTTAGGATCAGCAGTACCCAAGTTTGTTCTAAATACTCATTTCCACGGTGACCATACTGGCAGTAACGAAGAATTTGGTCTCGATAGTCTTATTGTTGCTCACGAGAATGTACGCTCCCGTTTGGAGGCGGCAGAATCCCCTGTGTCTGCCTTGCCCGTGGTAACTTTTGATGACGATGTTACAGTACATTTTAATGGTGAAGATGTGACACTAATTCATATGCCGGCTGGTCACACCGACACTGACAGTGTTGTTATGTTTTCGGAATCGAATGTAATTCACATGGGAGATCACTTTTTTAACGGTGGCTTTCCCTTTGTTGATCTTGATAATGGTGGAACTGTTCAAGGATACTTAGGTAATCTTGAGCGAGCGCTTTCATGGATTCAATCGGACACTCAAGTTATTCCGGGCCATGGCGCTTTGGGAACCAAAGCTGATTTAGAAGCTTTCTATGGCGTGGTAAAAGATACCTCGATCGCAATCCGAGTGATGAAATCTCAACAAATGAGTAAAGAGGAAATCGTCGCTGAGGGCCTTGGAGATATGTATGAAAGTTGGGGGCAAGGGTTTATTAATGAAGAGCGCTGGATAGGTACAGTGTTTGACAGCTACCCTCGCTGAATAAAAGTTAAACCACGAAGAACACGAGATCTGAAAATTACCGCCGAATCCCTTCGGCGGTAATTTTTAAATAAATTAGCCAGTGAAACTCTCCAATAAATTTCTCCACAAAGTGTCTAGTTCCCATATTAGCTTGGGAATTCCTGCCAGTTACTCCAATGATTTTGGATTGCCTCTCTGCGAGGAGCCCGGCTCTTTAGTTGATACTGAATTGGACTTCTATCAGCGGCCACAAAAACTCACCCCTGCTGCTTTTCAAGCATGGACTAGATTAAGAATTGCGGCAGACTCTGCAGGGGTAAGTCTATTCCTAATTTCGGCATTTCGAAGCATTGAGTACCAACATGAATTGATTGATAAGAAGTTAGTGGAGGGGCAAGCTATCGAGGATATTTTGAAAGTGAATGCGGCTCCAGGATACAGTGAGCATCATACAGGCAGAGCGATAGATGTTGGCACGATTGGCTGTAATGCTCTCGTTGAGGAGTTTGAAGATACTAAAGCATTTCAATGGCTTAATATAAATGCTCAGGAGTTTGGATTTATTCAAAGTTATCCCAAAAACAACTCCTCGGGTATTGACTACGAACCCTGGCATTGGTGTTTTCAAGTGGAGAGCTAGCGGATTTAGACAAATGCTTCCGAAAGGGGTAATCTAATAATCAAATACGAGAAGGAGAAGGGATGCAACAACACTGTGGCCCGCTGCATTTTTTCCCGCTAGACCTGAATGCTCCGGTATTTGGCAAGCTCCTTCAAATTCAATTTTCTCATTCTCAGATCTACTCTGCTTTAACCCTTATCTTTTCGGTAACACTTTTTGGTCACAGCCAAAAAGCGCTGGTAACGACATTTTTCCCGGTCCTGTTGTTTCAGCGTCTATACTTTACTATCGCTCTAATTACCGGTCTGCTTCAGGCCTGCTGTCTATTGATAAAGGAAAGTTTGTTAAAAGTAAATTGGATAAACGCAAATTGAGCATTCGACTAAATATTGATTGGAGACAAAAACAACATCGCAGAGGAGGGGATATTGGTAAGTAGCGGAAGTCAGAAATCGATCATTTGTATGAAAATCAGGAGAAAATATTTTATGACTAATGAATTCCAAGTAGTTTTCCACAACCTCAATCCAACTGATGCAATTACAGAGGCAGTCAATAAGCGCGTAGATAAATTGCAACGCTTTTGCGATCAAATCATTACGGGCCGAATTGTGTTGGATTCACCACATAACAATCATCACAAAGGTAAGGTCTACTCAGTAAGTTTAGAGATCCATACGCCGTTAATAGAAGTTCGAGTCAACCAAGATCAGCATGACAACCATGCTCATGAAGATTTATACGTGGCAATTAGGGATGCGTTCAATGCAGCGGAGCGGCAACTTAGGTCAGTAAACAAAAAGCATCGTAAGATGTCCGCTCATAAAGTTATTATTTTACAGGAAACAAATGAATTTCTTGAGGATGACTTGACTGAAGTTTCAGAAGACAATGTTGATGATCAGGCAGCTTGAGCAACTATGTCTATGAATGAAAACGACAAACTAGAAATTGAAGCAGCCACGTTTAGAAGATTGCTCAGTCATTTGGACGAACATAAAGATGTTCAAAACATTGATTTGATGAATCTTGCCAGTTTTTGCCGAAATTGCTTATCGAAATGGTATAGCGCAGAAGCATCTTCTAAAGGGTATGAAGTAGATTATGATAGTGCGAGGGAAATAATTTATGGGATGCCTTATGCAGAGTGGAAATCAAAGTACCAACTAGAGTCTACTGCGGAACAATTAGAAAAATTTAAGAAATAAAAGAACTTTCAAAATTGCCAGTCGTCGGTTTCATGAAGAGATCGATGGCTTGCTTTCGGCGACAAATAATTTATTCCTTACTAAGCTTTTATATTCATTGGGAGTTACGCTATTTAGTTTTTTAAATAGACTAGTGAAATAACTGGCGTCTTGATATCCAACTTGGTCAGCCACCTCCGATACGCTTAAATTACTCTTCTTTAATAGTTCTTTGGCCTGCTCAATTCTAAGCTCTTGTAGATATTGTAATGGGGTAGTGGTGGTGGCGTTCTTGAATCTCCGATTAAGTGAGCGGGCGCTCAATTTAAAATTGTCAGCAACTTCGCTGACATGTAAATTATTTGCATAATTTTCTTGCAGCCATTCTTGAACCTTGATGATTAATTCATCATGGTGGGTAGCCTGTTGGTCTTTACTTAGGAGTAATGATTCATAAGATCGCTTTAACTCGTGGGTAAAGTGATGACTGATTTCGTCCGCAATGGATTCACCATATAGTAATTGCACAAAATGCAACATGATATCTCGAGCAGCATTTACACTACCGGTACAAAAAATATTGTTAGCGCTGGTGATGAATCTTTTTCGTTGAAGCCTTACTTTGGGGAATAAATTCTGAAATTCATCAAAGTATCGCCAGTGAGTTGTTGCGGGCTTGCCGTTTAACAAGCCAGCCTGAGCTAAAAAGTAAGAACCGGTAACAATAGAGCAGATGGTACAGTTTGAGTTGTACTGATTACGAAGCCATGCATAGAGTCCATCATAAGCATTCAGGGTTTTTCTAGGATTCCCCCATATTCCAGGTACGAAAATGAGATCGGTTTTTCGAACATCACTAATGCTCTTTTCGCAATGGATTTTCAACCCACCGCTTAACGTAACAGTTTCTTTCCCAACACTAACAACATCGAGAGTAACGATTTTATCGCGCTGGCGACGGGCACGAGCAATATCGTTAGCCGCACTTAACATTTCCAAAGGAATAGTAACCGTGGAGCCCAGTGCATTGGGAACTGTGATAATAGTTACATGCTTCATTTGGAATTAGTGCCAACTTAGTAGTCGATAGCAGTAATGTAATAAACCTTTGAGCCAGTAGGGGATTCAATCTCTACTTCATCATCGATTTTTCTTCCTAATAAGGCCTTACCCATAGGTGAGTCCATGCTTATGTATGAAGAATGAGGATTTATCTCGTCAGGTCCTACGAGACGATATCGGTAAGGCTTTCCTTCTTCATCCTCCAGCGATATGTACGCTGCGAAATACACCTTAGTTAGATCATCCGGTGGTTTAGAAACTACGGTCATTTCTTCCAGTCGATTCCCTAGGTAGCGCACTCGCCGATCTATCTCTCGCAGCCGCTTTTTCCCATAGATATATTCAGCATTTTCTGAGCGGTCGCCAAGTGCTGCAGCTTCGGAAACCGATTTAGTCACAATTGGTCGTTCAACTTTCCAAAGTTGATGGAGTTCTGCTTTTAGAGTCTTTTCACCCTCAGCGGTAATGTATTTGGAGCCGGCCTTCTGTGGCGGGCGATATCTAATCATACCTAGCCATTAGTCCAATATCAGCTTCAATTGGTCAGCGTCACCATTATCTATATTTTTTTTCGAGATCGTAGCTTGGTTTTGGTCCGTTAATTCATCTCTGTTTTCAATCGAGTGAGCTGAGCTCCGGCTGATTGTCTCAGTAACGTTCGATGTGTTTCCGACAAATTGTTCTTCATTTAAAGGGAACACTTTAACGCCAAGCCCTAGTAACCTGACTGGTTTATTTCCTCGGGAAAACCCTTTGCTACATAACTCTGAGTAGTTATCTGTAACGGTTTGACTCGATACCATTTCCACTGTTGTTTGCACGAAATCATGGAATTTAATTTTTATAAATTGCTTTCTGATTTTATATCTCCCTTTCAGCTTGTTTAGTCTTTTTGCTAATTGAATTTCAAGATACGGTAGTTCTTCCAAGCAGCGCTTCAGATTGGGCAGATCACTTGAGTAGGTGTTTTCAATACTCACGGATTTTCTAATTCGGTCGGTTTTTACTGGGCGATTATCTATACCACGACTTAAGTTGTTAAGTCTCTTGCCAAAACTGCCAAAGTACTTAGTTAATTGAGTTTCATCTAATTTTCTCAAATCACCGCAGGTATTAATACCCAAGCGTTTCATTTTGCTAGCTGTTACGTTTCCGACTCCATGTAATTTTTTCACTGGCAATGCTTCAACAAAGGCATCCACTCGATCTGGTGTGACCACAAATACCCCGTCCGGTTTATTCCAGTCACTAGCTATCTTGGCAAGAAACTTATTTGGAGCGATACCAGCAGAAATGGTGATATTTACATTTTCTTTTACTTCTGCCCGAATGGCTTCTGCTATCCGCGTAGCACTTCCTTCAAAATGCTTAGAATCGCTGACATCTAGGTATGCTTCATCAAGTGATAAGGGCTCGATCAATTTAGTATAGCGACGAAATACTTCGTGTATCTGTGCCGAGGCTTCGTGATACTTTTCCATATCGGGTCGAATAATGATGAGGTCTGGACAACGCTTTCTGGCGGTGGCTGATGCCATGGCCGAGTGAATGCCAAATTCTCTGGCTTCATAGTTGCAAGTAGCAACTACTCCTCGATGGTTTGGAGAGCCTCCTACAGCGATGGGTTTACCTAACAAATGAGGATTATCACGCACTTCGATGGAAGCATAGAAGCAGTCGCAATCACAATGAATAATTTTGCGAGAAGGTTGCATCTATATCTCTTCAGGTTAGAAAGTAAATCAAATTATCTCAGCCCTTAGTTTATGTAAACGATTACCCGGAAGCGACAAGTTTCAGAGGAAATTTAACCACTAAGGATTCTAGCCGTTTTTTTCCTCGAATCCTTGCATGAAATTTACCAGGGCTTCACAGCCGGCCATTGGCATGGCGTTGTAGATTGAGGCTCGGGCTCCACCAACGGCACGGTGTCCCTTTAATGCATAGAGGCTGTTCGTCTCTGCTTGTTCCAAGAAGTTGTCCAGTAAGTCTTCACTGGCGAGATTGAATGTGACATTCATTATCGAGCGATGAGCCGGCTTTGCCGTACCGAAGTAGAAGTCGGTGCTGTCAATGTAGTCATAGATCAGTTTGGCCTTGGCTTCATTTTTTTCTTCCATCTTCTCGACACCACCGTTGTCTGCAAGCCATTCCATTACTAAAGACATCATGTAGATGGCGAAGGTATTATTGGTGTTGGCTAGTGAATGCTGTTCAGCATAGGTCTTATAATTCAGTAGTCCTGGGGTTTCGGGAAGTGCGTACTCTAGGAGATCTTCTCGAATTATAACCACGGCGAGTCCGGCTGGTCCTAAGTTTTTTTGAAGACCGGCAAAGATAATGCCAAACTGACTGATATCTATCTTGCGAGACATAAACTCGGAGGTCATGTCCGCGATTAAGGGAATCTCACCTGTATTGGGAAATGAATTCCAACGGGTACCATACAAAGTATTATTACTGACTATGTGGACATATGAGCTTTCCGGGTCTAGCGTTAACGAGTCAAAGTCAGGAATATAATTGAAATTGCTATCCCCGCTGCTGGCTATATCGAGCGCAATGCCATAACGACTAGCTTCCTTGCTGGCTTTCACCGCCCAAGTGCCAGTGAGTATGAAAGAAGCCTTACGAGCTGGGTTGCGATTAATAATATTTAGAGGTATCGCAGAGAACTGCATCTGAGCGCCGCCATGGACGTATAGAATTTTATAGTTGCTTGGTATATTCGCTAGTTCGCTAAGCATTGCGTCGGTGCGATTGATAATCTCGTCGAATTCCTTGGAACGGTGGCTTATTTCAATTACCGATGCACCCATATTTTTGTAATCAAGGAATTCCGCCTGTGCTTTCTCCATCACATCGATAGGGAGCATTGCCGGTCCAGCGCCAAAATTAAAAACACGTGTCATAGTAAATATTCCAATCGAAATGTTGTTAAATCGAATTTGGTGTAGTTGTGTCCTTTGGCATAACTCACTGAGTCAAAATGTAGTTTGATCACAGGGAGTGGCCACTCTAAAGAAGAGTCACTTTAACTACGTTTTCTATTTCTGCGATAGTAGCCAGTGCTGATTCTGAAGGCGCGCTTTCCAAATCAATGAGATTGTAAGCTATGTCATCGCGGCTTTTGTTTAACATGTCTAAAACGTTTATGTTTTGATCAGCTAAGACTGACAGTATCTGACCCAAGATTTTCGGTACGTTTCTATTGCTGATGGCCAATCGAGTGCCTTTTTTAGCATTTCCTACTCGGTCAAGGGAGAGATTGGGAAAGTTGACTGAATTCTTAATATTGCCATTTTCGAGAAAATCCATTAGTTGATCTGCAGCCATTACGGCACAATTTTCCTCGGCCTCGCGAGTACTGGCTCCAATATGTGGCATGGAAATAACGTTTTCACGATCCATTAACTCGGGTCGAGGGAAGTCGCTGATATATTTTCCCAATTTTCCTGAGTCTAAAGCAACTACTAAGGCGGTAGAGTCGACAATTTCATCACGGGCAAAATTTAGTAGACAAGTACCTACCCTCATACTGGCGAAAATTTCACTATTAATTAAATCTCGCGTTGAATTCAATACCGGTAAATGTAGCGAAATAAAATCGGCCGTTGCTACCAATGAAGAAATATTCTCAATTCTTTTTACCTGGCTGGGTAGGCGCCAAGCTGCCTCTACGGAAAGAGCTGGATCGTAGCCCTGGACTTTCATGCCCAGATTAATGGCCATTTCCGCGACCATTGAGCCAATTGCGCCGAGGCCGATGACTGCCAGTGTTTTTCCTGCAATTTCACTCCCTTTGAAACGTTTTTTCTCCTGCTCCATGAGCTTAGAGAGTTCGCCATAGTCAGAACTATTGCTTTGAGAGCTGGCGAAACTAATTCCTGGAACAATTCCTCGTGAAGCCAGTAACAGGCCGCAAAGTACTAACTCTTTGACGGCGTTGGCGTTGGCGCCAGGAGTGTTGAAGACTACGACACCATGTTCCGTGCAATCAGCTACGGGCACATTATTTGTGCCAGCGCCGGCTCTTGCGACCGCTTTGATTCCATCACTTAACTCATCAGGGCTCAATTTATGACTACGAAGCAATATAGCTTCGGCACCATTAATTTCTGCGCCAATTTCATAAGACCGTTCCGGAAAACGTTCGAGACCTTTCTCTGATAATTGGTTAAAAGTTTGTATCCTATACATACTTCAGATCCTACTTGTTAGCTAATGTCACAGCCCTAGAGATTTGCGAGCGAAGGGCTGCAAATATTATTACTTGGTTAGATAACATCTATTGTGTACCCGCGTACCTATTGATTGTCTTTATGTATTCCTATTGCTTGTCGTCAAGGACATCATTTGTGCGGGAAATCGGGAAATTTTAAAGCGGGCAATTATGTCGTGAATTGGAGAGAAATTCCAGTGGCTTTTTCAGAAGATTGTTTGGTTAAATACTTCCGCAAGGTATGATTGGTTTTTATCATGGAGTAGTCAGAATGTCTGAGTTTGAACCTGGAGTTGCCACCGTAGTTGGTGATACTCAAGTGCCAGTTAATCGTATTCTTGGTCGCAATCCGGGTCCTATGACTGGACCGGGCACAAATAGCTATCTTATTGGTTCCAATCGACTCTGTTTACTCGACCCAGGTCCGAAAGATGAAGCTCAGTTCGAAAGTTTTATCTCTGCGATTGGAGATCGTCAACTTGAATTTATACTTCTTACCCATGCCCATGGTGATCATTCCCCCGGAGCGGCTAGATTGAAGGAAGCAACCGGAGCTAAGTTGGTCGGATTACCGGTACCTCAGAGTACTGGCCAGGATAAGAATTTTAGTCCAGATGGTGAATGGAAAGACAATGATGTCGTGGATTGTGATGAATATAGAGTCAGATTGATCCACACTCCGGGTCATGTCTCTAATCACATTTGCTACTTCTTGGAGGAGGAGCAAATGTTGTTTACCGGAGATCATGTTTTGCAGGGAACAACATCGGTCATTTTACCTCCGGACGGAAATATGGGTGATTACCTTGACGCACTGCGTAGATTGCAGACTATGGATATCCGTTATTTCGCTCCTGGTCACGGTGGGCTCATGGAAGACCCCCAGGGTGAGTTGGAATCACTCATTGCTCATAGATTAAGAAGAGAGGCCAAGGTGATCGCGGGACTGGAGAAACTTGGCAGCTGTGACGTCAGTGTTTTGGTTATAGACGTCTATGATGATGTTGCTAAGCATTTGATTCCTTGGGCCAAAAAAACATTACTCGCACATCTCATCAAATTGCAACGAGATGGTCGGGTAGTCTTGCTTAATGATTGCTGGGAACTCGTTTAGTAGCGATGAATGCTGTTGAAAAGCGATGGTATCTCTACATGGTCCGTAGCGGGGACGGTAGTCTCTATACTGGCATAACCTTAGATGTTTCACGTCGGTTTGATGAGCACCGAAGTTTAGGCGGAGCGAAGTATAAAGGAGCTAAAAGTTTAAGAGGTAAAGAGCCTCTAAGTTTGGTGTTCCAGCAATTTGTGGGTAATAGATCCAGGGCATCGCAGTTTGAATACAAGGTTAAGAAACTTAGAAGAATAGAAAAAGAAGCTCTCGTGGGTAAGACTCTAGCGCTCGAATCTTTGTGAATGTTTCCTTGAGAAGTGTAGATTCTGCAAAACTCTTAAAAGAAATTGAGAGGCTTCCAATTGGCATCAGCAGCTGTTTATTGGGAGAAAAAATTCGCTGTAACGGGAATCACGAGTTTAATGCCTATACCACTGAGTCGATATTTCGAATTTAAATCATTTTGCTCAGAGCTGGAGTTTGGCTTGGGCGTGCCGCGAACGCCTATTTATCTCGCGCAAAAAAAATACTGAAGATCCTTGCTGTGTGTCTATCGCCGACGAATTTAGCTTGACAGAATTCTTGTAAGCAGAAGCTAAACAGCAATTTCCGCGGCTTGCTCGGGGGCAGGGGCAATCTTAAAATTCATAAAGCCATAGATAACGGCAATAACAGGACAGATAAGATTAAAGAAGCAGTAGGGAAGATAGGCAAATGTTGCCACACCTAGAGTGCTGCTCATGTAGGCACCGCAAGTATTCCAGGGGACTAAAGGTGAGGTAATTGTTCCTGCATCTTCGAGAGTTCGTGATAAATTTTTCATATCTAGATTGCGATTCTCGTACTCTAATTTGTACATACGGCCCGGTAGCACCACAGAGATATATTGATCGGAGGTGATAATGTTTGCGCCGATACAAGTAGCAACTGTGGTCGCTATTAAGCTTCCAGTACTATGAACGAAAGACAATGCGTAGCTCACCAAGCATCGTAAGAGGCCAGTGTGATCCATTACGGCACCAAATATCATGGCGCACAGAATCAACCATACCGTATTAAGCATAGAGCTCATCCCACCTCGAGTCATCAAATCGTCTAAAGTTTCATTGCCACTATATAAGGCGAAACCATCGAAGAGAGTTGTCCAAACCCCTTTAAAGAGTCCGAGAAAAGCATTAGGAGTGTCACCAGCTAACGCCATAATTACTGGTCGTTGGAATAAGAGTGCGAGAATTACCGCCAACATCGCGCCAGTTAAAATAGTTGGCACCGGAGGAAGTTTTTTATTCGCCATTACTAATAAGACAATGACAGGAAGCAACATCAGAGGTCCTAGAACGAAATTGTCGCTTAGTAACTCCATGGTTATTGCAAGATCTTCAGCGCTGTTATTTGAATTGATATTAAGGCCAAGTAGAGCGTAAAGAATTAAGGCGATAATAATTGCAGGAGTAGTGGTCCACACCATATGACCGATGTGTGAAAATAAATCTGTACCGGCAACAGCAGGAGCTAGATTAGTAGTTTCAGACAGAGGAGACATCTTGTCGCCGAAGTAAGCGCCGGAGATTATGGCGCCGGCGGTAATTTCCAGTGACAATCCTAATCCAGCTGCACCACCAATAAGTGCTATACCAATGGTGCCAGCAACAGTCCAAGAACTACCGATGCTAAGTGCAATCAAACCACAAATTAAGCAACTAGCTGCGTAGAAAATGCTGGGATCTAGGATTAGTAGACTATAATAAATCATCGTAGGTACAGTGCCAGCCATGATCCAGCTGCCAATCAAAACCCCGACACTAAATAAAATAAGAATTGGTTTAATGGCCACAGTGATTCCAGAAACAATACTTGCTTCAGTTTGCTCCCAAGTTTGACCATTGAGATATCCAATAAATGCTGCCACCGCGGCACCCATGCACAGAGCGATTTGATTGGGGCCGGAGCTGGCGTCCTCGCCGAACAGATACACTGAGAACGAGAGCAAAGAAATCAACACAACTACTGGGATAAGTGCGTGTAGTACCGGAGGTGCAAAAGCTTCCTCTGGTGCGTTTTTTTCAGTTATTTCCATAATTTAGGCCTTGATCGATGGATTGAAGCATAAAGGCATTGTCTGCCCGATGTCTATTGGTAGCCTTGTTTGAGGACGATTTAAGGTATAATCGGCCTTTAGCCGAGTCTTCGGGATGATATTTAACGATAAAAATCCCTACCGTGCAGCCGGTGCTGCATAAAAGTTGATACTGAATTAGGCTCCAAGTCGTTACGAAAGACGGAATATCCATGTTAGATATAAATAGCTACATGCTTGAACTAGGTTCTCAAGCTCGAGCAGCTTCACGAGAAATAGCTCGCGCCACTACAGCAGAAAAAAACGCGGTATTGCTAAATATTTCTCATGCGCTTGATGCCCACCGCCCTGAGCTGATAGCTGCTAACAAACTAGATATCGAAGTTGGTGCTGCCAAAGGTTTGGATGCGGCAATGATGGATCGCCTGGAACTAACCGATGCTCATATCGACACAATGGTTGAAGGCCTGCGTCAAGTCGCAGCACTTGATGACCCGGTTGGAGCAGTAACTGACCTGAAGTCGCGTCCCAGCGGCATTCGGGTTGGAAAGATGCGGGTACCCTTGGGAGTAATCGGGATCATTTATGAGTCCCGTCCTAATGTAACCTGCGAAGCTGCTAGCCTTTGTCTTAAGTCAGGCAATGCAACTATTCTCCGTGGCGGGTCTGAAGCGATTCATTCCAATCAGGCGATCGCTGAATGTATCGCCACTGGTTTGGAACAAGGTGGCTTAAGTCGACATGTGATTCAGGTATTAGATCGAGCCGATCGTGAAGCTGTAGGTAAATTAATCACCATGCCTGAGTTTGTCGATGTGATTATACCTCGCGGAGGTAAGGGTCTGATTGAACGAATAAGTGCCGATGCCAAAGTACCTGTGATCAAACATCTCGACGGGAATTGCCATATTTATATCGATGATAGCGCCGATCTTGATAAGGCATTTACGGTTACAGTAAATGCTAAAACACAGCGTATCGGAACCTGTTGTACCTTGGAATCGCTTTTAATTAACGCAGCAATCGCACAAGAAATATTGCCACGACTTTCAAAAGCGCTGAATGCTGAGAAAGTTGAATTACGTGGTTGTGAAAAAACAGAAGAACTAGTGCCCGGAATTATCAGGGCGACAGAGGAGGACTGGGAAACGGAATACCTAGCGCCAATTCTTTCAATCAAAATAATCAACGATTTGGACGAGGCCATAGCCCATATTAATAAGTATAGCTCCCAGCATACCGAATCAATAATTACTGAAGATCATAGTCATGCGCAGAAATTCTTAAGAGAAGTCGATTCAAGCTCAGTAATGGTAAATGCATCGACAAGATTTGCTGATGGTTTTGAATATGGACTTGGAGCAGAAATCGGAATTTCCACCGATAAACTTCATGCTCGAGGTCCAGTCGGCCTGGAAGGCCTTACTTCGCAAAAATACATAGTTTTGGGGGATGGCCATATTAGGCAATGAGTTCTCGTATAGGTGTATTTGGCGGCATGTTCGATCCTGTTCACAACGGGCACTTAGAGTTAGCCCGGAGCGCAATTAAAGAGCTACAACTTGATCAGCTGCGCATGGTGCCCTGCCACCAGCCTAATCACCGACTGCAGCCCAAGAGCTCATCAACGGAGCGAGTAGCAATGTTGAAACTCGCTACTACAAAGTTTGACTCTATCATCATCGATTCCCAAGAGATCGAACGGAACGGCACTTCTTATACCGCTGCTACGCTGGCAAATCTTAAGTCAGCAAATCCTAACAGCAGTTTGGTTTTACTGGTGGGTGTGGATTCATTCAATACGCTTGCTGACTGGCATAATTGGGAATCAATTATAGAATTGAGCCACGTGGTTGTGTTTGCTAGGGCTGGAGAAAATCTCACTTTCCCTAAAAATACTCAGAAAAATTTAAATGAATGCATAGTGAAATCGCCAGCTGAATTGTTTGGTAGCAATGCTGGTTCAATCTATCTTTTAGACGGGTTTAACTATGATGCATCATCTACAGAAGTTAGAACTCGTATTGCAGAAAGGTCAAATTTTTCTGAATTATTACCAGCAGTAGTATGTAGTTATATTGCAGACAACGAGTTGTATAACGATAAAAAATAGAATTTATAAGCGTGTTGAACAAGAAATTTAAGTACTTAGTAGGCAAAATGTTTAGTGAAAAAGGTAATTGAATTGAAAAATCGTGACATATCAAGACTAGTGATTGAGGCTTTAGATGATCTGAAAGGTGCATCTATTAAATCTATCGATGTTAGAGATTTGACTTCCATAACGGATTTTATGGTTATTACTACGGCGAGATCTAATATTCATGCCAAGGCGCTTGCCGATTCAGTAGTAAAAAAATCTAAAGAGTCGGGTCTAGAAGTTGTCGGTACGGAAGGGCGCAGTCAATCGGAATGGGTACTGGTTGATTTAGGTGATGTTGTAGTGCACATAATGACAGAGTCAATGCGCGTACTTTATAGTTTGGAGGATCTCTGGAATTTCTCGCCGTCTTCAACTATAAATTCTGAGAATCAAGAGCTCAGTGAAGATGGCGATATAAATCTTATAGCCCCCACTTCGTGAAAATAGGCCTCATTTCTGTTGGTACCAAAATGCCTCGTTGGGTTCAGGATGGTACTGCTGAATATGAAAAGAGAATATCAACAGAACTCGGATTCAAGCTTATTGAAGTTCCATTGGCAAAGCGAAGTAAAACACAATCGCTTATTCAATGTATTGAGAAAGAAGGAGACGCAATTTTATCTCGACTGAATTCTGATGATTTCGTGGTTAGCTTAGATGTATTAGGGCGGTCGCTGGATACGCCTGCCCTTGCGAAAAAAATCGGTGATATTCGCTTTGACGGTAGAAACTTAAATCTCTTGGTTGGTGGCCCCGATGGCTTAAGCGAGCGTTGTCAGTCCCGAGCAAATGAGAGCTGGTCCCTATCGGCGCTAACTCTTCCTCACCCTTTGGTCAGAGTATTGATCTGCGAACAGCTGTACCGTGCCGCCTGTATTTTGAAAGGCCACCCCTACCATCGGGAATAAGCAGCGTTAATATTAGATGATTTGACCCAGTTTCCTGAAAAAAGAGCAGGGAACGCGCTAAAATGTATCCGTATCAGACTTTGTGGTTGCAACAAAACTGAACGGCTGCTCTAGCAAAGTTAAACTATTTAGCTGGGTAGTTGTCTAAGCTCTGCTTATACCAAGCTTTAGAGCCAATCTGCTTAGCCGATTACCTAAGTCAGTTAAGTTAATAATCGAAAGCTTCATAACAACCCAAAACAAAATAGCCCTATTTATGAACCAAAAATGGCAGCTAAAAGATCACGAAGCAGAGAAACAGCTCTTTAATCGTCGGCTAATTGTGGCTGCTGTATTAATTTTTATGCTATTTGTGGCGCTGATTGCCAAGCTTGTTAATTTGCAGATATATCAATACGACTATTTTTCGGCTCGGTCAGATGGTAATCGCCTCCATAGTCAATATGTGCCTCCTGCCAGAGGGCTAATATTTGACCGTAATGGTCAATTATTAGCCGACAATCAGCCAATCTTTAACCTTACGGTGATTAAAGAGCAGGTCGCAGATATCGACGTGACTTTGGAATATTTAAGTACCTTAATTCGATTGACCACCGATGACATTGACCAATTTAATAATCGAATGGAGCGAAATCGGGTACCTTTTTCTTCGGTACCGCTGCGCTATGTGCTCACCGATGAAGAAAAATCTAAGATTGCAGTCAATAGCCACCTCTTAACAGGGGTCGCGATTGAGCCACAATTTGTTCGCCATTATCCTCTGGCAGATTTAACCGCGCATTCCGTAGGCTATGTCTCGGAAATAAATCGAGACGAATTAAATGACCTGACAGATGACCAAAAAGAAAATTACGGTGGTACTAACCACATCGGCAAAACCGGTATTGAAAGAACCTATGAAGACTTGCTTCACGGTATAGTTGGATACGAACTTGTAGAAAAGAACAATATGGGACAGGTTATGCGGAGACTGGATAGAACCGATCCCGTTGCAGGAAAGAGCCTTACTCTTCATATGGATGGGCAATTGCAAATCGCAGCAGAGGCTGCGTTGGGAGATTTTCGCGGAGCAGTAGTCGCTATCGATCCTGCCACTGGCGGCATACTCGCAATGGTCAGTAAGCCAGGCTTTGATCCCAACCTATTCGTTACCGGAATAAGTAGTAAAGATTATTCAGTATTGGTGACAGATGAGATTAATACTCCCTTATTTGATCGGACTACCAATCCATATCCTCCAGGGTCCACCGTTAAACCCTTTTTGGGTTTGGGCGGTCTCCAGCACGGATTAGTTGATTATGAATTCGCCATAGAAGACCCAGGATATTTTCGACTGCCTGGAGTTTCTTATCGGTGGGGTGACTACACCTTGCGTACTGCTATCGGGGGAGGTCATGGTCACACCAACTTGGCGAAGGCCATCTATCAGTCTTGTGATACTTTCTTTTACGATCTCGGTAATCGAATGGGTATCGATACGATTCACAACTTCATGGCTCAATTTGGTTTTGGTGCAAATTTCGCGCTGGACATAAGGTATGCTCGAACCGGCGTGCTGCCATCACGAGAATGGAAAAGAGCATCTCGAGGGGAGCCTTGGTATCCAGGTGATACTATCAATTCTTCTATCGGTCAGGGTTATATGTGGGCAACACCACTGCAGCTGGCTACAGCCGCAGCAATAGTCGCCAATAAAGGGAAAGTAGTTCAACCACGTATGTTGAAAGAAGTTGAAGGGCAAGAGTACGTGCCACTAAATGAAGACCCAGTGCCCGATGTAATGGTAGATGATCCGGATTACTGGCGCTATATAGAAGAAGCTATGACCATGGTTGTTCACCGTCCATATTCAGATCAATTTAGGGATTATGGGACCGCCTTTGAAGCGATAGCGCAGGCAGACAGAGACATGCCATATAAAATGGCTGGTAAATCTGGATCTGCCCAAGTGGTAGGTATTAGCCAAGACGTTTTACAGAGTACAGATATTATAGTTTCTGATTTGAATAAAGATCATGGCTTATTTATTTCATTCGCTCCTGCTCAGAACCCTAACATAGCTCCGCAAATTGCCGTCGCCGTATTTGTTGAGAATGGTGAGCATGGCAGCAGTGTTGCCGGACCTATTGCGAAACAAGTGATTGACAAGTATTTAATCGATATTCTGCAATTAGATTTTGCAGCAATTGATACGAATGCTGAGCCTCTTCTTGCCGAGACAACTTTGAGTAATGTAGAAACCTCTGCTGGCTCTTCCTCCTCAGTTGATTCCGGAACTAGTGAATCACAGCCTTATGATTAATCAAGATTTTATTCGACAGTCTGCCGGGCTGGGCAATAGAAGAAGTAGGTATAGAACTCTCTGGAGACTCATACACACTGATCCACCTCTTCTTGTAGGTATTACACTACTTTGCTGCTTCGGTTTATTTGTGCTTTGGAGTGCAAGTGATGGTGATGAGGCTATAGTGCAAAGGCAATCCCTCACAATGCTCATCGGTTTTGTGGTGATGTTCATTGTGGCGCAATTCAATGTACATCTCTTTCGTCAATGGGCGCCGTCAATTTATGCGGTAGGCCTGGGTTTGTTATTGGTGGTTTTAGCGGTCGGAGTTGAAGCAAATGGAGCGCGAAGCTGGCTAGATCTTCCAGGTCTGCCCAGTTTTCAACCATCTGAATTAATGAAATTTGTCGTGCCGATGTTGATGGCTTGGTACCTGGCCAGTCGGCCACTCCCACCTCGCTTCAAGCATGTATTTTGGGCAGCAATTATGATTATGGTGCCGGCTGCATTGATCGTTGTTCAGAATGATACTGGCACTGCAATCATGGTGGTGATGTCTGGAGTCTTTGTTGTACTGCTGGCAGGAATCCGATGGCGCATTGTGATTATGGGTTTTACTGCTTTGTTGTTGGCGTCTCCCGCATGGTTTTTGTTTCTCGCTCAGGAGCATCAAAAAAACAGAATACTTACTTTCTTTAATCCCTATCGCGACCCGACAGGTGCTGGTTACAATATTATCCAGTCGCAAATAGCCATAGGTTCAGGTGGTATCTATGGGAAGGGCTACGGTGAGGGGGCACAGTCTCATCTGGATTTCATCCCGGAAAGCAATACCGATTTTATTCTAGCCGTGCTCGCTGAAGAGTTTGGTTTACTCGGTGTTATGTTCTTAATTGCCTTGTATCTGTTTGTTTTAATGCGTGGATGTGTCATCGCTTTTGCTGCCACGGATATGTTTAGTAGACTGTTGGCCGGCAGTATTACGCTTACTTTTTTCTTCTATGTGTTTGTCAATATGGCCATGGTTTCAGGTTTGTTGCCGGTGATCGGTCTGCCATTACCGTTAATTAGTCGTGGTGGTACGTCTATTGTGACTTTATTTATTGGATTTGGGCTGCTTATGTCCATTCAAACACACAAAACCGCTAATAAGATATAACTAATTGAAATATATGAGTAATATATTCAATTCCCTATTTTATTGGGCACATTACGGTCGAATTGCAGAAAAACGTCCCTAAATTGAGCCTATAGGGGTTAAAACTATTGGTATTTCGGACGTTATTCTTCAGAGGCTTCTTAAAATTAAGGCTTTAGAATTCCGACCTGGATTTGAACTCTGCTGAGTAGGTGCGAAGCATGAAACCAGCAGAGAAATATTTAGATACTCGAATTATACTGAACTTGTCCATTAATGAAATGGGAAGTCGATGAGTAAAATTATCATAAAATTTGTAACAGCTATTGTCTTGTTGGCCATCACAGCCTGCAGTACCACTCCAACTTCGTCAGGTGTAACCAATCCCGATGCAGGGCGCTATAGTATTTCCCAGGATCGAGCGCCGAATAGAGACGTCGATGTGTCTGCCATTCCTGAAGTTATCCCTCAACCATTAAATCGTGGCATAGCAGGCAATCGAAGTCCCTATACTGTGCTTGGCAAGACCTACAACGTTCTACCTACAGAAGAAGGTTATAACGAAGTTGGTGTCGCATCGTGGTATGGCGAAAAATTCCATGGACACAAAACCTCTAATGGGGAAATTTTCGATATGTATTTAGTATCAGCCGCTCATAAGTCATTGCCTATTCCAAGTTTTATGAGGGTAACTAATCTCGATAACAACCGAAGTATTGTTGTCCGCGTAAATGATCGAGGACCATTTCACGGTGACCGCATAGTGGATCTTTCTTATGCGGCAGCAATGAAGCTCGGATATGCCGATCGAGGGACCGCTAGAGTGCAGTTGGAATCTATTGTGGTCTCAGGATATGAACAGAACGGTTCAGTAGTGAGTCATCAGGTGAGCAATAGTGAGGCGCTTAGTCTTAATAGTCAGTCTGAACATTATTTACAAGTAGGGGCATTTTCTGAGTTAAGCGCAGCCAGAGAGTTGTCAGATAGATTGAGATTGATGACAGATCGACCAGTATTTATTCGCTCAGTAGATAGTCAAAGTAAAGGAGCACTACATCGAGTTCGAGTGGGTCCAGTTAATGACCCAAGCGAAATTCAACAAATCACCCAAAGTGTTGTTGCTGCAAATCTGGGAAGCCCGTACACTATTACAGAGTAGTTTTCAGGCCTTGATCAGTTGCAATTTTGAACTGCCCTCCTAGTAAGGCAACACATTTTATTTAGACGGAAATCTATATGTCATTAGAAACACATTTCATTCGATTTTTTTTAAGCCGAGTGACTCTATTTAAAAATCTATCGCTGAGCTTCTTGGTGATTATTTTTGGAAATTTTTCTGTTGCCGCTCCAGCAATTATTCCGCGAGCGCCAGATATTTCAGCCACAAGCTATATCCTTCTAGATGCGAGAACTGGTCACATTATCGTTGAAGAGAATGCAGATGAACCATTACCTCCTGCAAGCCTGACGAAAATCATGACTGCTTATATTGCCATTGAAGAAATAATTAGTGGCAATCTTAGTTTGAATGATGAAGTTCATATAAGTGAGAAAGCTTGGCGAATGGAAGGGTCCAAAATGTTTGTTGGGGTGGATACCCAGGTAAGTATGGAAGATCTGCTGCGCGGGATTATTATCCAGTCAGGTAACGACGCTAGTGTTGCCGTGGCGGAGCATATCGCCGGTAGTGAAGAAGCTTTCGCCGATATGATGAATCAGTATGGTGAAGTCTTGGGGTTGACTGAATCATTTTTCATGAACTCCAGCGGCCTAGATACTGAGCTTTACTACAACACCATGTCAGCGCGGGATCTTTCGCTTCTGGCAAAAGCAACAATCAATCGACATAGTGATTTTTATCCTATGTATTCAGAGCGGGAATTTACTTATAACGATATTCGACAAACCAATCGCAACACACTTTTATTTCGTGATCGCAATGTTGATGGATTGAAAACAGGATGGACGGATGCTGCTGGTTATTGTTTAGTTTCTTCGGCCGAGCGTGATGGAATGCGATTGATCTCCGTCGTTATGGGCACTGCCAGCGAAGAAGCAAGGGCCATTGAAACGCAGAAACTTTTGACTTATGGTTTTCGGTATTTCGAAACTCATAAACTTTATGATGCTGATCAAGTGCTGACTAATGTGCCAGTATGGTCAGGTGGACAAAATGCAGTTGATTTAGGTATCGAGGAAGAAGTGTACATCACCATACCCCGTGGGCAGGCTGAGTCAATGACAGCATCCGTTGATGTTGATGAAGTAATAAGAGCACCTTTGTCAGATAGACAAATTATGGGTGTAGTAAATGTGACTCTTGACAATGATATAATTTTTCAAGGTGAGGTAGTCACGATGCAAGCGGTAGATCGTGGTGGTGTATTTAAACGGTTTATCGATTGGATTACCCTGCTATTCAGCGATATGTTCTCAGGCTGATAGAAATTAAATGGTGAGTGACAATGATGCGAGCAATGGGGCAGCGAATGGTGATCCTCAAATGCCGAAAATTGAGTTTCCTTGTCTTTATCCAATCAAAGTAATTGGTGTTGCCAGTGAAAGCTTTCAGCAAGAAATTATTCACGCTATAGAACGCTACACGGGTAAAATTACCGGTGACTTAATTAAGGTCCGCCCAAGTAAGCAGCGCAATTATGTCGCAGTGACTCTTACTATTGCTGCTACTGGTGAAGATCAGCTAAAAAGTATTTTTGCCGACTTAAAAGCCATCAGTAACGTCAAGATAGTTTTGTAAATTTTTGACAGGATTAGAATTTGCTACTAAGCAATTATAAGTGGTTTAAGGCGACCCCCCCTGCACATGATTCACAACTTCCCGAATTAATAGTCCGGCGACTTGGCCTACAAGAATATCAGCCATTGTTTAAGTCAATGCGGTATTTGGCAGAACACATCGAACCTAATCGCGCTGATGAAATTTGGTTGCTGAGCCATAAACCTGTCTACACGCAGGGGCAAGCTGGTGCTGCTGAACACATTCTTGAGCCGGGGAATATTCCGGTTGTGCTAATCGATAGGGGAGGACAGGTCACCTATCATGGGCCGGGGCAATTGGTTTGTTACTTGTTATTGAATATGCGGCGGCGCAAATTTGGGGTGCGGAAATTAGTAGATACCATTGAGTCTGCGGTACTTCGGACTCTTAGCGAATTTGGTATTGAGGCTAGGACTAAGCCAAAAGCTCCCGGAGTCTATGTGAAAGATGCTAAAATAGCTGCATTGGGATTACGTATTAAGAACGGTTTGAGCTATCACGGTCTAAGCTTAAATGTAGGAATGGACCTAAAGCCTTTCGCGCAGATCAATCCCTGTGGTTTCGAAAATTTAGAAGTAGTACAGATTGCAGATTTCGTAGAGAAAAGGGAAAACTTGTTGCGGGATGTAAGTAATTCCCTTAGCAATAATCTATTGGTCGAACTGGGTTATATGATTCATTATTAGCAATCTGACCTATTATCAAGAGTGGCAGGTAATTCCCATTTTAATTGGGCATGAAAATGACCAAACGCGATCGTCGTAACGTATTAGTTGAGGGTGAAAAACTTCGTGGAGCGGATAAAGTTCGTCGCATCCCGGTTAAAGTGATTCCTACAACTGAGCTACCAAAAAAACCAGACTGGATTCGAGTAAAAATTCCAGCGTCTCCTAAAATTGCGCACATTAAGAATACATTGCGAAAGCACAAGCTGGCATCAGTATGTGAAGAAGCATCTTGTCCGAATCTCGGTGAATGTTTTAGCAATGGTACGGCGACTTTCATGATAATGGGAGAAATTTGTACACGACGTTGTCCATTCTGTGATGTTGCCCATGGCAAGCCGAAGCCCTTAGATCAGAATGAACCTTTAGAAATGGCGACCGCAATTAGCGAAATGAGCTTGGACTACGTAGTAATAACTTCTGTCGATAGAGATGATTTAAAAGACAGCGGTGCACAACATTTTGCTTCTTGTATTTCTGAGACCCGCCGCCTTAATCCAGAAATTCAAATTGAAGCATTAGTGCCAGATTTTCGCGGTCGCCTCGACATTGCGCTCGATATTTTAGAGCGAACGCCGCCAGATGTATTCAATCATAATCTTGAAACAGTGCCGCGGCTCTATAAACAAGCTAGACCAGGAGCAGACTATCAATGGTCGCTGGAGTTGTTAAAAGCTTATAAGCAAAGAAAACCGGATGTAATGACTAAATCTGGAGTAATGCTCGGTCTCGGGGAAACAATCGATGAGGTTAAGGAAGTACTCAAGGATTTGAAAAATCACAACGTAGATATGATTACACTTGGTCAATATTTACAGCCAAGTAAGGATCATCTTAGGGTTGATAGGTTTGTTCATCCTGATGAGTTTAATGATTTGAGAGAGTTCGGCGAAGCTCTGGGTTTCCTTCATATAGCGAGCGGGCCTTTGGTACGCTCTTCTTACCATGCAGACAAACAAGCTCAGGGCGAGGAAATTTCTTGAGATTTCTATTCTCAAAAAATTAATGGCTTATGAATGTCAGCCTCCGCCAGCTTGTAACCAGTCTAATCGCTCTTCTCGTATCAATTGCTACAGTATTTCTGTTTACTCATAATGCGCTACAACTAGGCAATGAGCCGCTAGTATTCCGTGCTTTGGTCTTAAGTATTGCAATTCTTGCTGCACTAATTGCGGTATATCCTTTTTATCCTACCTTTTCTGGTAGACCAATTACCTATGGCGTATTCATTTGTCTGCCAGCTCTGCTACCAGGCTTCTTGTACTTTTTATATTTGTTGCCCCAGCAAGCAGGTATTGGATTGTCTGCTGAACAATTATCTAATCAGCTAATCACTGATAGTTCTAGCAACGGCATTATTGAAGTTGGATTTAGCTATCCGATTTTTACGCCGGCCATTAAAGTAACTAATCAAGAGTTATTCACGAGACACGTAAATGTTTTTTTGAGAATAACTGACAGCAATAACGAAGTTGCTTTGTATAGAGCCGTGCGCTCTCGCATTCCTAGTACTGGCTTAAGTGTGGAAGCAACGGTGCAAGGAATGCTTGGCGAGAATGAGGAATTTCTCTTTCTACCTTTGAAATTACCACCAGTGGCTAGCGTAAGTGGCAAAGTAGTTTTTGTTATTAGCAATCTGGACGACGGTGCCACATTTACTGAAGCTTTGGGGCGAGCTTCTCAGGCGCAGTTTGAACTTAGAGAGTCTGAAACTGGGGTATTGATTATGGAATTTCCGTTGAATCGACTATAGGACTAAATGCAGCTTCATGATATTGATAGAGAAAATCAGTAAAATAGAGAAACGTCAGGATTATAAATTACCTGCAAGAATGGCTTTTTGTAAAGTGAAGGGGTTTAAAATGAAGATTCAGTTAGTAAAAAATTTACTCACATTGATCGCAACATTACTTGTATCGGGGTCAGTAGCACAAAGCAGTTGGCAAGTGCCGCGAACAGAAACGGGCGTGCCTAATCTGCAAGGTGTCTGGACTTCCGCTAGTATTACAACGCTGGAACGCAACCCAAATTTAGGGGAGAAGTTAGTCGTCACCGCGGAAGAAGCGTTGGAAATGGAAAGGACGGTAGATTTTAATGTGCTATTCTGCAATAGATGATGCTCCTAGTGATCCTAACCGTGCTGCACCAACAGACGGAAATGCAGATGCGGGTTACAATGCGTTCTAGATAGACCCTGGGAAGCGGCTTGCTCGCATTGGCGAGGAATACCGCACCCCCTTTATTGTTGATCCAGAAAATGGGCAAATTCCTTATACCGAATCTGCTGGCCGCGCATTCTTCGAATATCGGCAAAACAGTGGCTTTGATGGCCCGGAGCAACGGCCCTTGGGAGAGCGTTGCATGGTGGGTTTTGGTTCGAGCGCAGGGCCGCCCATGCTACCTGTGCTTTATAATAACCATTACCAAATTGTCCAAAACGAAAATTATGTAATGATTCTGGTTGAAATGAATCATGATGCGAGGATAGTTAGATTAGACTCCGAACACCTCAGGGATGATTTCAGACCCTGGTTAGGAGACTCAATTGGTTATTGGGAGGGTGATACTTTAGTTGTGGAAACAGTTAATTTTCATCCCCAGCAAAGTTTTCGCTTTGCTATCAAGCACACGCTATATTTGCCTCAGACCGCCAAAGTTATAGAGCGTTTTACGCGAACTGCTGAGGATGAAATTCTTTATGAATTCACGATCGAGGACGAGCTGGCCTATTCGCAACCATGGACTGCCCAAATCCCTTTGCGACCGGCTGAAGGAGCCCTTTATGAGTATGCTTGTCACGAAGGAAACTATGCCTTACCTGGAATTTTAGCTGGTGCGCGCAGAGAAGAGCTGGAAGGTATTAACTAAATTGCATTTTGGTAACTGCTAGTTTTAAATGCTGGCAGGGCAATCACTACCAGTGATGCTAGAGCAATCAACACTAACGCGCTGATAATCGGCAGAGAAAGTCCAATTAGTTGGATTAGAACGATAAGTAATATTAAACGTATACGTTCATACTGTATTGCTGTCGTTCTGGCTTCCATACAAAAGCCATGAACACACAGTGAATACGCTAGAAATAATACTAAACCAAGCTTAATTGCGAATATTATGGCGTTAGCGTTTAGCAATAGATAGAGGCTAAGAATTATCGTTATTACAAATTGAATGAAAGTGTAATACTTAGTAAATGCACTTATTTCAGGATCGAATTGGCTCGTTAAATCTATTTCTTGATGTTTGAGTTTGCAGCTCGAATCTTGTCCCTGGGGCTGCCATCCTGGCCGCATAAAACATAGTTTCAATTTGTTTTTCCAGCCTGACATCTTGATTAAATCTATCAGTAAACTCCAATATACATGAAAATTCGCCCACACTGGGTTCCAGCTATTTAGTGGCTTCCGCAGCCCGAAAATAATTTTTTCATCTGCGAGTTCATCTTGAAAACTTCCAAATAACCGATCCCAGATAATAAAAACACCACCGTAGTTTTTATCCACATAGATTTTATTTCGCGCGTGATGAACACGGTGGTTTGAGGGAGTTACAAAAACCGATTCCAAAAGCCCAAGTTTTGGTAGGTGCTCTGTGTGCACCCAGAACTGATAAATCAGGTTCAAGCTAACCACCGTAAACAAAATTTCAGCGGGAAAACCGAAAACAAAAAAAGGCAGATAAAATAGAAAGCTGTGGAAATCTATGCTGGTTTGGCGCAGCGCTGTGCCGAGGTTAAAATCTTCACTTTGATGATGAGATACATGAGACCCCCAGAATAGAGCGACCTCATGTCCAAAGCGATGCTTCCAATAATAAGCAAGGTCGTAAAGAACAAAACAGAATATCCAGACCCATGCCTCATTGTCAGGAAGTTGGCTAAGCTGAAAGTGAACGACCACCAGTTCGTACACGGACCCAGAAAGGCCAACTACAACTAAGCCCTCTAGTCGACTTAAACTTCCCATGGATAGGCTATTTATCGTGTCATTAATTCGGTAGGTATTATTATTTTTTGCCATGCCATAGGCGAATTCCAACAATATGAGTATGAAGAAGCATGGAATCGCGTAAAGTATTAAATCCATTGTTGGTCCAATTGATTTGGTGAGATCTACCTCAGCCATTGTAATCTCTTAACCCCAGCCTGCAAATCACGTTATCATCTGTCTTGGCAGGTGGTGGCTCTTCTGAGAAAGATGCGTACCGCCGATTCTTGAACGATATTCGATAAGTAGTTTGTCTAGGAGCAGTTCCAAAATGAAGAAAAGGGTTATATTTCTCGGATTAGCCATCTTAATGTTTGGTGGTAATTCAATATTTGCTCAGGCTATTCAACAAACAAAAGGAAATTATGTTGATAAATTCCGGCAGCTAGATGAAGTCTTGCCAACACCAAATGTTTATCGAAATGCTTCTGGAGCGCCAGGTCATGAGTATTGGCAGCAGGAAGTTGACTACGAAATTGTGGTGAGCCTCGATGAGGAAAATCAGCATATCAATGGAACGGCCACCATTAGTTACCAAAACAATTCACCTGACACGCTCAATTACCTCTGGTTTCAGCTAGATCAAAACCGGTTTCAGCGTGATTCGATGGCAGAATTAACTAGTACCTACAATAGCTCAAGCCCAGACGCTGAGGACAACGACCCGGCGAGGATAAGTTTAGGCCAGTTGCGCAGGCTGCAGTACATGTCCGATGCTGATCACGGCTATCAAATTAATGGTGTGACCGATAATCAAGAAAATCAATTAAGGTACACCACTGTTGGTTCCTTAATGAGAGTCGATCTAGTTGGTCCTCTTCCGGCGGGCGGTGATACTGAGCTAGTAGTAGATTTTGAATTTGACATTATAAATGGGAATGTACTCAGTCCTCGTGGTGGTTATGAATACTTCCCGAATGATGAGAATGGGGGGGGGAACTATATATTTGCTCTTTCTCAGTGGTTTCCTCGACTGGTAGCCTATACCGACTATGAAGGTTGGACTAATAAAGAATTTCTCGGGTCTGGAGAATTCACTCTTGAATTTGGCGACTACGATGTAGAAATAACCGTTCCAGAGGATCATATCGTAGCATCCAGTGGTGAATTGCAAAATCCAGATAACGTCTTAACAAGAGCACAAAGAGATCGCCTGGAAGAAGCAGAAAATGCAGCTCGGCCAGTTTATATTGTTACTCCTGAAGAAGCTCTGGAAAACGAAGCCGCCGGCGCAACTACTACAAAGACATGGCATTTTACTGCGGAAAATGTCAGAGATTTTGCTTGGTCCTCGTCCAGAAAATTTATTTGGGATGCTAAAGGGCACCACCAACCTAATGCTGAACAAGAATTAATTATGGCCATGTCTTTCTATCCGAAAGAGGGCGGTACGTTATGGTCAGACTATTCCACTGAAGTAGTAATTCATACTCTGGATGTATATAGCCGCTTCTCGTTTGATTACCCCTACCCAACAGCGCAATCGGTGAATGTCGGTTTTCTCGGTGGCATGGAATATCCGATGATTACGTTTAATGGGCCTCGTACCGAATTGCAAGATGATGGCACGCGTACTTATAGTCTCTCCGAAAAGCGTTTTCTTATTGCGGTAATTATTCACGAGATTGGCCATTTCTATTTTCCTATGATCGTAAATTCTGATGAACGCCAATGGACCTGGATGGACGAGGGGCTGAACAGCTATCTTGATTCGGTGGCGGGACGAGAATGGGATGCTGAAATGCCTTGGGGGGTAGAGCCTCGTTTCATTACCGACTATATGCGTTCTTCAAACCAAGTTCCGGTGATGACTCAATCGGATAGTGTGTTGCGTTTAGGCCCGAATGCTTATTCGAAACCAGCTACCGCGATTAATATTCTTCGCGAAACAATTATGGGAAGGGAGTTATTCGATTTTGCATTTAAAGAGTACTCGCGTTTGTGGGAATTTAAGCGACCGACACCAGCTGATTTTTTTCGAACGATGGAAGAAGCATCCGGCATAGATCTTGATTGGTTTTGGCGAGGTTGGTTTTATACTACAGATCACGTTGATATCTCATTGAATCGTGTTTATGAAATGCGTATTGATACTGAGAACCCTGATATAGATTATTCGCGCCAGAGAGACTATGAAAAGTCTCACCCACCTTCGGTCTATATTGAAAGAAACCGACAGGAAGGCTTGCTTACTTGGGTTGAAAGAAATACTGATGTACGAGATTTTTACGACGACAATGATCAGTTCACGGTAACTAATAAAGAGAGAAACAGATATAACAGTTTTCTTGAAGGCTTAGATGATTGGGAACGAACTGCACTGGATCGTGCTGTGGAAGAGGATCTCAATTACTATATTTTGGAATTCTCGAACAATGGCGGATTGGTAATGCCAATAATTTTGGATGTGGAATACGCCAGTGGTACTAGAGATGAGATTCGCATTCCGGCTGAGATTTGGCGACGTTCTCCTCGTAGCATTAAGAAATTGCTAGTGGCGGAAGAAAATATTGTCAGTATTACAGTCGACCCTCTGCAAGAAACTGCTGATACCAATATTGAGAATAATTATTATCCCCGCCGCATTATTCCATCTCGAATCGAAAGTTTTAAGGGTCAGGGTGGGAGTAGCTTGTTAAGTCGAGATATCATGCATGATATTACTACTGAGATTGCCACTGACGATGGTGATGAAGAAGAGGATGATGACTAGATTGTTTGCGACTAAAATACTGAATGGTTTTAAGGTGCAGGGCGGCCTAGTGTTGAGTGTGCTGATTTTTTTTCTGCTGGCCCCTGGGAGTTTTGCCCACCAACAAAAAACTGCAGTTACCCGAATCCTCTTTAATACCAACTCGGGTAATATTGAAGTTATGCATCGTTTTCTGGTTCATGATGCGGAGCATGCAGCAGCACAAATATTTGGTGAGAGGCAAACCCTTCTCGAATCTGCCGAATCTAGGCAGTTATTTAGTAGTTATGTGATCAATCGCTTTGCTATCGAGGTTGAATACGCTAATGGATCAGTTGAGGCGCTAGATCTGAGCTATGTCGGCGAAGAACTAGATGGCCAATTTGTCTGGGTGTATCAAGAAATTGAAAATCAAATCGAAATTCAGGCAATGACAGTTGTCAGTACGGCACTAAGGGATATTTGGCCAAGTCAGTCGAACTTAGTGAATATTGAAAGAAGTGGAGAGGTACTTAGTTTATTATTTGCTGGAGCTGTTGAAGTTTTAACGGTGCAGCTCTAGCACTAGTGTTTGTATATTTAAGTTCGCTTTACCGCTAAGCCTTTGTATTCAGCTATCGCCAGTCCTGCCGCAACGCTATTAAAGGGGTCATGTTCGATAACCATTCCTGGAAATTGTCTCTCTAAGATAGTTTTTACGGCAGGAATTAAGGACGAGCCGCCGGTTCGAATAACTAGTTCTATGTCGCCAGTTTGCAGCTGTGCTTTGTGCAAGACATCGGTAATGGATTGTTGGAAGTCCAACAACAAAGACGAAATAATACTTTCAAACTGTTCTCTACTGACTACCAATTCTATATCAAGTTCTGGTACGTCAAGAACCGCCTCTGCTTTTTCTGACAGTTCAACTTTTAAATCTTTAAGAGCTTGAAATACCAAGTAACTGTAATTGTTTTTGATCAAGTCATATAGTCGCTGAAATTTTATGGCGGCTTCATCGTTGTATTCAATTCGTTGCTTCAGTTGAGTAGTGAATTTGTTTTGATTCATCATATAGCTGATTGCCCAGTTTAATAATAAATCCTCATATTCTTCAAAAGGGAATGCTGTTTCTATTTCTCGATCTTCTCCCTCTCGGCGCCATCTCTCGCCTTTGCCTAAGAGGGGGAAGAGCAGTTCCTTAAATAGTAGTTGGTCGATATGATCTCCACCAAGGCCAATACCATGTGTGGAAATAACTTCAAAATCGCTATGATTGCGTCGTAAAACACATAGATCCAAGGTGCCGCCCCCAAAGTCCACTGCCAGAAGAGTTTGTTCAGCGGCCTGAGGATGGGCATGCACATAACTGAGAGCTGCAGCTATTGGCTCAGCGTAATAGGTCTGTTCAGTAAATCCGGCGTGACCGTATGCTTCTGATAGGAAATCAAGGGCCTGGCTGTTGCGGCTATTTTCTGCTCCTTCAAAATTTACAGGGTGACCGATACAGGCATGCAGAGCTGAATCAGAACCTATAGAAGAATTTTTTCGTAAGGTGCTACGAATAGATTTTCGAATTCTTAGAAGTAGAGGGGTTATCAGCGCAACTAAGCGAAAGGCCCGGTCAAATACCATGAGTCGTGGAGTTTTAGGGCTTCCTAACAAGCGTTTTATGCCCTTAAAAAGCCGACCTTTCTCGCCACCATCTACAAATGACTGGCCATAGACTTTTTGAGTATTGGCCTCTTCAGGTAATCCATGGTCCCCAAGTTGCCCAGTCGTCGTGCGCCCTTCGCCTAGTATTTCAGCACTTAACTCGACAGTCCTTCCCATGTTTGCTGAGATATATTCATTAATAGCACTTTGCCCAGTTTGAATCTGAAAATGGCGATCGACATAGGTTGCAGAAGGCATAACGCTGGTATGTTCTTCAAGAGGAATTAAATATACCTTGTCGCCATTGAAAACAGCAGCAGTACTATTACTGGTGCCATAGTCGATGCCAATACCAACAGCGTTCGAATTTTCACTCTCGGCGGTATAGTTATCTGTGGCGTTTGCAGCCGAGAAAAGGGGTTGCTGTGAAGAGTGGGTCACTGTGTTCTGCTCGAATTCACTACTTGAGGAGTTTTAAATAAGCCAGCTCATTATTGCGGCAGGCTATCTTGGTATTACTGAACGATTGGACTAAAACATAACTACTTGCTTGTTAGCTAATACGTCTGCCCTAAGCAAATCGATCGAGTGTTATATCACATCGAGCGCACCAATCTCTACTTGCTAGGGTGGAAATTGGATGTTAATTGATTGAATATGGAGCTTTTTGCACTCCACCCAATGGTAGCTCGTGATATTGTCTCTAAATTTAGCCCGCCCATCCCTTTCCTAGATCGTTTTAGCAAGTAGCTAGAAAGGCGCAAGCTAGTTAACTAGTTGAATAATAGAGAAACTTAACCTATCCTCCACCGTTCAGATATAGAGTTAACATTTTATTCAAGTTGTAGAATTTTATGGGAGTTTTCATGACCGGAGTATCTCTGCGCCAGTTGCGGATAGGTGTATCATCTTTAGTCCTCGTTTTAGTATTAGTCACTGAAGCCAATGCAGGAACGATTGTGCGTGTGAGTACGAGTATGGGTGACTATTCCATCGAACTCCTGGACGACCTGACTCCTTTAACTGTCCAAAATTTCCTGAATTATACAAGGCGTGGTGACTACAACGGTACCTATCTGCATCGCGTTGAAAATAATTTCGTAGTTCAGGGCGGTGCTTATCGATTCCAGTTATTTGTTGGCCCAATCGATATGGCTATGGATCCTCCGGTGGTAAATGAATTTGCGGTGTCAAATACATATGGAACTGTTGCGATGGCTAAATTTTCTGGAGATCCAGATAGTGCCACGAATCAATGGTTCGTTAATACAGCTGACAACAGCAACAGCCTCGATGCAACTAATGGTGGATTCACTGTCTTTGGCAAAGTTCTTGGATCAGGCATGGATGTTCTAGAGGCGATCGATGACTTACCCACGATCAATTTAGGTAGCAAAGCCTCGAATGCACCATATTTTACTCTAAACTACTCCAATCCTCTCGATTTCGTTTACCAAAATGTTGAAGCCGTCGAACGTTTTAGCGAGGCTTATCATATCTATGAAGCTGCGTCTGGCCTTCTAATCACCTCTGTGGATGTCGATAACGGCACGCTAGTTAACTTAAGTCTCGGTACAGTTGCGTCAAGTATAGGGTTAGTTATTCAAGCAGATCTATTTTCAGTAATACCACGACGAGATGCCTATGAAGGTATTGCGACATTTTCAAGCACTGATAATCGCTTACGTATTCCAAACTTGGAAGTTTATTTCAATGGTATTGTCAGCGTTGTGAACAATGTGGTTTTTGTCCTCAGTGATGCAGATAATTTTCGATTTACTCTAGAATCTTATGATCAGTAGTCAGGCTCTCTGAAAGGATTTTTTCTATCTACTAAGACTTATTAGATTTCGGAAACTTGAGTAGCAAAATAGGGACAAGTAGATGTCAGCACCGAGGGGAGAGTTTACATCCAGATTTGGTTTCTTGATGGCGGCATCGGGCTCCGCGGTCGGATTGGGAAATATCTGGGGCTTTCCAACCAATGCAGCATCGAATGGCGGTGCAGCATTCCTTTTTACCTACCTCATTCTAGCCTTCGCACTAGCCTACCCTGCACTGATGGCCGAACTTATTATCGGCCGGCATGCCAGGGCTAACGCAGTTACCGCATTAAAATCTATTTCCTCTGGTCGTGGGAGTACGATGTTGGCTGTATTCATAGGGTTTTCTGGCATTATCACTGTCAGTTTGATTCTCAGTTTCTATGCCATTGTCAGTGGGTGGATGATGGCCTTCTTTCTCGATCCAATTGCACGTCTAATTGGTCTTGATGGCTTTTCCCAATGGTTAACCGAAGACGCTGTGTTAAGGAATAGCATATTTGTCGTTTTATTCATGATGCTAACGGTTGTCATTATTAGTGCAGGCGTGAAAGATGGCATTGAGAAGTGGGCTTCACGGCTGATGCCCTCGCTGGTTATAATTCTTGTTTTGTTGATTATTTATGTTCTGACCCTTCCAGGAGCTATGGATGGTTTGAGAGCGTACTTGGTGCCAGACTTTTCAAGAATTGCTGACCCAGGGTTGCTTGTAGATGCAATGGGCCAAGCTTTTTTTTCCCTGTCTCTGGGGGTCGGAACCATGTTAATTTATGGTTCTTATATTGGTAAGGATGAAAATCTTCCAACCGTAGGGTCCCTAGTCGCGCTCCTCGATGTAGGCATCGCAGTCTTGGCAGGCATGTTAATTTTGCCTGCGATGTATGTTGCTCTTGGAAATGGTGTGGAAATCTATGATGCTGCTGGGGGTTTGATCGCCGGTCCAAGACTTATTGTGTCTGTTCTTCCGGCCCTATTTAATACCATGGGGTTTATGGGAATTTTTGTAGCTCTCGCATTTTTTAGTCTGATGACTATCGCCTCGCTTACTTCCTCAATTTCAATGCTCGAGGTTCCTGTTGCCTACGGAGTCGAGTACCATGGAACAGAGCGCCGCACAGCAGCAGCGGTTATCGGCGCAGCAATTACATTGATTGCGCTAATCATTGTATTCAATTTCGATCTCCTATTTGATTTGGTAGTGACCTATACTACCGAAAAGAGTCAGCCGCTGTTGGGCTTTGCATTTTGTATCTTTGTTGGCTGGATCTGGAGCCGCAATGACATTCTTGCTGAGATTAAACAAGGTTGTTCTGGGGCTGAATCAGGTTTATTTTGGAGAATTTGGCCTTTTTATGTGAAATTTATCTGCCCAGTGGCTATTTTGGTTGTGTACTTTCAATAGACAATGTTAAAACAGAATTGAGCCTATTCGATCTAAGATTCATTTAATATGGGAATGACAGATATGACGAAAGCATCGGAATTACCCCTCAGCTATTCTATTGATTCAACATGTAGCGCAACCTTCCCAAGTCGGCGCGAGTTCCTTACTTCTTTAGCTATCCTACCCGTCGGGGTGGGCGCGGGACTTTTATCCAGCAATGCCTTTTCTGCAGATACTGGAGTGTTAGCAAACGTAAAAGCATTAACTTTTGATGTGTTTGGAACGGTTGTTGATTGGCGCTCTTCAATAATTAGGGAAGGGCAGCTTCTTTCAGCAGCTAAGGGGTTCGATGTCGATTGGCCGGAATTTGCTGATCACTGGCGTTCAGGTTATGGCCCAGCGATGAATAAAGTTCGAACCGGCGAGCTACCTTGGACAAAAATCGATGACCTACATCGGCTAATTTTGGATGAACTGGTGGTTGAATTCGGGATCAATGGATTGAGCGAGGCCGAGATGGATCATTTCAACAAGGCCTGGCATAGGCTTTCTCCGTGGCCAGATACAGTTGCTGGTCTTAACCGCTTGAAAACTAAATTTGTGATTACAACTCTTTCGAATGGCAATGTATCCCTACTCACCAATATGGCTAAGAATGCTGGCATGCCTTGGGATGCAGTACTGTCCGCTGAATTATCTGGGCACTATAAGCCTGATCCAGAGGCCTACCTGAAAGCCGCTGATCTCCTAAGCCTGAGACCTGATGAAGTTATGATGGTTGCGGCACATCCTGGAGATTTGCGGGCAGCTGCGCGCACGGGGCTACGAACAGCTTATGTGATTCGTCCCTTAGAGCGTGGCCCTGGTCGTCCTGTCAACATGAATCCAGATGGTGAATTCGATTTTACCGCTACAGACTTTCTCGACTTGGCCCGTCAATTAGGTGCCTGATTTTGTCTGAAATTGAATTGGACGACAGCGCTAAAGCCGAGCTGGTCGTAAAAATTAAAAAATACTTTGATGAAGAATTACAACAGGAGCTGGGAGGTTTCGAAGCCCAATTTCTGCTCGAATTCTTTTCAGCACAAATGGGGTGTTACTATTATAACCAAGGGCTAGCTGACGGTTTGAAGACATTTGAAAATAAAATGAAAGATGTGGAAGAAGGGATTTTTGAGTTAGAGAAAGCACCGCTTACTTCTAAGTAAAACTTAGCCAGCAGTTTATTATAGTTATTTATTTCCTTTATTTCCTTTATTTCCTTTATTTCCGTAATGGAAGTCGTAAAAAACTCACTACCATTGCTCTGTTGCGATTGGAAAGTTATGTCGCAGCCTACTTTTCAATTAGCAGATTATAATTACCAAGTTAGTACAGTTTCTTCCGCTTTTTTTCCAGAAATGCCTCCCTCCTGAGAAAGTCCTTGGAATATTTGTTTTTGGATCCTCTGTTATTCCTTTCCCACGCCGCGAATGACTATGTCAATACCGAGACGCCTGTGAAAATATATAGTCTTCTTTTACGTGAAATGGGGGCAGAGCTAGGCTGGGCAAAAACCAGCTGTTGTTGACTAATCCTCCTATCCATGTGAAGTTTCGAGCACTATTCGACGGCGAAAGGCTTGGAGTATTACCGAAATGTCATTTCAATCTCATCTACGAAGAATCTTGCTAATTGCGATTTCTGCGCTTGGATTTATTACATGTTCTGAAGACCAAACCAGCAACAATATGCCGACTACAGTCAACCAAGGAGCCGACATGCCCGCTACCAGTCAATTGCAGTCTGAAACGAATCCATTCTTTGCCGAAAGTCCACTTTATTTAAATTATCCACAATTTGATCGCCTTGAGAATTCTCATTATTTGCCGGCATTTGAGAAGGGTATGGCAGAGCAAATGGCAGAAATAGACGCTATTGTCGCGCAAGCAGAGGAGCCGAGCTTCGAAAATACAATTTTGGCTTTGGAAGTTTCAGGTCAATTATTAAACCGAGTTGCTACTGTTTTTTATAATTTGTCTGGCGCGCATACTAATGATGATGTCCGTGCTCTAGAACAACAACTCGCCCCTGCACTAGCTGCTCACGACGATGCTATCGTATTGAATCGAGAAATGTACGCGAAAATTAAAGCCCTTTATGACAATAGGCGAAACCTCCAACTTGATGATGAATCCTTCAGGCTGCTGGAAAAGTATTCGGTGGACTTTATTCGAGCAGGAGCCGCTCTCACGATCGGGCAACAACAACGGATGAAAAGTATTAACGCGCAAATAGCAGTCCTGGAAACCGAATTCAGTCAGAATGTTTTAAGCGAAGTAAACGACCTAGCTATCGTCGTTGATAGTCGTGAAGAGTTAACTGGGCTCAATGAGGCCTTAATTGCCGCATCGGAGCAAGAGGCAAAATCAAGAGAGATGCCAGGAAAATTTGTGATTCCATTGTTGAATACAAGCAGCCAACCTTCCCTAGCAAATTTGCAAAATAGAGCACTTAGGGAACGTATTCATACGGCCTCCTTATCTCGAGGTAGTAGAGGTGGTGAGTTTGATAATCGAGAAACGCTAACGAGTGTGTTGCGGTTGAGAGCAGAGCGAGCCCAACTCTTGGGGTATGAAAATCACTCCGAATACATACTGGAAAATCAAACCGCAGGAACAGTTGCAGCCGTAAATCAACGCCTTGCTGAATTGGCGCCACCTGCTGTTGTTAATGCTAATCGTGAAGCGGCTGATCTACAACAAATGATAGCGGATGACGAACAGAGTTTTTCTTTGGCGTCCTGGGATTGGGATTTCTATACAGAGAAGCTGCGTGCTGCTCGTTTTAACTTTGATGAGAGTCAGCTGCGACCCTATTTTGAGTTAAATAACGTACTGAAGAAAGGGGTTTTCTTTGCTGCGGAAAAGCTCTATGGAATAACATTCTTGGAACGTACTGATTTACCTGTTTATCAAGAAGACGTGCGTGTATTTGAAGTTTTTGATTCTGTAGGAACTACTTTAGCTGTTTTTATTGCAGATTTTTACGCTCGTCCGAGCAAGCGTGGTGGAGCTTGGATGAATGCCTATGTTTCGCAAAATAGATTGCTTAATACTCAGCCAGTTATCGCAAACCATCTTAATATCACTGAACCGCCAGTGGGTGAAGCAACGCTTTTAACTTTTGATGAGGTAACTACGATGTTTCACGAGTTTGGTCACGCGATTCACGGTATGTTCTCTAGTGTTCAGTATCCTTACTTCTCTGGCACTCGGGTTCCAAGAGATTTTGTCGAGTATCCTTCACAGGTTAATGAAATGTGGGCCACTTGGCCGGAGGTGCTGGAGCATTACGCTGTGCATTATGAAACCGGCGAGGCCATGCCAAGAGAATTGTTAAATAAAGTGCTCTCGACGCAGAAATTTAATCAGGGCTTCTCAACCACGGAATATCTTGCTGCTTCAATAGTCGACCAGGCACTACATCAGCTTGGGCCTGAAGAGGTACCTATGGCAGATCAAATTTTAGAATTTGAACGAGCAGTGCTAGCGCGAGCGGGAATCAAACTCGACGAAATCCCACCTCGTTATCGCAGTACTTACTTTTCACATATAATGGGAGGGTACTCAGCTGGGTACTATTCGTATATATGGAGCGAAGTACTAGATGCTGATACGGTCGAGTGGTTTAAAGAAAATGGTGGGTTACTTCGAGAAAATGGTGATCATTTTCGGCGAACTCTGTTATCCAGAGGTGGCAGCGTTGATGCTATGGAATTGTTTCGGGATTTCAGAGGAAGAGATGCGGCGATCGAGCCACTACTGGAGCGCCGAGGCTTAAATTAAAGCGGTCATGCTGGCAGTTTTTATTCCTGCTAATTTAAGTAACAGAAGGCTTATCTCATCCCAGGGGTTAGCCTTAGACATTCCTTTAATTGATTGATCTATTAGGCGGGCATGTTGCAGCAATTGCCAAATATCTTGTTGCGTGGTTTTTTGTAGTGCGCGACCCACAGCTTGTTTCCGGTTAAACCAAACATGGGATGATTGCATGATGGCATTGATGTTTTGCCCGTGGGATTTTTTCTCCACCATTGGCAGCAAGCTTCTAAGTTCTCGAGTTATTGCAGCAAGTATTACTAGGGGAAAGATTCCTTCGCTTTTTAGCCCTGAAAGAATTTTTTGAGCACGAGTTGCATCTCCTAACAATGCAGAGTCGACAAGATTATACACACTGAATTTTGAACTATCGGCAACTACTTGTAGTACCGTTTTCGAGTCGAGCTTCACTACTTGCCCTGGCTCAGAATTGGAGAGTAATTTGAGCTTTTCTATCTCTTGCACTGCGGCGAGTAGATTGCCCTCTATTTTCTCGCTCAACAAGCGGATTGCATCTCTTTCCGCTTCGATCCCTTCGCTAATAAGTCTCCGGGACAGCCAGTCATGGAGATTGTCTCGGTTAATTGGCCAGATTTGCACTAATACTGCATCGGCTTCTATTTGTTTAAACCATTTCGTGTTTAAAGTAGATGCATCTAGTTTTGGACTGGTAATTAGAATCACAAAATCTGGTGCTGCTTCGTCCAGATAGGACTGAAGTGCTTTCTTACCGGCATCTTCGATTTTTGCACTGCTAAATCTGAGCTCAATAATTTTGTGGTCAGAAAACAATGAGAGGTTACCAACCGCATGAGAAAAATTGCCCCAATTGAAGCTTCGGTCAATGTCGAATATTTCGCGTTCTTGAAACCCATCAGCTCTAAGTTTGGTTCTAATTAAATCTGTGGATTCTTGCATTACCAAAGGTTCGTCACCTGCTAACCAATATAGAAGGGAGTTACTATTGTTCAGCGTCTGCTTTAATTGTTCTGCTTTAATTTTCAGAAAACTTCTCTCCCTAAAGATTCACTGATTCTAATCTTCGCATTAGTTGATTCACTAATTCTCGCCGCATCTCTGTGGTTATAATTTCAATTTCTTCCTGGTTGCCGTTAATATTCTCTATATCTTCAAAATATATTCTCTCAACGAAGAGAGTTTCCGCGTCAATTAACATTTCATCACCAAGCCCAAAAGCCATAGTTATTGATAAGCGTAATTCGTATTGCGCAGCACGGGCGCGGGGATTAACCGTTATTGGTCGACTTTCTGAAGCTTCATTGCTAATAGCGAGAATAGGTGTGTCTGTTGATGTGTCTAATGCGCCGGCTGTAGTAGTGACGCTTGCAACCTGAAGGCTACGATTCAATAGTCGGGCAAATTCACTATTCGGTTGTTGAATACTAAGTTGGACTGAAGTGAATTTTGACGAAAGCACATCGCTGCTACGTAAACTATAACCGCAGGACGAGCTTATTAGGCAGATAACTAAGGCGAGAATGATGTTGCGCGAAGAAATCAATAGATTGATCAATAGGTTATTGTTAATAAGAGGCTGAATCATGATTTCACTGGCAGTTTAGGCTACAACTATATTAACTAATCGACCCGGAACTACAATGATTTTACGAACAGTTTTGCCATTCGTGTATTTTTTGATGGACTCATGATTACTGGCAATGCCTTCTAGAGCCTGCTGACCCAAATCCTTCGAGACTTCAATTTTTGCTCTCACTTTGCCGTTTACCTGCAAGACTATCAATATTTGCTCTTGTGTAAGAGCTGATTTGTCCAAAAGAGGCCAATTGGCATCTATAACAGCGCCGGTATGTCCGAGATGATTCCAAAGAGCATGTGAAAAATGCGGGACCACGGGTGACAACATTAAAATAATCGTATCCAAAGCTTCTTGGATAATAGCTTTGTCCTGATCTGAATTATTGTCACGAACAAATTTTGTTACGGTGTTGAGTAATTCCATTGTTGCCGCAATTGCAGTATTGAAAGTGTGACGCCTGCCATAATCATCGGTTACTTTTTCCAAGCTTTGGTGAGTTTTTCGACGCATGTTAATTTGATCGGTGCTCAATTCCGTTTTGGAAAAATCTGCTACCGTACAAGCAGTATGGGAGGATACGATCTTCCAAAGCCGCTTAAGAAATCTATTGCTGCCTTCAACGCCGCTATCAGACCAATCCATGGATTGGTCTGGAGGCGACGCAAACATAGTAAACATACGCACGGTGTCGGCGCCATATTTTTCAATCAAGGGTAAGGGGTCTACGGTATTGCCTTTAGACTTAGACATCTTAGTGCCGTTGTTTAATACCATTCCTTGGGTTAATAAATGATCGAAAGGTTCGTCTGAATTTATCAGACCTTCATTACGCATTAATTTATGAAAAAACCTGGCATACAGCAAATGCAGAATGGCGTGTTCTATACCGCCAATATATTGATCGACGGGTAACCAATAATCGGCCCGCTCATCTAACATTGCCTCATCTTGATCGCGGCTAGCATATCTCGCGTAGTACCAAGAAGACTCCATGAAGGTATCGAAGGTGTCAGTTTCTCGCGTGGCAGGGCCACCACATTCGGGACAGTTGGTTTCAAAAAATTCAGCAAGCTTAGGTAAGGGGGATCCACTATCGTCAAAATCGATGTTTTCAGGTAATCGAACTGGCAAGTCTTTGTCTGGCACAGCCACAGCACCGCACTTTGTGCAATTGATTATGGGTATTGGTGCGCCCCAGTATCGTTGTCTGGATACGCCCCAGTCGCGCAAGCGAAAATTTACTTTCTTTGTACCTTTGGATTTCGCTTTGAGGTGCTGTTCGATAGCTGAGAAAGCTTGGTTAAAATTCATGCCATCGAATTCACCAGAATTAATCAACAGGCCTTTCTCAATAAAGGCCTGCTGTTTCAAATCACAGTGGCTGTCATCTGAAGCGGGTTTAACAACTTGCTTAATGTTCAGTTCATACTTCTTGGCGAACTCCCAATCCCTTTGATCGTGGGCGGGTACTGCCATGACGGCACCAGAACCATATGTCATTAGCACAAAGTTAGCGACAAAAATGGGGACTTGCTCTTGGCTGATCGGATGTATGGCTGTTAAGCCAGTATCCATACCTAGTTTTTCCATCTTCGCCATTTCGGCTTCAGCTAACTTAACGTTTTTCTGGGTTTCAATGAATTTCGCCAGTTCTGGATTAGTAACAGCAGCCAGGGTTGCCAGCGGGTGTTGCGGCGCCACCGCCACATAGGTGACACCTAAAAGTGTATCTGGCCGGGTTGTGTAGACAGATAAAATCTTAAGCTTGTCGTGAACTGGAGTGGCGACCTCGAAATCTAATTCCACACCTTCGGAGCGTCCAATCCAATTACTTTGCATGGTTTTAACTTTTTCCGGCCAACCATCAAGCTTCTCTAGATCGTCTAGTAATTCCTGAGCGAAGTCTGTAATTTTAATAAACCACTGAGGGATGTTTCTGCGCTCAACGACTGCGCCGGATCTCCATCCTTTGCCATCTACAACTTGTTCGTTTGCTAGAACCGTTTTGTCTACGGGATCCCAGTTGACTTCAGCTTCTTTTTTGTAGACCAAGCCTTTTGCGAATAAGCGAGTAAAAAACCATTGCTCCCACTTGTAGTAGTCTGGGTGGCAGGTGGCAAGTTCTCGCGACCAATCATAGGCGAAACCCAGTTGCTGCAACTGATCGCGCATGTACCCAATATTTCTATAAGTCCACTTGGCGGGTGCGACTTTATTTTGCATGGCTGCGTTTTCAGCGGGTAGGCCGAAGGCATCCCAGCCCATTGGCTGAAGTACATTTTTACCTTGCATGCGCTGGTAGCGAGAAATTACATCGCCAATCATGTAGTTGCGCACATGGCCCATGTGCAAATGGCCACTGGGGTAGGGAAACATAGAGAGACAATAGAATTTCTCCTTATTCGGATCTTCCGTAACCGCGAAGCTATTATTGTCTCGCCAATACGCTTGGGCAGCCATTTCGACTTGTTGAGGTAAATACTGAATATCTGACTCACTCATTCGCGTTTCATCACTCTTGCTGCGTTACACTCTATTGTAATCTTGCTAGAGCCCCGGAGCTATCGGCCCGCAAAACCCGCAAGCATAACCCAGAGAAGGGTTTACAGGTAGTGGCTCTGCAAAAAAAGATACTGAAAGCTTTCAGATTGGCTCTAGAATTGGACCTAATGACACTAGGTCAGAAGTAAGCATGTCTAAAATTACCGAATCAAAACCGCAACTGACGAAAATGTAGGGTGGAGGTTCATCCTAATTTTTTACGGGTGTCTACTAGGGCTGAAGTAACCTTGATGAGTTTAATTTGGCGACTATCAGCATTTAGTACGGTAACGAGAAATGGGCCTATATGAATTGTCTCTCCCCGCTCAGGAATATGTCCAAATTGCTGCAGCGCCATACCACCAACGGTAGTAAATTCCTGATCGTTGAATTCAGTATTGAAATATTCGTTGAATTCATTCACCGGCGTTAATGCTTTAACGATGTGATTTTCATCATCAAACTTTTTGATGTAACTATCATCGTCGACATCGTATTCATCTTCGATTTCACCAACAATTTGCTCTAAAACATCTTCGATAGTTACTGCTCCACAAACACTGCCATATTCGTCGATTACAATTGCCATGTGATGGCGTGTTTCTCGGAATTCTTTCAAAAGGACATTGAGTCTTTTGCTTTCAGGTACAAAAGTTGCGGGTCTCACTATATCTTTTATACTGAATTTTTCGTGACTAGTGTTCAGAATTAACGGAAGAAGGTCTTTGGCTAAAAGTATTCCCATGACATTGTCTAAATTGTGACCCACTACAGGAAATCTGGAATGTGATGCTTTAGTGACAAGTTGAATAATTTTTTTGGCAGGTAATTTGGCTGATACCGTCACCAATTGCGAGCGAGGAATCATTATGTCTCTAACTTGCATATTTGATACTTGGAGAGCACCTTCGATAATACTTAGAGCATCAGCGTCGAGTACTTGGTCTTGCTCAGCATTACGCAACAACTCGAGCAGACTTTTTGTGTCGGTGGGTTCGTCAGAGAAAAATTGTGCAATTTTATCGATCCAAGAGGATGGTCTTGGATCGATGCTAGATGGTTCGTCTGTCATTAGGGTGACTTTTTAGTCTCTCCGATAATTACTAAGATCGAGATTTTCTTGCAGTAATAGGAATTACCCTACCAAATAAGGGTTTGGTAATCCAAGTTTTTCAAGTGCTTTTATTTCTAATTCTTCCATCAATTGTGCTTCCTCTTTCGTTCTGTGGTCATACCCAAGTAGATGGAAAAGTCCGTGAATAATAAGATGAGCCCAATGTGCCTCAAGTTTCTTACCCTGATCTGTCGCTTCTTGTTCGATAACAGCAGGGCACAGTGCGAGATCACCCAAGGGCCTAAATTCGAGTAATGTTTCTAGTTCATCGGGAAATTCCGCAGGAAACGATAATACATTCGTTGCAGAATTTTTTTGGCGATATTGGGAATTTAGAGCTTGAGAGTCTGCCGATGTAACAAACCGAATACTTACATTTACAGTAGTGTTTGTGTCCTCAGATCCGATGTGAGGCATTGAATTGGTGATCCAGTTTTCACATTGTGTAGCGTTAGGAACTTCGTGCTCCTCGCAATCATTTGTGATCTCAACTGTCACGTTCATTGGCCTGAGGTGAATCTTGTCCGCTTAGAGTTGATACAGAATTTAGATCGAAGTCGTCATAAGCTTCGACGATCTTTTGTACTAGCCGATGCCGAACTACGTCTTTGGCATTAAAGTAAGTGAAACCAATCTCATCAATTTCGTCTAATACCTTGCTTACATGTACTAAGCCAGAACGAGTTCCTTTCGGTAAGTCGATTTGAGTGATATCGCCGGTGATAACTGCTGTGGAGCCAAAACCAATTCTGGTGAGGAACATTTTCATTTGAGCGCAAGTAGTGTTTTGGCTTTCATCTAAAATAATAAAGGCATTGTTCAAAGTTCGGCCGCGCATATAAGCTAACGGAGCAACTTCAATTACATTTTTTTCAATTAATCGGCTAACTTTTTCAAATCCTAGCATTTCATAAAGAGCGTCGTACAAAGGGCGTAAATAGGGGTCTATTTTCTGGGCCAGATCACCAGGAAGAAATCCGAGTTTTTCCCCAGCTTCAACAGCAGGCCGTACTAGTAATATGCGATTTATTTTTTCTTTTGTTAGTGCTTCGACTGCGCAGGCAACTGCTAAGTAGGTTTTTCCTGTTCCAGCAGGCCCGATACCAAAATTTATGTCGTGCTTGAGAATGCTGCTCACATATTGTCGTTGATGTGTGCTGCGGGGTTTAACTGAGAATTTCGGTGTTTTAATTAAGGTAAAATCGTCAGCTTCTTCAGGTGACCCGTTCCGAATTTCCTGCAAAACCAAGTGCACCTGGTTCGGGCTCAAGAGCTTTTCATTCGCAGTTGAAGCATAAAGAGATTCAAGAATTAAACAGCCATCGGATATAGCAGACTCAGAACCAGAGATTTGAAAGACATTTCCGCGCTGCTGAATTTTCAAAGCAAGAATAGATTCTACCTGTTGAATGTGTTCGTTTAAGCGCCCGCAGAGGTTGGCGAGTCTCTGGACGTTGTCTGGATTGAGGGTCAGACTATGTGTGTGGGTTGTCATGCAGCTTATTAATAAACCTCAGTTTTTCCTATGTAAGCCAGTATATCAGGCTAACTTCAAAGAGTCCCTAATAGAGAATTAGGAAGGGCTTCAGTAATATGTATCTGAGTGAAACCACCGATTAATGCTTGCTCTTCACAAGGGAAATTTACTACCCGATTATTTTCGGTTCTGCCTTGTAGGTCTTTTGGATTGCGTTTGGAGACGCCGGTGACTAGAATTCTCTGCTTGGAGCCAATCATGCTAGTGCTAATGGCAGTTGCCTGCTTGATAATCTGTGATTGAAGGATGGCCAATCTGTGTTTTTTTTCCTGCTCCGGTGTCGGATCTTTCAATTCTGCCGCCGGCGTACCGGGCCTTGCGCTGTAAATAAAGCTAAATGATGTATCGAAACCTATTTCTATTATTAGGTTCATCGTATCTTCAAAATCCTTATTGGTTTCCCCCGGAAAACCAACTATAAAATCTGACGACAAGCTAATATTGGGCCGGTTGGTACGAACCTTTCTAATAATGGATTTATATTCAACAGCTGTGTGCCCGCGTTTCATCGCTGCTAAAATTCTGTCTGAGCCGCTTTGAACCGGTAAGTGTAAATGATCGACCAACTCTGGCACACTGGAATATACATCGATCAAATTTTCAGAAAACTCCAGCGGATGAGATGTGGTGAATCGGACCCGGTCGATATTCTCAATGCTTGCGACATATTGTATCAATAATGCCAGGTCTGCGAGATTTCCTTCATGATCCAAACCTCGGTAAGCATTAACATTTTGCCCCAGCAGATTTATCTCCCTCACTCCGTGATCAGCCAGATGTGCCGCTTCGGCTAACACATCATCAAGAGGGCGTGACACTTCTTCACCGCGGGTATAAGGAACGACACAGAAACTACAATACTTACTGCAACCTTCCATTATGGTTAGAAAAGCTTGGCAGGATTCAGCTTCTGGCTGTGGCAGATAATCAAATTTTTCAATTTCAGGAAAGCTGATGTCTACTACTGGCTTTCCAGTTATGGCTTCGGCAAACATCTGCGGAAGTTTATGCAGTGTTTGTGGGCCAAATACGACATCAACATATGGTGCTCTTTTTACTATTGCTGCGCCTTCTTGGCTGGCGACACAGCCTCCGACCGCGATCTTTAGATCGGGGTTAAGCTGCTTCAATTCCCGCCAGCGACCCAGTTGGTGGAAAACTTTTTCTTGAGCTTTCTCTCTAATTGAGCAGGTATTTAATAGTAACAAGTCTGCTTCACAGGCTTCACCCACCAAGGTTGCGCCATCAGAATCTTTGAGAAGATCTAGCATGCGTGCAGAATCATACTCGTTCATCTGGCAGCCATGGGTCTTAATAAAGACTTTCTTGGCTTTCGGCGCTGAATCGGTTTCAATTATGGCTTGATCCTTTGAGCTGGATTTCACTGTTGTTCCTGCTTAATTAAGATTACTGATTGAAGGCTCGGGAAAAGGGAAAGAATTATAACAGCAATTACCGCCGTCGCTTAATCAAGATTTATCTCATAATGACTTGAAATACATCGAATAATCCTAATATTAGCGTTACGCTAGCAACAATGTCGCTAATGTGAATTTTAAGATAGTGCCTTGGCTTTTAATCCCTTTCCCTTTTATATTATAAGAGACTGATTTTAATGAAAAATTCTGCTGAGATATACAAAATAACTTTTCTAAATAAAGGGAAGGTCTATGAAGTATTTGTAAAACAGGTATATCAGAGCGATCTTTATGGATTTATAGAAATAGAAGATTATGTCTTCGATGAACGCTCACAGTTGGTCGTAGACCCTGGTGAAGAGAAGCTTAAAGCGGAATTTAATGGAGTTAAGCGAAGTTTTATTCCCATTCAAGCCATTATTCGCATCGATGAAGTAGAAAAGAGTGGTGTAAGTAAAATTAGTAATGGGGGCAATATCACTCCTTTCCCTGTTTCTCTCACTGGTGGTAAAACTGATACCAAGGATTCTTGATATCCCGTGTTTGAGTGCTACTGCAGCTAAAATTTCCCTGAGGGTTGTTGTTCTGTGAGTTCATCTCCTCACCCCTACACAGATCTTCGCCCTGAAACCGTTCTCGCCGCAGTGGAGAGTCTTGGCTTCGATCCCAATGCGAGTATTTTTGCTCTTAACAGCTATGAGAATCGTGTCTATCAAGTAGGGATTCATGATGGTCCTGCAATAATCGTAAAGTTTTACCGTCCCGATCGTTGGACGGATGCTCAAATCATCGAAGAACATGAATATACAAAAGAGCTGGCAGGATTAGAAATACCGGTTATAGCGCCAATGGAATTTCCTGGAATTGGTTCAATTTCGCAGTTTGAGAATTTTCAGTTTGCGGTTTTTCCACATTTCATTGGGAGGCCACCGGAGTTAGACAACCTCGATAATTTATTAGTCATGGGTAGGTTTGTCGGCCGTATTCATGCAGTAGGTGCCATGCGTAACTTTAAGCATCGAGTTCATTTTTCGGTGGATAAGTTTGGTATTCAGAGTAGGGAGTTTCTACTGATAAATGATTTTTTGCCAACGGATCTGGTGCAGGCTTACGATTCTCTGTCGCAAGATTTACTTTCTAGAATTGATGTGCGCATGCGCGAGCATGGAGAAATTCATACGCTACGCATTCACGGTGACTGCCACCCAGGGAACGTATTGTGGAAAGGAGGTATTCCAAATTTTGTCGATTTTGATGACACCATGACTGGTCCGGCAATACAGGATTTATGGATGATGCTTTCCGGAGAGCGCGATCAGCGTCAGGCACAACTTCTTGAGCTGGCGGAAGGCTACAATGAATTTCATGATTTTAGGCCATCAGAATTGGTATTGGTAGAATCGCTACGAACTTTACGTTTAATGCATTATGCTGCGTGGTTAGCTAGGCGCTGGGAAGATCCGGCATTCCCCTTGAGTTTTCCCTGGTTTAATACCGAACGCTATTGGGCAGAACATATACTGGAACTGAGAGAACAATTGTCGGCGTTAGATGAGCCGCCCCTTATTTTGATTCAATAGTCCCTAGTCCGGTGCCTTTAACTTCTTCTGCACTATCCATATAGACATGAGCCAGTTCAGATTGTTGTAACCACTCTACCCCTGCGGATTCTTCCTTAAGCATTGCAATAGTAGCAATTGATCCAGCTACTGTGCAAAGGTTGCCTGCTACACTTACAGCCCTTAGCCCCGAGCATGGCCAACCTGTTTTGGGATTGAGAATATGGCTATAACGTCTACCTTCATGAACAAAAAATCTTTCATAATCGCCACTGGAGGCAAGACCGCCATCCATAATCTCAATTTTCGCCATTAGTGAGCCATCACCTTTAGGATCGGCTACACCGATTGGCCAGGGCATATCTCCGGGCTGCGGGCCGATGACAGCAAAATCTCCACCCATATTGATTAAGCCATGCTTAACGCCTAGCCGGCGTGCTAAATTTGCGACTGCATCTGCGGCATACTCTTTTACAATCCCGCCGAAGTCTATTTGCATTTTTGCCGGCAACATTAGCCTAGATTTTCTCCAGGACAGCCGGTTAAAACCTACGTGCTCAAGTAGCTCGTCAATTTCTGATTGGTCTGGGACACGACCGGACTTGAAATCCCAGGCCTGATTGAGTACCCCCGCAGTAACATCAAATAGACCACTACTTTGTTCATAGCAAGATTGCGCATGTTCGAATAATTTTTGTGTTTCGGAGTCGATTCGCACACCCATACGATTGCCGGCAGAAAAATTTATTTCTGAGACAAAGCTGTTGGAACGATAGCGGGAAAATTTGTTTTCAAGTCGATGCACTTCAGAGGAGAGTTTTCGAGTTACATTCTTGGCATTTATTCGGGATTCATCAAATATTTGCACTTCACAAAAACTACCCATGGCATTAATTGAGAAACGTTTAAGAGTTGGATTCATAATCTGCTGCAGAATTAGTTAAAACGAATAGTCGAAACCCAGCGAGACACGATTGTACTTAACTAGTGCCGTACTAGGTTGCGACACTTTATATGCTGAATACTTTTCCTTTGCAATATATCGTTCGGTACTGAGGGTGACTATCCACTTGTCCAATTCAAGAATGAAGTTAATTCCACCGCTAATAGCTCCAAATGCTGACAGGCGGTAGTCGCTGGATTGGTATTCGGTCAGAGGGTTAAGGGGATTATCAATATTGGTGAAAAAGTCCGCAGAGGACTGGCTGTAATAGCGAAGATGGGGAACAATTTGTAGCGATTTGCCGACATTTTGGTGCCACGACATATCTGCGGTATGGGAGTTAATACCAAAATCATCATGGTAGTAACGATAATTAGTATGCCAAGCCGCGTCAGCATCTACAAAGAAGCGCCGGTAGGAGTTTGACCAGGCAAATTGTTTTTTGTCCTCAGGCCGAACATCTCTTAATTTATAAGGATCGCTCAAAAAACCTGTTTGTTCGGTGATGCTAATGGCCGATTGAAAAGTAGATAACTGATTGATTATTTGGCTAACAGAAACAAAAACTGAGCTACTCTGTTTGTCATCGTTAATAATACGATTGAAGATTTCAGCGTCGGTGGGGAATATTTCATCCTCAGAGTGACTGAAGCCGAGGGATACTGTGGTCAAATCGCTATTGAAATGGCGCTCACCACTAAAGCCGATATACACAGCGCGATAGTCATTCTCTTCTGAATAACCAATATTTCCTCCAAAACTACCATTCTCCAAATAATATCTAGCGCCAATTGATGCTTCAGATCTTCGATCATGAATCCCACTTGCGCCACTGAGATTAACTACGGGTTCGCCATTAGCACCAGCGGTGGTAAACCATGGTGATGCTCCGCTTAGAGTTTCATAGTTTGCGTCGAAATTAATTGCCATATTCCGGCCGAGAGGGGAGACTAACTTGAATTGATGCACATCAATATCGTATCTATTCAAATCACCAAACAGGACTTCTCTGCGAGAGAGGTCATCTTCTTTGTAATTGGAAATTTTGTATGAGACCGCGCTTTCAGTTGGCGGGGCATCGGCTGTGGCAATGCCTGGAAGAGCAAGGGCTGTAGTGGATAGTGCTAGTAGGCTTCGGGATCGACGCTTTCTTCTGAGGGCCTTCGAGTGCTGCATTTTTGGAGCTTTCACCATGGTTGATCGTTTTTGTCTAAGAGAAATGCTAAGAGTTGGCTTGATTTTAGCTAGCGCTGTTAATTGTTAATTAGTAGAGATGTTTAGTTGCAACCACAGCCGCCACCGGCCGCATTATTTCCGCCGGAGGAAGCTTCCTTAGAAAAAAAGATGTGATCATTTAATGCGCTTTCTAGAATGTCGGAATCCCAGCTCATTTCCTTTTTCGACAAATAACCCCGTTCCCAAGGGCGAACTTGAGAACAAGCATTTAGAATCAACATGCTGAAGGCTACGAACAGAATTACTTTGATATTGAGCATCATCAAACCCAGATTAGAGGGCTAGTTAATTTTCCGCGAGTGTTTTCTGAACCTCGGCTTCGATAGTTTCCATATCGCCATCTCGAAAGCCCATGTGCACAAGTTTGACTTCACCATTCGGCGCGATCAAATAGGACGTAGGCATACCAATGACTTCAAATAGTTCAGCAGAGCCACCTTCTGGGTCAGAAGGAATTAGGAAATCCAGTGGCGTATCCAATAGGAAATCTAAGCCATCTTCGATTGGATTATCAAGGTTAATCGCGACTACTTCCAAACCTTGATCTTTATACTTGTGATACATCTCGTTATACATCGGCAGAGATAGAATGCAGGGCGCGCACCAAGATGCCCAAAAATCCAGATAGACTGTTTTACCTTCAAGGCTGGCTGATGAGATTTCAGCCTTGCCTTCATAGATTGAAGGTAGAGTGAATTCAGGAAGGACTTCACCTTCTTCAACTGCGGAAGAATTGAAACCTATAAGCACCAATGCCACGGCGAAAATTGATTTAGAGAGATTGACCACAGCTTTTATGTTTTTCATAACTATTCCTTTAAGGAAACCTCATTCTTCGAGAACACTCCCTTAGGGAGCTGGCCCAGTAAATGACAGTTTTATTTCAGATATAAACTACTATAATTATTAACTATAACGTAGGAGCTCGATTATCGTCTACAGAGAATGCCTACTGTTTATCCAGGATTCGCCACTGGTGTGGGTAGATTTCGAACCAATAGTTGCCAGCGCCTTCGTTGAATCTTCAACTGGAAATGAATTGCTCTATATTTGTCTCTGAGCTGGAGCTGATCCCATTGTCCAAGAGTTTCTTGCAATTGTTTGCCTTTAGCTTCGTACCAGGCCTGTCTATGTTCGGTCCACAGTTGCAGAGTTTGTAAGAATTGTTCGTATTCCTGTGCGAGTTTTTCTTGCCAATTTTGTGACAGATTGAATTGTTCGCACCTTTGGGCAGCAAGGCGGTATTGTAAGTCTAATTTAGCTTTTTCAATTTGCGCTAGAGAGCAGCGTTTAAGGTCATGCGTTAAACCAATTCTGGAGCAAAGGTTTATCATCCATTTGGTTGGATCATAGTGCCACCACTTAACTCCATTTCTATAATCCCATTGAAAGGTGTGATGATAATTGTGGTAGCCCTCGCCATAAGTGATTAATGCCAAAAAGGAGTTATCTCGAGCTGAGCATTTATCACTGTACGGTTGCTGCCCCCATATATGTGCAAGAGAATTAATTAAATAGGTTATGTGTTGACTAAGTACGAGGCGCAGAAGGCCACCTAATAACAATCCTGCAATTATGTCGCCATGAATGAGGCCCAAGAGAGCCGGTAGTGCAATATTGCTAAGTAGCACAAGGTTGAGATAATTGCGATGTTGCCACATCACAATTGGGTCGCGTTGCAAATCTTGGACATTAGAAAGATCACTGGGGGAGCTCTCGTAGTTTCTTAAGATCCAGCCAATATGAGAAAACCAAAAACCACGGCCAGCTGAATAGGGATCTTTAGCATTATCATCTACATGTTGATGGTGCCGGCGATGATCCGATGCCCAATTTAGTACATCATTTTGTAGTGCACAGGCTCCACCGATAGCAAAGATAATCCGCAGGATACGATGGGCGCTATAGGTTTTGTGGGACCAAAGCCTGTGATAACCGGCAGTGATAGATATGCCGCAAAAACCCATAAGGAGTGCAAAGATTATCCATTCGTAGACGTCGTAACCAAAGAAATACCCGTAAAGAGGTACGAGGACTACTGCAAATGCAGGTGTTAGGCTAAACAACAACATATTGGTCCAATTGATTGGTGCTTTTTCATTCATTGATGCATCCTTCATATTACTGACGATTTTGGCCATGTTGGCCTAACTGGGTTTTGCTTCTCTGTAGAGATTATCGATTAGCAAACTCGATAACGTATAGAGAAATCTAATTCTATTAGACTATTGTCTCATTCCCAAGGCTAGAACTTAGTGCCGAAATTTGAAACTATTTCTTTGCCCAAAGCTTCGACTTTTATGTCGTTTGAATTAGCAGGGTCGGAGTAACAGCAACAGGATGTCGGGATTTTCTTCGAATTAGGATAGTGATTATGAATGACAAAATTATTGAATTGGAAACAAAATTTAGTTTTCAAGAAGACACGTTGCAGCAACTCAACGAAGCAATTATAAGACAACAGCGTCTAATTGAAGGGCTAGCGCTTGAAGTTAAGGGATTGAAGGAGCAACTCGAAGATGCGGTAGAAAAAACTGAGGCTAGCTTTGATGGTAATACAGAGCAAGAAAAGCCTCCACATTATTGAGTTTGCTTGCCCCGTTAATTTTGGTTTACTCATCGCTGTGCGGGATAATAGTCAAACAGCAGTTAATCCATTAAGTAGAACTATATTAATTAACCAATAGCAGCAACATCGTCTGCTTGAAGACCTTTATCACCTTCGCTAACAGAGAATTCGACACGTTGACCATCACGTAATACCCGATGCCCTTTTCCTCTAATGGAGCGAAAGTGGACAAACACGTCGTCTCCATTGTCTCTGGTGATAAAGCCAAATCCCTTATTGGCATTAAACCATTTCACGTCACCTGACTCTCTGTTCGCAGAGTCGTCGAAGATATAGTCGTCAGAGTAGTCGTCTGATCCTGCGTTACCCCAGAAAGCAGATATCAAGATGATTACAAAAAGTGAAAGGGCGATCATTGGAAGATTGTCGATTGTTAATTTAAATTCCACCTGGCTTAAAAAATAGAGCGGGGCGCACGCTAACAAAGTTAAAATGGCAGCGATGGATATTGGTTTTTTAAACATTTTGTTACTCTTGTTTTTATTAGGTGGTGTAAAAATACACTACTGTCTGAGTAATGAAAACCTTCACTGCGCAACATATTCGCTGCTTGTCAAATTCTCTTCCATTAAATTCAAAAATGCATATTTCTACGGAAAAGCATGAGCTTGCTTAAGTAGGATTCAGCTTTGAAATCTTGAAACCGAATGAGGATAAGTAAATGAGCAAGATGCAAAAATTAGTGATAGTCCTGACTTTTGTCACTATATCAGCAAACACTCGGGGTCTGACTAGCTTAGAAACGGCTCAGGTTGTGAATTCTAAGCCTGTTTGAGTATTGTGTGTACTATATAGTACTTAAAAACTCTTTGTTCAAATCAAGGAAAATATAATTATTCGTTAACGAAACTTTCTAGAAATAGAATCCCGCAAAAACGGCGCAAAGTGTCATCAAAAATAAAAACCACTTAATGCTATTGGGGGATGCTTTAACTGCGACCTTTACTGCCAAGTGCGCGCCAGTCATAGAGCCGACTGCCAGAACCAATCCTGGCACCCACATGACTTGATCAAAGATGATGAAAACTATTAAAGAGACTACAGTGAATGCCAATGCGCAAGCCATTTTTAGCGCATTGGCGCGCAGTAAATCGTAGCGCAACCCTCCAGCCAGGGCCGCCAATAGAATAAACCCCACGCCAGCTTGCACGAATCCGCCATAGACCCCCGCTGCAAAAAGGCCCCACCAGGCGCGACGGTTAGTTTTAGGGGAAAGTACTTCAGTACCAGGTGGCGGAGCAATAACGTTCGGTTTTAACAAAATTAGTAGAGCCATCACTACAATGGTGCCTAGCAATAGGGGTTTTAAATACAGGTTCGGCAATAAAGCAGCCCCCAGAGCTCCGATGAGTCCGCCCACCATAGTCGGAATTAGAATGGGCACTATTGCCGGTCGGTCAAGACTATTATGTTTGTCGAAACCCCTTACGCCGACTACGCCTTGGAGTAGTATGGACACCCGATTGGTGGCGTTTGCTATGTCAGCAGGTAGGCCCAACACCATGAGTGCGGGCAAGGTGAGATTGGAACCACCGCCAGCAATAGTATTAATACTGCCAGCAATGAATCCCGTTACACATAGTAGGATAATACCAGTTAAGTCGAGATCCATATTTTTAATTCAGTTCCGAATTTGTTGCGGTGCTTTCAGCGATAGTTCGGTAATCGTCCAGTCTTTGGTGTCTTCAATTGTAGTTTCCAATTGCGTTTTGCTTAGTCTTTAACTTTATTGGACAATACGTGGCTTAAACTACCAGCAAGGATAACAGGAAGTAATAACAATGGCGCAGCATTTAAAAGTCGTAATGGCTCAGCTAGATTTGATTGTCGGAGATATTGATTCGAACACCGAATTACTTCTCAGCAGTGCTCGTCGTGCTATTGCAGAATTTGAAGCTGATCTTATTGCCTTCCCCGAATTAACTCTCACAGGGTACCCACCAGAGGATTTACTACTCCGACCCAGCTTGCAGCCACGGATAAGTCATGCAATTGATCAAATCCTCGCAGCTGATTTGAATATTTATTTGGTGTTTGGTCATCCCCTTAAAGAAGGTGATTCGCTCTTTAATGCTCTAAGCATAATTAAGGGAGGCAAACTTTTAGCAACTTATCGAAAACAATGTTTACCAAATTATCTAGTTTTCGATGAGCGAAGGTATTTTGACGCTGGTAGCGAGCCACTGGTTATGGAAATTGCCGGATCAAATATTGCCTTCAATATTTGTGAGGATATGTGGGAATCTGCTCCTATCGAACTAGTAAAGTCGCGCTGTGCTGATCTCCTCATCAATATAAATGCGTCACCTTTTAGTATTAACAAACTGTCTGAAAGACAGCGATTGCTAAAGCAACAATCAATAAAGGGTGGATTTCCAATTATCTATGTCAATTTAGTTGGGGGGCAGGATGAACTGGTATTCGATGGCGGATCAATGGCCATTGCCGCGACCGGTGAATGTAAATATTTGGCACCACGGTTTGAAGAAGGTTTGTATTTGGTAGACATCGGTCTAGAAAAAAAGGATGAGGATTCTACTAGGCATGCCAGTTCATCACTCACGATCGATTCTTATAATATTGCGCCACCAATGTCGATGGAAGCAGAAGTCTATAGCAGTTTAGTTATTGGTGTTCGAGATTATGTGGAGAAGAATAAATTCTCGGGAGTAGTGTTGGGTTTATCCGGAGGCATTGATTCCGCTCTGACATTGGCTATTGCTGTAGATGCTTTAGGAGCTGCTCGAGTTCATGCGGTTATGATGCCATTCGAATTCACCTCACAATTGAGTCTGGATGCGGCCGCTGAACAGGCCAATACTCTTGCAGTGAACTATCAAGTGATTCCAATATCTAATATTTATAATGCCTTTATCGAATCATTAAAGGTTGAATTTAATGAAACTCAAGTCGACGTTAGTGAACAAAATATTCAAGCACGATGTCGTGGCGTGTTATTGATGGCAATCTCCAATAAGAAGGGCTATCTGGTTCTTACAACGGGAAACAAAAGTGAAATCGCAGTGGGGTATTCAACCTTATACGGTGATATGGCAGGGGGTTTCGACGTGCTCAAAGATGTTGCAAAGTCTTTAGTGTATCGATTGGCGACTTATCGTAATCGAGAGTACGTGGCTGAAGTCAGAGAAGCTGTTCCCCAACAAGTAATTGATCGACCACCTTCTGCTGAATTGGCGGCAGATCAAATTGATCAAGATAGTCTTCCGCCTTATGACATATTGGACGAAATTCTGGAAATGTATGTAGAAAAAGATTTTAGTGCCGTAGATATTATAGCGGCTGGATTCGATGAGCTCGTGGTTAAGAAAGTGTTGCGCCTTGTAGATCTTAATGAGCATAAACGCAGGCAAAGTCCGATCGGAGTTCGATTAACTCAGCGAGGGTTTGGAAGAGACCGTCGATACCCCATTACCAATGCTTGGCCATTGGGAGAATAAGTTTTCCTGCCTACCATCTACATTGGTTGGTGGGCCCAACGGGAGCTGACCGTTTCTGAGCAGGGTTGGGTCGCGCGAATTGTTGTTGAAGAGAGTTGTTGCGGACTGCATTTTCTGTCTGCCGCAAGACTGCTTAAACTCCAAAACTATTCTTACCCATAACTTTCAACTCATTATCTGCAAACGTGCTTTCAGTAGGGAAAAATTCATAGAGACGTGAACTGCGGCAAATTCACGGGGGTAATTGAGTCTGCAGAATGGAACGCTATTAAGGAAGGAGGGGTTTAACAGTATTTAATTAAAGGACGCCAAGGGTGAGAATGCTGAGCCATGATCGTTCTTCCTGAGCTGGGCCAATTTGAGAATTGATTATTTCCTGGCTGCCAGAAGTACGTGGGCGCCTGGTCGGTGCCAAGGGCGGATCAATACGATTGTCACCTAGTAATCCAAAAGTTACCGTATAAAGCAGTGATGGATTAGTGATTTCGGTTTGGATAATGAATTCACCCGAATTATCGATTGAAGGATGGTCGGGGTAATTTTCTCTCAACAGAGCTAAGGAAGTATCAGCGAGGTCATTTAGGCCGAGACGAAGATAGGTTTCTATCATTACTGCGATGCCATCGGCAACGGATGGAGTACCCTGAAAATTTTCCACAACATACTGGCCTCTGCGCTGGGCGGCGATGTATGCCCGACGCTCAAGGTAGTAGTTGGCAACATGGATCTCATAAGCAGCTAAATTATTCCTTAGAAAAATCATCCTAGCTCTGGCATCTGCTGAATAAACGCTGTCCGGATAAAGGGCGAGCAACTGAGAAAAATCATTGAAGGATTCTTGGGCTCGGCCGGGATCACGTCTGGTTTGGTCTACGGGGACGAATCTATTTAATAGTCCTCCACCATCAGTGAAAGAGGAAAGTCCACGCATATAATAAGCATAATCTACATTTCCGCTGTCTGGATGCAGGCGAATGAATCGGTCAGCCGCAGCGCGCGCAGCTTCCATATCTCCATTCCGATAGTGGGCAAAAACTATTTCTATTTGCGCCTGATCAGCAAAACGCCCGAATGGGAAGCGAGATTCGAGAGCTTGATAGGTAGAAATAGATCCCCGAAAATTCTGCCCGTTTAACTGATCTAGAGCTCGTTGGTAAAATTGCTCTTCCGTAGATAGCCCGGCAAATTCATCATCATCTTCGTCATCACCGAAAATGCTACAGCCTCCTAAAAAGATGGCCATTAGGAGTAATAGAGGGAGTTTTAAATCTGTAGTCTTCAATTGTTTCTCAAGCTTTTTACAGTTAATTGGTCAGCTGAAAAAATATGTGAATTAAAAAACGTTATTTAACCACAGGGCTGCGCGCAAACCCATAGCTACCAGCGTATTCCTGCTTTTATGTCGAGGGCACCCTAATCAAGTATGATAGCGGGTATGTCCACTCAAATATCACTACAAGCCGAAGTGCCCGAATACCTGTCAGGTAAAAGATTAGACCAGATTGCCGCCCAATTGTTTCCTGAATATTCCCGAGCACGCCTCCAAACCTGGATTAAGAACGGCAGTTTGATGGTAAATTCCCTACAACTACGACCCCGGGACAAACTAGAAACCGGGGATACTCTAGCTGTAAATGCGGAATTAGAGCCAGAAGAGACTTGGGTTTCCCAAGATTTACCCTTGGATATTCGGTATGAAGACGAACACCTGTTAGTGATCAATAAGGGAGCAAATGTCGTTGTTCACCCCGGGGCAGGTCACTCCGATGGCACCTTGCTTAATGGGCTACTTTTTTATTGTCCTGCGTTGGAAGATTTACCTCGTGCAGGAATCGTCCATCGCCTGGATAAAGACACAACTGGGCTAATGGTTGTTGCAAAGTCTTTAACTGCCCACAGCTCGCTAGTTAAGCAACTGCAGCTGCGCGAGGTTTCTAGGGAATATGAGGCTGTGGTGCAGGGAGTCTTAACTGGTGGGGGAACGATAGATAAGCCATTGGGCAGGCACCGGGTAAATAGGAAAAAACGTACAGTTGTTTTGGAAGGGCAGGAAGCAATCACTCATTATCGAGTGATCCGTCGCTTTCGTTCTCATACTCATACACAAGTTAATTTGGAGACAGGCCGAACTCATCAAATACGTGTCCACATGGCTGGCATAAATTGCCCCATTGTCGGCGATCCTCTCTATGGTGGGCGCTTGCAAATACCAGCTGCTTCTTCTCAAGAGCTCACTGAGTGTTTAAAGAAATTTAAACGACAGGCGCTGCACGCGCGAAAACTTGGACTAATCCATCCGCACAGTGATGAGCCTATGACTTGGGAAGTTGATAGGCCCGCGGATATGGCTTACTTGCTGGACCAGCTGGCGGCAGACGCCCAGATATCTAAATAGTATCAATAGAGTTACCTGGAAAATATTTAAGATTTATGAACGAGTTAAATTTCATCACTCCAGATTGGAAGGCCCCAAACGCAGTAAAAGCTTTTGTTACTACCCGGATGGGAGGGGCTAGTGAATCACAATTTAAAAGTTTAAATCTTGCACAACACGTTGGCGATGCGGCTGCGGCGGTTATAAGCAATCGTGAAAAATTAGCTCTGGCAGTAAATTCAGTGACCCAATGGCAATGGCTGAATCAGGTTCATGGTACTGGCGTTGCAGAAGCGCACGAGGTTTCAGGGGAAATAGAGGCAGATGCATGGATTTGTACTCAGTCAAATATTGCTTGCTGTATACTGACTGCTGATTGCCTACCAGTTTTTATTGCTTCAACAGAAGGGATAGAGATTGGAATAATCCATGCGGGTTGGCGGGGTCTAGCAGAAGGGGTCATCGAATCCACTATCGCCAAGATGGCAAACCAGCCCAAAAATCTAGTTGCCTGGTTTGGTCCGGCAATCGGTCCTTGTCATTTTGAAGTAGGTGCAGATGTAAAAGCAGCTTTTCTCAATAAAGTTTCAGATAGTGCCGAGCGGAATTTGGTTGCAGAGTGTTTTCTTCATGCAGAGGCGAAAAATAAATACATGGCTGATATTTATTCTTTGGCAAGAATTCGACTAAACAATCTTGGAATAACCGAAGTGTCTGGCGGAAATTACTGCACAGTTTGTGATGCAAATTCTTTTTACTCCCATCGACGAGATGGTAACTCTGGGCGCATGGCGAGTGTTATATATACGGAAGAATCAGATGAGTAATGACCCAGATTCAAAAATATCCAAACCACTATCCTCGGCTGATAATGTTGATTGGCAATTATTTATTGCAGGCAGCGTTATTCTTTTTTCCTCGGTTCTAGTGATTGTTGTTTTCCCTGAGTGGAGTGGGGCAACGATAGATCGACTTTATATTTCGACCACAAGTAGATTTGGAATTTTATATGTTATTACCGCAGTAGCACTGCTGTTTTTTTTACTTTATGTCGCGGTTAGTAAATATGGAACAATTATTTTAGGTGATGATGCTAAAGCGGCATATTCACATTTTAGTTGGGCATCGATGTTGTTTTGCGCGGGTATTGGGGCTTCGCTTATCTATTGGGGTGCCACTGAGTGGGCTTTTTACTATGAAAGTCCACCTTTTGGTGTCGAAGCTGGATCTCAAGAAGCAATTTTATGGGCGTCGAGTTACGGAATGTTCCATTGGGGGCCTATAGGCTGGTCGTTCTATTGTCTGCCTGCCCTGGCTTTGGCTTGTTCCTACCATGTAAAGAAAATTCCATCTTTACGATTGAGTTCAGCTTGTGAGCCGGTATTAAAATCCTATACAACTAAATTACCAGGTCGTCTAGTTGATCTTTTTTTCCTGGCTGGGGTGATCGCAACTGCTGCCACTGGCTTAGGATTCGGGACATCTTTGGTGTCATCTGCGACCGTAGAATTGACTGGTATCGACGATGGTTTGCTATTACAAATTTGTATTATTCTATTGGCGACTTCTTTAATCGCATTTAGTGTTTATCGTGGATTGGATAGAGGTATAAAAGTGCTAAGCACTTTGAATGCCAGCATGGCCCTGGTCTTCATTGCTTTCGTGTTTTTATTTGGCCCAACTAAATTTATTTTGGAAATGGGTATCGTTTCAATCGGGCATGTAATTCAAAATTTCATCACCATGCTGTTTTGGACGGATCCATTGCAACGCTCAAATTTTGTAGAGAGTTGGACGATTTTTTACTGGGCGTGGTGGTTGGCCATGGGGCCATTTATCGGCATGTTTGTTTGTAAAATATCTCAAGGCCGTACAATAAGAGAGCTGGTTTTCGGGATGTTGGGCTGGGGTAGCCTTGGTTGTGCCTTGTTTTTTGTCGTTCTGGGAAACTACGCATTGTTTATGGAGCTGGAAGGTAACTACCCGGTTGTCGCGAAAGCAGTTCAAGCCTCTCCTGCTTCAGCGATCGCAGGTCTCGTGGCTTTGTTGCCAATAGGTGGGTTTTGGCTTTTCTTTGTCGCTGTAGTTGGATTGATTTTTATGGCGACGACTTATGATTCCGCATCATACACTTTGGCTGCTGGAGCAACAAAATCGCTAGCGAGGAATGAGCATCCCGCCACTTGGCATCGCGTCTTTTGGGCGCTAGCACTAGGATTTTTGCCAATTAGCTTGTTATTTATAGGTGGATTACGAGAGCTTCAAACAGCCTCGTTGGTAGCTTCACTACCACTACTCGGAATCTATGTGATGCTGTTTGTGTCTACGATGAGAATGCTGAAGGAAATTAAGCCTTGATTTAATTTAACTCTGTAGTTAATTAGACAATGGTAATGAGAGCATCGAGTACAGAATTAGGTTGCTCGGAGATCATAGAATGACCACATTGTTCAAGCACTGTGGTTCGAGAGCCAGGGATTAATTCAGCGAGTTTGAGTGCCTTGATCGGAGTAGTCATTCTGTCTTTAGTGCCGACCAGGATTAAAGATTCGCAGGAAATATTTGCAGCAAGTTCGGCGCCATTAAAAAATTTATTGCAGGCATTGAGGTCAGTAAATAAAACGTTATTCTTAGCTCTCTCTAATAGTCGCTGCCCGCCTAGGGTCATAACGAGTCCTGGGGATTCGTTACCACCAATATGAGAAAAATTACTGTGACTCCAAGTATTTGCCATATCGATTGCGTCATGGTGATTATTCCGGGAAGCGTCTAATAGCTGATCTGCTACCTGCATGGGAGTAGAGGTTCCTAATAGAGCAAGAGAGCGGGCTTTTTGTGAATAGCGAGCGGCGAAATTTAATGCAACCAATGAACCCATGCTATGACCGACGATAGCTGCTTCATTGATATTCAATTCGGTTGATGCGCTATCGAGCCAGTCTGAAAATTCGTCTATAGATTGGCAGAGGGGCCCCTCTGAACGTCCATGTCCCGGAAAATCAAAAGCGAAGACATTAAAATTATGTCGTGCGAAATATCTAGAAGCTAGGACCCATATTGTATGATCCATTCCCGCGCCATGAAGAAAGATAACACTGGGGAACTCTGGGTTGTGGGCATCGCTACCGGTACTAAAGAAGGTTTTATGATTGGCCACACTCGCATACATTTACTTATCCTTTCTGTGATGCTCGCAGCCCGCGGCGCAAATCAGTGGTTAAATCGAACGGATCTTCAAGTCCCACGCTCAAGCGGATCAGCCCTGCGGATATTCCAGCAGATATTAAAGCTTCGGCATCCATGCGGTGATGCGTTGTACTAGCAGGGTGAATAACTAAAGATTTTGCATCTCCAACATTTGCCAGATGTGAAAAAAGCTCCAAGTTCTCAATAAATTTAATTCCAGCATCACGACCACCTTTAATACCAAAACTAAAAACTGCCCCGCAGCCCTTCGGCAATAACGACTGAGCCAAGTCATGGTCAGGATGGCCAGGAAGCATAGGATGATTTAGCCATTCAACTTGCGCTTGTTCAGCTAAAAATTCAACTACCGCTTTAGTGTTTTCTATGTGGCGTTGCATCCTTAAAGAGAGAGTCTCTATACCTTGTAAAATATGGAAAGCTGTAGTCGGGCTCATACATGCTCCAAAATCTCGAAGGCCTTCCCTTCTAGCTCGAGTTATGAATGCGGCCGGACCAAATTCTTCTGCGAAATTGAGATTTTGAAAGCCCGCATAAGGCTCAGACATAGTTTCGTGTTTTCCATTTGCCTCCCAGTCAAAGTTTCCACCGTCAACTAATAGGCCGCCAATGACTACGCCATGGCCTGATAAAAATTTAGTTGCAGAATGCATAACTATATTCGCGCCAAAATCGATTGGTCGGCAAAGGTAGGGTGTCGCGAAAGTGGCATCGACCATCAAAGGGAGACCGGCATTGTGAGCGATCTCTGCCAGTACTGGAATATTCAATACCTCTAAGCCAGGGTTGCCAAGTATTTCGCCGAATATCAATTTAGTGTTTTTCTTTATTGCTTTTTTGAATGCATCGGGAGATCTGGGATCAACAAAAGTAGTGTCAATGCCGAATCGTCTCAGAGTGTAATCCAATAAATTGTGAGTTCCACCATAGATGCTACGAGAAGCAACAATATGTTCTCCTGCGCTCACCAATGTGGCAATGGCGAGGTGAATGGCCGCTTGTCCTGATGCGGTGGATATTCCTCCAACACCATTATCGAGAGTGGCAATACGTTCTTCCAATACTGCATTAGTAGGGTTCGATAGTCGTGAATAAACATGGCCTGCACGCTCCATATTGAAGAGGCCCGCAGCATAATCTGTATCTTTAAACACAAAGCTTGCCGATTGATAAATCGGTGTTGCTCGGGCACCGGTTATGGGGTCAGCTTGTTGGCCTGCATGCAGACTCAGTGTGTCGAATTTGAGGGTAGGTGGCTTTGCCATTGCGGTTTCCAATTAAAAGAGGCCTTATGGTAGGGGTTTTTTGCCCTTTTACAAGTGCGGAAGCGTTTGTTGTTTGTCCATTTGATTTGACGCGATAATATGTCCCCTAATCAAAGAATCAGCTTTCTTCAAGGTGGCGAAATTGGCAGAATCTTTCTTATCAGCGAAATATGGAATTTAAGTAATGGATTCGAGTGTTGTGACTCTTCTTGATGCAGGGATGGGCAGAACCTTGTCTATGAAAGGTATCGAGATACCTCCAACTATTTGGTCTGCCAATGCCTTACTGGTAGCGCCGGAAATCGTTAAAGAAGTGCATCTAGAAAATATCCAAGCTGGTGCGAAGGTAATTACCACTAACAGCTATGGAATAATTCTTGCGGATCTGGCTAAGACCAACATAGAAGACCAATATGAATCCTTAAATATATTAGCTGGTAAACTTGCTGTCGAGGCTGTGACGGATTCCGGGAAGCCGGTTGAAATTGCTGCAAGTCTCCCTCCTCAAAATGGTAGTTATCGGTCTGATTTGGTACTCGATCGCTCAGTTATCGAACCACTTTATCGAAGACAAGCAAAGTTGTTGGAGCCTTTTGTAGATATTTTCCTTTGCGAGACTATGTCATCTATCGATGAAGCCATCTCTGCAGCAGCAGGAGTGAGTGGCCTGGGCAAACCTGTATATATTGGTCTAACTCTCCATGATGAAAAGTCCGCGACTTTGCGCAGTGGAGAATCATTACAAAGTGCTGTGCAGGCCCTGGCTGATTTTAATGTTGCTGGCATACTGGCTAATTGTTGTTTGCCAGAGCGAATAAGCGATGCGATACCTTTGCTGGCCGCTAGCGGTGTCGATTTTTTTGGCGGATACGCAAATGCGTTTACGCGTGTACCTCAAGACTGGTTGTTGGGCGGCGAAAAAGAATTTGATGGTCGATTGACCATGCGAGATGATTTATCACCCGAATTTTATAGTGAATTTGTCGTAGATTGGATTGCCAAGGGCGCAAATTTTGTTGGTGGTTGTTGTGGAACTACTGCTAAACACATACAAGCAATTTCAGAGAAACTTCGAGCTTAGCCGCAAGAAGTGTCATCCCCCCTAAAAAATATTTCCATTTACTAATTATTTTCCAGCATCGAGCCTACGTTGATCATAATCGGTAAAGGGATGGCTGGATATTGAAAAATTCGCCTTACCCCTGAATTTCAATACATAAGTGCCTTCAGCAAAAAAATTCGTAAGGCCTTATGTTCCAAGGGGTCGAATAAAAGCCGTATAAGCGACAATAGTGATCTAAATTTTATCCGAGTACTTAGGAATCCTTCTGCGGGGGCTGCTTAATCAGCCGCTAAATTTCGGTCATTTGATTCTTAAAGGCTTGACTTTCCTATGGTAAATGGGAAAATTGCTCCGCTTGAGCTGAGCGAGTAGGTGAACCCCTTCTCAATCTGCCGTAGTCTGCAACCGCCGCAACCAGGCAACCCTGCAGCCTACTATCTAGGTGACTGAAAACATCCACCTTAGGCTCCTATCACGTTATCGCGCAGGGGGCCGACATGAAGCAAGATTGACATAGTTTTTATGTGATTTGCTGATTGTCACAAACTAATCATTAAGTATTTTTACAGCAGGCCCTATCGGTCGGCTGTTGTTTTAGGTTATTCGATCTCAGGCGGCAGAGAGTAGTTTTTAACTCCGTTGAAGTTTGAGAAAAACAAGCGTTTAGAGGCAGAGAAAAGTGGATCAATTATCAGGTGGTGAAATGCTAATTCGTGCACTGCACGACGAAGGTGTTGAAATCATTTTTGGCTATCCGGGTGGTGCCGTTTTACATATCTATGATGCGATTTTCCAGCAAGATAAAGTCGAGCATATTTTAGTCCGTCACGAGCAAGCAGCAACGCATGCCGCTGATGGTTATGCTCGCTCATCTGGGAAGCCAGGGGTCGTTTTAGTGACTTCGGGACCAGGGGCTACCAATGCTCTCACAGGAATTGCAACAGCTTACATGGATTCGATTCCTATGGTGGTGATTTCAGGCCAGGTTGAAACTCGTATGATCGGCTCCGATGGATTCCAGGAAACTGACATGGTCGGGGTCTCAAGACCGATTGTGAAGCATAGTTTCATGGCACGAAAGGCTACGGACATTCCGATCATGGTGAAAAAAGCATTCCATATCGCCTCAACTGGGCGACCTGGCCCGGTTGTAATTGATATTCCGAAGGATGTAACTGATCCAAAAGATAAGCAGCCTTATGTGTATCCAGCTGAGATAAAAATTCGGTCCTACGCTGTTCCCGGTAAGGGGCATTCCGGGCAAATTAAGAAAGCAGTAGATGCATTGCTTGCTGCCAATCGTCCCATGATTTACACCGGTGGCGGTGTAATTCAGGGCAATGGTTCGGAGTTGCTGACAAAATTTACCCAAAAATTAGGTTTCCCCATTACCAATACATTAATGGGCTTGGGCGGCTACCCTTCTTCAGATAAGCAATTTTTGGGTATGTTGGGAATGCATGGAACTTATGAAGCCAATATGGCTATGCATTACTGTGATGTATTGCTGGGGATTGGAGTTCGCTTCGATGATCGGGTTACAAATTCTGATATAGCTAAATTTTGTCCAGATGCAACCATCCTTCATGTTGATATTGATCCTGCATCAATTTCGAAAAGAGTACCGGCAGATGTGCCGATAGTTGGCTCAGTAAAGCTGGTCCTTGAAGAAATGATGTCTCAATTAACTGCTTCAAAATCGAAAGTTGATGAACAATCTTTAGAGGTTTGGTGGAAGCAGATTGAGCAATGGCGCGAGAAGGATAGTTTAAAGATTAACTCTGCCGTCGATGGTTCTATAAAGCCTCAACAAGTTGTTAAAGCTGTATATGAAATCACTAAGGGTGATGCCTTTGTCTCGTCAGACGTTGGCCAGCATCAGATGTTTGCAGCGCAGTATTATGGTTTTGATAAGCCTCGCCGTTGGATAAATTCTGGTGGCCTTGGCACTATGGGGTTTGGCTTTCCTGCTGCTATGGGAGTGCAATTTGCCCACCCGGATGCAGTTTCAGTCTGCATAACCGGTGAAGGTAGTGTTCAAATGTGTCTGCAGGAACTCGCAACCTGTATGCAATATAAGCTGCCCTTAAAAATTATCTGCCTAAACAATCAGGCCCTAGGCATGGTGAAGCAATGGCAGGATATGCAATACGGCGGACGGCACTCTCATAGCACCTATGCTGAGTCGCTACCTGATTTCAAAAAGCTTACAGAAGCTTACGGTCATGTCGGCATAAAAATCGAGAAGTTAGATGATTTGCATGACAAGCTTGAAGAGGCATTTGCCTTAAAAGACAAGTTAGTTTTTGTAGATGTGATGGTAGATCCTAATGAGCATGTGTATCCAATGGCCATTAAGGGTGGAGCAATGAAGGATATGATTTTGAGTAAGTCGGAGAGAACTTAATATGCGCCGTATAATTTCTGTACTGATGGAAAACGAGCCCGGTGCGCTTTCAAGAGTCGTAGGCCTTTTCTCTCAACGTAACTACAACATTGACTCTCTTACCGTAGCACCTACCGAAGATCAGTCATTATCTCGATTGACTGTGACGACCAATGGCGATGATGCTCGAATCGAACAAATTACCAAGCATCTGAATAAAATTGTTGATGTGGTTAAGTTGGTGGACTTGACTGAGGGGGCCCATATCGAGCGAGAGTTGATGCTGATAAAAGTTAAGGCTACTGGGGTGCAGCGTGCTGAAGTAAATCGCTCTGTGGATATTTTTCGAGGCCAGGTTGTTGATTTAACAAACAATGTTTTGAGTATTCAATTAACTGGTACCAGTGACAAGCTCGATGCCTTTATTGCGGCATTAGGAGATAGCGTTGTTCTAGAAGTTGCTCGAACTGGAGTGTCGGGTATTGCTCGGGGAGAGAAGGTTCTTAGTTTGTAACCAGATGCTTCTTGAATTACTTGTAAGTTTGATACAATAAAAAGGGTTAGATGGCCCTTTTTATTGTGCTTAGGTAATAAGCGTCTAAATTACTTTTTTCATCGCGGTCATATATTTTCTCAATCTCTTGCCAACAACTTCAATCGAGTGTGATCGGATATCTTCGTTAACCTCGATCAATTCAGCGTTATCAACGCCAAAGTTACTGAGATGGATGCCTTTGCCAATAACATCGGTATCAATTTTGGTCATGAAGTCAGCAAGTAAGGGAACGCATTCATGTGAAAACAAATAGCATCCATATTCGGCGGTATCTGATATTACTTTGTTCATTTCGTATAGCTTTTTACGGCCGATTAGATTGGCAATTAAAGGTACTTCGTGCAGAGATTCGTAATAGGCTGACTCCTCGATGATGCCGCTATCAGTCATGGTTTCGAATGCCAATTCAACGCCTGCCTTAATCATAGCCACCATCAATATGCCATTGTCGTAGTATTCTTGTTCAGATATTTCCATATCGCCTGCAGTCGATTTTTCGAAAGCAGATTCAGTGGTGGCTTCTCTCCATCCTAGTAATTTGGCATCGTCATCAGTCCAATCGTCCATCATGCCGCCGGAGAAATTACCTGTAATAATGTCGTCCATATGCTTCTGATATAGAGGTGCCATGATTTGTTTGAGTTCCTGCGCTAATTCATTAGCCACTACCTTTGCAGGGTTTGATAGGCGATCCATCATGTTAGTAATGCCGCCGTGCTTAAGACCTTCGGAAACGACTTCCCAGCCATGTTGAACAAGCTTCGAGGCATAGGCCGCATCGATGCCTTTCTCAATCATTTTGTCATAACAAAGAATTGATCCTGTTTGCAGCATGCCACATAGAATCGTTTGTTCACCCATCAGGTCAGATTTTACTTCTGCGATAAAAGATGATTCCAATACGCCTGCTCGATGTCCACCGGTGGCAGCTGCATAGGCTTTCGCAATATCCATTCCATCACCATTTGGGTTATTTTCTGCATGGACAGCAATCAGAGTTGGCACACCAAAACCGCGCTTATACTCTTCGCGAACTTCGGTTCCAGGACACTTAGGAGCAACCATCACAACCGTTAAGTCATCGCGAATTTGCATTCCTTCTTCTACGATGTTGAAGCCGTGAGAGTAGGCTAAGCATGCACCTTGCTTCATTAACGGCATTACTTGTGTTACCACAGGGCTGTGCTGCTTGTCGGGAGTCAGATTCAGAACAAGATCAGCAGTTGGTATAAGTTCTTCGTAAGTACCGACGGTAAAGCCGTTTTCCTTTGCATTCTTCCATGAGGTGCGCTGTTCGGAAATGGCGGCTGCTCGCAAAGTAAAAGATATATCTAGACCACTATCCCGCATGTTCAAGCCCTGATTGAGGCCTTGTGCGCCACAGCCAACGACCACGACTTTTTTACCATTTAGCTTATTCACGCCACCACTAAATTCACTTCTGTCCATAAAGCGACATTTGCCCAGCTGCTCAAGCTGCAATCTGAGAGGCAGCGTATTAAAATAGTTCATGGATTTTCTCCGGTTTCTTGTCCTGATTTGGTAATAAATAAGTGAGCTGATACTCAATTTTTGTGAGGCGCGATCATATAGCATCTGCAATCTTGCGTAAAATGATATATTAGAGCTACAAATAGTCCCACAGCCAGCAAATTAGAGCTGTATAATCTGATTTTACTAGAATTATGGCTTTACCCACCTTGCCATGCCTAGGGTAATCTAGGAAACCCATGACCAAAGAAGAGCAAGAGTCAGAATCGATAGAAGAATCTGATAATATTCTGCCAATTGACGAGCACGAAGAAATCGTCTCAGAAGGGGGTAAGAAGGTTCGACGCCGTGGGATCTATCTGTTGCCGAACCTGCTAACTCTAGGGGCTTTGTTTTCTGGTTTTTATGCGGTAATAGCCGGCATGGGTGGCAATTTTAATGAAGCGGGCTGGGCTATACTCATCGCAGGCGTGCTCGATGGATTAGACGGCCGCATTGCTAGACTTACCAATACTCAGAGTGCTTTCGGGGCTCAATTCGATAGCCTCTCCGATATGGTTTCATTCGGTGTGGCCCCAGCGTTGATTATGTTCAGTTGGGCTTTTGCGCCCTTGGGCCGAGTTGGTTGGGCAGCGAGTTTCATCTATATGTCCTGCGCTGCGCTGCGATTAGCTCGATTTAATGTGCAGTTGGGAACCGTAGACAAGCGCTTCTTTCTTGGTTTGCAGAGCCCAATGGCTGCTGGCTTGGTAACCTTCGTGCCATGGATTGGTTTTAAGTATGGGTTGGAAATTACTCCAATTGTTGCGTATCTGGCGGCAATCCTCACTGTGTTTGCGGGCTTGCTAATGATTTCTAACTATAGGTATTTTAGTTTTAAAGAATTAAATTTTAAGGGCACCGTGCCCTATATGGTTTTCATCTTCGCAGTAGTATTATTGGTGGTAGTCGCTCTTTACCCGCACGAAGTTTTGCTTAGCATGTGCGTTACTTATACAATTTCGGGTCCTGCTAGCTGGATTTATCGAACACAATTTCAATTGGCGGTTAATGCTGAAACCGCACCTGAGAAGAAAGCTAAGTGCTCGAAATCTAAAAAAGAGTAAGTTGGAGAAAATGCTAAGCAACTTTGAAAATCTGGATATTTTCTGGTTCAACTAAGAGTCGGTGAGTTGATTGAGTTTTAATTTCACTTGGGTGGGAAGCAAAACAGATTCTTTTATTAAAGAAATATGCCCATTATTAATTCTGTCTTATTTGTTATGGAGTTAGCATTTAGCTAACCAAAAAATTTAGGTATCTAACCATGTTAATTAAAAAGCCAGTAGATATTAAACCTTCAGAAATAACGCCTGAAAATGTTTTCCGAAACCGGCGTCAGTTTATGAAAGAAAGCTCCCGGCTGATGCTGGGTGTCGCTGTGGCTGGAAGCATGCCTTCCATTGCTAATGCGCAATCTGGCGCCAGTCTCAAGGCGCCCGCACCTGTCGGGCTGGTGCGAACAGACCCGGCATATTGGCTAAAAAATAAATTCGCTAGTATCAAATCAGCGCCTGATTCGGGGCCTTTCTATACTGGAGAATCACTCACTCCTTACCGAGATGTTACTCGCTATAATAATTTTTACGAATTTGGTATGGATAAGTCTGATCCGTCTTCAAAATCGGGTGAATTTAAAGCAGACCCTTGGTCGGTAGAAATTGCTGGTGAGGTAGCTAAGCCTGGAACTTATCACTTGGAAGATATTCTTAAGCCTGTCGATCTTGAAGAGAGAATCTATCGACTGCGCTGTGTGGAGGCATGGTCGATGGTAATTCCCTGGATTGGATTTCCGCTTGCTGATCTGATTAAGCAGTTTGAACCAAATTCAAAAGCTAAATTTATTGAATTCGAAACTTTGATCGATGCTGATTCGATGCCAGGTATCCGTTCTATCTATTCTATCGTCGACTGGCCTTACCGTGAAGGCTTGCGAATGGATGAGGCAATGAATCCGCTCACAATGATGGCAGTAGGCGTTTATGGAGATTACCTACCAGCACAAAACGGCGCCCCTATGCGCTTAGTTGTCCCTTGGAAATACGGTTTCAAAAGCATTAAGTCGATTGTAAAAATTAATTTCCGTGAAACCATGCCCAACACAACATGGAATGATTTACAGTCTAATGAATACGGGTTTTATGCCAACGTTAATCCTGAAGTGCATCACCCCAGATGGCGTCAAGATACGGAAAGGCGTTTGCCGCAAACTTTGTTTAGTCGCACGCGGATTGAAACTAGGTTATTTAATGGTTACGCCGATCAGGTTGCATCAATGTATGGTGACATGGATTTGTCGCAGTATTTCTAAGCAGCGATTTCAAAAACGAAAAGGCAATAGTCAGCAATGCGAAAACTAATTAAGCCATTGGTTTTCGCCGTAGCGTTAATTCCGTTTTCTATTTTGATAGCCCGTGTATTTGTTTACCCAGACAGTTTGGGGCCGGATCCTGCTCAAGAGCTGGCAAAAGAATCGGGGGAGTGGGCGCTGCGATTTCTCATCATTACTTTAGCTCTGACACCATTGCGACAGATCACCGATCAAGTCGAATTTGTGCGCCAACGGCGCATGCTTGGTTTGTTTGCTCTGTTCTATGCCTCCATACATTTTATGGTTTGGGTGGCCTTTCTTCTGGTTTTCCGCTGGGGTGCTATCGTAGAGGAGTTGGTGAAGCGTCCATTTATAACTATTGGCTTTGCTGCTTTTTTGATCTTGATTGCCTTGGGGGTGACTTCTACGAAGTCAATGGTGCGCAAGCTTGGCAGAAATTGGAAACGTCTGCATCGTTTGGTATATCTGGCGGCTGGGTTGGCTGTGGTTCATTTGCTATGGATTTTGCGAACTAATATCGGCGAGGCTGTCTTCTATGGTGCTCTCGTGGCTCTGCTCTTAGCTTATCGGTTGCAGTGCCATTTGCGGGCCAGTAAACCGACTCCTCCAAAGGTTTAAAACCCTCAGAATTTAGTAATTGATAAGGGTTTGGAAATAATCATTAATATACCCCCAAAGTCCTTGCCAAAAGGCGATGCCGGCGTATAATGCCACCGCTCTGTGTCGAGAGGCACTGGGGTTTTATGTTCTTTAAAAACTTGGATCAAGTAATAGAGGTGGGTGCTTGCTGGGATGACTCTGTGAA